>Ga0209541_10001852_pt1 | contig 41241 bp, 36 predicted proteins | sample RifCSPlowO2_01_FD_184027 | JGI IMG/M metagenome (GOLD analysis project Ga0209541, IMG submission 184027) | Groundwater microbial communities from Rifle, Colorado - Rifle CSP2_plank lowO2_0.1 (SPAdes) (version 2) | ecosystem: Environmental > Aquatic > Deep subsurface > Groundwater | place...
GGGGGTGGAAGTGGGGGTAGGAGTGGGGGTGGAAGTGGGGGTAGGAGTGGGAATTAATGTTGGGGATGGAGTAGGCGTATTGGTTGGTGCCGGAACTGGAGCAGTATAATCAAATGCAATTTCAAAATTATCTATATTTGCAGACCAACTTTGTCCGGAAGAATAATTAATGCGGAATATAAAGTTATTAGATGAAATATTGGACAATGAAAAGCAAGATGCAAGCCCTCCGGAAAGAACAGTAGTTACGCTGTATGTTGCTATATTTGAACTATTCAAGCTAAACATAGTCCAGAGATCTGAAGGAATCTGACAATTGCTGCCATAGGATGTCCCGGAAGAAACACCTGCATAAATGGCAACATTTGCTTTCCCTGTCACCCTAAGGCGCAGATTAGCAATACTTGACCCTGCAGGAATTCCAAAATCACCAAAGCTTCTAAAATATAGATTTGCATAAGAAGAAGATTGTGCGCGATCGCAAGTCTGTCCATCTGTCAATAAACAATTAGAAAGATTTGTATATGATGGGGATCCGCTTGTTGTTATAATGGATGCGCTATTAAAGTTAGTCGTATCAGCAAAAACGTTATCTGCAATAAAAACAAAAAAATAAATAGATACAAAAACAATAACGAAGTGGTGAAAAAACTTCACATCAATACTTATAATATATATCTTTTTTTCAACCTTTAATCAACTTAAGAAAATTCAAAATTACCTAAATGCTAAAATCATTACTGAAAAGAGGCAGGATTATCTGGTTACCGATACTGAATCGCCAAGCTCAACTTGAGGGGCGTTAACTGTAATTCTATTGTCCGGAGCATTCTGTACAATCGTATATCCTGTTGCATATCCAACTGTCGCGCAATCTGTAACCGCAACTCCATTATTGGTCAATGGATCAGCCGGAAGAGCTGCAATATATTGAGGAACTAATGATGTGCATATGTCTGCCTCTGCTGGATCTGCACCGTCATCATCTGCAATTGAAGATACCGTACCCGTAATTCCTGCTGGCAAAACACCTTTGTTATCTGCCATAAATTGATTGACCGCATTCAAGATCGCGTTGACATCGCTTCTTCTTTTCGTATTATTCGCTTGAGCGAATTGGCGGGCCGGGTTAATGGCGATAAGAGTGATTGCGAGTAAAACTGCGAGGATTCCGATGACAACGAGCAATTCGATTAAGGTGAAACCTTTTTGTGTTTTAAGAGTTTTAAATAACTTCATGGACAGTTTTTACTACATAATCAGTATAATCATACCGAAAAATCCTTGTCAAGGGGCATTTTTACTCTAGGATTTTCCTATTAGAATACTGACCGATAAATCAACATCTTGGTTCTCCAAAATAGAAATATCCGGCAATATTTTTTTAATCTCTGCAATTACATTATTGCGTAAATCCGCCGGAACATTTTGAGAAAATACAACAGATGATTTTTCCGGAATCGACACCTCTGAAACTTCGCTGATTATATCGGTAAACCCCATACCCAATAGCCCGCTTTTAAGATTTGTTACTTTTTCATCCGATTGGGAGCTTTGGATGATTTTTATTTTTATATTTTGAGGATCTATGGGTACAGATGCAACCGGTGTTTGAGTTAGCGTTGAAATAACGGACGATGTATTTACTGCATTCGTAGTTGCACTTTTTGCTTTAGAACTTTTCGGCACTGTTTGGGAAACCCCTAGATTCAAATAAACAACTGCAAGAATAACTAACAAAGTTACAAAGACGCCAATCAAAATAAATTGTCTGAGGCCTTTCGGCTTTTTTACCCCACTGACTGCTGGATTTTTAAATTCACTTTCTAAATTTTGGGAAGGGATTATCTTTTCTTGATCGGTCAATAAATTACCTGATTTTAAAATTTCTGGATTTTCTAAAACTATCCGAGCATTGTCCGGAGTTAGTCCCGCTGTAAAATTTGCACTTTGTCCATACATAAAACCAGGAGCTATCGCCTCGACGGAAAAACCCTTACTCGAAAATGTATCTGCTATTGTCATCGCCAGATCTTTATTAACGGCAACAGCCCGATTTATATTACCAACCTTAATGACTTTAGCGAGAACTTCCTCAAAAGGAACATTTTCCAAAAAAATCTGCACTTCATCCTCATGCTCTTTATCATCAACCGCATCTGTTTCCAAACCCTGAGTTGAGGTAAGTTTTGGCGCAGGACTCACTAAATCTTTTACGTAGATTACATTGTCAGACAAAATCACCGCAAGACTGCTGGGAACCATTTTATTTACCTGAATAAATGTTCCAATAAGATTTACGAATTGATCCTTGCTAATCACATCCAAATTTGCAACCAAATCCGGCGTAAAGCTAAATTTCGGAATATTGGCTAGAGCATCTTGATAGACGCTAAAACCAAATCTGTCTATAAATAAAATAATCGGATGACTTTTAGAAAGCATATTTATTTACAATTTATCCAGCACCTTTCTCATAATTTATTATTTAAAGATAATCCTAACACCAAAAGGTGCTGGATTTATAATTCATTCCAATTAGAAAAAGTGTAATAACCATTATTGTAAGTCGCCTGTGCCTGAACAGTCCTTTTAAAATCTCCGTTTTGTCCAACTGATACAACTGTTTTTGGATTAGCGCCCGTTACAGTTATTATTGCTGTCGCGTTCCCAATCGCTAAAGTTTCACCAAGATAATTTGGATCTCGCAATAATCGCAATAACGCATTCTCAACTCCGCTTTCTGCCGCATAATACGCCAAATTACCTTCTTCAAGCTTACCTGCGGAAATAGAATTGGCAATTATAATTATTATAGCTCCCGAGGTAATTGTCAATGAAATAAGCACAAAGAATAATAATGTAATAAGCGCCTGCCCTCCCTGACGAAAATTCGAAGCTCGAAGCACGAAATTCGAAACTATTTTGAATTTTGTATTTTTACAATTTGAATTTGTTTTGGATTTCGGATTTTGGTATTCGTATTTTTTCATATATTATTGTCTTCTTAAAGAAAGATTGGTCTGAAAATTTTTGGTTTCATATCCCGAAATTCTTTTTGTGCGGGACTTAACTGTAAAATTAATTTTCAAAGTATTCTCTACTCCTCCCGCATTGCCCAAACGCTGAACTGACAAGCCTGAAACACTCGAACCATAATTATTCAAATTATTTGGTCCCGAGTTATCGGTAAGAATCAAATTATTATTTCCATCCACACTATATGCATAACTCACGCCATCAATAACTATTTGAAAATTATCAATGGCAGGTAAACCATTATCTGAAGGAATATTTATACTTTGCGCCCTGTGAATATCGTAACTCAAGCGGGCTAAAATATAATTACCATCCTGCTCAACACTTGATGTCGCTTGAGACTCCGATTGAACATCCAACGCTGAAACAAAAACAGAAGTTAATATCGTAAGCAAAACTGACAAAATTGCCATATATAAAACCAGCTCAACCATAGACACCCCTTTCTGAGAGCCAAATTTTATATTATTAAAAAACTTTTTAATCATTAATCCTTAATCATTAATCATTCCGTTATGGGGAATAATTACCTGTCATATCATAAAAAATTGGAGTCGATAAAGGATCTGTTGTGGAAAGAAATGCTTTATATTTAAAACATCTGCCCGGATTAAGACTTGGCGGTATAACAAAACTGAATGATTGAATTCCGGAAGTAACGCTTGTTGTGAAAAAATCCGAAGAGGTTGCCCCTGGTCCGACAAAATCGAAAATTACCTCACTACAATTGCCTCCTACTGCCGGGGCTACCGCAACCTGGAACTGAATATCTGAAACATTCGGCCTATTTACAGAAACATCAAATCTATTGAATGCGGTCTGATAACCGGCATCAAAAGGACCCGAAATAAAAGTTCCTGCTGACGCATACTGTCCTCCGGGCCCTCCCTCAATTATTTTAAATTCAGCACTAATATCTCCTGTCACAATATAAGAATATGCATCTCCATCCTGCTCCAGCACAGAGGATATGCCATTTACTCCTGAGTCTATATTTAATCCTCCGCATCTTACAGGAGCTGACTCGTTGGAAACATCTATTACCTGATATTCTTCCGCATTGGTACCAACAAGTATTGCCTTATTGCCTGTAACAACAGTTACCCCTTTTGGACTCATTCCCTGAGCTTCGTAACTTCCGAGAATCGGCCTGCTTCCATTCTTTGAGGAAACATCTATAACAAAAAATTCTCTTTTTCCTGTATCTGCACCTGTTGCCAGATACGCTCTGGTTCCTGAGGAATTAACATACACTTCTTTCCCGCCCGCGCTATTAACATCTGCATAACCTACTTCAGACATATTTGAAGGATTACTTATGTCAATAATTGAAAGTTCTTTAGCTGCCAACCCATCAACAGCAATATATGCGTAATTTCCTACAATATATACTTTTTGCAGATTACCAAATAAGGTAACCAAAACGCTACCTAATTGGGGTCTCGAGCCTGATCTGCTTGACAAATTAAAGGAGTAAAGAAAATGGTCGGTAGTCATAAACCCTGTATTTCCTGCAACGAAAACTCCATTTCCGTCTGCATTTAAAGGAGCGTTAAAATACCCTGCCTCTATATAGGGATTTGTTGTAAGATTTATAATTTCAACTTCTTTTGAGTTGTTATCGGTAGCAATATAAGCATAGTTCGTTTCGCCAAAAACCGCATTAGTTTTATAACCGTCAAATGTGCCTGTAATATTGGCAGTCGGAGGATTCGTATTAGTTATGGCTATATTTGCAAAAGATACTCCCGAAGAATCATTTCCTGTTCCCGCAAAAGCTTTTCCTTCGATAGCTGTTAATGCGTTTGCAGCGCCGCTTTTGGGTAAATCTAAAGCAGTAATGGAAAGATTTGGCGCGCACCAATCACCATATCCTCCGGCTCCCAAAGTCACTTCTCCACCCGCAGTATTTGTGACTATCGTGCCGGATTTTGTTCCAACGTCAAAATCCGCAGCCGTTGTTTGGGTAAAGGAATTGTTCTCTAAATAACGTGTCAGAAATAAAGTTGCGCTGACTGTTGAAAGATAAGGCTGTTCCCAGGAAATTGAAATATCAACTTTCTTGCTCGATGGATCCAATGTTCCTCCTGATGAAGTGATTGCTCCGCCTGAATCTCTATTTACATCTTCCACAACTACACTTTGTGTCAAACCATTAATAGTTGCGAGTCCAGGCGATAATATCCAAGAACCAGAAGCGATTGCGGTATGAAAAATACCATTTACCGCGAATCCTGCCCATCCTCTTTCCCTAACGCTTCTAACAGCATCCACAGTCTCATTCAATAAATAAACTGCCTGCGTTCTTTGGGATTGCTGAGCCTTTCCCTGACGGGAACTAATCAAACCCGTTAATAATGCCGGTAGAATAATTATCGAAAGCCCCATTACTATAATTATTTCCACCAAAGACTGTCCTTTTTGGAAATTTTTCATAATGATTCTACTTGTGTAATTACCCCAAGAGTATTTAAATGAATTCTCTTTAGGCTGGAATTGGTGTTCTCCTGCAGATCTATGGTCGTTACGGCAGGTATTTCTCCGCTCAGTTTTGAAAAAATAATATCAAAACCAGCATTGTTAAATTGCATATTGTCTTCCAGATTAATCACGGAATTGGAGGGATCAAAAGGGGAATATATTAAGCCATGAAAAAGAACATATTTATTGGAGTCAAAATGAATTCCGTAAGTGTCGGAAGAGTCCCTTCCTTCCGTATCTCCGATCATTGATTTTAGTTGCTGTTGTTTTAAATCTGCAAGCAATATTTCCCCCGTAGAAGTTAAGGAAGCTTTCTGTTGTGAATTAACCAAATTAATTGTTATAAATCCTAATAGGACTACTATTATCGATGTAACAACAATCAATTCAATCAATGTAAACCCGCGTTGAGTCCTCATTATCGACCACCCACTTGTCCAATTAGTCCGTAGATAGGAGCAATAATAGACAACATCATTCCCCCAACCAGTACTCCAATTACTACCAGCATAATTGGCTCAAGAAGCGCAGTTGCTGTTTTCAATTTAGCTGACACTTGATAATCCAAAAAATCAGATATTTCCGACATGGATTTATCCAACGAACCGCTGCGTTCTCCAGCCTCTGTAATTCTTATCATTATGCTTGGAAAAATTCTCCTATTATTCTTGAATCCCTCTGAAAGCTTATGTCCAACTGCTACTGCTTCTTTTGCATGTCTTACTCCCATTTCAACTTCACGATTAGCAACAACATTTTCCGTCAGTTCTAAGGCACTCGTTATAGGTATACCGGCATTTAAGAGCAGGTATAAATTTCTTGAAAATTTTGTCAGGTCTATGTCTTTTGCCAAAATGGATACAACAGGAAGCTTAACAATTAAATTTAATAAAAACTTTTTTTGTCTTTTATAAAGAAAGAGTGCTAAGAAAGAAAACACCGCTAAGCCGAAAACAACAGGAATAGTTTGATTAAGAAGCGCTTCGGACATATAGATCATTATCTTTGTGGGAAGCGGCAGGACAACATTCATTCTTGAAAAAACACTGGAAATTTTGGGAACAACAACAATAAGAATCATAAGTAATACTGCGAAAAATACGCCAACTATGAATAACGGGTAGATCAAGGCAGATTTTACCTTGTCGGAAAACTCAATGTCTTTTTTTAAATTTTCTTTAAGATCTTTGAGCGTAACATCAAGTGTTCCTGCCTCTTCGGAGGCCTTAACAATGCTGGTAACAACTTTCGTGAAAACATTTGGAAATTTTGAGAAGGTAAAATAGACATGTTTACCTTGAGTTAAATCGTCTCTCAATACTTCAAGAAATTTTTTTTGATTTCCACGGGAATCTTCCAACAATGCCTGTACTGATTCTAAAAGAGGAATACCGGCCGAGAGCATGGTTCCCAAATCTCTCAACGTGCTAAGTTTATCGCTGTTGGACAAGGTAACACTTTCTGTTTTTATCATAGATCCGGTTAAATTATTTGTTCTGAATTTTTGTAACTCTCAATACTTCTTCAATTGTAGTTAATCCTTTTAAAACTTTTTCTAATCCATCATCCAACATTGTGGTCATCCCTTCTTCAATTGCTTTTTGTAAAATTACATCAGCGTCATTCCTTTTGGTAATTAAATCACGTATATTTTTTGTAACTTCCAAAACCTCAAAAACTCCAATTCTTCCTAAATATCCTGTCGCATTACAAATTTTACAACCATTACCTTGATAAATAGTAATCGTAGTTTTTTCACCAATATAATTATTGATGATTTCGGAGGGCAGATTTCTTAACAGATCTTCTTTTGTAATAGTTCTTGTACTCCTACATATCTCACAAATTTTCCTGACAAGTCTTTGAGCAATTATTACATTTACAGTTGACGCAACCAGAAAAGGTTCAACGTTCATGTCGATCAGCCGGGGAAGCGCGGTTGCCGCATCATTTGTGTGAAGAGTTGATAAAACTAAATGTCCTGTCAAAGATGCATTAACTGCAATTCCGGCAGTTTCAGAATCACGGATTTCTCCGACGAAAATAATATTAGGATCTTGTCTCAAGATGGATCTCAATCCATTTGCAAAAGTAAGATTTGTTTTCGTATTAACATTTATTTGATTAACTCCTTTTATTCTATATTCTGCCGGATCTTCAATGGTTGTAATGTTTTTTTCACGCGTGTTTAGTAATTTTACAATTGCATAAATACTTGTAGTTTTTCCTGATCCTGTTGGACCGGTGGACAAAATCATACCATAAGATTTGCCGTATGCGGTCGTAACTTTTTTTAAATCTTTTTCATTCATTCCCAAATCTACCAAAGAAAACTTCCTAAACTTCGATGATAAAAGTCTTAAGACTGCTTTTTCCCCCTCTGTTACCGGCAATATGGAAACGCGGATATCTATCTCCTCATCTTCCAAAGCTACTCTCATTTTTCCATCCTGCGGACTCAAATGTTCGTCTGTTCGAAGTCTAGACAAAATCTTAATTCTTGTAATTATCTGATCATGCAGACTTTTTGGTAGAGAAAGTACATCGTGTAAAATTCCGTCTATCCTGAAACGCACTAATGAATCTTTTTCTTGCGGTTCGATATGAACATCTGAAGCTTTATCCTGAGAAGCATAGTTAATCAGAAGATCAACTATTTTAGACATCGGTATTTCACTGCTTTTTATAAGTTGATCGAAAGTATCCTGCAGATCTTCTCTGTAAATTTTAAGAGCATTGGAAATATCCTGTTCTGTTGCCAAATAAGTTGTTGCAGGCAAACCAATTTTTTTGGAAATCATCTGTATAAGCTCTTTATTTGAAGGGTCTGTCATTGCCAATTTAACTCCTGTTGCATCTTTTGCGAAAGGAATTACTTTTTTGCGTCTTGCCATTCTTTCAGGAATTATGTTGAAGACATCGGGAGAAATGGTAATTTTTGCTAAAATTATAAAAGGGTATTTCAGGAAATCAGAAATTAAGATTCCTAAGTTTTCGTCCGATATAATGTCCTTCTCAACTAAGGTTTCTGAAATAGTATAGCCTGCATTTTTTGCCTCTTCTTCAATTTTTGAAAACCCAATTTCGTCTATAAGGCCGTTCTTGAGGATCAAAGATTTTAATTGTTCATTTGTAATAAGCATAGGGCAGTTTGTTTAGTGTCATCCTGAATTTATTTCAGGATCTCGTTTTCATAACCTGATTAATCGCATTAACCATTACTTTGAAATCAAAAATACCTTTGTTAATGTAACCGTTGGCTCCGAGTTTTTGGGCCTGAATTATATCTTTTTCCTGACCAAGGCTTGAAAAAACAATCACAGGAATTTTCTTTAAATTTTTATCTGTAGATCGCGCGGTTAAGACTGCGAATCCATCCATTTTGGGCATAATTAAATCTAATAAAACTAAATCCGGACTTGTATTTCTCATTTTCATCAGTCCCTCTTCTCCGTCTCCGGCGACTTCAACTTCTACTTTATTTTCCGTCAGTTTGGTTGAGTAAAATTTCTGAAAAAATTTATCATCTTCAATAAGCAATATTTTCATATTTCTTTCTAATTGTCATGCTGAACTTGTTTCAGCATCTCCCTTAATTTTCCCGCCTCTTTCTGAATATTTAAAATGGCATCATTATTCAATTGGATGACTCCTTGCAATGCATTGCTTGAAACATTTTCAATGTCTAAACAAATCTCCACCACGTTTTCGTAATTCATTACCTGACTTTGACTCTTTAGGGAATGCGAAGCGATGTGTAAATTATTCAAAGCTTCTTTATTGGAAACATCCCTAGATAACTCATCCAAACTTACCGAAAGTTTATTAAGATATTCTTTTGCAGTCTGCAGATATAAATTCTTGTAACCTGACAAATCAACTTTCACCATAGTAATAAACCCCTCCTCAAGGGTACATAAAAATCATACTATACTTGCCCTCTCCATTCAAGGTATGATACTATACCATTATGGATCAAAAGAGAATCTTGATAGTCGAAGACGATTTGTTTTTAAGAGAATTATATACGGATGTCTTGAGTGCGGAGGGTTACAAAGTTGATGCGGCAGCAGATGGAGAAGAAGCTTTGCAGAAAATGAAAGTTGGCGGCTATAATCTAGTTCTTCTTGACATAATCATGCCAAAAATGGATGGACTTGAAGTAATGAGGCAAATACAAAACACTCCTCCTCAGGCCCCCAACAAATGCGTTGTTTTTTTAACAAATCTTGACAAAGATGAGGAAATTCGAACAGCTCTAAAATTAGGAAACGGTTATTTAATTAAAAGCCAAATCACCCCGGGGAGTTTAGTCGAAGAAGTAAAGACATACTTAGATAAGTATAATTCCTAAGAGGTTTTTAGAGTAAAACTGAATTTAGATCCTTTTCCCAAACCTTCAGATTCTACCCAAATTTTTCCTCCCATTAGCTCAATCATTGCCCTTGATAAATATAATCCCAGACCTGTTCCCTGAGTATTTTGTTTGACCAAATAATTGGTTCCAACCATAGAAAATTTTTGGAAAAGTTTCGAAATATCTCCGGGAATTATCCCCCTACCATTATCCACAACTGAAACAATTTCCTCCTGCATCTGAGAGCTATAATCGATTGATATTCTTATTGCACCATTTTCAGGTGTGAATTTTAAAGAATTCCCAATTAAGTTTATCAGCACTTGCTCAACTCTTTCCGGATCAGCCTGCACCTTCGGTAAGGGCTGTAATGGTCTTGCGAATTCCAAATTTATCTTTTGCTCCTGCGCTTTTGGCAGCATTTCTACATAAATTTTATTAATCAAATCTCCAAGATCAATGAACTTCATGGCAAGAGCAAATCTTCCTGATTCAATTCTGGAAACATTCAACATATCATTGACTAAATCTATCAGTCTTTGCGTTGAAGTATAAGCTCTGTCAATATACATTCTTTGTTTTTCGGAAAGGCTCTCTGCATTATTTTTGTCAAGCATTAACCAAAGATAAGATTTAATAACTGTCATCGGAGTCCGCAGTTCATGAGACGCTAAAGACACAAATTCATCTTTCAATTTATCTAATTGCGTAAGTTTTACATTTGCCAACCTCAGCTGTTCAGAAATTTTTATAAGGTTTGAGTAAAACATTGCGTGTTCCATGGCAATACCGGCTCCATCCACAAAATTTTGAATTATTGCAAGTTCATATTTAGAAAGTTCTTCTTTTTTCTTTTTGGTACCCGCGACAAAAACCCCAATTGCCTCCTTACTGCTTCCGTAAATCGGATACACCTCGGCTGTTTGTATGCCTATGAATCTTTGAATATTTCCCGCATCTTCTTTAGTCACAAGAGGACATAAAACATCGTAAAGATCATTTGTGGTAAGGTGCTTATTTTCCCTAACAACTCTTGCTATGTAATTATTCTGATCATCCAAAGAAATTCCTACATTATTAAATGTATCTGTCAATGTGTGCGCCAGGGTCTGCGCTTCTTTGGCTGAAGATATTCCCACTTTCTTAACTGTCTTACTGACCCTTTCGATAACTGCAACAATCCCCGTATCAAAGTACAATTCATTGGGAATTGCCTCTGCAATTTTTTGAATAACATCATTGAAATTCAGGCTTTGCAGAATAACTTTATTCAATCTTTGACTTGCGATAAGCGCTCTGTTTTGCTCTCCCAAATTTACTTCCGATTTTCTCTTTAAGTCTCTAACTAAAAAACTAATAGCCAAAAGGAGAATGAAGACCATGAAAAGAACTACCAAAAGCAATATTTGTTCAAAAGTCAATACGGGCAGCATTACTAAATTATAACAGACTTTTTTATTGGGCGTTAACTCTTCCGGTGAAGGTAGACTTAGAAATCATTTCGTTCTGGATATTTTGCGGAACTTCTTCGTAATGAGACGGCTCCATATAATAAGACGCTCTACCTTTGGTCATAGAGCGAAGCACAGTTGCATACCCGGATAACTCAGACAACGGAACCATCGCCAAAATGATCGTGGCTCTGCTTCTCTCTTCCGTTCCTGAAATCTGCGCTCTTTTGGAAGATAAATCTCCAATCACATCTCCCATAAATTCGCTCGGAGTGGTGACTTCAACTTTCATAATTGGTTCCAAAAGCGTAAGCCCGGCTTTTTTGGCAGCAGCCTGCAAAGCTTGGGATGCGGCGATCTTAAAGGCAATATCTGATGAGTCAACTTCATGGAAAGATCCATCGTAAACAGCCACATTCATGTCCACCATCGGATACCCGAGTAAAATTCCATTTTCCATAGTTTCCTTAACGCCTTTTTCAATTGATGATATAAAAACAGCAGGAATTGTTCCACCTTTAATTTCATTTAAAAATTCAAAGCCTTCACCCCGGGGTCGCGGCTCAACTCTTAAAAGGCAATGTCCGTATTGTCCTTTTCCTCCGGATTGTTTAATGTATTTTCCTTCGCCCTCTGCTGTTTTTATAATAGTTTCTTTATATGCAACTTGAGGGGCTCCGACATTTGCTTCGACTCCAAAATCAGCTTTCATGGTATTTACTTTTACTTCAAGCTGCAACTCTCCCACTCCTGAGATAATTGTCTGTCCTGTTTCATGATTTGTTTTTACATGGAAAGTCGGATCCTCATCCATTAATCGCTTCAAAGCGTAACCCAATTTTTCCTGATCTGATTTTGTCTTAGGCTCAATTGCCAAAGAAATGACCGGTTCCGGAAAAGTAATTTTTTCCAAAATAATTGGTTTTTCGGGTTCACACAAGGTGTCTCCCGTAGTAGTATCTTTCAATCCGACAATTGCCACAATTTCTCCGGCAAATGCTTCTTTTATTTCTGTTCTTTCATTTGAGTGCATCAAGAGCAATCGTCCTACTCTTTCTTGGGCATTTTTGGTGCTGTTGTAAATATAAGTTCCCGCAGCAATTCTTCCCGAATAAACTCTGAAATAAGTTAATTTTCCGACATGAGGATCATTTTGAATTTTAAATGCCAGACCGGCAATTGGATCTTCAGGAACTAGTTTTCTTATTTCTTCCGCGCCTGTTTTCGGATTAGTTCCCTTAACTTGACCCAAATCAACAGGCGAAGGCAAATAATCTACGACTCCATCCAAAAGAGGTTGAACGCCTTTGTTTCTCAAAGAGCTTCCTGCAAAAATCGGAACTAATTTATAGGCAATAACCGCGCGTCTTAAAGCGGTTTTTAATTCTTCTACTGAGATTTCTTTATTCTCGAGATATTTCCCCATGAGGACATCGTCTGTCTCGGAAATCTTCTCAACTAACTTAGCTCTATATTCTTCAATCTTATCTTTCATTCCCTCCGGAATTTCATCTGTGACAGCAAATTTGGCGCCCAATTCTTCTCCTGACCAAATAATTGATTTTCTGTTAAGCAAATCATAAACTCCCTTAAAGGTTGCCTCAGCTCCAATTGGCAAAACCATAATTGCGGGATTTGCTCCAAGCCTGTCTTCGATACTTTTGACAGTGGTCAAAAAGTCGGCTCCGAGCTTGTCCATTTTGTTCACAAAGCAAAGTCTGGGAACTTTGTATTTATCTGCCTGTCTCCAGACTGTTTCAGATTGAGATTGAACTCCTTCTTCCGCATCCAGAACCGTGATTCCTCCGTCCAAAACCCGAAGCGAGCGCTCCACTTCGGCGGTAAAATCAACGTGGCCCGGAGTATCAATAATATTGATTCTGTACCCCCCCCAATATGCGGTAGTTGCAGCGGAAACAATCGTGATGCCGCGTTTTCTTTCCTCTTCCATCCAATCCATGACTGTTGTACCTTCGTCGATATCACCGATTTTGTAAGTTTTCCCTGTGTAATACAGAATGCGTTCGGTAGTTGTGGTTTTGCCCGCGTCAATATGGGCAATAATGCCAATATTTCTGATGTGATCCAGCTCTACGTACCGCTTATCTTGCACCATAACTTATTTTAATAAAAACTTCCCTCGTAAGGGAAGCTCTTTTCCTCCTAGATGACGCTTATCAGTATAACATATTTTTTGATTTTATTCTATCGTTATAGATTAAGGATTTGAAGGTTGAAAAGTTGGAATTAAAGAGCTACGAAAAACGATTTTGCTTTTTGCCGCCTTTTTATGAGCATCCTCAATTTCCATTACAAATTTATTTACGTCTCTTTCTATTTGAGGATCAAATTTAATTGTTATAGACGTACATTTAATTCCTGCCTTCTCCAACGCTAATGCAATATTAGCTGAATCTGTACTTACATATTTTTCTTTTCCCATATTCTTAGTCCCTCAAGAGTAACATAATCTTTCTAAAAAGAAAAGCCAACGAAAAAAACTTTCCGATTGCTACTCTAATGATATGTATCATTAGAGTACTTCAAGTAAAATTTCCTTTTAAAATAAATCCCCCCTATGGAATGGGGGGCTGTGGTATAATTTCGTTTGTGGGAAAAATTATGATGATTGTTGTTTTAATTCTCCTTGGATTGTTTGTTGTTTTTGTAATTAATAATAATGCTGCAAAACCAAAACCTGCAGCTGAAAATATTGCGCTTGGTCTTCCTTCGACAAGTCCATCTCCATCCCAGACGCAAACCCTGAATCTAACCCCATCCTCAACAGCATCTTTATCTTCCCAAACATCAAAAGCAGACGATATCTCAATTGCTACGACGGCCGTCATAAAAACTGAGAGAGGGGATATTGAGATCACTTTCTATCCCAAAGAAGCGCCGAATACGATTGCTAATTTTGTCAGTAAAGCCAAAAGCGGATTTTATGATAATTTAATTTTTCACCGGGTTGAAGATTGGGTAATCCAGGGCGGAGATCCTGACGGCAATGGAACAGGCGGAGGGAAAATGGCAACGGAGTTAAATAGCAAACCTTTTATCGTCGGGTCTTTGGGTGTTGCTAGAGGCGGAGATATCAAAATTTCCAATGACGCTCAGTTTTTCATCACCAAAACCGATGCCTCTTGGCTCAACGGTCAGTACACAAATTTTGGAATCGTCACTAAGGGAATGGATGTGGTAAACAAAATCGTCATCGGTGATAAAATTTTAGGAATAAATATTTTTCCTTGACAACGTGTGAGATAATATAAAGTATATGAACACCAAAATCTATCTTAATAACGAAAATAAATGGATTGCAACAGATAAAAATTATAAAAAAGTCTTATTCTCTAATAAGAATCTTGACAAACTACAGGAAATTATCAAAAAAAAGAATATCGAGGACGCAATAATCATGTTTGTACCATCATTTAATACTACTCTTGCTCCAACATGCCTATAATAAAATACGACTTTCTGCCAGATATATTTTTTGATTCGAAAGTAAAAAAGTTAAAAACCATATATAGACCATATGTTTTGGTTAAGCTGGGAAATAAAAGCAAATGGAGTAAAAATTTTATCAAATCTCTCGTTGATTCCGGCGCAGATTATAATGTTTTTCCATCCTCATTTGCTGATGAAATCGGGATAAATTGTGCAAAAGGCGAGCTTCAAAAAATAACTGGCGTGGGTGGTTTGTCTATCGACACTTATATGCATTTCGTAAAAATCAAAGTTGGAAATAAAGAATTTGAAACAGTCGTTCAATTTGGGGAAAATATCCAGACCCCACTTTTGGGACGCGAAGGGTTCTTCAATTACTTTGATTACGCTAAATTTAATGTAAAAAGAAGATTTCTGGAAATAAAATATTAAAATGGATGCTATAAATAAAATTTAAATCGGCGACAAAATCCTCGAAAGACCTATTGAACCAAGCTACCATGATATAATATTCTAAATATGAGCGAGGCAAATCTTGCAGAATTAGAAACTCAACACTTAATACTCAAGTCGGACGTTATCGAAACTAACATTATCGGAAAAGAAGGGTGCTGGAATGACTCGCTCTCGCAAGCGGTAATGTCTCTTCATGACGGAACAAATAGGAGAGACGAATGGAGTAGACCAATAGCGGATTCTCATATCCCTCCAAAATTAATATTTGCAACAGCAACAAGTTCTGTTCCCTATGCGTTTGCCATAAAAGAATGCTGGTCACAAGCATACCCAAATGAAGCGCCTCCAAATTTTTTTATTATTGATGTCAGCAACAGAAGATTTGGAGGAGATAATGATCCCGCTTTAAAATTAAGCGCTCTGGAAGCAAGACAGATTGAGCGCGAAGAAATTAATAGACTTAAATCTATTGGCAAAAAATATAACGCGCTTGATAATACCGCCGTGTTTGATGAGTATACTGCATCTGGCCAGACACTGAGACGCGTTAATGAATCGCTAGAACTAGCCGGATTTCAGGATATAAATTTTTTACACGGACATTGGCACAATAGTGGAGAAGACCTTGGTCCGACATTTCCGGAAGAAATAAAGCCAATTATCCGAAAAAAGGGCAAGATGTGGAAAGAACTTCCATTCATGTCTCTTAATCTCCAAATTAATGAAGGTAGTAAAAAATTAGTCGAGGATATGAAAACTATCGGCAAAAGAATGGCGACGGAAATACTTGCACATAATCGAAGCGTCAAAAAAATTGAGAAATAATTTTACCACTTGAAGTGGCCAAAGGCGCGGTTGGTCCCCTCGGGAGACTTCACATAATTACCATTTAAAATGACCAAAAGCTCTATTCGCTTGGGCCATGCGCAGCACTGAATCTCTTTTCTTGATTGCTTCTCCTTGTTCGTTAGAAGCATCCATTAATTCTGCTGCTAATTTTGCTTCAAAAACTTTATAATCTTTATTGGATCTTTTTCGCGCCGCCTCCACAATCCACTTCATTGCTAATGCCGCTCTTCTTTCAGGTCTGACTTCCATAGGAATTTGATAGTTAGCTCCTCCGACTCTTTTGGCTTTGACTTCCTGTTTCGGACCAACGCTATCCAAGGCTTTTTCAAAAGTGGCAATCGGATCCTTTTTATTCCCGATAATCAAATCAAATGCTGCGTACAATACATTTTGAGCCACGGTTTTTTTACCATCTTTCATCAGGTAGTTAATAAACTTAGCAATTTGCTTATTGTTGTAAACCGAATCTCCATCAATTGTTCTTCTTGGCGCTTGTTTGTGTCTCATATAAATAAATTAAAAGTTAAAAGTGAAAAATTAAAAATTAAGGTACTTATTTTAAAATATTCCTCAATTTTGCACTTTGCACTTTGAATTTTGAATTCATAATTTACGCTGCCGGCTTTACTGGTGATGCTGCAGCCGCGTTTGACGCGGTTCCCGTAACTACTTTCGGCGCTGTTGCTCCTCCCATAACATTTCTTTTGGTTCCATACCTGCTTCTTCCTTTTTTTCTACTTTCAACTCCAAGCAAATCAAATTTTCCTCTGACGATATGATATTTTACGCCCGGCAAATCTTTAACTCTTCCGCCGCGGACCAGAACTATTCCGTGTTCGGAAAGTGAGTGTCCAATTCCTCCGATATAGGCTGTTACTTCCATTTTATTTGACAGTTTGACACGGGCAACTTTTCTTAAAGCCGAGTTTGGTTTTTTTGGAGTCATCGTTTTGACCAAGGTAACCACCCCTCTTTTTTGAGGAGAAACAGTTGATTTATAAACCCGATCCTTGGCATTAAAAATCCTTCTTAAAGCACCGGATCGGCTCTTTTTTATTTTCCTTTTTCTTCCTCTTTTACTTAATTGTGATAATGTTGGCATAAGTTATGCGTATTATACCTCACTTGAGGTTTTTCCTTCAACTGGAATCAAACGGCCAATGATGACATTTTCTTTAAGGCCAATGAGGTTGTCAACGCGGCCTTCCAAAGCTGCTTCGGTCAGAACTTTGGTTGTCTCCTGAAAAGAAGATGCAGACAACCATGAATCTGAATATAAAGCAGATTTTGTAATTCCGAGTATTGTCTGTCTGGCTGTTGCAGGTTCCCCTCCTTGGGACAATATTCCGGAATTAATATCCTGAAATTTTGTTTTAGTAATAAATGCTCCCGGAATTAAAGACGTATCTCCGACTGTTTCTACGACAACTTTGTCAGACATTTTTCTCAAAACTACTTCAAAATGCTTGTCATTAATGGCAATACCCTGAGATTCATAAACCTTTTGAGCCTCCAAAATAACATACCTTTGCGCATCAGTTAAGCCTTTGATCTTTAGCATTTCTTTCGGATCAACATATCCCTGAGCCAGTTGAACTCCCGGCAAAACTTCGTCCCCATCCTTAACATTAAGAGCTGCTGTTAAAGGAATAAAGTATTCTAACTCTTGAGCCGGCTTAATCTTTGTGCTTTTTATTGTTACCAAATATCCATCGTCTGTGGTTTCAAGCTTGATTTTACCCATAAATTCAGCTATTGGGGACAATGCTTTTGGAGTTCTCATTTCAAAAAGCTCTTCAACTCTTGGCAAACCTTGAGTAACGTCAGACATAACCACTCCTCCAAAATGCCTTACTCTCATTGTGAGCTGAGTGCCCGGCTCTCCAATTGATTGAGCAGCAATTACCCCAACCGGCACACCTTGCTCAACAGTTTTTCTCGTACTAAAATCCCAACCATAACATTTGACACAAATTCCATATTCCAATTCACAGGTAATAGCTGAACGGACAATTACTTCGGAAACCTCATTATCAACAATTTTTTTGGCAAGGGCAACTGTTATTTCCTCCTGAGCTTTAGCAATTATCTTCTTAGTTTTGAGAGAATACACATTTCCTGCCGAAACTCTACCTAATATTCTTTGTAAGAATGGTGTCGTTCTATCTTTTTCATCTTTAATAAGAATAATTCCCTCTTTCGTACCGCAGTCTTCTTTTCTTATGATCACATCGTGAGAACAATCAACCAAACGACGGGTAAGATAACCTGCATTTGCAGTTTTTAAAGCTGAATCCGTCAAACCCTTTCTGGAGCCTCTGGCTGATGCAACATATTCAAAAATTGACAATCCCTCTCTAAAATTAGACTTAATTGGCAATTCAACAATTTTTCCTAAAGGATCCAAAATAAGACCCTTCATAGCTGAAAGCTGTTTCAATTGTTCTTTTCCGGCCCTTGCTCCTTCGGAATCAATAATCAGTTTTATAACATTTGTAGATTTTAAATTATTCCAAGTAAGATCTGCAATTATATCTGTTACTTTAAGCCAAATGTCATTTGACAAGCGTTTTCTTTCCTCATCTGTTATCAAGCCTTTTTGATAATCTTCTTCAATTAGAATTATCTTTTTATCCGCCTCATGGATGAATTTTGTTCTTTCGGGAATCATTTCATTATCGAAAACCGAAACTGAAATGCCTGATACTGTTGCTCCATAAAATCCGAGCTTTTTTATTGCATCGATTAGATTTTCTACTTCATCAGGGGTTCTTTTTGTAATTGCTTCCGTAACAATTGTTTTTATTCCGGATGCATTAATGGATTTATTGATAAATCCAAAAGATTTAGGAAGCGCCTCATTAAGCAAAATTCTACCTACTGTTGTTTCCTCGTTTTTATCTTCAATTCTAATCATAATCGGCTCACGAAGCTGTATGGTTTTAACATTGTGCGTCAGAAGCGCATCTTGCATATCCCTAAACATCGGAAGTTCTTCTTTTCTTAAGGATTCATCAATTGAAGTCAGGTAATAGATTCCAACTGCCATCTCTTTGTTTGGAAGAGTAATCGCTCCTCCGTCTGCGGGCTTAAGTAAATTTTGTTTTGGCATCATCAAGGTTATTGCTTCCTCTTGAGCTTTTTTGGACAAAGGAATATGCACTGCCATTTGATCTCCGTCAAAATCAGCATTATAACCCGCGCAGACACAAGGATGAAGAGCAATAGCAGATCCTTCTATTAAAATTGGATAAAATGCCTGAATTCCCAGCTTATGAAGCGTTGGAGCTCGGTTCAAAAGAACCGGATGATTCTTGGTAATTTCTTCTAAAATATCAAATACTTCCGGGGGACGCTTCTCGATAAATCTCTTTGCAGATTTTATATTCGGAGCAAATCCCCTGATGATAACTTCCCGAAGAACAAAGGGTTTAAACATTTCCAAAGCCATTTCTTTCGGCAGACCGCACTGAGACAAAGTTAGCTGAGGACCAACAACAATTACCGATCTCCCGGAATAATCAACTCTTTTGCCCAAAAGGTTTTGTCTAAATCTTCCCTGTTTTCCGCGCAACATATCCGATAAAGATCTCAAGGGAGAGCTGGTTACCTGAGAACTTCTTTGAGCAATGTCAATTAATGAATCTACTGCCTCCTGAAGCATTCTTCTCTCGTTTTTAAGAATTATCTGCGGGGCACCCAAACTCATCAAATGCTTTAATCTATTATTCCTATTAATAACCCTTCTATACAAATCGTTTAAGTCGGATGTTGCAAAGCGTCCTCCGGAAAGCTGAACCATGGGTCTGAGATCCGGCGGAATAACCGGAAGCACCGAAAGCAACATAAACGAAGGCATAATTTCAGCCTTGCGGATTGACTCAATCAGCCTTAATCTTTTTATTAATTTTAGATATTTTTGCCCTTTGGCTTTCTCTGCTTCTTTTCTTAAAGACGCTATCAAACCGGCAATATCAATTTTTTCCAATAATTCAAGCAGGCCTTCTGCGCCTGTTCTAATTGTGAAGAAAACCGGAATATCATATTCTAAGATTTTGAAGTATTCATCTTCTGAAAGTACTGCGCCAATCCTTAATCCTTTTAAGAGCTTCAAAAGCGCATCGTAAATCTCATCCAATTTTTTGCTTTCCTGGTCTAATCTTTCGGCAATAACAGTTGTTTTCTGTCTTTTTGTAAGCTCTATTTCCTGTTCGATAAGTTCTCCTTGTTCTATCTTGGACTTGCTGCCAAGCGCTTCTTTTTTCTTCTGCTCCATTTCCTCTTCAACCTTTTTCCCTTCAAGGCTTAATTCTTGTTTTAGTTGTTGCTTTTTCTTTTCAATATAATCTGAGAAAGAGTCCAAGGCTTGCTTTTTCTTTTCTTCATCGATACTGATAACCAAATAGGAAGCATAATAAATTACGGATTCAAGGCTTTTTTGAGACATATCCAAAAGTAAAGAAAGAGGCGAGGATGAACCTTTGAAAAACCAGACATGAGCAACGGGCGTTGCAAGGTTGATATGCCCCATTCTTTCACGTCTAACCCTAGACAAGGTAACTTCAACTCCACATTTGTCACAGACAATTCCCCTATATCTAATTCTTTTATATTTTCCACAATAACATTCCCAATCTTTAGTTGGTCCAAAAATTCTCTCGTCAAAAAGTCCATCTTTTTCCGGTCGTAAAGTTCGGTAATTAATGGTTTCAGGCTTGGTTACTTCACCATATGACCATTCCAAAATATCTTTAGAGGAAGCTAAGGAAATCCTTAAGGCTTTAAAGTCCAAAATTGTAATATCTTTCATTTTTTTATCTATATTTATTCCATTCATAATTAAGATCCGATCTTATCAACCACCGGTATTTCCGCTGCTGCGGCTTGCTGTAATTCCAAAGCATCTTTCTCGATTTTTTCTTCAACTTTTTTCTCAATAATGCTCCCTTCAACTGTCAATGACGCTAATGCTTCAGGAACAACTGTTGCTCCAATCGGAGTAATACTTAACCCCAAAGATGCGAGCTCTTTTATCAAAACCTTAAATGATTCCGGCACCCGCGGGGTAGGAATATCAACTCCCTTAACAATCGCCTCAAAAGCTTTTGCGCGGCCAACAACATCGTCAGATTTTATTGTCAGCATTTCCTGAAGTGTATAGCGAGCTCGATGTGCGTCTAATGCCCAAACTTCCATTTCCCCAAGACGTTGTCCTCCCATTTGCGCTTTTCCTCCAAGAGGCTGTTGTGTAACCAAAGAATATGGCCCTGTAGATCGCGCATGAGTTTTGTCTTCAACCATGTGAATAAGTTTCATGATATATTCAATTCCAACAACCACAGAGTTTTCATATGCTTCTCCTGTTCGGCCATCATACAATGTTGTTTTGCCATTTTCAGGAAGTTTCGCTTGTTTTAAAGATGCTACTATCCGATCTTCCGAAACTTCCTCAAAAGCAGGAATTCCAACCTTAATATCTAGCTTTGAACAAGCCCACCCCAAGTGTGCTTCCAATAATTGTCCTAAATTCATACGAGCCAAAACAGAAATCGGAGAGATAACAATATCAATTGGCGTACCATCTGCAAGATAAGGCATATCTGCTTGAGGTAAAATCTTAGAAATAACTCCTTTATTTCCATGACGTCCTGCTAGCTTGTCTCCAACTACAACATGCCTGAACTGGGCAACTTCAATAATAATTTTCCTCAAAGTTCCGGGCTCTAGTTCATCTCCCTTTTTTCTATCCAATATCTGGACGCTAATTACAGTTCCCCTTTCTCCGTGAGGCATCCTCAAGGACGTATCCCTAACTTCCCTTGCCTGCTCTCCAAAAATAGCTCTCAAAAGTCTTTCTTCGGCTGTCAGCTCTGTTTCGCCTTTTGGAGCAATTTTACCAACCAAAATGTCTCCGGGAATTACATCGGATCCTACAACGACTATTCCTTCCTCATCAAGATTAGCTAAATCTTCCTCGGAAACATTTGGAATATCTCTCGTGGTCTCTTCAGGCCCAAGCTTAGTCTCCACAACTGCCGCTTCATGTTTTTCGATATGGATAGAGGATAAGGTATCTTCCCTAACTAATCTGTCTGATATAACCACCGCGTCTTCATATCCAAGTCCATCCAAAGATGCATAGGCAATCAAAAGATTTTGTCCAAGCGCCAATTCTCCATTATCAGAAGACGGACCGTCAATTAAAAGGTCTCCTTTTTTAGCCTTGTCCCCATCTTTAACTGCTGCTCTTTGCGTATAGGCAGTTGCCTGAGAGGTCCTTTTGAAAGAATCGATTGAATAAGTTTTCTCTTCATTCCTCGTCTTTCCTTTTATGGTTATTTTATTTGCGTCTGCATATGTAATTATGCCATCAAACGGAGCACGAACAACGCGGCCCATAACTCCAGCTACAATTTTTTCCATATCCGTACCAACCATTGGGCTCTGTGGAGCAACTAAAGGAACTGCTTGACACTGCATGTGGGTACCCATCAAAGCTCTGTTTGTCTCATCATGAGAAACAAAAGGAATAAGTGAGGCTGAAGTTCCAACAACTTGTCTCGGAACAACATCAACAAAATCAATCTTTTCTTTTTCGACTTCCATAAATCCACCCTGATATCTAACGGGAACACGATCAGCTTCTATAACATTTTTGGTCAAGCTGCCTGCGTGAGTAATATAGAATTTCCTTTCATCATCTGCTGCTAAATAAACAATTTCGTCCGTTGCGGTTACAAGCGTTTCTTTACCCCTTTTTACTTTATGAATTTTTCTATATGGAGTCTCCAAAAATCCATGCTCATTGACTTTGGAATATAAAGCCAGATAGGTAACTAAGCCAATATTAGGTCCTTCAGGACTTCTGATCGGACAAATCCTTCCATACTGGGAGCTATTGATGTCTCTAATCGAGAAAGCTGCTCTTTCTCTGGAAATTCCGCCCGTCCCCATAACTGTCAAACGATTTAGATTGTCTATTTCAGATAATGGATTTGTTTGATCTAATATGGTTGACAATTGAGATGTCCGGAAAAATTCATTAATCGAAGCCATAATTGGCCTTGCATTAATCAAGGCTCCGATTGATGGCGGAATATCCGGCTGGATAAGGCTCATTCTCTCCTTGATGCTTCTTTCAAGTCTTAAAACTCCAACTCGAAAGGCTGTTGTTGCAACCAACTCGCCAACGCGTCTAACCCTTCTGTTTGCCAAGCTATCAATATCATCAACGCCTTCAGACCCCTGGGCTAACTTAATAAGAAAACTAATTGCTCCCAAAATATCCTCACGCGTCAAGATTTGGACATTGGATTCTGTGAATCCCGACATTCCATTAAGTTTTTTATTTACCTTGTATCTTCCTACTTTGCCCAGATCATAACGACGAGAGTTAAAGAATAGTCCATCAAAGTTTTCTTTAACTTTTTCGAAAACAACCGGTTCTCCGGGATGCATTTTTTTAAATATTTCAATAATTGCGTCTTTGGAACTTCCTGTTTCATCTTTTTGTAAAGTATTTTCTACAAAAGATGTCTTTCCGTCCGCTTCCAAACCCTTAAAAGATTCTTTTATATCTTCGTTTGAAGAAAATCCGATTGCTCTTAGAAATGTTGAAGCCAAGAATTTTCTGCGTCTATCTATCTTAACTGTAATTGTTTCATGTCTGGTTGTTGAAAACTCAAGCCATGATCCATGAATTGGTCTTATTTCGGCTGTATACAATTTTTTACCCGTAACGTTATCATGCGCTGCGGTAAAGAATACTCCGGGAGAACGGACCAACTGATTAACAACTGTTCTTTCTACTCCATTTATAACAAATGTTCCTCTGTCGGTCATTTGAGGAATGTCTCCCAAGAAAACTTCTTGTTCGATTGTTGCATTTGTTTTTTTATTGGTAAGGGTTGTTTCTACATATAAAGGAGCATCGTACATAAGTCCTTTGGAAAGAGCAATTTCCGGAGTATTTGTGGCTTTGCCTATTCTATATTTCTTAAATTCCAGTCTCCAATTTTTTTCTGTAAAATCATCAATAGGAGAAATTTCTTTAATTATCTGACCTATTCCAACTTCTAAGAACCATTTATAGGAACTTTTTTGTACATTAAGGAGATCTAGTTGAGGTAAGAAGGAATATTCTTTTCCCCAGTTTTGTCGGACAGTATTAGTTTTTTTATCAAGTTTAGCCATCACCAACAAAAAAAACGCACAAGGCGTACACCTTTACTTAACTTTGTATATAGAGTAATAACTTTATATCACACTTTATTCCCCCCTGTCAAGGGGTCAACTCCAAAGCTATTCTGAACCAGTTGCAGAATTTTTTTTAAATATCCAAACAAGTTCTGCAGAATAATTTTAGAGCGTGATATAATGAATTAGTTATGACGGCGCAGGAAATTATTGATAAACCCGCCTGCAACGCTTTGCATAGCATTGCGGGCAGGTATATTGCCTTTTTTGAAAAACGCGGGCACGACGCCAATTTCAAATTTCAAATTTCAAATTTCAAATGAAAGCACAAGATATAATCAACAAATACATAGAATTTTTCAAAGAGCGTGGTCATAAACAAATACCTAACGCTCCGTTAATCCCGGAGAATGATCCAACTACTCTATTTACAAGTTCAGGCATGCAGCCTCTGGTCCCCTATCTTTTGGGAGAAACGCATCCGATGGGAAAAAGATTGGTAAATGTTCAAAATTGTTTCAGGGCTGTGGATATAGACGAAGTTGGAGACAATCGCCACACAACATTCTTCCGAATGCTCGGAAATTGGTCTCTGGGTGATTATTTTAAAAAGGAAGAAATTCCGTGGCTTTGGGAACTATTGACAAAGGAATTCGGATTGCCGAAAGAAAAACTTTTTATAACCGTGTTTAAAGGAGGAAGCGGGATTCCCTATGATGATGAATCCTACAATATCTGGTTTGAACTCTTGAAAAAAGAAGGATTTAACCCGAAAGAAAAAATATTTGCAGCAAACGCCACGAAAAATTGGTGGTCCAGAAGTGGGGTTCCGGAGAATATGCCTCCCGGTGAAATCGGTGGACCTGATACAGAAGTCTATTATAAATTTGACGATATAGAACATGGATTAAATTGTAAGGGAGATAATCCCGCTTGGTGTGAATGTGGAAAGTTCTTGGAAATCGCAAATGCAGTTTTTATGCAATACCAAAAACAACAAGACGAAAGCTTCAAAGAATTACCACAGAAAAACGTCGATTATGGAGGGGGCGTAGAAAGACTTTTAGCAGCTATTGAAAATGAAAATGATATTTTTCAAACTCCTATCTTTACTCCGACAATAAAAGCAATAGAAAAAGAAACCGGAAAAACTTATCAGGAACATTGTCCGCAAATGCAAATAATCGCAGACCATCTTGGAGGATCTGTATTTATTTCAAACACAAATATTAAACCCTCAAACAAAGAACAGGGATATATTTTAAGAAGACTGCTTAGAAAAGCTCTTGATAATTTTTATTCTCTCGGAGGAAAAGATATTTCCCCTATTATTCATAGGATAGTTGAGGCATATAAGGAAACTGATCCTTATCTTGAAAAAAACTTTGAGGAGATTAAGCTAACAATCTTGGAAGAAGAACAAAAATATAAAAATACTTTAGCAAACGCAAAAGAATTCATTCTCAAAAAATATAAAGTCGGAGACGAAATTAAAGGTATAGCTGAAATTTCCGCAGAAGACGCATTTATCCTTTATTCTACTCACGGATTTTCTCCTACTCAAATAAAGAGTTTGGGATATACATTTAATGATCAGGAATTTGCAGAAAAAATGAAATCTCATCAAAGCATATCAAGAGCCGGAGCAACAAAAAAATTTGCCGGGGGACTGGCGGATCATAGTGAGAAAACAATCATGGGACACACTGCAACTCACCTTCTCCATCAAGCGCTTAGAAATATGTTTGGAATCAAACTTCATCAGACGGGATCTAGTATTACGCCTGAACGTGTAAGATTTGATTTTAATTTTGACAGAAACTTGACCCCCGAGGAATTGAAAAAAATTGAAGAAACTGTGAATCAAAAAATTAAAGAAAATTTGCCTGTCCATTTTGAAATGCTGCCATTGCAAAAAGCCAAAGAGATTGGAGCGATTGGACTTTTCGATGAAAAATATGGGCAAACCGTTAAAGTTTACTTCGTCGGTCCAAAGACTAAAGGCCAAAGACCGTACTCGGCCGAATTCTGCGGTGGACCTCATGTCGCGTTTACATCTGAGATAAAAAGTTTTAGAATAATTAAGCAAGAGAATATCGGAAAAGGAAATAGAAGAATTTACGCAGTTGTTGGGAATTAATAAATTGTTTTAGCAATATAACAATTTAACAATCTAACAATTTTAAGCTATGAATCTGCCATTCTTTAAAAATTTTAATAAGAAAATCGTACCCCTATATTTCTTGGTTTTGGTTTTAAGAGACGAGAAGGCGGAAGCGGTAATTTTCGAAGAGATTGAAAGCAGAATAAAAATCGTAGGCCTTAAAGAAGAACATTTTTCTACTTCCATTGACGAAATTTCGCAAGAAGAACTTCTGGAAAAATTGGATAAGGCAATCTCCGTCGCTGAATCCTCATTGCCGGAAAATATACAAACACAAAAAACAATTTTTGGAGTTAAAGAATCGTGGACAGACAATGATCAAATTAAAAAAGAGTATCTTGGCAAACTTAAAAAGACAAGTGAAGAGTTGGGATTAATTCCGATTGGTTTTTTGGTTATATCACAGGCAATTTCACATTTGCTGCAAAAAGAGGAAGGAGTACCTGTTTCTGCAATTCTTGCTGAGATTAACAAAAAAAATGTAACGGTAACGCTTTTGAGAGCCGGAAAAAGCATAGAAACAAAAAGCTCGGAAATTCATGAATCTATTCCCTTCACTGTTGATACTCTTTTAAAACATTTTAATGTCCCGGAAATTTTGCCATCCAGAATTATAATTTTTAACGGAAAAGAAGATTTAAGCCAGGAATTTATTTCACATACCTGGAGCAAGAGCCTGCCTTTTCTTCATCTTCCTCAAATAACCAATCTTCCAGAGGGTTTTGACGCAAAAGCTGTTTTGTTTGGAGCAGCAACGCAAATGGGATTTGAAGTATTAGAAAAAGATATACCGCAAAAACAGCATCTTACGCATGAGCTGCTTGAGGAAAAAGCGGAAACAAAGAATCCGCCAGCTGGCGGAGAAAATTCCATTGAAGAACCAGTACTTTACAAAAATTTAGGAGCTTCCGATTTTGGATTTGCTAAAGACATCGACGTAGCAAAGATGCCCGTCCCGCGAAATCCGCCAAAGACGGATGAAGTGGGAGAATTCCAAAGAATCGAGGAAAAACAACCTGCCCGCAATGCTCCACAGAGCGTAGCAGGCGGGGAAACAATTCCTCAAATTGACACAGAAGAAATGCAGGTAATAACCAAAACCCCCAAAGGATTTGGCAATATCTCAATGCTTATAAAAAGTATTTTAATTTTTATTTTAGGTCTAATATTTGCTGTTGTTAGGAAAATAAATAGGGGAAAATTAAGCATTGTGATTTCAACAGTTTTAATCTTGATTGTTGGACTTATCACCTGTTATTTCTTATTTCTAAAAGCAACAATTACGATTATCGTAGATCCGGAAATTACGGAACAAAATAAAAATGTTTTATTTTCAACAATAGGAACAACGGATCCAAGCAAAAACACCATAAAAGGCGAGCTTGTGTCTGTGTCCGAAGACGGAAGCGTTTCAACTCCTGCTACCGGAAAAAAAGATGTCGGCACTTTTGCAAAAGGAGCAGTAATAATTTATAACGATAGCGATACTGCTAGAATTTTAGCTGAAGGGACAGTATTAAAAGCTCCCAATGGACTTGAATTCACTCTTGATTCGCCGACAACTATAAAAGCGGTTGCATCTCATTCGGCAAATGAAAATCCCCCTCCCGAAAAGACTACGGCAAATGTAACCGCCGATCAACTGGGCAAAGAATCCAATCTTCCTTCGGGTACAAAGTTTTCTGTAGCATCTTTTAATGTATCTGAAATTATAGCAATAAACGATAATCCTTTTAGCGGGGGAACGAAAAAAGAAGTTACAGTTGCTTCAAAAAATGACACGACAAAATTGGAGGCAGACCTTATTAAACAATTGGAGAATAATGCCAAAACGAATCTGCAAAAACAGCTCGACCTTAATAAAATTTTACTCCCTGCCTTTATAACAGAAACCCTTGGCAAAAAATCTTTGAATGTAAAAGTTGGAGACGAAACAAATCAATTAACTTTAACCGGAACAGTTGAATATCAGGGAATTTCTTATAGAAAAGATGATCTTATAACGCTTAGCAAATCTCTTCTTTCTAGTAATATTCCGTCTAGCCAAGAAATAGATTACAACAATATTAAAACCTCTGTTGTAGATATAAAACAGGAAAACGATGAGGTAATCGAGGCAAATCTTAATATAAAAACATTATTACTACCGAAAATTTCGGAAGACAAACTGGCAAAAGATTTAAAGAGAAAATCTTTTAAATTTACTCAAGATCTACTTTATAAACTGCCCCAAGTTGCAGATGTAGCTATTAAGCTTTCTCCCAATCTTCCATTTTTACCAAAGAATTTGCCGGCAAGAGAAAGAAATATAAAAATCCTAATTAAAATAAATGAGTAAATATTACTACGGAAAAAATGTACAAAATAATCTAAAAAAATATCTTCGTTTGACAAGCGGAATTCTCCTGCTAATTGGAATTTCCATTATTATATACGTCTTATTTCCTGCGATATCCTGGCAAATATATTTCCAACCCGCTATTGCATCTCAAGATATTGCATTGTCTATTCCCCGCGCAAACATCGTGGATTTAACAAAAAATTCAGTAGACACAACCGACTATACTAAAGCAGAAAATTGGTTTCCAAAATTTAGCCCCAACCTTAATCAAAAAGACCAAATCGATACCGCTTCCTATACGATTTCTATACCAAAAATAAAAATAGAAAAAGCTATAGTTTCTACAGTTGATAACGATTTGGCAAAACACTTAGTTAATTATCAGGGCACAGGTATTCCCGGCAAAAATGGAAATGCTGTAATTTTCGGTCATTCAACTCTTCCGCAATTATTTAACCCAAAAGACTACAAAACAATTTTCGCCAATGTTTATAAACTCAAAAATGGAGACGTTATTTATGCCATGATTAATGGCGTGACATATACATATAAAATATTCAAAATTACAGTTGTTGATCCGGAAAATAGTTCCGCTCTTGTTCAGGATTATGATAATTCTTATTTAACCCTTGTCACCTGTACTCCTCCCGGAACAACTTGGAAAAGACTTATTGTTAAAGCTGTACTTCAAGAAATATGAATTTACAAAAAAATTGGCCGGCTTTTTATCGACTAGTTAATTCTTTTCTCTATTTTATTTTTTATGTATTTAAAAGTGTAATATCCTTAATATTAAAACAAATAAAAAATTGATATGGATGACAAGAAGACATTCCAGGAAAGAATTGATCAGCAGGATGCGCTTAATGCTATCAGAAAAAAACTTGTCGGAAAAACTCTCAATTACAAGGAAATTTATAGCATAATGGATCAGATTGCCAAGCAAAGATTGGGAAAAGTATTGACTACATATTTTGCAGCATCCGGTTATTCACAAGGATTTACCAATCAGGAACTTTACTACTTAACAAAGGCAATGATTGAAACAGGAGAAAAATTGCATTTTAAAGGAATTGTTGCCGACAAACATTCAATAGGAGGAGTTCCCGGAAATCGTACGACACTTATTGTCGTCCCAATTGTGGCTAGCGCCGGATTCTTAATTCCCAAAAGCTCTTCACGGGCAATAACAACGAGCGGAACCGCAGATGATATGGAAGTTTTAGCTCCTGTTATTCTATCAAAAGAAAAAATATTAAAAATAGTTAAAAAAATAAATGCGTGCATCGTTTGGGGAGGAAATTTCAATATCGCCCCTGCCGATGATGTAATTATCAATGTTGAAAAAGAATTGATGTTTGAAAGTTTTGATAAAATAATTATCTCTATAATGTCCAAGAAAATTGCCTTTGGATCAACGCATGTTGTCATAGATGTGCCTTACGGAAACACGCTAAAAGTAACTAAAATTAAAGACGCCGAAATTCTAAAAAATAAATTTGAATATATTGCAAAAAAATTTAACATAAAGATCCGGGTTCTTGTCCGCAGAACAGATCAGCCGGTTGGAAGAGGAATAGGACCGATTCTCGAAACAAGGGATGCTTTAAAAGTATTGGAGCAAACGCCTGATAGGCCCTACGACTTGGAAGTCAGAAGCATAACCTTAGCAGGAAATCTTTTGGAGCTTTGCCTAAAAGACTCTTCAAAAAAATTACAGGAATACGTTAAAAATACTTACGGGAATTGCGCCGGTTGGGCAACAAAAATTTTACAGGAAGGTTTGGCTTTAAAAAAAATGAAAGAAATTATTTTTGAGCAGGGAGGAAATCAAAATATTGAAAGCTCCAAATTAATTCCCGGCAAATTTACATATAGAATAAAAGCAGAAAAAGATTGCATAATTAGAAATATAAACAGCAAAAATCTGACCTTACTATCAAAAGCTTTAGGTGCGCCTTTACAAAAAAAATCCGGTATTTTTTTAGACAGAAAAGAAGGAGAAATAATAAAGAAAAACGAACCAATATGTACTCTTTACAGTGAAAATGTGTATAATCTGAAACAGGGAAAGGAAACTATGCGACAATATCCTATATTTAATTTTTAGTTAAGTATGAAGAAATTAACTACTGTTGTTTTACTTCTTATAATTGTTTTTTTTGGAAGCTTTTTATGGTGGAAAAATGGATTATTTCCTGTTAATTCCACAAGCAAAGAATCCGTTATATTTGTTATTCAGAAGGGGTCTGGCTTAAAAGAGATAGCAAGCAAGCTTGAAATTGCAGGGCTTATTAAAAATCGTGTAATTTTTTTCCTTTACGCAAGGCTTGGCAAGTTTGAAGAAAAAATTCAAGCCGGAGACTTTCGCCTCTCCCCATCAATGACAGCGCAAGAAATTGCCCAAAATTTAACTCACGGAACACTAGATATCTGGACAACAATTCCCGAAGGAAAAAGAGCAACAGAAATTGCCGAAATACTGGAAAAAAATATGCCGACTTATCAAGACTCTTGGAAAAATATTCTCGTTCAAAACGAAGGTTACCTTTTCCCCGATACCTACCTTATTCCTAAAGACGCTGACATCGGAATGATTGTAAAACAAATGAGAGAAACTTTTGACCAGAAATTCTTAACCATAGATACAAATAATTCTAAATTAACCAAATCGCAAATTACAATACTTGCTTCCCTTATAGAACGCGAGGCAATTACAAATGCAGAAAAACCAATCATTGCGGGAATATTGCTTAATAGACTTAGGCAGGAAATAGCATTACAAGTGGACAGCACTATTCAATATGCTAAAGGAAAAAATGCTATTAATAAAAAATGGTGGGAGACAGTAACTCTCGAAGAATACAAAAGTGTTGTTTCTAGATATAATACTTATTTAGTTACGGGTTTACCTCCGGGACCCATATCGAATCCAGGGCTAGAGGCATTACGCGCTGCAGCCAACCCTACAGATACCAATTATTTTTATTATCTGCATGATAAAAATAGACAGATTAGATATGCGAAAACCCTACAGGAACACAACGCGAATATTGAGAAGTATGGTCTTTAATTGACGTGGCGAGAAACTCCTCTGAAAAATCTTCTAACTTTAGGCTTTTTTTCGGAAACTGCTTCTTTAATTACTTCTGTTTTTGGCACAGCCGTCTGCTCATTTTCTAAGGATTCATCTTCCAAATCAACTGAATTTTCTATTTTATTAATAATGTTTGATATTTTTCCTTCCCCCTCTTCTGAAATTGCTTTCAAAATTTTCTTTCCTTTTTTTGTTACCAATAACAACACTATAACTGCTCCAACCAGAGCTCCGAATAGAAAAACACCAAAAGAATTGTTGCTTGATTTGTTATTATTGTTGTCCATTTCAGTCATTCTTTTTTTTTCCTGAATCCTTATCTTCTTTGTCTTTTGAAATAAATTTCTTAAAAACACCCAAAATTGGCGCTAATGTCTTAATCCCTGCTGCAAGTCCGGACAAGGAAGAAAGAGGAGAAGAAACGCTCTCGGTTATAACATTTGTATTATCCAAAACTTTATTTGCTTTAAAAACTGTCTTGCGAAATTCCCTCAGTATAAAAAACACCTGAATTCCCAATGCTAAAAGCAAAATTGCCAGAACAATAATAACTATAAACAAAGCAATTTGCGCAATATCCATATAGAATCAGAATAGCACTAAACAAAATATCCTGTCAATCTAATAAAGTGATATTCTCTATATCTTAATCTCCACAGATCTTTCGATGACGGTTGTTCGGTTAAATTTATTTACTGATTTTATGGTAATTTTTGTTTTTCCCGGAAAAACATTGATAATTTTTTTAAAATTACCATCCTTATCCAATAGTACGGGGATTGAATTTATAAAAACAGTTGCATTTGGATCTGTCTTGCCAATAACAGTAATTTTTTGTGATGAAACTACAGAATTTTCCGCGGGAGCTGAAACACTAAGTAAGGGGTTAAAAATAGCAGACCTATACTGAAAAAGTATGTAAGCCAAAAGTAAAATAAATATCAAGAAGAGAACTTTCAGGACTTGTGCAATTTTAAATTTCGAAAGTGAAAAATCGTCCTGTCTAGCGAATCCATCCGGTAAAACTTTCACAAATTTCTCTTCTTCATATTCTCTTTTGAAAAGAGCCAAAATTTCATGTTCCGATAATCCCAAGAATCTCGCATAATTCCTGACAAACCCATGAACATAAGTGCCTGATGGCAACTTCTTGTATTCTCCCCTTTCAATTGCCTGAAGAAAAGAAGCCCTGATTTTCGTTGCCTTGGCAACTTCCTCAAGAGTCAAGCCTCTTCTTATCCTCTCTTCACTAAGTTTTTCTCCTACATGTACCATAACAAATTAAAAATGCAAAATGCAAAGTTCAAAATTATAATTCAAAATTAAAAATTTTTAACTTTAAACTGTAACTTTTAATTTTTCACTTTGAACTTTTATTTATCCTTGATGAAGGGCGTTGATGATTTCATCAGCGTTTTTTCCTATCACCTCCCGTGGTTTCGATCCCTCTGCTGGGCCTACAACTCCGGCAGCCTCTAGCTGATCCAAAATTCTGGCTGCCCTTGAATATCCTACTTGAAGCCGTCTTTGCAGAAGCGATGCCGAAGCCCGATCATATTGACATACGCATCTGATTGCTTCTTCAAAAAGTGCATCCTTCCCATCACCTCCAATAGATGGACCTCCTGCTTTTTTAAGAACTAAAGGACTGGAAATAACTTCCTCTGTGTATTGAACCGGCGGATTCTTGGCCTTAAGAAATTCCACAAGCTTTCTTACTTCTTTATCTGAAACAAATGCTCCTTGGATACGCGTTGGCTTGGCCTGATCGGGAGGAACATAAAGCATGTCTCCCCGTCCCAAAAGTTTTTCTGCACCCGGAGTATCCAGAATAACTCTGGAATCAATCATAGAAGAAACATTAAAGGCAATGCGGCAGGGAATATTTGCCTTAATTAAACCTGTTATAACATCAACTGACGGTCTTTGCGTGGAAACTACCAGATGAATTCCTGTTGCCCTGGCCATTTGAGCAAGCCGAGCGATTGCATCTTCTACGTCAACCGGCGCAAATGCCATTAAATCCGCAAGTTCATCTATTAAAATTACAATATAAGGAAGAGCCTGAAATCCGGCAAATTCATTGTATGAATCTATATTTCTTACTCCTCCCTCTGCAAATTTCTTATAGCGCCTATCCATTTCATCCATTGCCCACTTCAAAGATGCTAATATTTTTTCAACCTCAACAATAACCGGTGTCATTAAATGCGGTATGCCGTTATAGCCTGTCAATTCCACTCTTTTAGGATCTATCAAAATAAGTTTCACCTCCGCAGGAGAGGCTCTGAAAAGAAGGGAGGATATGAAGGAATTGATAAGAACGGATTTTCCCGAACCTGTTGTTCCGGCAATCAAAACATGCGGCATCTTGGCTATATTGGCAACAACAGGATTCCCCGATACGTCCAGACCAAGAGAAACGATAAGTTTGGATTTACTTTTATTCATAATGTTGGATTCAAGCATTGTTTTTAAAGTTACAACTTCCAAACTTCTATTTGGAATTTCTATTCCGACTAGATTTCTGCCCGGAATTGGCGCCTCAATTCTGATTTGACCGGTCGGCGCCTCTGTTCTTAAAGCCAAATCGTTTGCTAAAGCCGTAATCTTGGATAATTTTGTTCCAAGACCAACTTGCAAAGCGTATTGTGTAACTGCCGGACCCTCATTTACCTCAACGACTTTTGCCCTGATGGAAAAACTGTCCAAAGTTTCCTCTATTATTTTTGCAATGCCTTTTATATCTCCCCTGTCAGCTTTTTGTGACGTTGCATCAGCAAGAAGGGATAAGGGAGGATACTCCCAAAGACCTGCTTTGGTTAAGGAATTACTGACTAATTGATCTGCGATAAGAGGGGGTTCTTTATTAATCGTTGAAGAATTAATAACCATTGGGCCCGTAGACAGATTGGGGATAATTTTTGATCCGCCTTTTATCCTCATCGGGTTTTCTTTAAATCCTGATGATTTTTTATTCTTAAAAAAACCACGCAATTGGCTTGGAAAAAGTCTATAAAGATTTTTAAATATGCGTTGCACGAATTCCACAACTTGATCAACAGAAGTATTAAAAAATACTATTAAACCAACTAAAACTCCTGCGAAATAAACTACATTCGCACCAATATCCGTTAGGACATCTGAAAGAATTTTAAAAAATTCTTTTCCAGCCATTCCTTGCTTAAGAAGCGCGTCCAAAGAGATAAAAAATAATAAAAATCCGATTGAAACATTTATTCCGGATAGAAAGAGTCTTAGTTTTAAAAATAGAAATCCAAAGAATATCAGAACAAAAGGAAAAAGAATTGCAACACTACCAAAATATCGACCCAGAAGATTGTTTATCATCAGAAAAGAGTTCCCGTTTTTGGTAAAAGACAAAAGAAGAATAATGCCTACAACGATAAATCCAAAGGCAAAGATAGAATAAATAGTGCCTTTCTTTAACTTTAATTTAAACTTATTTTTCCGGTAATGTTTTCTTCTGGGCATAGGTATATAAACTATTATAACACCTATGAATAAGACTACAAGTAAGATATAATTCATTTATTCAAATATATGGCGCTTCTTAAATCATATAGGTCTCCAAAAACGGAGATTAAAAAGAGTTTAATCGATGGAAATGGCCTGTTTGCGAAAACACCAATTAACAAAGGAGAGATTGCGGTAATAAGAGCAGGACATATAATAACTGACAAGGAATTGTATAAATACAGAGACGTTGTTGATGACTCAGATCTGCAAATTTTAGATAATCTATACCTTGCTCCTTTATCAAAAGAAGAATTTAATAATATAATGACCTTCGTCAATCATTCCTGCAATCCCAATCTTGGCTTACTAGGCAATATTATTTTCGTCGCAATGCACAAAATAGAAGCTGGACAAGAACTACTGCTGGACTACGCTATGTTTGATAATAATAAAGATCAATTTGCATGCAATTGCAAATCAAAAAACTGCCGTAAAATTATTACAGGTAAAGATTGGATGAAGAAAGATTTACAAAAAAAGTATAAGAATTACTTTTCTTCTTATCTGCAGGAAAAAATAAAATAGACCAAACGGGGAGGGGTAGATCCCCGATGGGTTTTTAATAACTCAAAATGCCGTGAATTTGTGCGAAAACTGTTTCAAATTCACGCTAATTTGACAAAAATCCGTTGCGCCTACTTATTACTCTCCCACCTGGAAGGTGGGAACTCAAGAACTCAAGATTGAAGCATACAAAGAAAGTCATCACTGGGAGTTTTGTTAATGCCAAAGCAATAATAAATTACATTAAGAAAGAGAATCCCAGTTTAGTTCATTTATTTTGCACCAGTGGAACATCTGACGATAACGAGGACTTAATGTTTGCAAAACATATCAAAGGGTATTTTGAAGAGAAACCTTTGGAAATAGAAAATATTAAAAAGAATCTAATTAAACATAAATCAGGAATAAATTATCTCATTAATCCTAGGTCTAAACATTCAAAGAGTGATTTTTTACTTGCTCTTGAATTAGATAAATTCAATTTTGTCTTAAAGGCAAATTTAGGTGAAGACAAATTAATCCACCTCAGGAGAATAGATTTATAAAATTACACTTCAATTACAACCAGCAGGACTAGAGGGCGGCGGCACAGATCCCCACCAAACATTCTCCCCACCTTCCAGGTGGGAACTCGGTTCAGGTGGGAACTCGGTTTATACAACAAACAGGTTCTAATACCGCTCCCGCCAGAAGGAAGGCTTTTTGTTGGTACTCTAATGATACATATCATTAGAGTGGTTCGCGAGGATTGTTCTCCTCCTACTCTCCCGCATGGAAGGTGGGAACTCAATTTGCCTCACTCTTTTTTTTGCCCTCTCAAAAACAACTCTAAAATGCTAATTTGCATTAGATATCCGATTAAATGTATAATCTCCTCCTATGCTAAAGGAAAATGTGCCTCCACAGTCCTTAAAGAATATCTTACCAGAAATGGCTAGAGATATAGGGCAAAGGACGATTGAAAGACAGAAGAATCTTCGCGCCAACGAAATCTTCCTGTTAGCGAATAGCCTACTACATCCCACAGAAAATCCACAACCTAAACAAACAAAAATACTAAAAATACTGGGGGATATTTTCAAACAACCAGACAGAAAAGTAGCGAAAAATTCAGATGAAAAACCAGATGACTATAGATCTCTTCCCCCAATTCCTTTTGAATTTGAAGGTCGAAAAATCAAAGTTCAACTAAAAGATCATATAGTGATTCCAAGCTATGGCGATCAATGGACAAAGGGGATGTCAATCTTTGTTTCCATTGGGGACGTAGGACCAGAGGAAATGGAAATATTCCATATTGAGAAAGAGGGCGAACATTGGAATCCTATTCTAAAAATGGGCAACAGATACTCTGTTAAAAACCGTTACCGCGAAGAAGCAACCCCAGAAGAGCTTGAAGCAGCAATAGAAATATTAAATTTTATCCAAAGGGCTTTAAATCCTCCCCCTAAGCCTCAATGACAACCGAGGAGGACGGGGCGCAACGGCGCAGAATCCTAAGGACTTTTGATATAATTACCTTATGGCTAGTGAAATCCATCCAAATAAAGAGTTTAACAATAATCCCATTGAGATCGTATCTTCCGATGGCGGAATTGTTCTTAGACAGTTTACGCTCCGGGATTCGGAAGAAATTTTTGCATTAATAGATAGAAATAGAAGTCATTTGTCTCAATTTGGAGACGATACCGCAGATAAATATCCAACTCTGCAATCGGTACGGGAAAGTATAGAGCACCCCAAGAATCCTGAAAGATTAAGATTTGCCATTCGAAATAAAGAAAGACAGATGGCGGGAAGCATAAATCTCACGCCATATGAAAAAGGCTCAACGCGAGGAGAAGTCGGATATTATCTGGGTTCCGAGTTTCAGAAAAAAGGATATATGGTAAAAGCAGTTGAGATACTAACGAATTACGGATTTGATTTCTTAAATTATAAAATTATTTATGGAGATATCGCCGAAGGAAATATTTCTTCTGAAAAGGTTCTTCTTAAAGCAGGTTATCAAGAAACTGGAAAACATGATGGAAAAATTCGCTATTCAAAGAATAAGGAACAAAATATCTCTCAATTGAATACTTTTGATTTTGAGAGCAGTATTCAACCAATCTCTTTTGTAGAAACTACGAAGGTTGCCACTGGCGTAGAATGTGATGTTTATACGTTTGATGGAGATAACAGTAAGGACTTGGGAGTAATTAGGATTGAACCGGGTTTTAAAACACCTTTACAAAGAGTTTTAAAAGGAAATAGGACTATTGAAGGATATGTGTCAGGAAAAGGCAGACTAGTTATAGCTAAACCGGACGGTACTCAAGAGAAACATTCTGTGGACAACAATACTCAAAAACCCTTTGTCGTAGCAGTTGCAATTGGAGAGAAAATGCAATGGCAGGCAGATAAAGATTCCCCCTTGGTAGCCTACGAGATCTGTTTCCCACCCTATGAAGATGGTCGCTATGAAAATCTCCAAGAATAAATTCTAACGATATTCTTCAAGAATATTTTAGCCATAGATGTCACACGAAAATATCTCCTCCTATCCGCATAATGTTATAACGTAATCATGAAGGCAGCGAGCGTTGAAACAAAGCCAAGTGCCATCTGGTATCTGGCAAAGCGCGTTAAATTTTCGTGCGTAAGTAAATTTAAAATCCTTAGGTTCAGATACAAAACAACACCGGGTGTTGATTAGCTTCGAACCTAGGGAAATATTCTTTTTTGCGGAAAACACAAAAAGAAAGCAATTTAGATCCTGAAACAAGTTTAGGATAACACCGATACTAAACTTCGATGACGACTGGGAGGACGAGGGGGCGGCGGTGAAGATCCTTCATCAAGCGGGGCCTAAATTTGTTAGAATAGTATATAAAGGAATTTAATATGAAACTTACCATTATTCTGTCGACCAATAACGCGGAAAAAAATTGGAACGCTTTTAGACTCGGTAATCTAGCTCTTAAAAATGAAGATAATGTCAGTATTTTTCTTATCGGGGAGGGCGTAGAATATCTTAAATTCAGCAATGAGAAATTTGATATTCAAAAACAAGTTGATGCATTTCTTGAATTAGACAAAGGAAAAATCCTTGCTTGCGAAACATGCATGGTAATCCGACACCAAAAAAGTGACAAAACTTGTCCAGTAAGCGGAATGAAAGAACTTTATAATCTAATAAAAGAAAATGATAAAGTGATTACTTTTTAAGCCTATGAAAAAGATGCTGAAATAAATTCAGCATAACGATGGCAATAAAAAATTAAACTTCAATAACAACCGGAAGAACCAGTGGGCGGCGGCGAAGATCCTTGTAAATTCTTCTTTCTGCTACTTCTCCAATCAGTTTTCTAATATAAATCCAATTCGTCACTCTTGCCTTACGGGGATTAAGTGCTTTATGAAAATCCTGCATTAATCTTGAGTTCAAACGTTTAATATCATAGGCAGTCGTTAGTCCTCTGACTATAGCATCCGGGCTTCCAACCAGCTGCCCATTCCCGCTATCTACTTCTGCAAGAATTATGATTATTCCTGCCTCTGATAATTTCTGCCTGTCTCGTAACACAAAACTTTCCAATTCTTCTCCTGATAATTCATCAACATAAACATTTTTGGTCGGTATTGTTCTGCCTAATTTCACGTCTCCCTGACCGAATAAAAGTTCTTGTCCATCCTCCATTAGAAAAACATCATTTTTTTTATAGCCTAATTTTTCTGCCAATTTCTTGTAGGCGAACATGTGACGGAATTGTCCTCCGATTGGAATCAGTTTTTTGGGTCTGACTAATTTTATTAATTGCTCAAGTTCATCCAAAGAAGCATGTCCGGAAACATGAAAATCCCTTGAGACCGGCGAGTAAATAACTTTTACTCCTCTACGAGACAAAGTATCAACCAACTCATAAACAGAAGTTTCATTGCCGGGAATTGGATCAGAAGAAAAGACGATTACATCATTCTCCTGCAACTTAACATCTCTGTGTTCACCATTGGCAATTCTGGTCAAAGCCGAATTTTCCTGTCCCTGACTGCCGGCAACAATCAAAGTCAACTTGTTATCCGCATGATTCCTTAAGGCATCTATTTCTACTTCAATATCTTTTTTTAAATTAAGATATCCCAAATCTCCGGCCACGTCTCTATTCCTAATCAAAGAGCGTCCTACAAAACAAACTCTCCTGCCATTCCTAAGTGAAGCTTCAATAATCTGGTTAAGTCTGGCGATATTAGATGAGTAGGTGGTAACAATAAATTTACCCTTACAGCTTCTCATTTCACGGTTAAAGTGCTCTGTTAACCCGAAATCTGTTGGTGTCCTGCCCGCTCTTTCCGCGCCCAAACAATCCGATAATAAACATAAAACGCCATTCGCGCTTAATTTAGATATTTTCGCGTAATCACTTACTTTTCCATCAGACGGAGTATCATCAAATTTAAAATCCGAACCATGATAAAAATTACCAACCGGTGTTTTTATAAAAATATGCGAAGTATCCGAAACTGAATGAGTAACCGGAATAAAGGAAAATTTAAAACTACCGATACTTCTTTCCTGACTATTAAAATTAACAGTTTCCACTCTTTTTTTAGTATTAAAGTCTTTAAGTTTTGCATTAGCAAAAGCCGCGGTCAACGGAGTTGCGTATATTGGAAAATCAGGCAATTGAGGCAATAAAAATGGCAAAGCTCCGATATGGTCTTCATGTCCATGGGTTAATAACATGCCGACAATTTTCTTTTTGTTCTGCTTTGCAGAATTTAATAAATACGAAATATCCGGAAGAAGCAAATCAACTCCAAGCATTGTCTCATCTGCAAAACCAAGCCCACAATCAACAATCAGTATTTGGTCATTATATTCATACAAATACATGTTTTTTGTGACATCGCCGATCCCGCCGAGGGGAATAAAAGATAATTGATTATTCATACTGCTTAAATTGCAAATTCAAAATTTCAAATCCCAAATAAATTCCAATTTTCAAATGTCTAAATCTAAAAGTTTTGTATTTTGAATATTTTAATTTTGACATTATTTGTAATTTATAATTTTGTGCTTGGAATTTTTACTCTGCTAAAAAATTTTTAATGTTCTCCGCTGTAACTTTTACTTGTTGCGTTTTCCCTTCCACAATCATCCGGGCTGCCTTGCGGCAAATCCCCTCAATTGAGCGCTGCAGACTTCTGATTCCCGAATCGAATCCGAGCGGCCTGATGATTGTTGGCCAAACAGTCGGAGAAATAATTAATTGCGTTTCCACCAGTCCCGTCTGCTTCAATACTCCCGGAAACAAATACTTCTGCGCGATGACG
>Ga0209541_10001853_pt1 | contig 41220 bp, 50 predicted proteins | sample RifCSPlowO2_01_FD_184027 | JGI IMG/M metagenome (GOLD analysis project Ga0209541, IMG submission 184027) | Groundwater microbial communities from Rifle, Colorado - Rifle CSP2_plank lowO2_0.1 (SPAdes) (version 2) | ecosystem: Environmental > Aquatic > Deep subsurface > Groundwater | place...
TTTTAGAAAGTTTTTTAAATTTCTCAGTAAGAGACCTCATATGTCAGAGGTTGTCAACGAAAGGCTTGAAAAATTAAAAGGTGTTTTTAGTAATTCTGAAAACAGCTCAAATTTGAGGTATGTGGGTTATTATCTCTTAGCAGTTTTTATAATCTATTTAGTCTTTCAAAAGCAGTTTGTAGTATGGAAAAACATTCTTTTTATTTTAATCCCGATTGCTTCAATAGTATTAATACTGATAAAAAGATATTCAGCAGCAATACTAACAACAGTAATAGGTTTCTCTTCTATATTAAGGATACAGATAATCCCGAATTTAATAGATGCAACAACTGGAAAGTATATGCCTGCAGATCCTGATGCATTAGCCTTTTTAAGATATGTAAAAGTAATTCTGGAAAACGGTTCATTGCCTTCTATTGATCCATTAAGGTACTTTCCTCAGGGTTATAGCAACCTGGCGGAATTCAGCTTTCTTTCTTACGTTATAGCATACTGGTTCAAGATTGTGAGTTTTTTCAGCTCAAAAGTTACAATAGAATTGATAGACATTACATATCCTGCAGTTGCTTTTGCAATAGCCATGGTCTTTTTCTATCTTCTGGCAAAACGGCTTACAAATACAAATATTGCCTTGCTCTCAACAACAATATTATCAGTAATTCCTGCATTTTTATTTAGAACAATGTCTGGCGTTTCAGATAAAGAAGCATTAGGTATGGCATTAATGTTTGGGGCAATGTACTTTTACATTTGTTCATGGCAAAATAAGAATCAAAAAAAATCATCTTTCTTAGCTGCCTTATCAGGAATATTTACAGGAATGTTAGGTTTGACATGGGGGGGAGTTAGTTTCCTGTTCATAATATTTGCTGTCTTTAATTTAACACAAATAATAATAAACAGATTTAATAAAAAGGACTTCTACTCCTATTCCTTATGGGCGATAGTTTCCATAATAATACTAAATATGTTTTATCCTTCAAGATTCTCATTTAATGTATTTTTAACATCCTTAACAACATTAATCATGATAGGGGTATTCTTCTTCAGCTTGATCCATTTCTTGTTGATTCATTTGAAACTCTTTGGTTTGTATAACAAGTTCAAAGAAAAATTTCCTCCATGGGTTATTAGTGGTGCAATAACTGTAGTTTTTGGATTTGCTGCTTTAACCTTAATGTATGGTTCGACATTTATAACAGACAGAGTAGCAGATACATTGCATTCCTTATCAAAGCCATTTGGAGGAAGCAGATGGGCTTTAACTGTTGCAGAATCAAATCAGCCTTATTTTACAGGAGGTTCATTTTCATTAGTAAATGAACTTAATAATAGTAAATACTTTATTGTGCTGTTTATAGCAGGATTAATTGCTATGTTTTATAGTATTATAAAAGATTTAAAGAATTACAAAATAGTATCTGCAATACTCTTCACATTATTCACCTTAGGAGTATTATTAAGCAGGTACTCAGCAAATTCAAAGTTTAATGGAGAAACCACAATCTCACAAATAACTTATTTTGGATCTTTAGCTGGATTGTTTATAATGCTATGTCTTGCTTCATTTTTATTATTCAGAAAAAATAAAGAGTTATTTGAAAAATTGCAAAACTCAAACAGGGAATACATGTTTATCATAGTATTATTTTTCCTTATGGCAATAGCAGCAAGAAGCGCAATAAGGCTGTTTATCGTATTTGCTCCTGTAATCTCATTAACCGCATCTTTTATGATGCTGGAAATATATAATTATCTAAAAGAAAAATTAAAAGACCAAAAAGATAGTTTTTTCAAAATAATAATAACAGTAGTGCTTATACTTTTTATCTTAACAATAACCTGGCCATTTGGTTCAAATGTCTCATCTATTCCTGTTGTTGGCAAATTGCCAATAATAAATCAGGATGGATTAATAATTAAGAGTGCAAAAATATCTCTTGGCAACTCTAGAGGAACAGGCTCAGTATTCAATGGTCAATGGCAGTCAGCAGGAGATTGGGTAAGGAAAAATCTTCCTGAAGATGCTGTCTTTGCTCACTGGTGGGATTATGGTTATTTAGTTCAGACTGGATTTGAAAGAGCTACATTAACAGATGGAGGTAATGCCATAGGGTCAAGGAATTACTTCTCAGGTAGGCATCTAATGACCGCACAAAATAGTACAGAAGCTCTTGAATACATGAAAACATATGGAGCAACGCATTTATTGTTTATTGCGGATGAGATTGGAAAATATCCTGCTTACTCTTCAATAGGATCAGATGCAAATTATGACAGGTACTCTCAGATAACTTCATTTAGTCTAGACCAGTCACAAACTCAGGAAACAAGAGATACAACCATCTTAGTATACAAAGGAGCAGCATTAGTTGAAGATGATCTTAATGTTAACGGTCAGACATATTCCGCATGCACAGCAGGAGTCGCTTTGGTAAAACTTCCAATATCTAATGATGGGGAATCTATAGGTGCTCCAACAGCAGTAATTGCATATCAGGGCAGGCCTATAGAAGTTCCTCTTGGATGTGTTTCAATAGGAGATAAAGCCTACAAATTTGAAGATGCCCCATTAAAAGGCTGTTTAAAATTGATGCCAGTAATACAGAATAATAAAGTTGTAGACCAGTTAGGAAGCGCGTTATACTTATCCCCTAGAGTAGCAAATTCATTATTTGGTAGATTATACTTGCTAAATGAAGATATTGAAGGTTTCAAATTAGTGTATAAAGATGAAGGAATTCCTCTATCATTCTATGAAGGCAGGCTTATAGGTCCATTAAAAATATGGGAAGTGGACTATAGCGATGACAATATTAGAATAGTCCCTGAATATTTAAGACCTGAATTACCAGATCCAAGAGTAAACCTGGTAAGGAGGGATTTCTGTGAAAACAAGATTTAGAGATAAAGCGCTAATAGTGCCGGTAATTCTTTTATTTTTCTATTTAGTTTTCAGATTAATAGACACATCAGCAATGATTAATAATTTTCCATTTGATTATGCAAATGATTTATCTGCTCATTTAGCAAAATTATTTTTTTTAAACAACTATGGATTTTATGATATAATTCCATATTGGTATAATGGATTTAATTACACTTTGTTCCAGTCTTATCCACCAGGTTATTATTACGCAGCACTTCCTTTGTTAAAAATTATAAAAGATGTGCAGTTAGCAGGATATATCTCGTTATTATTAATCTACATATTTGGTTTTATAGCAGTATATTTCTTGTTAAAGGATTTGAGCAGAATAAGAAGAATCGCTCTCTACTTGTTTTTCTTTGCAAATCCAATATCAATAGGTTATCTTTTAAGACTTGGAAAACTCCCGGAGATGACAGGATGGTTGTTAAACTTAATAATATTTGGAATATTAATCTACTATAAAGACAGACCATTAGACAAAAAGTTTCTGTTCTTCATACCTTCATATGCAGCTTCATTGCTTTCAAACGTATCCTCCTTCATAGTAATGTCTCCGTTAATCTTAGGTTTTTTTCTCATTAAAACAAAGAAGGAAAAAGTATACATTTTCTTAAGCATATTAATTTCTTTAATCATAACTTCATTTTGGTGGATTCCTTTTTATAAAAGCTCATTAACAAAAAGTCTGGGAACAGAAGCTATATACACTCAATGGCTGATTGAAAACGCGCCAAATCAGTTTTTCACATATACAAATGATAAATTAACTGCAGTCTTATCTTCTTTATTGCTGATAGTTTTGTTATACTTGTACTGGAAAGGCAATAATTCAAAAAAAGATTTATTATTTTTCCTGCCTATTGCAATAGAAGCATTTTTAATATTTATAACCCCTTTAACAAAAGCAATAGTTTTCATTCCTGTTTACAACAGGCCGCCAGTAGATACTTTTAATATAGGATTTTTATTAATCTCATCTTATTTATTCCTAAGAACAGAGTTTCCATTAAAAATAAAAAAAGTCTTGGAGATTTCATTAACACTATTAATAATAATAAGCATAATTGTATCTTTTAGCATAACTCCCATGTACCAAAAAGTAGGAAATATAGAAAGAGAGACATTTGAATTACTGCCTTTAGTCAAAGGAAATTTCTTAGTCTTGGAAAATAATACTAATACTTATAATTCATCTTATTCCAGAGCTTATTATTCCTATGCTCCGATTTATTATAATCTTACAACAGTTTCAGGATGGATAGACCAGACATTAACTGTAGAGGATGAAAGAAGGATAAGCAGATTAACCAGAGATTACAGGTCTTTTACATCAAAAGAAGTATTAGCAATGGCAATGGATCTGAATGTTAAAAGCATTATAATGTATAACGAAGACTGTGATGTTATGGAAGAATCTTCCGTAATAATTAAAAAAACACAAAATACCTGTTTATTTTACATATGAAATGCGACAATTGTAGCTCAGAAAATATAAGAAGATTATACCATCTTAGTTACATGAATATAAATGAATGTAAAAACTGCGGTTTAAGATTCACAGACCAGGCTACAGTTCCAAGAATAACTTACACAGAAAATTATTTCAAAAATACAAACAAAGAATTCTTTAAAGACTCATGGGCAGATTATGAAAATTATATTTCTAAAAGTAAAAAATTAAAAAGATTCAGAACTACATTAAAAAAACTTGAAAACTATGCAGATAAAGGAAATATCCTGGACTTAGGGTGCGCCACAGGTGTATTTTTAGACATGGCCCAGAAAAATGGCTGGCATTCTTATGGTGTGGAAATCTCAAAATTTGCTTCAGACTATGGAAGGAAGAACTTTAATCTGGATATAAAAACTGGAGATTTAATGAATGTAAAATTCAAGGATAACTTCTTTGATTTAGTAACCATGTGGGATTTCTTTGAGCATGTAGGAAGCCCTTCAGAAATATTAAAAAAAGTAAATAAAATAACAAAGAAAGATGGAGTATTATTCTTATTAACAATAAATGATGCCAGTTTAATGGGTTATTTAGCTCATTTATTCTATAAGTTAAAAATAAAAAAATTCGCTGAATTAGTTCATCCAAAACACCATAATTACCACTTCACAAAAAAAGTTTTAATTGATATGTTGAATAAGAATGGTTTTGAAGTCATCTATACTAAAAAAAGTGAAATGCCTCTGGAAAATATACTCCAGGGACCAATTGTAAAAGCCATGGCTTTTATCTTATATTTATTTTCAAATCTACTTAACCAGCAGCATGAAATTATAATAATCGCAAGGAAAAAATGAGCCTGAAAGAATTCAAAAATAATCTATTGAACACACCTTTATTGTTTAATATAGTGAGAAGCATCTTAGTTGGCGGAAAAAGAAGAATGTACAATGAAATAAGAACTGCAGTCAATGCACAATCAGGAGATGAAATATTAGATATAGGCTGCGGAACAGGGGAGTTTGCTTTCCTATTCAATGATTCTATTAATTACACTGGAATAGATATGAACAAAGATTTCCTGGACCACGCTTCTTCTGTTTACAAAAATAAAAAATTTATATTAATGGATGCAACTAAAATGAACTTTAAAAAAAATGAATTTGACACAGTTCTATTGTTGAGCTTTATACATCATTTTCCTGAAGATTTGCTGGATAAAATACTAAAAGAAGTAAACAGAGTAGGAAAGAAAGTTATCATTCTAGACCCAATACCAAGGAAGTATAACCCATTAAGCAGATTATTCTATGCTTTAGACAGAGGAGACTTCATAAGAAAGAAAGAAGAGCAGTTAAGAATTCTAAGCAAGCATTTAACCTTAGATGATTATAAAGAATTTAAAACAGGATTATATACCCTTTCTATTATCAAATGCTCTCAAAAGCGTTAAAATACAAATTCCAAAAAGCTTTAAAAAACCTCTTTCTCTTTTTTATTTATGAAAATCTCAGTAGATATAGTAGTCCCAGTTTATAATGAAGAAAAAATACTGGAAAAAAGCATCTCTACATTATACAATTTCCTAGAAAAAAATTTCAAATATAACTGGAGCATTATAATAGCAGATAATGCCTCAAAAGATAATACATTAGATGTAGCAAATTCTTTATCTGAAAAATATAAAAAAGTAAAAGTTTTACATTTAAATCAAAAAGGAAGAGGCAGAGCTTTAAGAATTGCCTGGACAAAATCAGATGCAGACATAGTAAGCTACATGGATGTAGATTTATCCACAGACCTAAGCTTCTTTCCAATAATGATAGATTCTTTAATTCAGGGTTATGATGTAGCAACTGGCTCAAGATTAATGAAAGGAGCAGAAATTAAAAGGTCATTCAAAAGAGAATTATTATCCAGAGGCTATAATGTTTTAGTAAGATTAATTCTGGGAGTTAACTATAAAGACAGCCAATGTGGATTTAAGGCAGTTAAAAGGGAGATAGTAAATGATGTAGTCCCAGAAGTAAGGGACAATAACTGGTTCTTCGACTCAGAATTATTATTCAGAGCGCATATGAAGGGATATAAAATAAAAGAAATACCTGTTAAATGGATAGAAGATGAAGATTCTAGAGTAAGAATATTCTCAACAGTGACAAACTACATAAAGTCAATAGTAGTTCTAAGATTGGAATATTTATTCACCAGAAGAAAAAAGTAAAGCTTTATTAATGATTTTCTTTAGCTTTATTTCATGTTAAAAGCAGATATGCATATGCACTCAAGAGAAGATCAAAAAGACATTGTGGATTATACAGCAAAAGAATTAATTGATCATTTAGCTTCTCTAAACTTCAATGTAATGGCCCTTACTTTCCATGATCAAAGCTTTAAATCTGAAGAAGCAGAAAAATATGCTAAATCCAAAGGCATCATTATTATTCCAGGCATAGAAAGGAGAATAGAAGGAGTTGATATTCTCATCTATAATGTGCCTCATGAAAAAGTAATAGGAATGAAAACACTAGATGATTTGAAAAAAATAAAAAGCAGAACTTCATTAATCATAACTCCCCATCCTTTTTTTGGCATAGCTTCAATTGGAAAGAAGCTGGAAAAATACATAGATGTTATAGATGGAATAGAGCATTCTTCATATTACTCTAAGTTAATTAATAGAAATAAACAGGCAGTAAAGATAGCAAAGAAATTTAACAAACCATTAGTTGGAAATTCAGATGCTCATTATTTATACCAGATAGGAAGCAATTATACTTTAATAGATGCAGAAAAAACTATAGACTCAGTAATTAAGGCAATAAAAGAAAATAAAATAAAATTAGAAACAAATCCTATTCCTATGTCTAAGTTCATAAAAATCTTTGTTAATTTAATTTTCCTTGCCCCATTTAAAGAACTCAAAAGAAAATTTTAATTTAATAGATATCTTTTTAATTCTTAGAAGTATAAATAATTTTAACTTTATGTTTTCTCTCTAAAGCTTCTATTCTGCAAGTGTCAAATATCTCAGCATCTAAATTTTCTCTTATTTTACTTTTGCTATAACCCCTCTTTTCTAGTCTTCTCTTTAATTCTTTTAGATTGCATTTAGTAATTATGCATAATTTAACATATTCCTTGTCTAAATAATGGCTTAAATGCCCGTCTATAATTAATGTTTCTTTAGAATTCTTTATTAAACCAATTAAAACTTTATTTAATTTTTTTGTATCTACAATCAAAGACTTTCTTTTTTTGTCATATCCTTCAGATAAATTATACTTTTTAATTAATTTAGTTATGTCTACATACTTGTAGTTTTTTTCTTTAGAAATCTTCTTAGCAATCTTACTTTTACCAGTTCCAACACATCCAGAAACAATAATTGCCTTTTTCATTTTAGTCCACAGTAAATAATTTTGAGTCATGAACATCCCATAACCCAATTCTTGCTCCAGCATCCAGCCATCCATGAGCGTAGCTTAAAGCGGCAAATGCATTAACTATATCTCCTTTATCATAAAAATGTCTTGCATCTTTAATATACCTCTCAATCATGTCTAAGCAGTCTTCTCTTTCATTTTTTAGTTTAGTCCTATTTCCAGCCTTCTTAGCCTTTTCAAAAGCCTTTTCAGTAACTAAAAAGTATTTTTTTATCTTCTCTTCTGTTATTTCTCTCATTATAGAAAACTAAGAAAATGGGTTTTTAAACATTAGCATAAATCCCCAGAACATAAGCCAAAGCCTGATTCCCTTTCATTGGTTTTACTTTATCTTTTCCAAGGCTAAAAGAAGCATCTAAATCATCTCTTACTTTCTGGCTTAATCCAAATGTATCATTCCCAAAAATAAACAGTAAATTCTTCTTTCCTTTAACAAATTTAATAAAATCTTTCTCATTTCTTTTAGCATGTTTTGAAAAGCCAATTTTAACATAATTAAGTTCTTTTAAATCTTTAACAACTTCAACATTAAACTCAGATAATCTCCCTTTAGTTATTTTTTTAGCTTTATTCAGTAAGTTTTCAAATTCTTTTTTATTATTATGAATAACTTTAAAGTTTAACTTAAATATTAAGCATAACCTCAAAAAATCACTGATTTCTTCAACTAATCTGGGATTTTCAATTAAAATAGTTATATTATTTGTATGTTCAGTTTTATCTTCTTTATAAGAAAATATTCTATATTTTATCTTCCCTTCTTTAAACAGCTCAATTAAAATATTATTCTCAGAATTTTCATTTAATTTTTTATTTACCCTAGGATATAATTTCTTCTTTATAGAACCAGCAGGAATCTTAACATAGCTTTTAACCCTTAAATTAAACTCATTAAATTTTATTTTACTAATATCTTTCCTTAAACCTTCTAAACTAAAGAAATTTTCATTCTCCAAGACTAATACTTTATCAACTTCCTCTAATTCAACTTTCTCATCTGTATTAATTCTTCCAGTTAATTTGTCAATTTCAAAAGATTTTAATTTTCTTTTTAACTTATTTAAGTCAATTTCAAACTTATTCAAAATAAGGCTGTATTTCATAATCTAATTAGTATTATTCTATTTTTAATATTATCTCAAAAAGTTTTTCAGCAATAAAAAGTATTCTTAATTTAACTTACTGAGCAAATTTTCAATTATTTCTTCAATTTTTTCCTTATTAGATTTTATAAAATCTTTTTTTACCATAAAACCCTCATAAGAAATTCTATTCCTAAGATCTCTTAATTGCTGTAAAAATCTTCTTGTTTGCTCTGTAAGCTTATACTTTTTAGAAACATAATCAATAAGCTCTTGGTGGGCGCCTTCTCCTCTGGCTTTAACCCCCCATTTAAAAGCAATAGCTTCTAATAACTGGTGGATTATCCCATAATAATCTAACAATGTATTTGTAGGATATTCTTCCATATTGGTTTTATTCAATCTCTCTAAAGTTATCTCAGCCATATTCATTAAAGATTTTGATTTTTCTTTATTTTCTCTAATTTTTATTATCATTTAATACCCCTCTAAAAAGCCCGATAAGACAATCCCATTTATAATATTATTTTTTAATTCTTTACTTAAATCTTTAAAATTCTCCTTGAAGAATAAATGAATTTTCCTGTTTAACATTTTTTCAAATTTGCTTAAGTCTAAATCTATATCTTTAGATTCTATAAATAAGTCTATATCACTTTCTTCATCATCCTCACCGATTGAAGCAGAGCCATACAAAACAATTGATTTTGGCATTATTTCATCTTCAATATATCTTACACACCCTAGATTAAGAATTAAAACAGTGTTTTGCTGCTTTAATAGCTTAAAATTCTTATTTATATCTGCTTTATACCCTCCATATAGCCCTTCTTTTAATTTTAAAACTAAATTCTCTTTTATTAGCTCGTCTAAATGGATTCTTACAGAAGGAGCAGCTAGTTTGCTTAACCTTGAAATTTCTCTTATATGAAATATTTTCTTAGGGCATTTAAAAAATAATTCAAGTATTTTATATCTGCTATATTTTTGTATCATATGATATATTAATATTACAGGTGATATATAAATGTTACTGTTTTATTAAATTACCCCCAAAAGCCTTAAAAGTCTGTTTTTTCGAGTTTCTACCATGAGATATGCAAGACAAGAAAAATTAATAGGTAAACAGGCCCAGAAAGAACTATCTAAAAAAACAGTAACTATTGTAGGCTTAGGAGCTTTAGGAACTAATGTTTCATCTTTATTAGCCAGAGCTGGTATAAACTTAAGATTAATAGATTTTGATAAGATAGATTTAACTAATTTACAAAGGCAATCTTTATACACAGAAAAAGACATAAACAAGCAAAAAGCAATTATTTCAAAAACTAGATTAAAAGAAATAAACTCTGAAATCTCAATAACATCTTTTAATGAAAAATTAAATGATTCTAATTTACATTTGCTAGACTCAGACTTAGTCATAGATTGCACAGATAACTTAACTACCAGGTTTTTAATTAATGATTACTGTTATAATAAAATACCCTGGATTCATACAGCAGCTATTAAAGAAACAGGTGTTTTATTTAATATTTTACCAAACAAGCCATGTCTAAAATGTATTTACAAAAAAAACATAGACTTAGACAGATGTGAGGAATTTGGAGTCCTAAACTCAATAGTCTCTCTTATAGCTTCCTTAGCCTTAACCCAATCAATAAAAATATTATTAAATAAAGACCCAGAAGCTAATTTACTAAGGTTTAATATCTGGAATAATAGTTTAGAAAAGATAAAAGTAAACAAAACTTGTGAAAAATGCCAAAAGTCTTTATAGAAAGAGAAAATAAACATGTAGAAGTAAAAGCTTCCTCAGTTAGAGAAATACTTCAGAAATTAAAAATTAACCCAGAAGTTGTTATTATATCTAAAAATAATGAATTAGTAACAGAAGATTCAAAAGTTTCTGAAAAAGATGAAATAAAATTATTAAGCGTTATTTCTGGTGGATAAAATGCCATGTAAAAATTGTCAGGAAAAACCCGTAATAAAATTAACCAATGTTAATATTAGCTTATGCAAGCAGCATTTTCTTAGATATTTCGAGAAAAAAGTAAAAAAAACAATAAGAACTTTTAACTTACTAGAAAAAGGGGATAAAATTGGGATCGCGCTCTCTGGCGGAAAAGATTCTTTTACTGTTTTAAGTATTTTAAAGCAGTTCCAGGATAAAAAAATTATAACCTTGGAAGCATTAGCTATAGATGAAGGCATTAAAAATTACCGGGATTTATCAAATGCTAAAAAATTCTGTAAAGATAATAATATTATATTGCATATTTTAAAGTATGAAGATTTTTTTAATAATACTTTAGATAAAATGGTCAAGAAGTTTAAAGATAAAACACCTTGCTCCTTTTGTGGAGTTTTCAGAAGATACTTATTAAACTACGGCTCTAAAAAATTTAAATTTGATAAACTAGCTACAGGTCATAACTTAGATGATGAATCCCAGTCTATCTTAATGAATCAGTTCAGGAATAACCCGGAAGTTTCAGCTCGTTTAGGTCCAATAACTGGGGTAATGCTTGATAAAAAATTTGTCAGAAGAATAAAGCCTTTGTATTTTGTAACAGAAAAAGAAACAACAACTTACTCTTTTTTAAAAAAATTTCCAGTTGAATACTCAGAATGCCCCTATGCAAGCTTTGGCTACAGAAATTCAGTAAGAGACATGTTAAACGATTTTGAATCAAAATATCCAGGAACTAAGCATTCAATTATAGATTCTTTTGTTAAAATCCTTCCTTCTTTAAAATCTCAGTTTAAAGAATCTAAAGCCTTGTCTTCCTGTAAATTATGCGGTGAACCTACTTCAAAAGAAATTTGTCAGGCTTGTGAATATGTTAAAGAGTTAAAAAAATAAAAAATAATAGAAGGAAAAAGAAAGAAGAAATATTAAAAGTAAAAAGACATAAGTTTGCCACGTTACTATTATTTTCCTACAAAATTAAAATATAGTGTTTTTAATATAAAAAAGTTCAAGTAGAAACATTTAAATATTAAAACGTAATATACATATTAAACATAATGGAGGTAATAAAAATGGTAAGCATAACATTATCAGTCCCAAAGGAAATGAAGAATGAAATGAACAACTTTCAGGACATAAACTGGAGTGCAGTAGCAAGGCAGGCAATAAAGAGTAAATTGTTAATGTTGGAGAGATTTAGAGAATTTACAAAAGATAGTACATTAACCGAGAGAGAAGCATTAGAACTGGGAAGAAAAGTCAGTGAAAAAGCTATGAAGAGACATAAAATATGATAACTTTAGTAATTGATGCTAACATTTTATTTTCTGCTTTAATTAGGGATAATGTAACTGCTAAAATTATTTTTGAAGATGAAATTATTTTATATACCCCTAATTTATAGTAGAAGAGTTTTTGAAACATAAGGATTTGATATTAGGAAAAACCTCAAGGACTAATGAAGAATTTATTCAGATCATGCATGCTTTAAAAGACGTAATTGCAATCATTCCAAAAGAGGAATACTCTAAATTTATGAAAGAAGCTGAGAAAATCACTCCTGATAAAAAGGATGTTTTGTATTTTGCTTTAGCTTTGAAATTAAGGTGTGGAATCTGGTCAAATGACAAGAAATTAAAAACCCAGAATAAAATTAAAATTTATTCTACTGAAGATTTGTTGAAAAATATTTAAAAGCTTATACAGAAACAGAAATTTGAACATTTCTACAACCAATAACTAAATAAATCAAAACTGTTTTTATAATTAAATTATGAATAAGCACAAAATAAAGTATCCTAAGCTTTTATTGCTTTTACTAACATTTGTAATCTCAATTATATTGTTCTATGAAGGCAAAACCTATCCTCCATTTAATGGTTTTCTTACATCATTAGGATATATTGGAGTGTTCTTAGGGGGCATATTCTATGCTTATGGATTTACAGCAGCGCCAGCAACTGCAGCTTTGTTAGTTTTAGCAAAAGAACAGAATATTCTTCTTGCTGGATTAATAGGTGGTTTTGGAGCTTTAGTTAGTGATATTATTATTTTTCTTTTCATAAAATACTCTTTTGCTGATGAAATAAAGAGATTAGAAAAAGAAAAAGTTGTAAAATTCTTAGAAAAAGAAGAAGAAAAATTCTTCGGCCATCATCATAAATATGTATTAGCAAGCTTAGCTGGTTTTTTAATAGCCTCTCCCCTCCCGTCAGAGATAGGCGTTACATTAATGGCCGCTTTGAAAAATATGTCAATAAAAAAATTCATGATAATTGCTTATTCACTTCATACAGTTGGGATAATTTTAATATTACTGATTGGTAATTTTATATAAATTAAATTTATTTATCAGAGAAATTTATAGTGCTAATATCAGGAAGTTCATCCACTTTCAAAACCTTATACCCTTCTAATTGCAGTTTTTTAACATAAGGATATAATAGATTATTCTTTACCGCTAAGCATCTTGGGGATAATAAAACAGTTTTTGATTCTTTTCTTAAAAAAATAGGAAAATCTCCACAAACTTTTGGCCTTTCAGGATTAGAATGGATTCCACATTTAAAATCTTCTCTTAAACTAGGGCAGGGTTTGCCAGAACTACCTAAAAACAAAGACATTTTACCATTTTTCAGCTCTTTTATCTCATTTTTATACTCCTCTTTCTTATTATTAACCACAACATCCAGCTGTTTTTTGCTCATAACTAGATAGCCTTTTCTGCAGCAATATGACTTGCAGTCATTTATACAATAAGAGCTGATGCTCTTCCTCCCTTCATTTGCTATCTTATCTGCTTTATCCATAAAAATATTCTAAAAATCAGGATTATAAGCTTATCTAACTAATTCCAAACAATCAGTTTTCATAGCTTCTATAGTTATCTGCTCGCATAAACCAGAGTCTTTAGAGTTTAAAGCCTTACTTAACCTAACAGAATTCATACAATTTTCATCAGTACAACTGGTTTCATCTTCATTGCTTAAAGCGCTTTTCAGATTAACATTCCTCAGACATTCATCTCTTTTCTCTAAATTATTAATTTTTTCACATTCAGAAGCATCATTATTTAATGTAGCCATATTTGCCCTTATATTCGCGCATTCCAATAAACAGGATTCAACACCATTGCATTTTTCCTCGCACGTTTTCTCCCCTTCAATTACCTCAGCCTCTTTTGGAGAAAAAGCTATTGAAATTATAAATAGAATAACTAAAACAAAAATAGCTGCAAAAGATATAATATACCTCTTATCCATTAAAATTCAATTAATCTTCTACTATTAAAAACATTACTTACCACGAAAAAATAGCAAATTTGCAATTTTACAATATCAAACCAAAAGTTTATATAAACAGATAGTAAAAAATATATTATGAATAATCAAGCTAGTGTGAACATTACCACTGCAGTTGATTCATTAGTCTCTTTAGTGAATGAAAGAAAGAGAATCTCCATGGAAGAAGCAGCCCAAACTTTAGGTTTACCTGAAAGTATAATCAATGAATGGGCCTCATTTCTTGAAGAAGAGCATATCTTAGGCATTGAATATCAGATAACAACACCTTTTCTTGTAGCAGCAGAAGATTCAAAAGTAAAAGAAGAAAGGAGTACAGATGCAGGGATTGAAAAAGATCTTTTAATCAGAAAAATACAGTTCATGCTGGCTTCATTGGAAAAATTTAAAACAAATCCCACAATGGTTATAAGAAACAAAGAAGAATTATTAAAAGCAATAAAATCAGGAGATACTTCAAGGGAAAATAAGTTATATATTCAAAAAATGTACTTACAGATAAAGCTTAAAGAACTCCTTGATGAGATTAGGAACAATAAAACAGAGGATTTATTCAAGATGAGCCAGGATGTAATGGTCCTGGAAAAAAGAAAAAAAGCATTTGAAAGCAATTTTTAAAAAAAGAGGTGAATAATGGCAATTGTAGATTCCTATAGTTTCTATTCAGGAAACATACCGGTAAAAATAGCTATAGAAAGCGATAGAAACGAATTTGTTCTAATCTACAAAGTTTCAATTTCTCAAATAAGTGCAAATACAGATATAGTTCTGGATAAAATAAGGGAAGAGCTGATAGAAAAGGTAAAGCTGGGGATTGGAGACATTACAGATCCCAAAAAATTAGATTTTGTTAAGGAGAAATTTAAAAAAACAATTATTAACCTGATAAAAAAATACTTCCCAGATATCTCAGATGAAACTTTAGATTTTTTTACAACCTATTTAATGCACAAAAGCTTTGGTCTTGGAAAAGTAGAAATATTAATGAAAGACAAGGATCTTGAAGAGATAGTAATAAACAATGCAGAAGAGCCTATATGGGTATATCACCATAAATACGGCTGGTTAAAAACAAATGTTCTGTTAAAAGATGAAGGATTGGTAAAGCACTATTCAAGTTTAATCGGAAGGAAGGTTGGAAGAAGTATTACTTTGTTAACCCCATTATTGGATGCAACATTGGAAACAGGAGACAGAGTAAATGCAACACTAAACCCAATTTCATCAAAAGGAAACACAATAACAATAAGAAAGTTTTCTTCAGACCCAATAACAATTACAAAATTCATACAGAACCAGGTAATGAGCTACTCAACAGCAGCTTTAATCTGGTTAGGTGTTGAATATGAATCCTCAGTTTTGATAAGCGGAGGGACGGCTTCGGGAAAAACGAGTGTCCTAAACGCAGTAGGAGAATTCTTCCCTCCAAATCAAAGAATTATCTCAGTTGAAGACAGTGTTTCAGGGGATTCTGAAATTGTTTACAAAGATAAAGGAGTAATAAAAAAATCAACAATAGGAAACTTAATTGACAGTCAAATAAAAATTGAAAAGATAGTTTTGCATGATGGTACGGAAATTGCAGAAAACAAAGATGTAGAAATTTTGAGCATGGATAATTATGGAAAAATTTCTTTAGCTAAACCCAGTTCTTTTATAAGGCATAAGGTAAAAAAACCACTTATTGAGATAAGATTGTCAAGTGGTAGAAAAATAACTGTTACCAAAGATCATTCTTTATTTAGTCTAGTTGATAATAAAATTAAGGAAGTAAGCGGTTCTGAAATTAAGGAAGGAACTTTTTTAGCCACTCCTAGAAAAATAGAGTATGAAGGAAGTTTTAAAATTATAGACCTAAGCATCCATCTCGATAAATTTGAAGATTGCATGGTTTCAGGAAATGTCATAAAGAGATTAATACAGGAACATGGACTTGATTTAGTTAGAAACAAAAGTAACAGACAATATTATAGAAGAGAAGGAATAGTCCCTGTTGCAGTTTTTAAGAAATTATTGTCTTATATTAAAGAAGAAGACAAGAAATCCCTGAGTATAGTTACAAAGAGAAGCCATAAAGAGGGGAGGACCCAATTGCCTTTGTTGATTAATATCGATAATAACTTTGCAACTATAGTGGGTATGTGGCTTGCAGATGGATGTTATGATATTAGGTCTGTATTGATTAGTGATCCAGCAAAGGAGTCTTGGGAAATTTTACATAAATTTGCAAATATTTTTGGTGCTAGAGTAAGGCCACATAGTGATAAGGTAACTGCTGTAATAAACTCAAAGATAATAAAGGTTTTATTTAAGGATATCTTGGAATTAAAAGGAAATGCCTACACCAAAAGAATCCCTATATGGGCATTTAACTTAAACAAAGAACTTTCATCTTCATTGCTTAAAGGATACTTCAGCGGGGATGGTACTGTTAAAAAAAATGAAATATGTGTAAACAGCGCTTCCAGGGGATTATTAAATGATGTTCAGACCCTATTGCTGAGATTTGAAATCCTTTTAAGGGTTAGTTGGAAGCTAAATAAAGACAAAACTTATGAATCTAGAATCGGTTGCTCTAAATTTTTAAAGAAATTCAAAATAGATATAGGTTTTGTTCAGAATTATAAAAATGTAAAACTAAACAAAATATGCGACAGAAAACCTAGTGATTCCAGCGACATTATTCCCTTAGCTAAGAATACATATTTAAAATTAAAACATATCCTTGGAAAAGGTTTCAAAGAAAATATGCCATACACATCTTGGAAATCCTGGCATGGAAATTATAAAAATTCACATATTGGGAGAAGTTACTTTTCATTATTAATGAAAACTCTTGATATCTCTTCAATTTCTTTTGTGGATTCGGAAATAAAAAATATCGTAAGTTTAAGCAAAAATGATATTTTCTGGGATAAAGTAATAGGAATTAAAGAAATAGATTTTGAAGGATATGTTTATGACTTAAGCGTCCCAGAAAGAGAAAATTTTATTTGTAATAATATAATCGCCCATAACACTAGAGAAATAACTTTGCCTAAATATCTCCACTGGGTTCCTATGATTACAAGATTACCAAACATAGAAGGAAAAGGTGGGGTTTCTATGCTTGACTTAATAATTAATTCATTAAGAATGAGACCTGATAGAATAATGGTAGGAGAGATAAGAAGAAAGGAAGAAGCAGAAACATTATTTGAAGCCATGCATACAGGTCACTCAGTTTATGCTACATTGCATGCAAATAGTGCAGAAGAAACAGTTAACAGGTTGACAAATCCCCCCATTAATGTTCCTAGAACTCTCCTTCCTGCAATAGGAATGGTATTAGTTATGTACAGAAACAGAAGAACAGGAATCAGAAGAATTTTCCAGATAGCAGAGATAACAAATGAATCTAATCCAAACGTGCTTTTGCAGTATGATATCTCTCAGGATAAAATTTTAACAGCAAATGAATCTGTGAAATTTATGCCTGACCTTGAGATTCAGACAGGTATGTCAAAGAATGAAATAAACTTGGATCTGACAAATAAAATAAACATCTTAAAATGGATGGTAAAAAAGAATATCACAGATCTTGATGAAATTGGCAGAGTTATTGCAACTTATTACACAAATAAAGAGGGCTTATTAAAGTTCATAAGTAAAAATTAAAATGCTTTACGATAAACTAGCTAAATCCTTCCCAAATTTGAAGCTTAATCTTGCACAAGCAGCTATAAACACAACTCCTGAAAAATTTATCAAGCAAAATATAACCTTAGCAACTTATCTTTCAATTGCAGTAACATTTATTGCAGCCTTATTTCTATTTAGAATAAAAAAAGAATTATTAATCTTCTTAATATTTTTGTTTCCTATAATTTACATTTTATCTTTCTTGTTTTTCATGAATGTACCGGTAGCAAAAGCTAGAAAAGGAGTGAGGGAGATAGACAAAGAAATTGTTTATGCAGGAAGATTCCTTCTTGTTGAGTTGAGTTCAGGTGTTCCTCTTTTTGATGCCATGACAAATGTTTCTAAAAGCTATCCTGCAATAGGAAAATATTTCCAGGAAATAATAAACAGGTCAGAAGTTGGAACTCCTATAGATGACGCAATTACAGAAGTAATGGAATTAACTCCAAGTGATAACTTCAGGAAATTATTATGGCAGATAATGAACTCTTTAAGAACAGGAGCGGATATAAGCTCTGCTTTAGAATCAATATTAGACCAGATTGGCCGTGAACAATTATTGGAAATGAAAAATTATGGTAAAAAATTAAATCCAATGGTGATGTTCTATCTTATGATTGCTGTAATAGTCCCGTCATTAGGCGTCACAATGTTAAGTTTATTAAGCTCCTTTATCGGTTTGAATGTAAGTTTTGGAACTCTGATAGCAATCGCTGTTGGCACTACATTAATCCAGCTAGTCTTCCTCATATCAATTAAACAGAGCAGGCCAGGTATTGGAACATGATAGAAACCTTAGAAAAATTATTTCTGTCCAGGTCTTTATCTGAAAAATTAAGATATGGCTTGGCAAAATCTGGAATAAAAATGCCTTTTGAAGTCCTGTTCAAAAGATCGCTTATAGCTACAATTGTATTAAGCGTTCTTGGTTTGTTAATTTTTGGGGCAGGAGCTGTAAAAGGACAAAGTGCTGCTAAAATACCATTGATCCTGTTAAGTACATGGGTCTTATCTTTCTTTTTCTCTTTTCTAGCAGTAGCTTTCTTGTCTTATGCAGTATTAACTTATAAGAGATTTCAAAGAACAAAAGCTCTTGAATCTGTTCTAGCAGATTATCTTCAATTGGTCTCAGCAAACCTAGGAGCAGGAATGCCGATTGATCAGGCATTGTGGTATGCTATTCGTGAAAGATTCGGAGTTCTTTCAGAAGAAATGGAGTTAGTAGCAAAAAAAACAATGGCGGGAGATGATCTAAAAGAGGCTTTATTCGAATTTACCCAGCAGTATGATTCTGAATTGTTAAAAAGAAGTATGATCTTGTTAATAGAAGGATTAGATGCAGGAGGAGAAGTTGCATCTTTAGTAAACAATATTGCATGGAACGTAAGAGAGACTCAATTGTTAAACAAAGAAATAAAAGCAGACATAGTTACATATTCAATATTTGTAGGCTTTGCTTCACTGGTTGCAGCACCAATATTATTTGCGCTAAGCTTCAGAATTAACATTTTAATGAATACTATCCTGAGCAAAATAGATTTGAGCGATGCATCTTCTTCAGGAGCAGCACTCTCAGGAGGTATCTCTCTATCCAATATTGGAGGGGGCTTATCACCATCAGATTTCAAAAATTTCGCTTTCATATCTCTAGGTTTAACTTCATTAATATCAGCAATCTTAATCTCAGTTATAAGAGAAGGGAGTGCAAAAGCAGGATTTAAATACATCCCTTTATTTGTTATATTTGCAATACTGCTGTTTTTAACAGCATCCGCAATAATGACAGGATTATTTTCAGGTATGGGACTATGAAAAAAGCACAGGCCGCAATGGAATTTTTAATGACCTACGGTTGGGCCGTATTAGCAATAGCAGTAGTTGTAGGGTTATTATTCACTCTGGGAATTTTTGATTTGCCTGTTCCATCTACATGTGACATTCCAAACCCTTACATTTGTAGAGATATGAAGATTGATTCTTCAACTGACGTCTTTACAATAAAGTTAGAAGCAGTAAACATAGATAATTCAAGAGATGAGAATAGGATAAATAGTATCACAATAAATGGAAAAACTTGTACCTTGCTATCTTACTCAAGTCCGTTAAAAACCTCTGCAGATGCTCCAGTAACAGCAACATGTGATTTCAAAAATCCAGGCTGGAGAACAGATTTTTCAAAAAGTTCTAGATTCGAAGGAACAATAGCTTTAAGCTACATTAAATACGGAGGTAGTGTAAGAGCAGTAACAGGGACTTTCTCTGGAAAAACAGAATAAAACATGTAATGTAAAGTTAAAGGCAGTATTAATAATAAAAGCTTATAACTGAGGAAAATTAAATGTCTATCTTAAGCACAGTTAAAATCTTCTTAGAAGGTTGGAATCCCATAAAAAGAGAGGATGTTCCAAATTGGGTCAAAAAAAGTAAAGGCAACTTTTGGAAAGGAAATGATTTCCTCTATAGATTAGAAGAAGGAAGGTATTACAGGAAGAATAGGAATTTAACCGATCATAATAAAATCAAAAGAGAATAAAATGGATAAAAGGGAAGGAAGTGATTTATACACCAAAGAGGTTTAGAAATCCTTTTGAACCTTAATCTTTTAAAATGAAAACAACATTTAACTTAACAATGCAAATAATCGTTAAGTTTAAATATTAAACAAAGTTTAAAAGAATTAATAAAAAATAGGTGAAGATTTTGAGATTAATACATAATAAAAAAGCACAGGCCGCAATGGAATTTTTAATGACCTATGGTTGGGCTATTTTAATTGTTATAGTTGCTATCGCAGCATTATTCTTTTTAGGTGTTTTCAGCGGTTCTGCACCAAATACTTGTCAGATGGATGCACCATTTAATTGTATAGACTCCAATTCAGTGGATACTGTAATAGATTTACAAGTAGGAGTATTAAACAGTGTAAAGGAAATAAATAGCGCAGATATCACATTAACCTTAAATGGAGATCCTGCTGCTTGTGCTACAACAATGGTTCCTGATCCACTTCCTTCCGGAGGTAAAACAACAATTACCTGTGTTCACAATCTAGAAGTAGATGAAAAGTTTAATGGAGAAATTGTTATAAGTTATGCCAACAAACAAGGATTAAGTGGTAAAGTAGCCAAAGGAACATTTTCAGGCACAATAAAATCCAGCACTTAATCTTCTTTTATTTTTTTAAATTCTAAAACATCCCCAATACTCACATATTTTGCAGTATCCTTTGGGAGTTCAATAACATACTTTGCCGGGCTTTTAGGAATAATTAAGGGCGTAAAGGACATCACATCCCTTTTCTTATCCACAACTTTATATTCCTTGTCAAGCCATACAATATCTATAGTAAAGAACACAAAAAACATATGTAAAGTAGTCTCGAAAATGCCTTCTTGGTCAGCAACCAAAACTAATGCCTCCCCCCTTTTTAATGGCCTGGAAAACATTAAACCCTTAAGTTTAGATAGAACATCTTCATTAAACTTTACCTTATCAGCTAATACAACCCCCTTATTGATTATCTCAATCATTAATAATAGGCTCAGTATTAATCTTTATAAGTATTTTCATAGAAACGTTTAAATATACTATTTACAGAGATTTCTATAGAAAATGGAAATAATGACTCTAGGTGGTTACAATGAAGTAGGCAAGAATATGACTGCAGTAAAAGTGCAGGATGAAATTGTTGTTTTTGATATGGGTTTATATCTGCCAAGTATTCTTAAATTTCAGGAAGAAGGAGATCCAAGAAATTTAGGAAAGAAAGAGCTAATAAAAATAGGTGCTATACCTAATGATGCTCAGATAGAAAAAGAGAGCTCAAAAGTAAAGGCAGTAATCTTAGGTCATGCCCATTTAGATCATATAGGCGCTCTTCCTTCAATGATTTTAAACTACAGCTGCCCGGTTATCGGAACGCCTTATACTATAGGAATTCTAAAAACATTGTTAAGAGACAGAAAAATAGACATAGATAATAGATTAAAAGTTCTTAATGTTAATACCCTATTCAAGATTTCCAATAAATTAACTGTTGAATTCGTAAATATTACACATTCTACAATACAAACTTCTATAGTAATCCTTCATACTCCGGAAGGTAAAGTAGTCTACACAAATGATTTCAAATTAGATAATCATCCTGTCATAGGCAAGAAGCCAGATTATGAAAAATTAAAATCATTAGGAGATGGTAGTGTAAAAGTATTGATCTTAGATTCTCTAAATTCAACATCTCAAATGAAAACACCTAGTGAAAAAGTTGCAAGAGAAATGCTTAAGGATGTAGTTCTTGGAGTTAATACAGAAAATAAAGCAATTGTTGTTACAACATTCTCCAGCCACATAGCAAGATTAAGAAGCATAATTGATTTTGGAAAACATTTGAACAGAAAAATAGTTTTTCTTGGAAGAAGTCTTGAGAAATATGTTGGAACTGCTGAGAATTTAAAACTAGTTAGCTTCAAAGATCAGGTTGAAATAGTTGGTTTCAGAGAAAAAGTGAAAGAAAAATTAAAAAGAATTATGAAAAATAAGGATAAATATCTCATAGTATGTACCGGAAATCAGGGAGAGCCAGATGCAGTTTTAGCAAGGATGGCTAGAAGAGATTTGCCATGGAAATTTGATTCAGGGGACATTGTAATATTCTCATGTAGAACTATTCCAACAGCAGAAACTATTGCTAATAGGGATGAATTAGAAAAAAATCTAAGAAAATCAGGAGTAAGAGTTTTCAAAAATATTCATGTTTCTGGGCACGCCAGCCTGGAAGACCATAGAGATATGATAGAATTGATAAAGCCTAAGCATATAATTCCTAGTCATGGAGATTACCAAAAAGTTAGTGGAATATCAGAACTAGGAAAGGAAATAGGATACAAAGAAGGTAAAAATATTCATTATGCAGAAAACGGGGATGTGATCAAGCTTTAGATAATTTTATATATACAAATATTATTTCTTCAATAGAGGTGTTTAAATGTCCAATAAAAAAGCACAGGCCGCAATGGAATTTTTAATGACTTATGGCTGGGCTATAATGATTGTTCTTATTGGTATTGGCGCTTTATTCTTCTTAGGTGTCTTTAATCCTTCAACACCATCAGTTTGTAATATTGCTTCTCCTTTCATATGCCAAGATGTTTCTATTAAGGATGTTGGGGGGCAGAGATTTATCCAATTAAAGGTTGCAGCAACAAACATAGATACAGCCAAAATATCAAATATAAAAATAAATAGTATAACTTGTCCAAATACTGGAGCTGTATCCCTTGGTATAACTGTGGATTCTACAGACAATGCTGATCCCACAGGAGCTGATATATCAAAATCTAGGTCAACACCAGTAACTGTAACTTGTGGTTTCGCTGATGCTTTAATAGCAGGAACAAAAGTATCCGGTTCATATGACATATCATGGACAAAACAGTTTGGAGTAAGTCATTTAACCTCAGGAACATTTTCAGGAACTGTAGAAGCAGGTTAAATATTCATAAAATTTTCTTTACTTTCTTTTAATATTTCTCCATTCTCAGCAGAAATCTTTAAGTTAACAACATTTGTGCCATGCATAAGTAAGGTTATATTCCACATTAAACAATCTTTATCCTGTAATATTACAATCTTTCTTCTTACACCAGAATAATTCTCATTTACCTTTTTCAAAACATCTTTTATGCTAAACTTAACTTTCTCCAAATCAATTTCACTAATAGCATCTTTATTATCGCTAAAAACATCATCATCAGGCACAATTTCAATCTTCTTATCAACTTTAAATGAAGTCATTTTTTCTTTTTTCTTGTTGTAAAAATCAAACTGCCAGAATTCCTCATTATCATCAAACATACTGAAGCATCCACATAAAAAGAAGTCCTTATTTTCTCTTTTCCAGTTCTTAAAAACCTCAGATTTTTTTAATTTTTTAAAGAACCTTAGCATTTTCTTGTCTCTATATCATCAACTACTTCCTTAACAAAAGTTTTTGGTTTAACACCAAATTTAACCTTGCCCTTACTATCTCTAACAGCTAATGTTTTGCCTTTAACTTCCTTATCCCCAATAGTTACAATCAATGCAGTCTTTTCAACTTCAGCATCTCTAACTTTCTTTCCAATAGACTCAGACCTGTCATCTAGTTCAACTCTTACTTTATTATCTTCTAATAATTTAACTATCTCTTTTGCATATTTGGAGTTTGAATCATTTACAGTTACTATCTTAACCTGCACAGGTGCCAGCCATAATGGGAAGTTACCTGCATAATGCTCTATTAAGAATGCCATAAACCTTTCATGTGTTGATAAAGGAGCCCTGTGAATAACAAATACCTCATTATTCATACTTCCATTTTTATCCTGATATCTTAAATCAAATCTGCTTTTGGCTGCAAAATCTAACTGGATTGTAGACATAGATTCTTCCCTTCCTGTAATCGCCTTAAACTGGATGTCAACTTTTGGCCCATAAAATGCAGCTTCATCTTCTGCCTCAACAAATTTAACTTTAAGCTTTTTCAAGACTTTCCTTATTACATCTTCTGAATATCTCCAGTTCTCAGGCTCATCAATATATTTCTTTTTATTCTCAGGATTCCACTTAGATAGCCTAAACCAATAATCTTTCAAACCAAATATCTTGTAATATCCCTGAACAAGTTTAATTACATTAACAAACTCATCCTCTATCTGATCTTTGCTGCAGTAAATATGAGCATCATTCATTGTTAGCATTCTTACTCTTAATAATCCTGCTAATGTTCCAGATAATTCATTTCTGTAGCAAACTCCATACTCAGCAATTCTCAAAGGAAGATTTCTATAACTCCTTAACTCATGCTTATATACTAAATGATGATGAGGACAATTCATAGCTTTCAAATAATAAATTCCATCATCCATTTTCATAGAAGGATACATAGAATCCTCATAATAAGGCAAATGCCCAGATTGTTCATATAACTCTTTCTTGGCTAAATGAGGTGTGCTTACTCTTAAATATCCTGCTTCATCTTCTTTTTCTTTCGCTAGTTTTTCTATCTCTTCTTTTATAATATTGCCTTTAGGCAGCCATATTGGTAACCCTTTTCCAACTAAACTAGAGATAATAAATATTCCCATATCCTTCCCTATTCTAATATGGTTTCTTTTCTCAATTTCCTCTAACTGCTTCAAATAATCTCTAAGTTCTTTTTCTGAATAAAATGCAGTGCCATAAATTCTTGTAAGCATTTTATTCTTGGAATCTCCCTTCCAATATGCCCCCGCAATTCTTAACAGTTTAAACTGTTTAATTTCAGAAGTATTTTTCACATGAGGACCAGAACATAGATCCTCAAAAACATCCCCTGTTTTATAAAAAGAAATATCTCCTTTAATTTCATCTAACAATTCAAGTTTATACGGCTGATTTTTTAATCTTTTTTTTGCTTCAGCTTTATTAATTTTCTCTTTAGAAAAAGGATAATTCTTTTTTACAATTCTTCTCATCTCATTTTCTATTTTTACTAAATCATTTTCTGTAATCTTTAAATCATCAAAATCATAATAAAATCCTTCCTCGATAGCAGGTCCAATAGCCAGCTTAACTCCAGGGTATAATTTCACTACTGCAGCAGCTAAAATATGGGATGTAGAATGCCTTAATTCCTCTAAAGATTTTACCATAATAAAAAACTGTCTAAAGATTATATAAACTTAACGACAGTAAAATATATAAACTCATTCCTATTAAAAAATAGCATGAAAAGAGGATTTTTTATAGTTTTATTGTTTCTTATAGCTTTAATACCCTCGGCAAATGCCTTAGTTGAGATGGGGGATTTCACAAAAGAAAAGTATAATATAGGAGATAAAGTAAACATAGATGTAAAGGTCGAGTTAAATAAGGATTTTGTAGGATATTTTTACATAAAACTAGTTTGTTCTGCTTCAACATCCACTCTAATGACTAAAATCTTGGATTTAGAGACCAATCAAGAGGTATTTCTTGAAGAAACAGTTTCCATTCCAGATTACTCTGGAAGTTGTAAATTCTTAGCTGAATTAAAAAATGAAGAATCAGATGAATCAAAATCATTTACAATCACAAAAGATCTTGTCGGTACTTTTCAAATAGATAAAGATGAGATACAGTTAGGACAAAGAGTCAAATTAACTGGTCAGATATTAAGATCAGTAAGCCAGACTAATGTAGAAGGGAAAGCTAAATTATTAATAAGAAATGGGGGGGAGATTATTGATGAAGAATCATTTGTTGATGTAGACGATGGAGTATTAACCTATACATACGATGCGGATAACGTTCCTCAGGGGTCTTATTTAATTGACGTATACGTTTTTGATATACTTGGAAATGAAATGTCTTTTGGAAATGTGACAAAATTTGATGTGACTGGAGTCATAGATGTTGATTTAACAACAGACAAACAAACTGTTCTTCCTGGAGAAGAAGTTAAGATAGATGGAACTGTAAAATACAAGCAAAATTCAGGTGTTTCAGGCATAAAAATCACAGTAAATGAGGAATCTGTAGTCTTAAATGACCTAGGTGGGTTCTCATATACTAAATTAGTGCCAAAAGATGCAAAAACTGGAGAAACTGTCTTAACTATAACAGCAAAAGATAATGCAGGAAATTTCGGTGAAAAAACCTTTACATATACAGTTACTGCTGTTCCAACAACAGTAGCATTATACGTTCCTCAAGAAGAAGTCCTACCTGGAGATAAAGTAGAGGCTTCTGCTTCATTATTTGATCAGGCAGGAGACAAAATGGACGGAGAGGTTAATATTCAAATATATGATAAATCAAGCAACATTCTTGTTGAAGGAGAAGGAAATGTTGAGTATACAATCAAAGAGTTTACCCCTCCTGGAATAATAAATGTTAAAGCAACTTACCAGACTTTATTAGCAGAAGACGAATTTTCTATAGGAGAAAAGCAGGATTTTGAAGCTACAGTTACAAGTACAGGTATTTTAATAAGAAACAAAGGAAATGTAAAATTTGATGGAGAAATAGAATTTTTAACAGGAACAGAAAGTTCATATGAAAAGGTAAATCTTGGCATAGATGAAACCAAAGCAATAAGCCTTGAAGACAGAGCAGGAACTTATGTCCTAACAGTTACTGCAGCAGGTCATAAGATGGAGCTTGGAGAAGTTACAATAGTTGACCAAAGAAATATTTTCAGCAGATTAACAAGCCCTCTAACAGGTAATGTGGCAGGCGTAGGAGGAGAAGGAACATCTCTTCTAGGTTATATGTTAGTAGCTTTAGTAATGCTTGTATTCATAGCAGGCTTCTATTTCCTTAAAGTAAGAGATATGGAGAAACTTGATGTATCAAGGGAAAGAGAAAGAAGAGAAGCAAAGACATTTAAGGAGCAAATCTTAAGGCAAAGAGAAGAGACTAAGAGAAAAACCTTTGGCAGGGAAATTTCCCCTGATGAAGCAAAGAAGTTTAGGGAGCAATTCTTAAGAAATGTTAAACAAACAGATGCAAGAGACAGAAATCATCGTTTCTAAATTATAAATATTATATCTTTATCTTCTTCAATTTTTTTAGCATTAAACAGCTTTTTTATCAGTTTTTCAATCTTCTTCTTTTTTGAAGATTTTTTAAGAAAACTAAGTGCAAACCTGTCCTTCCCAACTCTTTTAATTTCTTTAAGAGCCTTTTCTATATCATGAAAGTTCTGGATGGCAGTTATTGATATAACTACATCAAAAAAATTATCTTTGTAAGGTATGCCTTCTGCATAAGCCTGCTTATACAGAATTTTATCCTTCTGTCTCGCCCTATCTAACAGCTTTTTGGAAGGATCAATACCATATCTCTTGCATCTCCATGGTATAGTTGTTAAACCAGTGCCACATCCAACATCAAGAAGCTTATCTTCTTTTTTTACTTTAAAATATTTTTTAATCAGCTTAATTTTCTTTAATTGCTCTTCCTTATACAGTTCTTCATATCCTTTTGCTATTTTATCATAAAAGTTCATAAAACCAAAGAGTTGCTATTATTTATAAACATTAAGAATAAACTTTTAAATATAAGAAATACAGGTTATTAAAAAGAGATGGTAAAAAACAAAAAAGCTATTATGTTTACATTCATAGCTATAACTCTGTTAATGGTGATAATGGTTTCTTTCTTGATAACGCTGCAGACTTCATCTAAAACAGAGACAGAAAAATTAATGGCAAAAGCAACATCTGTAAATGCATTTGTGCAGAACGTAAACTTAAATGCAGAATCTTCCTTAAAAGCCTCTGGAAACCAGGCAGTATTAGCTCTTCAAGACTATATGGATGTAGAAGAAGAATATTTAACAGGAAACTCAAATGATGTATTCAGAGAGGCAATAACAGAAGGAAAATATAGGGGAGTTCAATTACGTATGATGGAAAAGACAGTTGATGGTAAAAAAATAAACTACACTATCGGCTCGACATTAAACGAACTAAGAGATATAGCTTCAAGAAATAATATCATCTTATCTTACGACCCTATAGACAGCAGTTCTATATCTTTCTCCATGAAATCATCCTGGGAATTAAGAATGAATCTGCAGCTTAGAAATGTGAAAGTAACAGATAGAGAAGGAGAATTAACCTGGAACCTCGGGAATTTAGATATAAATACAGATATTCCTATATCAAAATACAGAGACCCAGTCTATCTTGTAAGTGATAATGTAAACATCTCTGTAAAAAAGACAGGTGTAGTTCAATTTGAAAAAGTGGAAGACTTAAGATCATTTATATCGAATTTTGAGTTTTATGCTCATCAAGATTCTCCTGATTTCATCCAAAGAATGTTCGGTCAGTTTGACAGCTCATCTGCGAATGGCTATGAAACAGTTTTAGGCTCCTCAGGTCATCAGCCAAATACACCCAATCCAAACAGCAATTCTTACGTTGATTTTATGTACTGGGGAAGAAAAGCATCTGCTCCAGATTGTGGTGTAACAGGCATACCGGGTATAGCTTTAGATGACACACACAAAACCCTGTATACTGGCTCTTCTTGTTAGAACTAAGTTTCTCCAAAAACAAGTCTTTCTCTTGAAACTAAAGTATTTATCTCCTTAGTTTTCTTAAATATCTCGCCATTTACATCAACCGAAAATCCATACTGTTCAGGAATAAGGTTGTTGGTTATGTCTTCAACAAAGAGTTCAGCGCTGGAACTACTTTCTCCTTCATTTTCCCTAAAAATAACAATTTGTTCTATCAAAGTATTGTCTGTATTTTTTATTACTGCTTGGCTAACCATCCTCTGTATTTCAGGGTATTTTGTCAGATCAAGTTCACTCACTTTTACAGTAGAAAGTCTGTTCAATATATCTTCTGAAAAGTAAAACTGCTGATCAACGCTATGAGTAACTAAGAAAAAAGAGTAAATTCCTGCTAATACAGTTCCAAATAATATCAAAGCTAAAATGCTATCCAATGAAAAGAAAAATCCTTTTTTCATCTCCTAAACCTGCTTATTCCCCACCACACTACCAAGATTATTATAACCACTACAACCAATTTAATGAATAAGCTGATCCATCCAGATTTATCATCTATAACCTCAGGCCTCACAATCTCATACACCCCAGGAGGAAATATTTCTTTTTCAGATTCATTTACCAATATAACTTCCTCATAATCATTTCCAAACAATTCCTCTGGGTCAACCGTTACTGTTTCAAGAGTGTCATCACTATTTGGATCTGTTTTGTAAACTGAACTGTCTTCCAAAATTATATCCTTTGGTGGGAGAGTTATATATCCCTCACCTTCAGGGTAAAAAGAAGCAGGTATCTCTTCTAAAGAAGACTCTTCTTGAGCTTGCACTACTCCAATCATTAATACTAATCCCATAATTAATAATATCTTATTCATCTTTACCTACATTGATTCTGATAACCTTTATACAATCTTCCTCCATAGCATAGATAATTTGCTCCTCCAATTGTTGTACACTGCCAGTTTTGTAAACATTGATCTTGGTATCTACAGCTGCAGCTTTGTTGAGGTTTAGGCTTACATTGTCCACTTTCACATCCATATTGGCAGTACTCAGAAGAGCTATAAACACATCCACCATTACTACTATCGCATCTAGTATTTATCTTATAGTTCCCATTACAATATGGTTGGCAGGTTACACCAGCGCACTTGTTTACAGGAGGACTACTACATTGAGTATCATCTGCACACCCAGATTGGCAGTAATCCCAGTTATAATAACATTTTCCATTACTGCATGTTCCACCAATTCCAATCTGCCCTGCAGCACATACATTATTACAGGTCACACCTGCACAAGGATCTTGGTTGCATTTTCCATTGTTGCATCCAAGCTGGCAGTATTCGCTATTAAAACTGCAAGCACCCTTTGAACAATACCCTCCAAAATATCTATAGCTTCCAGAGCAATAATCTGCTGTATCACAACTAGAGCTTGCCCCAGTACATTGCCCATTGTTGCATCTGAAATTATAATTTAATGTAGATGAACCACTACAGAAGTTTCCTCTGCATATAGCACCTTCATTTACATTATTTGTCACACCAGTAGAATACCAAGTAGTAGAGATTACTCTATTGCTACATCCGCTCCCTTCAGAGCAGAAATAATCTACATCTCTCCACTCCTTTTGTTCTATTTGCTGACAGGCATAATTCACACTTACAGATCTGGTATTCCCAGTAGCAACTAATACATCAGTTCCGCAGCTATTATCTAAATCATTAGCAGAAGAGGCATAATCTATCCTGCCATCACAATTATTATCCTTCCCATCACATACCTCACTAGCACCAGGGTTAATATTCCTATCAGCATCATTACAATCATTGCCTCTAGTAGCTGAATAACATGCACCGCCAAATGAATCAACACATTCAACATCAGTATCAGCATCACACAGAGAACTGCTCTTAGATGTTCCATAACCATCTCTATCCTTATCATAATAGTAAGTAGCCTTAACTACCTCATCTATCACAGCATTGCAATTATTATCCTTTCCATCACACAATTCTGCAGCTCCAGGATTAACAAGTTTATCATTGTCCTTGCAGTCCCTATGGCAAGTAGTAGTATCATAATTATCTTTGTCAGAATCTGCTCCTTGTAAATGGTCTATTAAAGAGAATAAATCACTTAAGTCTATAATCCCATCGCCTGTAAAGTCATATTTTCCAAAGCTATCACTCCAACTGGGGCTTGAAATGGATAATGCAGGTGACCTTATATATGAACTCAATAAATCCATGTCAGGATCTCCTATACATGAATCAATTCCAATTAGTGCATTTCCAAATCTAAAGTCAGTTCTTCTTGCTATATCATACCCGCAAACCCCCCTTTCATCAGATTCTCTGTTGCAATTATTATCCTTTCCATCACACAATTCTGCAGCTCCAGGATTTACTTTATTATCATTATCATTACAATCTATGACTGTATCAACAAGAATATCAGTTCCATCTGTTTTAGTCCCGCATGTCGTATACTTATCATTATCCCTATCAAATAATTCATCTATGACTATATTACAGTTATTATCCTTTCCATCACACAATTCTGCAGCTCCAGGATTAACAAGTTTATCATTGTCCTTGCAGTCCCTATGGCAAGTAGTAGTATCATAATTATCTTTGTCAGAATCTGCTCCTTGTAAATGGTCTATTAAAGAGAATAAATCACTTAAGTCTATAATCCCATTTGGGGCAAAATCGTATTTTCCTAGACTTTCACTCCAACTAGAACTTGAATTGGATAATGCAGGTGACCTAAGATAAGTCGAGAATAAATCTAAATCAGGGTCTCCAATACATGTATCTTTAGTAGGTATAATACTTCCAACGCTGAAGCTTCCTCTTTTAGCAAGGTCATACCCGCAAACTCCCCCTTCATCAGCGGCAAGATTGCAATTATTATCCTTGGTATCACATAATTCCCTTACATTTGGATGTATACTAGCATCATTATCTTTGCAGTCATTCCCACCACAGGTAACGCTGCTATATCCATCTCTATCAGCATCAACACATTTAGTAACTGTTAATACTCCACTTTTTACAGAGCTGCTCCCAAGAGAAGCAGTGAAATAGTACTCTGGAGGTTCATCATTTTTAGGTCCAGAAGGGGTTTGCTCTTCATCTCTCTGCCACTCAGCCTTCCAAGTAGTTGTAGCTTTTTGATTTAAAACTGCAGCATTGTCTGGATTCTTTATGACCCCATCATCATCTTTTGTAAAGTCTCTCTCTTTTACAACAAAATTTACAGTTGCACCATCATTACATTTAGGAGCATCAACAGTCAATGTAACCTCCGTGCCTTCAAAAGTTTGCCCTATACTCCATTCAGGATTTTCAACCCTGCAGTTTAACCTAGTATCAATAACACCAGTATATTTCTCAATAATGACCTTTATTGTGCTACCTGAAATTGTTCCAATTTCATTGCAATCGGCATTTCCCCAGTTATCTTTGTATTTATCATAAAAACTAGAAATATCACTTACTTCATTACTGCTTAATTTAGAATTATCAGGATCACCTAAAAACTCAAGCAGAGCAGCGCTTGAAATAACTTTAAACTCATCAAGTGCATCTGCATTACTCGGACAATTTAAAGAGGAATTTACTGAAACAGCAAATATAAAAAAAAATATAACAAGAAAAAAAAATTGTTTTATCATACCTTCTTTCTCCTAATGAAATAAAGTATAACTCCAATAATAGCCATAGCCAATATCACAATAATTATAACCCATAAAGGAAAAGACTCCTTAACAACAGCTTCTTCAACAACACCATCTTCAACTGCCAGCTCTTCAGCAGTTTTTTTTAGCCCAGGTGCTTTCCCTTCCTTTATATTTGAAAAGCTTTCTTCACTTAACCCAGAATTTTCAGCACTTGAAATAACTTCTTGTCTAAGCTGTTCATCATTGCTTAAATCATATGTATCATCCAGAACCTGAACGAAAGCTCCTAATTTATCAGGATCACCAGAATATTTTTCAATTCCCTCCTGAATCAAAGCCTTCTCATCTTCAGTAATAGCGCTCACAGATCCCACAAACAATAAAGTAAATACAATTAATGAAATAAATTTATACATCTACACACCTCCTCTTAATTGACTAATCTCCTCTACTTTAAAAATCTTATTCTTTTCTTGTAAATTGTCTGTAAAGGGCAAATAAAACCAATAAAACAATAATTCCAACCCCTAAAAAAGGATAAATATTTGAGTTAGCTACACCTCCTTTATATTTTAGGATAATCTCATTGACATTCTTCCCACTTACACCTTGTTCATTACAATCAGCATTATCCCAATTATCTTTATACTTCTCATAAAACCCAGTTAATTGGGTTATTTCAAGAGCATTAAGATTAGATTCCTCTGGCTTATCCAAATATTCTATTAAAATATTCCCGCTTAATTCTTGAAACTCTTCTCTAGAGTCATAATCATTTATACAGTTAGTTGAAGCGCTAAGGCTAGGTAAAACTAATAATAAAATCAAAATATACCAGAATTTCATGGTGGTAGAATGCATGTGGGTGGTTCTCCACACAACCTCCATTCATTACAGCATCCCACTCTGTATTGTGGCACTAATTCATTAAGGAAACCACAGAAGTTAAAACTTTGAGCATTTTGGCATACTCTTGGGCTTGTCGTATATTCTTTTCCAACATCCCACAAAACAATATGCATCTTAACAAATTCTCCTTTCTCATCTTGATTATTATCTAAAAATACAATCCTTATCATCCTAAACATATTAAGGGCGCTCACAGTTTCCAAATCCTCACTTCTGGCAACCCCACCATATGATCTTCCATTTACAACGTTTCCATCTTTATCCTCAAAATAAAAAACATAGTCATAATCAGTGCCAAAAAGAAACTTAGATATAAGATATCCTCTGTTTGTATCCACCAAAGAAGAATATTCATCTAATTTGTTTACATCTATCTTGTTATTTGTGGTTATACCTATCCTTCCATTACCATTTCTCCAGTTAGGCATATCATAACCATCGCTCAACAAAAAATTAGCTATATTAACCCCATCATCGATCATAGCATCCAAGTTATTTTCTCTTTGAGGTATATCTACAATAGTATTAGCAAAGATAATTCCTATAACAATCATAACCAGCATGGCAATCATGAAATCGCCATACCAAAACTGACCTCTTTTTTTCATAATTATAAAAAGAAATTTCTTTTAATAAACATTATGTTCTTACAGTATTTTTATTTGACCTTGAAGTAGAAAATTTCATGCCTCTTTTATACTTCACAATAGCTCTTGGCATAATAACTTTATCTGTTCTTGGTTTTACCTTAAATCTATAAGATATAACTCTCTCTTCCCCCCCAACAAAATCGCTTAATTTCCACATAAGTGCGATTCCTCTTGATGTTTTCTGGTGTTTATATGGTTTAACTGTGCTGTACTGGTTTGGCAATTCAGCACCATCAGGCAGATAATCTAAAATACTCATACTATTTACTTTTCCCTTTCCTTCATTCTTGACAACGACCATTATTTTCATATACAATTCTTTTCCAGATCTAACTGTAAGAACCTTCTTTTTTATTGTTACTCTATTTCCAAATGTGATATATGCAAGCCATAAAACAATTACTAAAACTAATAATATTGATAAAGGAGTCCTATAATTTGTAATAATCTCTATTTTATGTACTTCTCCAGGTGTTAATATAATATCCCACTGATAGTACACTGACCCCTCTTCTTTATAGATTAAATTAGGTTCAGGATATACGCTTGTAAACAGGCTTTCAAAAGAATTAAATCTTTCTTTGTAAACTTCTTGGGTATCCATATTCCCATTATTTTCCTTAACAACTTTCTTTGTTTTCAATAAAAACCCTTCTTTCAATGACTCATCATTATTAATCTCCTTGTAAAACCCAACATTTATTTTTTCTTTTTTATCAACTAAAACATTTCCATTATATGTAACAAGAACGCTTAAATCATATTCTCCTTTTTTAGTATCTTCATCTAACACAATGTTAAAATCTTCAGATTTAAGTTCAGCCGGGGAAATGTCAAGAGTTTTTATTTCTTCAAATAAAGGGCTGCTTAATTTTATTTCAACATTTTTTATTTCAACATTATATCTATTCTTAATATTAATTCTGACTAGATTTTCTCTCCTTGGATCAATGCCATTAGGATTGGTTTCTATAACTGCGCTTATTAAATCCTCATAAGAAATAAGGTCAACATCAACAGGGAAGTCTTCAAAGTTATCAGGATTATTTCTTGAATAAACTCTTAAATTTATAGAATACCTCCCTCCTTTCAAACCATTATTAGGAGCTAACTCAACATTTGTATTAACTGTTTCACCAGAGCCTATATTGAGAAAGTTATTTTCTATTTTTTCTCTCCAGTTAACATCAGAAACTGAAATGCCAAAAATGTCAGGCGAATTGCCTGTATTCTTAATGTAAATAACATAGCTGGCACTTTCATCAGGAATGATAGTGTTCTTAACAATTTTATCGCTAATTTCTAATTGAGCACTGACAATAGGAACTAAAAACAAAGCAAGAACTAAAAATAGTAATTTTTTCATACATTAAAGCTTAATTTTTGCTATATAAACTTTTTGAAATTACTCTACAATAAAATCATCTAGAGGTTTAGAGATTTCTTTTTTCCTTTCCTTTAAATACTCCCTTGCCAAAACCCAGAAAATCAGGCCTAAACTCTTCTTTCCTTTGTTATTGCAAGGCATTACTAAGTCAATATTATTGCTCGCATTATTTGTATCACACAAGGCAATAACAGGTATTCCAATGTTTATAGCATCATTAATCACATTCCTGTCAGGCCATGGATCAACCACCATTATTAATTTTGTTTCAGTAAAGCTTTCTAAAGAATTATTAGTTAGTATTCCTGGAGGATATCTTCCTGCAAACACCTTTATCCCAGTGAGCTCAGAAAACATCTTCACAACACTCCAGCCATTCTCTCTCCTGCAGACTATAAGGATATCATTAGGCTCATATCTTGATAGCATCTTAGCAACTACTCTAAGCCTCTTATCTATCTCCTGTACATTTAATACAGTTAACCCATCCTGCCTTACCTTATAGATGAATGGCTCCATATACTTAGTTTTAAACTTAGTTCCTATATGAATTCCTGTCTTTAGGTAATTTTCTAAGGGTGTCATAAGCTCTTCTTCTGCCATGGTAGAAATCAAAAGAGTTCTGTTTATAAAATTAACTATTGAAAAAATAAAAAGAAAAAAAGTAGAGCTTAGTGCTCCAAAGCTTCTTTGATGCTCTTCACAATGCTATTACTCTCTTTTTGGAATCCTTTACTAACTCCAATTCCGAAAGCTATTGCGAATGCTACTGAGAATGTAGCTACAACAATCAAGATTAAGTTCTTGACTAAGCTGACATCAACTCCTATTTGGTCTAAAGCAACAATAGTTACAACAATAACTAAAGAAGCCTTAACTATCTTACTTAGTAGTCTGACTCCTTTCATTGAAGTATGCTCTTCAATCTTCATTCCTACAAAGTGAGACAATGCAACACCAAATATCACAACAATAGCACCTACTAACAAGTTTGGCAACCATATCACAAATCTAACAATTAAATCGCTTAGAACACCAAGTCTTAATGTAATTAACGCTTGAGGTAAAAACACTAGAAAAACAAACCACTTAGTTATCTCCCCAAAAACATCAGACAAACTTGTATGTCCTACACTGCCAGAAAATTTTGATCCAGACATCATTTTGTCCAAACCAGCTCTCTCAAGTACATATTGCACTAATTTACCTATTCCTAATGCTACAAACCATCCTATTATTATTAGGATTATCGCAACAATAAGTCCTGGTAAAATTTCAATAAAACTATTTGCTAGTTGCACAAAAGGATTTAGAATTAGTTGCCCAGTTGCTGTAATTGAATCAATTGGCATTTAACCTTTCACCTCCCTTTTTAAAAACAATATATATCTTCTTAACATTAGTTTGTTTATATACTTTTCTATTAATTATGTTTTACTATTATAAAATAGAAAAATTATTTTTTAGAAGGCAATGGCCTTTTTATTGTAATAGGCAATACCCCTTCTTCAAATTCCTTCTTAGCAATCTCTATAGGGTTATACCTTAATTTCTCAAAATCTTCTTTACTAATCTTTACAAGAATCGGAGCTTCCATAAATATCTGCAAAGCTCTAGCTCCTATTATCCTTGCTTTCTCATATTTTGTGAAAAACTCTGTTTTTTGACCTTTCATTTTACTTTGCCTTGTCTAATACCTTTTTTAAATCTTTTTCTTTTTTAATTGCTATATCAATCATCTTTTCAATCTCATCCTCAGTAAACCCCCTGTCTCCTCCTTTTTGCAGAGCATGTATTCTTCCTCCATAAACTGCAATACTAAGTCTCGCTTCAGCAGCTTTCTCTTCCCTTGCATTAGGGTCTAATAATATGCTGTTTCCTATTTTGATAAAAGTAAATGTAATAGGGGTTTTTTCTAATTCCAGCTTTTTATCCGTGAATTCCCCAAATTTAACCTTTCCATTTTCATAGTTAACATATCTTGTATTCTTTAATGCAGCCAATGTTCCAAGAGCACTGGCATCTATTAAATTTCCATCATCATTTACAGGATAAACATCTATAAATAATAACCAAGATTTTTCTCCACTCACAATACCAAGTTTTTTCATGTCTATAGCCTTGCTCTCTCTTATTCCCCTGTCAACAATTCTTGCTATTTCTGTAGCTTGTATTCCCGGGGGTCCTAGCTCAAATTCAGGGCTTGCTATCGGGCTTAATTCAGTGGTAACAATAATACTCCCTTCATCAGGGCTATCCGGATAAGGGGTGCCAACATCCATTTTAACTCCAACCATTACTTCCGTATCCCCAATCTTGCATCTCGCACTTCCTTCTGCATTCTTGCTTATGTTTATTTCCACATGAGCTTCTCTCATCTCATCGAATTTTCTTCCATCAATTCTTTTTCCTTGTTCTATTAATGAAACTATGTAATCATTCATTTTTATATATCTCCTTTAGCGCTTTTGTTTGAATTTTATGTATTTCATCACATCCTTTCTTAGCAACTTTTATAGCTTCCATAACCTCATCTTTTGTAACATCTCCATCTAACTGCAGTAATGTAACTTCTTTTCCTCTTGCAGTCATTGCAACAGGAATATCTGTAGCTCCTTCTTCAAAATCTTCTTCTTCTTTATCAAGATCAATAACTATTTTATCTCCAACTTTTCCAACAGAGATAGCAGCAACCATATCTTTCATAGGTATTCCTGCATGTGCCAATGCCATTGCAGCAGCGCTTATCCCTGCACATCTTGTTCCTGCATTTGCCTGAGTTATAACAATAAATACATCTATTACTGTATTAGGAAATAAATCTAAATCAATAACAGAAGCTAAAGCTTTTTCAGTAACTAAAGATATTTCTGTGCTTCTTCTGGTTGGCCCCGGTTTTTTTCTTTCCGTAACTGAAAAACTTGCCATATCATAATTGCATCTTAAAACTCCTCTTTCAGGATTTTGCAAAAATTTTGGATGTAATTCTCTAGGTCCGTAAACTGCAGCAAGTGCAATAGTATCTCCAATCTGGAACATTGCGCTTCCATCTGCTCTTTTGATAATCCCAACCTTTGCATGCATCTTTCTTACTTCATCAAATTTTCTTCCATCTAATCTTTTATTATAGCTCATTTCAATTACCTTCCAGCATTTTCTTTATAGTATCAGTCAATCCTTGTGTATGGCTTTCATGCTCTATTTTTAAAATTACTTCAGTAGCCTTAACTTCATCTTCAACTTTATCCCCTTTAATCCATACTTTTCCGTTTTGTCCAACCACAATATTGCATCCAGTTCCTTCCTTAATCATATTGATCATGCTCCCCTGTTTTCCAATTACCCTAGGAACCTTGCTTGGTGTTATATCTATAATCTTCCCACCATTAATTTTTCTTAATCCCTGTCCTTTCATAGTTAAACTAACATCCTTGTATCTGACAACTTTTGTAACTTCTGCAATTATGACATCATTAAAGTCATAATAATGGCTTAAGTCAGCTCCTTTATCTATGAATTCAGGTGTTTCTCTCATATTCAATATAGCAGAATAAGCGCAGCCTATGTCAATCATCCACATGCCAAACCCAACATCACTAACTCTGCCAATAACTATATCACCTTCTTTTGGAAAATATTTTCCTGTTAATGGAATTACTTTTACAAATCTCCCATTAAGGCTGACAAGCCCTAGCTGTAAGGAGTAAATATCCTCTTCTTCTCTAAATGCTCCATTTCCAGGCAGATAATCCATTCCACTAGCTATCTTATCTCCCGGTATTACAATTTCTCTCTCATTTAATATTAATCCTGTCATTTTCTGTTCACAATAGTTATTTCAACTCCTCCCTTAGTTACATTATTCAGTTTATCTTCCAATTCAACCTGCAAGCCAGCAGGAAGCTCCAGATTAACTACCAAGCTTCCGTCATGCTGCCATTCATCTTTTAAAACTTTTCCATACTGCTTGATTATTCCAAACACTCTGCCTGCAGATGAAGCAGGTATTTTAACTGAGACTTCTCTTAACTCATACCTTATAGGCAGCAAAGACCTTATTTTTGTCACAACATCTTTAACCTGGTCTTCTGCGCTTTTATACTCATCAATTCTAGCTTTTGCTTCCTCAATTGCATTAACAATTCTTTGAGGTGGATGAGGCAGATTAGTCTCTGGGTTTATCGCATTTCTATGAATTAAATCAACAATTCTTTTCTTCTTTTCATCCATCAGTTTTGCTTTGTACTCTGAAGTTAATTGTATCTCTCCTTCCTTGATAATTTTCTTGGAAATTGCATAAACATCCTCTGTTCCAAAATATTTTATCAGGTCTGCTGCATGCTCTCCTTTCTTCACATTGCTGAATATGTTTGTTGTTGCAAGAACATCATCAATATCTGTGCTTTTTCCAGATTTGAATGCTAATGCTTTTTCGCAATCTACCAAAATCTCAAAGTGTTTTTCTCTAATTTTCAGTTTAGCAATAACTGCCTTGTCTACATCCGCCATTTTACTTTAAAACTCTTCTTAGATAGTTTGCATCAACTCTTACAAATTTTCCTTCATTACTCTTTATATAAGCGCCATCTACTCTTTTTAAGTCAAAATCTTTTTCAAGAACTTTCTTCAAGGCTTTAACAGCTAATGAAAATCCTTCTTCAATATCCATGTTTTCCTTATAGTCTTTCTCGAATATCTTCTTTATTTCTACATCTCCTTCTCCAATAGCTGTTGCTTTATACTGGAAGAACATTCCTGTAGGCTCAGTTTCAAACAAAACAGGCTCTCCATCATCTACCCCTGCAAATAAAATACTTATACCAAATGGCCTTGCTCCCCCATATTGGGTAAATGCCTGTTTTACATTGCATATTTCCTTAACTAAGCTCTTAGTATCCATCACATTATCATATGTTACTCTGTGCTGCTGGGCCATTAACTGAGCTCTTTCAATTAATATTCTGCCATCCATTAAATATCCTGTAGCAGTAGCTCCAATATGATCATCTACCTGATAAATTTTTTCCACACTTTCAGGAACTACATTTTTATCTATTAGTCTCCTATCTGCTACTAAAATAACCCCATCCTTGCAGATTAAACCTATAGCTGCTGTTCCTTGTTTAACAGCTTTCTTTGCATACTCAACTTGCAATAATCTTCCGTCAGGACTGAACATTGTAGATGTCCTGTCATATCCCATCATTTGATGTTGAACTGGTTGTTGCATTATACTCCACCTCCATTGTTGAAGAATTTAGCTTTAGCTTTCTTAAGTGTTCCTGAAACCCCTACATTTTTAACTTCCACTTTGCTTCCTTTTACTTTATCCATCATCATTAAAGCAACTCTTGATTTATCAAGAAACTTGCTGTTTACCTTTACTATGCCTTTATTTTGAGAAAAATGATCCATAACCCTGATTCCTGAGCTTGCACTACCTAGCTCCCCTAGAAAATCTAAATGTGCTTTTTCTATTGCCATTTTAATATCGTCAAATTTAAGCTTTTTATCGCTTTTCAAGGCATAAACAATATACCTATTCTTTTCCCTTAAACTGGGTAAAATCGGTTTCATTTACAAATAGAGAAAGAATCTCATTTTCTCCCTTTCTCTCATCCAGGAAATTTAAAAGTAATATTATTTATAAAGGTTACTGTGGTCTGAAAATAGATCTGACC
>Ga0209541_10001855_pt1 | contig 41199 bp, 39 predicted proteins | sample RifCSPlowO2_01_FD_184027 | JGI IMG/M metagenome (GOLD analysis project Ga0209541, IMG submission 184027) | Groundwater microbial communities from Rifle, Colorado - Rifle CSP2_plank lowO2_0.1 (SPAdes) (version 2) | ecosystem: Environmental > Aquatic > Deep subsurface > Groundwater | place...
ATTACCCTGTATTGATAAAGAGATTTGTTCCTGGAGCACACATAAAAATAACGAAAATTCAAAAAGATGTTTGGAAAAACGAATGGAGTGAAATAGGATATTTTATAGAGGTAATCCTATGAAAAAAGTTTTAATAATTGGGCATTTTTGGCCGTATCGGGGAGGAAGCAAAAGAATCATTGGACTCGCCAAATATTTGAAAGATTTTGACTGGGAACCTATTGTTTTGACAGGATTCTTGAAACAAAAGCCCGAACCTAATTTTAGATATATAGAAGATAGTTATTGTGGTTTTCTTGGTAAGTGGGGAAAGATTTTAGGTATTAATCCTAACTTCAGCGTTAGTGATCAGTTCAAAGAAAAACTTAATAATAGGAAGTCTTCAGTTATAAAATCGCTGTTAAGATTTTTATATCGCCGTTTTGCAGAAATCCTTGCCTTCCCTGACGAAGACAAATATTGGAAAAAAAATGCCCTTGAGGCAGCCACCCAATTATTTAAAACAGAAAAAATAGATGCTGTAATGAGCGTTTGGCCACAAACAAGTCATATTATAGCTAAAGAATTAAAGATTAAATATAAAATTCCTTGGATTGCTGATTTTCCAGATCTTTGGTCGCAAAACTACGACTATCCATATTCGTTACTAAGAAGAAATTTTGATAGGAACATAGAGCAAGAAACGATAAAATCGGCAGATGTTTTGACCACCGTTTCCGATGGTTTGGCTTATAGATTGAAAGAACTGCACAAAGGAAAAAAGATTTATAGTATTACCCATGGTTTTGATCCAAAGGAAGTTAACATAAAACCAGTTAGTTTAACGCCTAAATTTACTATTACTTATACTGGTCAAATTTATAAAAGGAAACAAAACCCCTCGAAAGTTTTAATCGCTCTAAAAGAGTTAATTAACCAAGGCATCATAGAATCGGAAAAGTTTAGTATTAGGTTTTATGGTTCGGTGAATGCTTTTCTTGAAGAGGAAATTAAAAAATATAAATTATCTTCTATTGCGAAGCAATACGGAATAGTTCCTCACGAAGAAGCAATAAAAAGACAACAAGAGTCTCATTTGTTACTATTATTGAATTGGGAAGATAAAAACCAAAAAGGCGTCTATACTGGTAAAATTTTCGAATATTTCGCTGCAAGAAGACCGATTATTGTTACAGGAGGAATAAAAGGGGATGTGATAGATATCCTTATTAGAAAAACTAATTCTGGAACCGTGACTTTTACAATAGAAGATATAAAACAAGCAATTAAGAATTATTATTTAGAGTACGAAAGAGCAGGACAAATAGCATATAAGGGGAATTTATCAGAAATTAGCAAATACAGCGTCGTGGAAATGGCGAAGAAATTTTCAGAAATTTTAGATAAAATAACATGAAAGATAAATTATTATTCGTCTCTGTCATAATTCCTTGTCGGAACGAAGAGAAATTTATTGAAAAGTGTCTCCAAAGTATTCTTGGCCAAACTTATCCCAAAGAAAGGTTTGAGATTTTGGTTGTTGATGGTATGTCTGAAGATAGAACGCGTCAGATAGCAGAAAACTATAGCGACAATGTAAAAGTTTTTGACAATCCCAAAGAGATATTTCCCGTAGCTTGTAACGTCGGCATCAAGAACGCTCGGGGCGATTTGATAGTGATTATCGGGTGCCACGCAACTTACCCGAATAATTATATAGAACAGTGCGTTGAGTACTCAAGAAAATATGGTGCTGATAATGTTGGCGGGAAAGTAGAGCCTGTTCCTTATGAAAAAACGATTATATCCAAGGCCATTGCCATATCCCTCAAGGACTTTTTTGGTAAGAGTCGCGATGTCGGTAAGGAGTCAAGATTGGTAGATACGGTCTTTGGAGGGTGTTACAGGAGAGAGGTTTTTCAGAAAATAGGATTCTTTAATGAAAATCTGATTCGTTCCTCCGATATGGAATTTAACATGAGGTTAAAAAGAAATGGCGGAAAAATCATCCTCGTTCCAGATCTCGTTGTATATTATTATCCTAAAAGTACGCTATTAGATTTTTTCAAACACAACATAAAAGATGGGATCTGGGTAATTTTACCTTTTAAATTTATAAAGAGACCTTTAAAACTAAGGCATTATATTCCTTTAATTTTTGTTTTAACTTTATTATTGAGTATTTGGTTCTATATTCCTATTAATCTCTATTTCTCTTCAAGGATTGCCTTAAGAGAAAAAGATTTAAGATATTTTTTCATTATGCCCATAGTTTTTTTCAGCCGCCATTTCGCTTATGGGCTTGGGTCGGTACTGGGTTTTATTAAATTAATTATATGAAGGAAGTAGAAACAAGAAAAAAAGAAGAAATAAAATTCCATGACGCTGTGAGAAATAAAGAATTAGAAGAATTGGATGAAAAAAGGTTTAAGCGCCTGACGTCTAATAGAAAATTTTATTATATTACGGAGATGAGCGAAGATTTCAAAAATAGTTTTTTAATCAAAAATTGTAAAGGGAAAAAGGTTTTGGATTACTGTTGTGGTAATGGCCCGGTAACTTTTTTCTTGGCAAGGAATGGTGCCGATGCTTACGGAATAGATATTTCACCGATTTCTATCGAAAATTGCAAGAAAGAGGCGTCGAAAGAGGGATTAGAGGATAATACCCATTTCTTTGTAATGGATGCAGAAAAATTGGAATTCCAAGATAATTATTTTGATTTGATTGCTTGTTGTGGCATATTGCATCATCTGGATGTTGCGAAAGCATATCCAGAACTATCTCGAGTATTGAAACCAGACGGTAAGATACTTTGTAATGAGCCTTTATCGTATAATCCGGTTTTCCAACTTTATAGAAAAGCAACGCCGCATCTAAGAACAAAATGGGAAGCCGAGCATATTTTAAGCAAAAAAGATATAGATTTAGCAAATAATTATTTTAATAATTCAGAAAAGCGATTCTTTCATTTGTTTGTTTTACTGGCAGTGCCTTTCGCTGGCACTTTTATTTTTAGGCCATTGTTACGAGTTTTAGAGAAAATTGATTCAGTGGCTCTTAGTTTACCGGGGTTACAATGGTGGGCTTGGCAAATTGTTTTCATTTTGTCTAAACCCAAGAAGTAATGATATGGAAGAAAGGAAAACAAAAGAGGTAGAGTATTACAATCGAGAAGCGAAGAACGATTCTCAAAAAGCATTAAGCAGTAATCAAAGGTTTAATGTTTTACTTTTAGAAAGCTATCGGTTTTTGTATGAATGTTTTTGGCGCATCAGTAAAAACAAGAAAGTTTTGGATTATGGTTGTGGTACGGGCTACCATTTAGTTAATTTAGCAAAAACCGCCAAAGAGATTGTGGGGATTGATTTATCGTATAATTCACTTCAGATTGCCAAAAACAAAATAGAAAAGGAAAAATTAACAGATAAAGCGAAAGTGCTACTGATGGATTGCGAAGAATTAGAATTTGAGGATAATTCGTTTGATATTATTTTCGATGGGGGTACCTTCTCTTCGTTAGATTTAAGGAAGGCATTGCCCGAAATGATAAGAGTTTTAAAACCAGAAGGGCTTCTTATGGGTATTGAAACCTTGGGGCATAATCCTTTTTTAAATCTGAAGAGAAGAGTTAATGTTTTGAGGAGCAAGAGGACAGAATGGGCAGCCAATCATATTTTAAAAATAAAAGACCTTGAGGTTATAAAAAATTATTTTAGCAAAACAGAGGTCTATTTTTTCCATCTTACATCATGGTTAGCTTTTCCTTTTCTAAATTTGTCGGGGGGTAAAATCATGATAAAATTCTTTGAAAAAATAGATTATTTTCTGCTTTTTATTTTTCCATTTTTAAAGAAGTATTCTTTTAAAACCGTCTTTATTTTTTATGGGAAAAAGATTATTTGATTTTATTTTTTCTTCCATCGGACTTGTTATCCTTTCGCCCATGTTTTTAATAACCGCTTTGCTTGTGAAATTAAGTTCATCGGGCCCTGTTTTTTATATGGGTGAGAGGGTTGGAAAAAACGGCAAGCATTTTAAAATGTACAAATTTAGGACAATGGTGGATAGAGCCGAGCGGTTAGGAGGTCCATCAACTCCCGCTGACGACCCACGACTTACCAAAATTGGGAAGTTTCTTAAGAGGTTCCAATTAGATGAGTTTGCTCAACTTATTAATGTTTTCAAGGGGGAAATGAGTTTAGTAGGACCACGGCCGGAATTTCCACCATACATTGATTTGATGACAGAAGAGGAAAAACGTGTTATTTTGTCTGTGCGTCCCGGTATGACTGATTTTGCTTCTTTGTGGAACTTTCATGAAGGGGAGTTACTTCAAGGCAGTTTATATCCAGAAAAAACATATTTGGAAAAAATACGACCAGAGAAAATAAGGTTGCAGATAAAATACATCAGAGAGCGTTCTTTCTGGTTGGATATTAAAGTCATAATCTTAACGATACTAAAAATTTTTAAGTAAACAATAAACAATGGATAAGGTCGTTAGCTATAAAAGCATAGCGAATGAAGCTAGGAAGAAATCACTTGAGTTGATTTATAAAGCGCAGACAAGCCATATTGCAAGTAACTTTAGCTGCACTGATTTATTGACCGTGTTATTTGACCGAATTGATTTAGATAAAGATAAGGTAATTTTGAGCAAGGGTTGGGCAGCAGCCGCTCTATATTATTTTCTGTGGAAAAAAGGCCGCATCACCGAGGAGGAATTAAATAGCTATTGCTCTCCAGGTAGTAAATTCATCGGGCTTGCAGAACCCGTTATTCCTGATATTCCGGCGGCTGGCGGGTCAATGGGTTTTGGTTTGCCTTTTGGTGTAGGTTTCGCATTAGCTAAGAAATTAAACAACGAAGAAGGAAAAATATATGTTTTAATGTCTGACGGCGAGATGCAATGCGGAACCACCTGGGAATCGGCTCTAATAGGATCCCATCACAATTTAGATAATCTGGTTGTTGTGGTGGACGCGAATGATTTGCAGGCCATGGGGAGGGTCGAAGACATATTGAATATAGAACCGCTGAAAGACAAATGGAATTCATTTGGCTGGGAAGTTGAGAGAATTGATGGGCATAATTTTGAAGAAATAGAAAAATCGCTGCATAATTTACCATTACAAAAAGGAAAACCAACAATAATAATCGCTAAAACCATTAAAGGTAAAGGTGTAAGCTTTTTTGAAGGAGATAATTTGTATCACTATAAAGGTTTGTCTGAAGAGGAATACGAAAGAGCAAAGAGAGAATTGGCAAATGGCGAATAGTAATGTTTAGATTTGAAGAATTAGATATTTGGAGGCTATCCGTAGATTACGGAAAAGGTTGTTATGCTATTGCTAGTGAGTTTCCAAAACATGAATTATTTGCACTCGGGAGTCAACTACGAAGAGCATCTTTATCGATTTCCAATAACATAGCTGAAGGTTCAGTTGGATCAAGTGCGAACTTTAAAAAATATATAAATACAGCAATAGGTTCTGTGTTGGAAACGGTCAATATTTTAAACTTTGCTTATGAGATTGGATATATTAATTTAGATATCAAAAAAGAAAAATATAATCAAGCAGAATTATTAATAAAGAAAATGCGTAGTTTTGCAAATTCTCTGGATTAGAGCAATTTGCCATTAGCTACTAGCAATTTGCAATACCATGGCTGAAATAATCAAACAACAAGACACAAGAAGGGTTTTCGTTGAAGCATTAAACGAGCTGGCAGAAAAAGACCCTAAAATCATCGTTATCATTTGCGATGTTGGTTTTAATTATTTGGATGACCCGAAAAATAAATTTAAAGTTATTAATCTTGGAGTAACAGAGATGAGTTCAATGATTATTGCTGCCGCTTTAGCTTTGGCAGGATTTAAACCATACATATACAGTATGATTAATTTCGTTACTTTTCGGCCCTATGAAGCAGTTCGCAACGCCGTTGCCTTGCACAAAGCCAATGTAAAAATTATAGGAGTTAAAGGCAGTGAGAAATATAAATTTCTTGGTTTTTCTCACAACCTTTTGACCGAAGACGAAGAAATAAGAATTCTTAAAGATTTACCAGATTTTAAAACTTATATCCCTGAAAATCCAGAAGATGTAAGAAGAATTGTTTTAGAATCTTACAAGAGCGAAAACCCTGCCTATATTCGTCTTTAGAGAAAAAAATTTCCGAAAACGGGTCTCGGGAGATTCACATAAACAATTCAACAGAAAAACCCTTCCGAGGAAGGGTTATTGTATTGTGTGTTCTTGATGATCAGAAAAGATTTGTTGCCTTCAAAACCGTGAAGGCCTCGGCGAATTTTCCTGTGGGACCTTCGTGCATACTTGCACGAAGGGCATATCGAGCGCGGCAAGCCTGTTCGTACTTATGAATCTCCTGCGATGTATACTCGCAGAGAGCACGCATTGCGGTATCCGTCTGTTGGACGGTGAGAGTTTCGTAGTACGTAGGGCTTTGAATCGGCGTCCAAACTTCGTAGCCGAGAACCGTTTGTACTGGTGGACAATTAGATTCTGATCCGTACTCCAGGAACCACGGGCCTGGTGCCATGCCGATAGCATCAAGCACTGCCCTTGAGACGACCTTATGATCCACGTGATCGTCATTGGGGTGTGGCAGATATACGACTTGGGGTTCGATCTTGCGAATTACGGCAAGAGCCCATAACCGTAGCCGCTCTTCCGAGTAGTGCCATGGGTTGTTTTCGCTACCCATAATCGTATGATCCGGATCGATGCCGAGTACTTTGAGGGCGCGAGGGATCTCTCCTTCGCGCAACTTCAGATATTCTTCATGTGTCATGTGTCTGCAAGTAATATCTGTTGTGTTGCCGGGAAAAGCCACAGAGACCTCTCGTTCTAATTCAAGATGTTTCACGATGCTTCCGCCACATCCGATTGTCTCGTCGTCGGGATGCGGCGCAAAAACCAAGACACGATCCATTTCTACAAGATCCATTTTGGGCCTCCTTTCAGAAATCGATTCCGACCACAGTCACTTCAGCCATGTTTATGTGGGTTTTATGACTATGGGCAGCTTCTAAATAACGAGCAACGTTAAGGACAGCATTGACGCCGCCAGTATTGTAAGCGCCAATAATAATATCGGCTATCTCTGTGTCAGTCATGTTCTTGGTGCTGTGGTATGGCACTGCTCCATCGGTGCACAGTATCACCTTTTTGACGAGTTTTCTCTCAAGAGTTACAACCTCCAGCATGCTGTGAGCCGCCATTTGACCGTTGAGTAAGCCATACCATCCAGGCTGATTGCAACGTTGGTTGCGCGCTTGAACCATTGGATCAAAAAACCGTAGCCACATTTCACGCGTTATTGCTTTGTTCGTCTCTGCGTCTACGGTTTCAAGGGATACGTTTTTCTCATTCGCAATTTCACGTTTGAAACGTTCAATTAAAGAATACATTTCTGTATCGTGCTTGCGGACTTGATCTTTTGACATAATGATTTCTCCTTCTGTCGTTAGCACGATGAAGCGAGCGTCTCCTATGGCCGCGAATCTCGCCTCCTCTTTGACCACGGTCATTAAAGACATTGTAAGCCCTGGCAGGTACGCTGGTTGGTCGCTATCCAGGTTGTGCATTGTCCAAAGTAGTCTGGCCTCTTCGTTGAGTGTTCCGAATATTTCCGATGGTTCAGTTGATTTTATCGAAGGGATAATTTGCCTGATTGCTTCGATAAGTAGTTGATTGCCCGTTATGCCATTGTATTTTGGCAATGGATGTTCGCTGTTGAAAGCTGGAGCCACCCCATCTCCTACAAGGAAGATGTGATCAGATACGTAGCTAATATCTTCTTGAGACAGAGCTGATCCTTGATCGTAAATGGTGCTGATTTTCACTTCAGCACCTCCTTTCTGAATTTGGTATTTATATCAAACTTTGAACCTTATTAAGATTTCAAAGAGCAATTTCGGATTATATCAAAGATGTCAATCTTGTCAATGCCTGGCGAGATAAACAAAAACCCTTCCGAAGAAGGGTTTATTTTGTTGCGAATTACACGAATTCAGTCAAACCACACAGCCACGGCGGCGGCTTCGGCTGTCTGTCCGCTGTCTCGGATTCGCCAAAGCTGATCGTGAACGCCGCGTTTTTGTACGATATTAGCGAGCTCTCTCATCTTTTCTGGTTCATTGAACCAGTCGAATGGAAGAAATCCATCCGTGCAAAGCAGAAGGAAATCAAGAATGTTTATCGGGAGTGATAAATAGCGGCACATTCCGATGGATAGCTTTCCATTAAGTGCCGGATATCCTTCGATACTTTCAGGATTATTTATGTCCCGATTTTTCTGCGCCATCATTAACGGAGTGAAGAAAGTACGATACCTCTCTTTTCCGTATTGTTTTTGGAGTTGCTCTTTTAAAGCACGATCGCGGATAGAAGCTTTTTTTACCGGGTTGTCGGTATATTTAATAAATCCATCCTTAAATCGCTAAAGAGCAATACAGTCGCCACACTGGAAAATCTCGATTTCGCAGTCAGTGTTCAGCAAATCAATTTTCGCAGTAGCGAATGTTAGCCCAGAGAAATAGGCTGGTTCTTGAGCGAGTTGATGGCTTTTTCCAAGTTGCTCATGGAACATTTTGATTAAACCATCAATTTCTCTGATCGCATCGACAAGCTCGATATCTTTGGCTGCCGTAATATTCCGACAGAAACACTGCCTTACAACCTCACCGGTACCCAGTCCGCCCACAAGAATTGGTAGATTCTCTTGGTCGTAGGGAACAGAAAATCCATCGCATACTGCGATAATCGTTGGTTCAGCGTCAACGATTACTAGACCGTCCTCTTTGAATCTAGCGGGACGATCTAAACAAGATTCGATTCTTAGGATTCCCAATTAGGATTCCTCCTTTCTGTGTGATTCCTTGCTTTACAAGGTACTGTCTAGATTATACTTATTATTTTGTTTTTGTCAACAAAACAGGCATTTAAGCCAGTTATTATTTAAGCTATAAAATTTAGATAAGTAGAATAATTGATCCGGTCAAAGTAATAAGTACACCCAATAGCTTGATATTGTCTATAGTGACACCAAAAAATGGCACGCTAAGTAGTGTTACTAATAATGCCTGGGTGTTTTTGATTGATTCATGGTATCCAGGATTAGGAGCGAGAGATATACCTTTTACGTTTAGAATATTTCCTAAGAAAGAAAAAACCGTCATTAAGAAAGCGATAGGTAAGAACGCGCGGAGTTGATTGTTGCTTATAAGATAACCTTTGATTTCTTTTGCGGTTAGCATGGTAAACGCTAAGAGATTGAATCCGAATATAAAAAGATTGATTTGAATTGGTAGAAAACCAATTCGGATAGCTTCTTTTACTCCCAATACCATAATCGTAAACCCTACGGCCCCAGTAATTGCCAAAACGTACCATTTTGAGGATTGATTTACGGTATTTTGCTTGACGGTATTGTTCTGACCCGAGATAAGTAAATATACGCCGATAATGATAAGAATTTGTCCCAATATTTTAAATGACGCGAGGGGGCTTCCAAAAAGGGAAATGGAAAGAAATGATATTAATAGGATATTGCTATTTTTTATTGCTTCGACGAATTCTGGATTAGGCGATTTTATTATGGCTGTGAAGTTCGCTAAATTGCCAACAACAGAAGCAACGCCAGCAACCAACATTATTATTAAGAATAATAAGAATTTTTCCGATGAAGCTATGTTATCTAGAGATTTATAATTCAAAACAAAGAATCCCAGAAACGCCAAAGCAAAAAGGAATAATAGTATTTGTTTTGATGAAAAACCCTTATTGCCAAGATATCTTGCGCACAAAATCATTCCCGCGAAAAATAGGGATGACAATATAGAGTATATATACCAAGGCATAATATTAGCCAAAATAAGCCGTAACGGCGGCAGATTCTGGGAATCGCGCTGTATCTTTTTTTGTTTTCCCGGCCAGTTGTTCTTTTCTGGTAATTTGTAATTGGTAATCCAGGCCGCCTTTTTCTATATTTTTTACAAGTTCCTTCATTCTGGTTTTGTTTTCAAGCCATTGAAAGGGGATTAAGCCGTCAGCAAAAAGTATGAGCGTTTTTACATTGTTTGTATCTATAGTTTTTTGGAAACACAATTTTATATTTAGTTGTCCATTCATTATAGGATAAGCTGTTTTGTGGTTCTGGTTTACGCCTTGCATTCTTTCTCCCATTAAAATCGGCGTGAATTTTGCGCGAGCCGCGTTTCTGTCTCCGTTGCATTCTTGCAATAAATCGCTGAATGCTTTCCTTACGAATTTTGAAGCCGCTAAAACGATATTTGGCGTAAATTCGATTGAACCATTTTTGTTCTTCCAGAGAGCAATGCAATCTCCACCTTGGATTATTTCAATTTTTTCTTGGCTGATTTTCGCAATGGCAAAAACTAAACCAGCCAAACTGTCGGATCGAAAAGGGAATCCTGCTCTTTTTTGGAATTCCTTGATTTGATTATCGGCTTCCTTAACTATGCTTAATAAAGAATCTTTTATGTGGCTTTTTTCAATTGCTCTGTAAAAGATATTTTTCACTATTTCGCCACTACTTAACTCTCCAAAAAGCACAATGGGGTTGTTCTTGTCGTCGTAGGGCTTACTGAAAGAATCGCAAACGGCTAAAATCGTAGAATGTCCGTCCTCTTTTACGCAAACTCCATTTTCAAGGTATTTTGAGTCGCCTCGGTCCAGTAGCGTTTCTATCTTTTGTATTTTTGATGTCTTTATCATATATCCATAATACATAAATTTTTCTTATTTTGGAATTGTACCGGGCTTTTCAATGCCGCTAATTTGCGCTAATATGTACTCATATTAACGAATAAACACCTAAACCCTTATGGCAAAAGAATACAAGATTAATTTTATCAACGCGTCTTATAGGCGTTTTTACGAGATGCATAAAGAGGAAATTTTAGGCGCCATTACGAGTTGTCTTGAAAGAGGGGATTTTATTATGAGGGAGGATTTGGATAAGTTCGAGAAGAATCTCGCCGATTACACAGGAGCCAAATACGCTGTTGGCGTAAACTCTGGAACAGATGCTTTAATGCTTTCCCACGAGGTATTAGGGATTGGGCAGGGCGACGAAGTAATTTGTGTTTCGCATACTTTCATAGCTCCGTTTCAGGAAACCGTTCACGTTGGAGCAAAACCTGTCCTAATTGACGTTAAGGAAGACGATTGCGTAATGGATGTTAGCCAGATTGAGCCAGCGATTACGGAGAAGACCAAAGCTATTTTGCCAGTGCATTTGTCCGGCGCCGTTTGCGACATGAAAGAAATTATGAGGATTGCAGAAGAGCGCAACTTGAAAGTTATTGAAGACGCTTGCCAGGCACTGGGAAGCCGACAGGACGGCAAGATGGCAGGTACCTTTGGGGATACCGGTTGCTTCAGTTTTATTTCGCCGAAACTGCTCGGCGCTTATGGCGATGCCGGAGCGATAGTCACCAATAATAAAGAAATCTACGAAAAATTATTGCTCCTTCGTAATCACTGGAACATTACACAAAACGCTCTTTTGGGAGTGCAATTGCCGCACCCTGAAGTTATGGATTGGGGACATAATACCAGAATGGATAACATCCAAGCAGCTGTTTTAAATGTAAAGATAAAATATATTGACTGGATTATTAATAGAAGAAAGGAAATTGCGGAGAAATATCTTGCCGAATTAGAAGGCCTGCCAATCGATTTGCCGAGCAGAAAAGAAGGGGAAACTTGGCAGGAATTTATCGTTAGACCAAAAGACAGGGAAGCGTTCCGCGATTTTATGCAAGAGGAAGGGGTAGAGTTGCTTATTCGGGACACAACGCCCAATCATAAACTCAAAGGATTAGGATTGGAACATTTCAATTTACCAGTTACAGAGAAATTAGCGACGGAACAAGCGCGTCTGCCGATTTATCCCGAACTTACCAACGAAGAGGTGGATTACGTGATTCAGCGCGTCAAAAAATTCTATTCTGCATAATGTTTGATTTTGTAAGGATTATCAGAAAATCTCTTTTCTTCTTAGCCGATATCGTCGCAATCGGACTTGCTTTTTATCTGGCTTTTTTTCTAAGATTTGAGGGCACCATTCCTGCGGATCAATTCCAGAATATTTTCAGGGCCGCGATATTGGCTTCATTTATTTATGTTTATTTATTTAATCATTTCAAGCTTTATTCTTTTTCTTGGTCCTACGTCAGCACAGTGGATTTAATGTCGTTGACCAAGGCAACCACCCTGTCTTTCGTTTTTTTTCTGGCAATCGTCTCGATCATTAGAGATCACTTTGTCTTTTTCTCTTTTCCGCGCTCCACCGCGTTTATTAGTTTTATTTTAATTTTTATTTTCGCCGGGATAATTCGTTTTGCCAAGAGAATTTATTTGCAATTATTAAATAAGCCGACATTGGAAGGCAAAGGGAGGACATTGATTGTGGGCATAAGTGATGCCGGAGAACAAATACTAAGGACTATCCTCCATTCAAAAGACAGTCCTTATTTGCCAATAGGCCTCATAGATGAAGATCACCATAAAAGAGAAGATATTATTCATGGCGTTAAGGTATTGGGCAAGATTGACGATATTCCTCAAGTTGTAAGGAATTACCGGGTAGAACAATTAATCATTGCTTTGCCTTCGTCAGATCCAAGGGTGATCAAAAGGGCGGTGGTAAAAGGCAGGGAAGCGGGAATTAAAAAGATTAAATATCTTCCTTTAATTGAAATGGTTGACGGTTTGACGGTTGGCGATCTTAGAGAAATTCAGGTTCAAGATTTATTGGGACGAGAACAGGTCTTGTTAGACGTTGATTTAATCCGTAATTTTATCAGCCAGAAAACCGTTTTGATAACCGGAGCCGCGGGTTCCATAGGTTCCGAACTTTGCCATCAGGTAGCTAAATTCAATCCTTCTTTTTTGATCGCCTTAGACCAAGAAGAAACGGGAATTTTCAACTTGGCGGAAGATTTTACCGATAAATATCCGCACTTGAAAACAATGACCGTTGTGGCTGATATTCAAGACGAAGAAAAGGTAGATCGTATTTTCAAAACATTTCGGCCAAATATCGTTTTCCACGCGGCGGCATACAAACACGTTCCAATAATGGAAGAGAATCCTGACGAAGCCGTAAAGAACAATATCTTTGGCACAAAAATCATTGCCGACGCCGCGTTAAAATACGAAGCCGACAAATTTGTTTTTGTTTCTACTGACAAAGCGATCAATCCAACGTCCGTAATGGGCGCAACCAAGAGAATAGGGGAGATGCTTTGCCAATATTGCAACGAAACAGGCAAAACAAAATTTGTTTCTGTGAGATTTGGAAATGTTTTGGATAGCCGCGGCAGTGTTATTCCTATCTTCAGGGAACAAATAAAAAAGAGGGAAGCGGTTACGATTACCCATCCGGAGATGAGAAGATATTTTATGGTTAATTCGGAAGCGTGTTCTTTGGTGATGCAGGCAGGTGCAATGGGGCAGGGAGGAGAAGTATTCGTTTTAGACATGGGAAAACCGATTAGGATTTTAGAGTTAGCAAAAGAGATGATTCGTCTTTCGGGGTTGGAACCGGATAAAGACATACCTATTGTGTTTACTCGTCCTCGGCCAGGAGAAAAATTGTTTGAAGAGATTCTTAACGCCGAGGAAGGATCGGTCGCCACGCGCCATCAGAAGATTTTTATCGCTAAACTTTCTCCGATTAATAGAAACCAGCTGGATACAAGCTTAAAAACGTTAAGGGAGTTATTAGATTCGTCAGATAAAGAAAAAATACAAAAGGCATTGCAGTCCATTGTGCCAAGCTATAAAGCAGGATAAACTATTGACAAAATTATTACAATTTGCTAAGATCAAGATAGTGGGTGCATCCCAAGAGAAATCAAGGGGCTCCATCTAAGTCGGCAGAATGCCTTGCGAAAGCAAGGCATTTTGCTTTTTAGGAGTTTTTTTATATAATTACGATTGGACGGGGGCAGCACTCACTAAAGACTTAGAATAGGAGTACACTCTCCCGTCCATCCGGATGGCAAAATCAGCGCAGAAGAAAAAAAAACCAAAAAAAATTGAGAATCTCCTTCCAGAAACACAAAGGAGTGTCTTGTTAAAAAAGCACACCACTTTTAGGGTCGGCGGTTTTGCTGAATATTTTTTTATCGCCAAAAACAGCGACGACTTGGTTAGAGCGGTGATAGCGGCAAGGGAATTGAAAATTCCTTTTTTTATTTTAGGAGATGGCAGCAACCTCTTGGTATCTGATTCTGGTTTCCAAGGATTGGTTATTAAAGCGCGAAATAATCAATACAAGATTGAGCATCAAAAAATCTGCGCCGACAGCGGCGTTGCGGTGTCGGTTTTGGTCAAAGAGTCCGTCAAAAGAGGATTGTCGGGTCTTGAATGGGCCGGAGGATTGCCCGGTACTTTAGGTGGAGCCATAAGAGGAAATGCCGGAGCTTTCGGCGGTGAAATAAAAGATAACGTTGTAGAAGTTGAGTTTCTGGATAACCGAAATAAAGTAAGAAAGTTTTCCAATAAAAATTGCGCATTTAGTTATCGGTCTTCAATCTTTAAGAAAAAAAGCTTTATTATTTTATCCGTTATTATCAAATTTCAAAAAGGAGATAGAAATAAACTTTCAAAAGTTGCGAAATCCCATATTATTTACCGCAGAACAAAGCATCCTTTGAACTATCCTAATGCTGGCAGTATTTTCAAAAACTGCGATTTTAAAAAAGCTCCAAAAGCAATAAAGAAACGTTTTTTAAGTGTCGTGAAAAAAGACCCTTTTCCTATTATTCCCACCGCCCTTGTCATCTTGGAAGCCGGTTTATCAGGAAAAAGAGTCGGCAATGCTCAAATTTCAAAAAAACATTCAAATTATATTGTCAATTTGGGCGGAGCTAAGGCCAGCGACGTTAAAAAACTGATTAAAATTGTAAAAGATACGGTAAAAAATAAATTTAATTTAGTTCTGGAAGAAGAAATCCAAATAATCTGAAAATTTTTTAATAAAATCCTGTTTTTTTAGTTTTCCACACTTGACAAACTTTCTTGAAGTGAAAAAATGAAATAATCTAAGTGTTTCACAAATAGTGGTCGACTATTTGCCAAGACATATCTTAAAAATAATTTGCCCAAGTAGGTTTTCTTAGAAGGAAAGAGTTGGAATTGATAAGAGATGCTTGGGTATCAACTTGAAATGGCAAAAAAGAAAAAGAAGAAGAAGTAGATTCTTCTCAGCCCCGCCCTCTAAGCTCCGTGTTTGTGAAATAAAATACATTGAGCATAGAGGGCGGGGTGTTTTTATTCCAACAATGTTTCCCTTGATTTTTTGATGGGCGTTGACCCCGTTAGAAACCCGCGATGATCGTTGCGCGCGCAGAGAGTCCGAGACGAAGTCGCCTTAGCGGCTTTTGTCCTGCGATTAACAAATCCTCTGGTAAGGTTTCTAACGGGGTTGACATAATAATCTGTTTTTGATAGAAAGTAAATATCCGTAGAACGCAGGCAAACCACCGATAAACGCTAATTCTTACCAATATTCAATAGTATTTATTCGCGATGATTAGCAACTTTCGTAAGTGTAAATTGGTGGAGACATAAGACCTGCCGAGGATGGCTTTAAAAGCTGTTTTTGACTCTTCGACTCGCTTAGAGTCAACCCTGAGACAGGGTTTTGAAGGGTGAACATCTGCGGAAAGCAGATTTTTTCTTTTTCCCAAAGCGAAAAAGAAAAACAGCGAAATCCTGTCGAAGGCGCGGGTGTAGCGATTAATCTTTTCTAATTTTTATTAGTCGATTATTAGTAAAATTAGCGTAATTAGTTAAAATGCCAATCACAAAAGATAAAAAAAGGGAAATAATCCAAGAGCTGGGAGAGAAAATAGCGAAACAAAAGATAGTTGTTTTCGCCGATTTCACAGGAGTCAAAGTTAAGGAACTTTCCGATTTAAGGAAAAAGATTAAGAAGGAAGAAGGCGAGTTAAAGGTGGTTAAAAAAACCTTAGCCAGAATCGCTTTTCAAAAATCAGGAATGGAAATAGATACTAAGAAGCTGCAAGGAGAAATAGCTTTTATTTTAGGATATAAAGATCAACTGGGGACAGCTAAGATTCTTTATCAATTTTCGAAAAGCAATCCGAATTTTAAGATTTTAGGAGGATTTTTAGATGGGGAATTGAGAGGGTCCGATAATATTATTGCGTTGGCTCAACTGCCAACCAAAGAAGAGTTATTGTCTATGTTAGTTCGTTCGATCGCTTTACCAATGTCGAGTTTTATCAATGTTTTACAAGGAAACATTAAAGGTCTGATACAAGTTTTGAAACAAGTCAAAGCTTAAATTATCAATTATCAATTTTCAATTATTAAACTTAATCATTAAAAATTAATTGAAAATTAAAGTTATGACTAAGGAAAAAACCAACGAAGAAATAGAAGTGCCCGAAAAATTTAAAGATCTCGTGGAGAAGATTGAGAAATTATCCGTTTTGGATCTGTCGGAATTAGTAAAAGTTTTGGAAGAAAAATTTGGCGTATCGGCTGCGTCTCCAATGATGGTTGTGGCGGCTTCGGCAGCAGGTTCGGGAGAAGCTGCAGGAGGGGCAGAAGAAAAAACATCGTTCAATATTGAACTAAAGGGTGTTGGCGAAAAAAAGATTGAAGTGATTAAGATTGTTAGAGATATTACGCAGAAAGGATTAAAAGAAGCTAAGGATTTGGTTGATGCAGCTGCTACAGCCCCGCAGTTGGTTAAAGAAGGAGTCAAAAAGGAAGAGGCAGAAGAGATTAAGAAGAAATTTACGGAAGCTGGTGCCCAGGTGGAACTGAAATAAGAATAGGACTAAAGGTCAACGCTAAACAACGTTTGGCCCGAAAGCAAATAAATCCTTTTGCCATCCGAGGAAATAGCGATATCTTTAAGATTATTAAACTTATCGCTTTGGACTTGCTTGATCACGTCGCCTGATTTACTTAAGATTATTATTCTGTTTTGAGACGGTTCTAAAATATAAAGATAGGGGACAGCGGAAGAAGTTAGTATTTTCGATAGCTGTTTTGGAGAGGGAAAGAAGTCGAGAGGAATATCTTCTTGGATTTTTCCGCTGTGATATCTGGAAACGGTACTATCATTAAGTATCCAAACCGAACCATCAATAGCCATGGATATTCCTTCTGTGGCTTTTTTGGTTGCAGGATCAAGCCATATTGAACGCTGGTTATCGGTTTGATATTTTATTATTTCTCCTTGTTTTTTGTTCAATAAGTAAATGCTGTTTTGATAGAACGACATTGCCTGTGGTTCGTCGGAAGAGGGAAAGACCTCTAAGTTCAGATATTCTTCAAATCCTTCGCCGTTGAACGACGTGATTGTGTTGGGTTTCAAGAGAAAAAATATCCCATTATCGCTAATCGCCGCTAAGCTTGGTTTTTCTTTTTTATCCGGAGATAAATTATAAATATCGTTATTCTTTGTCTGGATATCTAAGGCGTAGAGATTGGTAGATAACGGACTGAACAAATAGAGCTTACTTCTAAAATAAATCATTTTCTGGGGTATAAATTCCTGTTGGCTGAATTCAAAGACAGCATTTGGTTCTTCGATAAATTCTAACTTGCTAATTTTTTTCAGGTTATCTTCAAGGTAGTTTTTGAGATTAATCGCGTTTTCTAAGGGTTTATTCTCTTTGGCTAATGGCAAGATTAACCGTAGCGCTTCTTTAAACGCAACAGCGGCTTTGTTTTCATCGTTAACAATAAGCAGATTTTTTGCTTCAGATATTTTTCCCTCGACTTCTTTAATTATTTTTTCTTTGTCTTTCAGGTGTTGCTGTTCTTTGCCCTGAAAAATAAAGAATCCGGCAATCAGCAAGAATAAGAAAATCAAGAATAGGACTTGGTTCCTTTTTTCCGTTTTCGTTGGTCGATATCGACCGATGAAATTCGCGATGCCAATAGATAGCCATTTCTTTATTGGCGGAATCTTTTTTCTTTTCGGTTTTTTCTGCCGAGTTAAAATTTTAGAAATAGTTGTTGCGATTGGAGCGAAAACATCCTTGAAAGAAAATATTTCCAGCTGTCTGTTGAAGGTGATGATTCCCGGGTTAACGAGAATGTCTTTTTCCGTGTCTATTAACAACAAAAGACCAGACATCTCGGTCAAAATTTTTTCCTTTGGCTGCAAAGTAACTTTAATTTTCTGTTCGGTGAATGCTCTCGTGGCGGCAAATTTATCCAGTAGACCTTCTTTTGAAAAAAAATCAAAAATGTCTTTGGTAATGACAATTATTTTGTCTCCCGGGAATAATTGTCCGGCAACAGTACTTGTGAATACCTTCAGAGGATAAGGTTCTATCTCGTGAAGATCCAGGTTTTTACCGACATCTATGATTGCCCCTTTTCTTAGAATGAGGATTTTTATATTTCCCGCCTTGGCGCAATTAAAAACAAAATCTTTTGGCGCAGATTTTTTATCGTGGCTTTTTGGCCTTAGGTATATCGCCGAGAAGCTCAAATTTCCCAGCCAGCTTATATTTTCCTTCGATAATTCTTGGGCCAAAAACTCGTTAGCTTTTTCAAGCGAATCATCAATGGCTTTTTCCGGCGAGTGGATAGAAATAGAATAAAATCTGTTTTTGATAACTTGAGCGATATTATTCAAAAGCTTTATGTTTTGGGGCAGAAGGTTGCGGATTTCGCCTGCCATGTATAAACTGCCGAATTTTTTCTCTTGAAGATTTTTCGGTTCAAAACAAAAAGTATCAAGCGCGAGATCGGCTGAATCTTTCTTTGGCGGGGGATTGAAATGGAGTTCAAAAATATTCATGGAAATATAGAAAATAGCAAATAGTAAATAGAAAGTAGAAAATAGAAGCAGTAAATAACAAATAGCAACTCTATTTCATTATAAGATTTTTGGGCGTTTGAGACAATTTTTTCAGCTTTACTGAAAAAAGAGTAGCCGTTTCGTTGTTTTCCGCAAAACTGAAAAAGAGCGTAGCGATTTTTTTTCATTTGTCAAAGGGCTGAAAATTTAGTAGTTTTAAAACAGGAATAGTTAATGGCTGTGCGGGCGGTTAGCTCAGCGGCAGAGCATTGCATTCACATTGCAAGGGTCACAGGTTCAAATCCTGTACCGCCCATATTGCCAAATTTAGGCGGGAAGCAGAGAATCGCTGGGGAGCTTGTCCCGTTATGAATTTTTGATTTCTTTCGGGAAAACCAGTGCCGTCCAGTAGACGATTTTTGACGGAACAAAACAAGTATCGTATCCAGATTGTATTTTTCTTTGAAGTTGGTATTATGGAAATAGAAAACAATAAATAGTAAGTAGTAAATAGAAAATAGAATTATGAAAGATATGTCTGCGGGAAAAAATCCGCCAAAGGAAATAAATGTTTTTGTTGAAATTTCGCAAGGGTCATCTGTTAAATACGAACTGGATAAGGACTCTGGGGTTTTGACGGTAGACCGATTTTTGCATACTTCTATGGTTTTTCCTTTTAACTATGGTTTTGTTCCCCAAACAAAAGCCAAAGACGGCGACCCTCTTGATGTTGTTATTGTTTCTTCTTTGGCCGTTACTCCTGGTTCTCTAATATCGGTTCGTCCAATAGGCATGCTGGAAATGGAAGATGAAGCCGGCCTGGACAACAAAATCATCGCTGTTCCCGTAACAAAAATAGACCCTGAATACATGCAGGTGGAAGACATAGAGGATATTAGCGACCATTTAAAACAAAAGATCAAACATTTTTTTGAAAGATACAAAGAATTAGAACCGGGAAAGTGGGTAAAGATAAAGGATTTTTTGGGTAAAGATGAAGCTGAAAAAGAGATACAAAGGTCTTTTTAGAAGGATATAATAAATCAAATGTCGCGAGCGCGCGTCTTTGTTGTTGGCAAAGTGCAGGGAGTAGGATTTCGTTATGGCACCAGAATCATGGCGAGAAAGTTGGGACTTTTTGGCTTTGTTCAAAATTTAGCCGATGGAAGAGTAGAGGCGGTATTTGAGGGCGAAAAAGATAAGATTGAAAAAATAGTTGCTTGGATGAAAAAAGGTCCGTTTTTGGCGAAAGTTAGCGAAATAGAGGTTGACTGGGAAGAGTATAAAAACGAATTTACAGCTTTTAGTTAATAATTCCAAAAGAATCATTATGAAAATCAGTTCGCAAATAAGTTCTTTCTTTGGCTACATAACAGCTGTCATTTTTGGTTTTATCAAGAAACTGTTTTATTTGTTGGAGTTTTTTTTATTGTTAAGATTATCCCTGAAGTTCTTTGCAGCTAATCCGCAATCGTTGGTGGTGGATTGGATTTATGACTGGAGCGAGTTTTTGGTAAAGCCATTCAATTTGATCTTCGAAGATATTATTTTGTCTAATGGTTATGTCTTAGAGGCGGCTACCATTGCCGCTATGGTTGGGTACGCAATTTTGATATTTATTGTGTTGAAGATGGCGCGCGTACTTTAGTTGTTATTTAAACTCAAAACAAACCGAGCACATAATTTATGTGCTCGGTTTTATAATCTATTTTGAACGTTTATATTTGCTCCTCGCTGTCGTCTGCGTCATCTTCCACGTCGTCGCCATCTTTCGTTTCTTCTGCGTCATCCATATCATCGTCATCCGTTATTTCTTCGTCTTCAGAGACAAAGGAATTTAATAGTTCTTCTTTGGTCATTATCTTTTTTGAGATTTACCCTGAATTTATTTTTACGAACGACCTTTTCCCGCGTTTTAGCTCATAAAATGAATAAATTATCGCGGAACATTAAGTTTCAAAGTCATTATAAATAACCAAAGAGGGCTGTCAACCCCGTTAGAAGTCTGTATCCACAGGACATTCTGAATCGGTGCGTTTAATAGTTTTTTTTAAAACCTAATTTAAAGTTTATTAGTTGGTATGAAATTTTTAGGAAAAATTTCATACCCAAGACTTCTAACGGGGCAGGCCTTATATATTTAATTTAGACCGTTTATGTCGTATAATACAATAATCAAAGACCTATATTGGTATTAGATAAAGTTATGCAGAGAGATATTTTAACTTTTTGGTTCGTCTGGCATTTTTTTGAAACACCAAGAACCATTTTTGACGCATGGAGAAATTTCCTCTTGTTTAATTTGCATTATTTTTCCATACCGACGCTTCTTAAAACCTTCTTTTCTTACTGGCATAAGTACAGCTGGTCTTACGGCAGAGGATTTGATTTGAAAGTTTATTTGGAAGTGGCTTTGTCAAACGTTATCTCAAGAGCTATCGGCGTCATCATAAGAAGCGTATTAATCATCCTTGGCATTGTGTCCGAAGTTTTCATATTTGTAGCGGGATTAATAATCCTGTTATCTTGGTTAGCGTTGCCCGTTTTGGTGGCAGCTACTATTGTTTTTGGTTTTGGGTTGATGATGTGAATTTGAATTATATTTTATGTTTGTATTTAATCCAAGAGAAGCTGATATTTTTCAAAGGGTGAATTGGTCCAAGTGGCCGATTTTTCGATGGGCAAAAATTGCAAAACGTATGTTTCTTGTTTTGTGTGTTTTCTTCGTCGCGTTATCGTTGTACGGATTTTTGACCGTAAAATTATTTAATCAAAGCAATCTTGGTTTTGTATTGATGTTTGCCGCTTTATTTATTATTTTTTGGTATCTTGAAATTTTTGAAAAAGGTTTAAGATATTCATTTGGCGCCGAAAATATATTAAAGAAGGCCGAAGAAAACATAGCATCTGTTTTGGATTTTGAGGTTGCCAGAATAATTTCAGAATCGGTTGGGTTCGTCAGATCCAAAAGATTAGAGAGCGTAAATTCTGCGGTTTTTATGTGGTGCGCAATAGAATCCAGTTCGGAAACGGGCGTTGTCTTTGCGAGGACAATGATGAATTTAGACACAATCAAAAAATCATTAATGGAAGAAATTAAGAATCAAGCGGGAGGAAGGTTTGAATGGGAGTTCACCGATGATTTTCAAGATATGATTGACGGGGCTTTAAAATCCGCCGCAGACAGGAAAAATAATGTTATAAGTATGAGTGATGTTTTAAGCGTTTTCGTAGAAGAAAGCAAGGTCTTTAAAAGACCCCTTATGGATGTAAATTTAAAATCAAAAGATGTAAAAGATTTGTTGTTTTGGATGGATAATTTTAAGAGGGATCAAGACGAAAAGAAAAAATTCTGGACGATGAAAAATCTTCTGAAGACCGGTTCTATTGCTAAAGATTGGGCGGCCGGATACACGGTTTTACTGGATCAGTTTTCTTCCGATATCACCAATGTGATGAGAAAGCAGGGATTTCGCGAGATTTTTGCGCACAGAAGCGAAGTGGAAAAAATGGAAGCGATTTTGGCAAGAAGAGAACGCAATAATGTTTTGATAATAGGGGAGTCGGGCAGTTCCAGAAGAAGCATGATTGAATCTTTGGCTAATAGATCTGCTATGGGAGAAAGCTCGGGTGATCTAAATTATAAAAGAGTTGTTTTGCTGGATATACCGAGAATTTTAGCTTCTAACAGCAACATCAAGGAATCTGAAATTATTTTGGATAAAATTTTCCAGGAAGTTGTTTTTGCGGAGAACGTGATTTTGGTCATTGATAATTTCCATAATTACATTGGGGACACTTCGTCTCAACGATTGGGAGCGGCTGAAATATCAGGATTATTGTCTTCCTACTTGGATTCTCCGGGGTTTAAATTGGTTGGTATCACTACTTTTGACGGCCTTCATTCAAATATTGAGAAGAACTCACAGCTGTTATCTTTGTTTGAAAAGGTAGAGGTAGTCGAGATTTCAGAAGCTGAAACCGCAAAAATTATTCAAGACAGAGCCCTACAATTGGAATATAAGTATAAAGTTTTGGTTCCGTGGCAGACAATAAGAGACACGGTTACGATGTCTGCAAAATATATTACAAATCTTCCTTTTCCGGAAAAAGCCATGGGATTGATAGATGAAGCCGTGGTTGCTACCGCCAAAAGAAGAAAAAAAATAGTTTCTCCAGAGATTATCGCAGAGCTTATAACCAATAAAACCCAGATACCAGTTGGCGAAATCAAAGAGAAAGAAAAAGCAACCTTATTGAATTTAGAGAATCTTATTCATCAAAGAATTATTAATCAGGAAGAAGCGGTTGTGAATATTGCCAAGGCGATGAGAAGGGCAAGAACGGAAATTACCATTAGAAAGGGGCCAATGGGGGCATTCTTATTTTTGGGCCCGACCGGAGTAGGGAAGACGGAAACGGCAAAAGCGTTGGCTGAAATTTATTTTGGTTCAGAAAGCAAAATGATCAGATTGGATATGTCGGAATTTCAGGCAATCAAAGACATTTCAAGGATTATTGGTTCAACAGAAGAAAACGGCCTACTGACAACACCGGTAAGAGAAGATCCATTTTCTGTGGTATTGTTAGACGAGTTCGAAAAGGCGCATCCCAGCATTATTAACTTATTTTTGCAGGTTTTTGACGAAGGTCATTTAACGGATGGTTTGGGCAGGAAAGTAAGCTTCTCTAATGCGATTATCATTGCTACTTCCAACGCTGGTTATCAAATAATTCTAAAGGTATTAAAAGAATTAACAGAAGCTGGTTCGTTTGAAACTGAAAAGCCGGTAGGCAGAGCTAAAGAGGTTTGGGACGTAGTAGAGAAAAGGTTGTTGGATTATATTTTTGAAAACGGAATTTTCAGACCAGAATTAGTTAACAGATTTGACGACTTAGTGATATTCAAACCTTTAACCAAAGAAAATCTTTTAGATATAGCCGGATTGATGCTTAAAAAACTTCAGAAAAATCTGAAAGAGAAAGATATTGATTTAACAATTACGGAACCGTTAAAAGCGAAGATTGTTGAGTTGGGTTATGATCCGGTTTTTGGCGCAAGAGAAATGAGGAGAGTTATTCAAGATAAAGTGGAGAACTTAATTGCCACTGCTATGTTGTCTAATAAGATACAAAAAGGAGATAAGATTAAGATCGATAAAGAACTTAACTTAATCATTAATTAAATTAATAAATTTGCTTCGTAAATAATATGACAGATGAAATACAGGGGATGCCATCAATAACTCCAACTTCAGCGTCTAATTTTTCAAAGTTTTATTTTAAAAAGACGCGGGGTAATTTGGTCAAAACAGTCATCAGCGTTATTTTTATTTTGATAGTCGGAGGAGGTACAGTTTTAGCTACAAAAGCATGGGATCCTTTATGGAATCCTTTCCGAATGGATCCGGAGCGGGTTATGTCCGCAATGACAGACAAGACGAAGACGGTAAAAACCATTAGTTCCGATATAGCAGTTTCTTTGCAGAATCAAAAACAGGACTCTTTGGACGTAAAAATCTCGGCGAAAAATGACAGCAACAACAAAAAAACCACACTATCATTTGCCTTAGCCGTTAATCAATCAGGCATGTCGGCATCCGTATCTGGAGAGAGTATTATTATTGGAAGAGATGGATATGTAAAGCTTAATAACATTCCGCCTATTTTTTCTTCGTTGATTGGACAAGTTCAGGGCCAATGGTTTAAATACGGCCAGGAATCGGATATTAATGAAATAGACAATGGCGATACTGAACGTTTGCAAAGATTATTTATGGATAGTAAATGGTATATCGTTGAAAAAGAGCTTTCAGACGCAAGGATCGATAACGTGAAAACCTATCATTATCTAATTACTCTCAACCAGCCAGAGTTAAAAAAGGCATTTGCGGAGTTTGTAAAACAGTCCCAAGATGTGCCGGCGCAACCTGGCGCGTTTGGAAAAGTTGATTATGAAGAAATTGCTTCGTCGATTCTGGATGAGTTCTTTGAGAAAGCGGGAGATATAAAAGCTGAAATATGGATTGGGAAAAAGGATTATTATCTTTATAAAATTAAAGCGGAAAAAGAAATTGATTTGAAATCTTTAACTAAAAAGAGCGGCGACGCGGTCGCTTTCAGTATTGGTATTGATTTCTCTGATTTTAATAGGGAAATAAATATTGAAGCGCCAAAAAATTTCAAAGATTTTAAGGAACTGCAAAAAGGGAATCCTGCATTGCTTCCAATATTGTAGTAAGTTTTATATTGTAAAATATTTACTAATCAGCCCATTCGGGCTGATTTTATTTTTCTGCTCAATTGAGCCATGGAAAGGCGGTTGTTGATAAATTGTGTATAAATCTTTATTTTTGCCTTATTTGAAGATAAATAATTTTTTGTTGACGACTGGTATTGAGTAGGTTAAAGTGATGATAGATGGGTAATTGTGGATAACTATGGGGAAAACGATAGTTCTTTGGGGATAACTTGAGCGAATAATAACGAGCGAGCCCGAGCACGCAGTATTTTATAGATAATTATTTTCTTTTTTGCCATTACGATTATAAGTTATCGCAATCTATCTTAGGAGATGCGACTGTGTGCTCGGCGCCTCGCTGTATCCAGTATGTTTATAGGGGAATACTCTTATTCAATAGATGATAAAAAAAGATTGGCAATACCGCAGAAATTAAGACAGCTTTTGGGAAAAAAAGTAGTGATAACAAAAGGGTTGGATCAGTGTTTGTTTCTTTTTCCGGTGAAACAATGGGGGATTCTGGCTAAAAAATTAAGCCAACTTCCATTGTCGCAATCTGACGCGAGGGGCTTTGGAAGAATGACTTTGGCCGGAGCCATGGAAGCGAATGTTGATACTTTGGGAAGAATTTTAATCCCTGATTATTTAAAAGAATACGCTTATTTAAAGAAAAAAGTTATTATCGCTGGAATATACAACCGCATTGAGATTTGGGATGAAGTAAAATGGGGAGAGTATCGGGATAAAACAGAGAAAGAAGTAGGTGATATAGCGGAGCGTTTGAAAGAGTTAGGTATTTAAATACAGAAGAATGGAACATATTTCTGTTTTGAGAGAAGAAGTTCTACGGGCCTTAGATCCAAAGCCGAACGAAGATTTTATAGATTGTACCGTGAATGGCGGCGGCCACGCGAAAGCAATTTTAGAAAAAACGGCGCCATCGGGAAGATTATTGGGAATAGATTGGAACCAAAGAGTAATTGAAAATTGTAAATTGAAAATTGATAACTTTACAGAGAGAACAGTATTGATCTGTGATAACTTCGCGCACTTAGAGAAGATCGCTAAAAAAGAAGGATTTGGATCTGTTGACGGAATTTTATTCGATCTTGGCATATCTTCTTGGCACTTAGAAAGGAGCGGAAAAGGATTTTCTTTTCTGCGCGATGAACCATTGGATATGAGATACGGAGCGGAATATCAAATCTCAAACCTCAAAACCCAAAACTTTTTAACGGCGGAAAAGATTATTAATAAGTGGTCGGAGAAAGAGATTGAAAAAAATCTGCGGGAATACGGACAAGAGAAATTTTCCAAAACGATTGCCAGGAAAATCGTTCAAGCACGAGAAATAAAACCAATAGCAACCACTTTCCAGTTGGTAGATATTATCAAGCAGGCAATTCCGACAAGATACCAGCATCAAAGAATTCATTTTGCCACCAGAACATTTCAGGCGATTAGAATAGCGGTTAACGATGAATTAAACAATCTGAAAACGGCTTTGCCGCAAGCCGTAAATATTTTAAAAACGCAGGGGAGATTGGTTGTGATTTCTTTCCATTCCTTAGAAGACGGAATAGTGAAAAATTTTTTAAGGGATAGCGTTAAAAACGGTTTCCTGAAACCATTAAACGCAAAGCCAATGCTGGCTTCGAAAGCAGAATTAATGGCTAACAAGCGGGCAAGATCGGCTAAATTAAGGGCGGCGATAAAAATATAAAAAATTAAAAATATCCCGGTTTCATTTATGCATTAAGATATTAATGAAAATCGGGGAAAAAATTAAAAATAAGAAGATCGCAAAAATGAAAACAATAGCATTGCAATTCCCATTAGAGATTAATCAATTTCATCTAAGAATTAATTTGAAGGTTTTATGGATGTTCGTTATTCTTTTCGTATTGATTTTTGTCTTTCTTTCCGTCTTCCAAATTAATATGATGACCAGGGAAACATATTCTATACGTGATTACCAAAATAAAATTAGGGAGTTGTCTTTGGAAAACAAAGCGCTATCAATTAATCTCTCGCAGACAGATTCATTGGCGCGTTTTGAAATTTTGGTTCAGGGTTTAAATCTTGAAAAAGCGGACAGAGTGCAATATATCCAAGTTTTGGCTGGCCAAGTGGTTGCAAAGTAGCGATTTTATCGTTATTCTGTAAATTAATGAAGCACTGGCGAATTAATTTAGTGTTGGTTTTCTTTTCTTTACTGGGCATAGCTATTTTAGCTAAGCTCTTTTTTATTCAGATCATAGAAAACGGCTATTGGACGGCTTGGGCTCAAGGACAACAGAAAGTTTTCTCGCAGATTCAAGGGAATAGGGGCGATATTTTTATTGAAGATTCTTCCTCCATTAATAACTATTTTCCTTTAGCGATCAACAAAGAATGGGAATTTGTTTATATTTCTCCCAGAGAAATCGCTAATTCTCCGGAAAAAATTCCAGAATTAGTTGAAATCCTAAGCCAAATGTTAAACCTTGAAAAGGATATCGTAGAAGAGAGGGTTCAGAGGATGGATAGCGATTTTGAGATGATGAAAAATAAACTCACCAAAGATGAAGCGGATTTTTTCAAGAATTTAGATCTGCCCGGCATCTACGTCAAATCAGAGCCGGTTAGGTATTATCCTCGTGAGAGTTTTGCCGCTCAAGTGGTTGGTTTTTTGGGAGGAGAGATGACTGGCCAATACGGCATAGAAGGTTATTACGATGAAGAATTGAAAGGCGAGGAAGGTTTTCAGATGGGAGAAAGAAGCGTTTGGGGATTATTAAGAATGTTGAAAAAAACCTATCAAGAAGGCAGCGATATTGTTTTGACTCTGGATTACAATATCCAATTTATGGCCGAGAAATTACTAAAGGAAGCCGGAGAAAAATTAAGTTTTGAGGGCGCGCAAATCATAGTTGGAGATCCTCATACCGGCAAGATAATTGCCATCGCGGAATATCCGGATTTTGACCCTAATCAATATGCCAAAGAGTTGGACGCGGAAATTTTTCAGAATTCAGTTATCCAAAAAATCTTTGAGCCAGGGTCGGTATTTAAACCAATCACGATGGCAATGGCGTTAGATATGCAGAAAGTAACGCCACAAACAAAATATGTTGATACCGGTTCCTTGAAAATAGGCGGCCATACCATTCAGAATTTTGCTCGACGGGTTTGGGGAGAACGCACAATGACCGAAGTGCTCGAAAGATCAATTAATACCGGAGCTGTTTTTGTTGAAAGCCAGGTTGGGCATCAAAACTTTCTAAAATACGTTGAGAAATTCGGATTCTTCGATAAAACCGGCATTGACCTGCAAGGTGAAATTGCTTCAGATAGTCCGAATTTGAGGAGCGGGCGAGATATAAATTTCGCGACGGCTTCTTTTGGCCAAGGGATAGAAATTACCCCGATTCAATTATTCAGAGGTATTTCCGTAATCGCTAACGGCGGTAAATTGGTAAAACCATATTTAGTTTCTAAAATAATCAACGATAAAAAAATTGTGGATATTAAGCCCGAGGTTGAAAACGATTCGGTGATTTCACAGCAAGCCGCTAATCAGTTAACGACAATGATGGTGAATGTTGTTGAAAAAGGATACGGTAAAGAAGCGAGAATACCAGGTTATTACATAGCCGGAAAGACCGGCACGGCCCAAGTGCCTTGGTCGGCAATGGGAATTGACAGGGCAGGATATTCCGAAAAAACCATTCAATCGTTTGTCGGATTTGTTCCGGCATTTAATCCTCGGTTTTTAATTTTGGTAAAATTGGATAACCCGCAGGCAGAAACCGCCGAATATTCAGCCGCTCCTATTTTTAAAGATTTGGCAAAATACATTATTGATTTGTGGCAAATACCGCCGGACCACGAAATTGAGTGAAAGGAACCGGGCTTGCCCCATTAGAATCCCGCGATGCTCATTATTTTCGCAAAGAACCTCAAGACGAAGTCGCCTTACGGCTTTTGTTCTTAGAGTATTGAATGTTCTTGGAGGGCTTCTAACGGGGCTTGTGTGGATTTCTTGCTTTGTTATAATTAATATAGCACTCTTATTGATCACTAACTCTTTGCCAATAGAGCAGAGAGTAAATTCATAAAGGAGGAGCAGCCTATGGGGCGCGCTCGAAGAAACGCACGAAAAGCAAAAAAGCCTTTCCTGCCCAATGCAAAAGGAAATGGTAAAAGAAAGGAGGTGACCGTGAGGGTCAAGAAGGTCTGCTCAAGCTGTGGCACTACGACCACTGATGCATACTGTAGGGTATGCGATAGACCTGGGACTCTTCAAAAAGTAGTGCCAAGAAAAAAGAATGACGGTGAGACGCGCAGGGCGAGAATTAGATAGGAGGTTATTTCGAGGGTAGAAGAAAAAAAACAAGGCTGCCAGCAGTAATTGGCAGCTTTTTACTTTTACAAAATCCTGATTTTATGGTAATTATTAAAAATTGATGGCTCATCGTTCTATCCTTTTTAAGACCCTGTCATCTAGTGGTTTAGGATATATGGTTCTCATCCATATCACACGGGTTCGAATCCCGTCAGGGTCACTAATGGAAAGGCGGGATCACAACAGGTTCGAATCATCTATCCTAAAAAACGGCGCATTAACGCCGTTTTTTAGGCGTTTAGCATAGAATAAAACGTTTTCCCAAGGTACAATATAGCAATGATTCAAAACAATTGGCATAGTATTAGTTTCGATTTGGCCCTGAAAGAGCTGAATTCTAATCGCGATAAAGGATTGGCGGCGGCAGAAGTAAAAACGCGCCAGAAACAATATGGAAAGAATGGTCTTCCTGAAGCAAGGCCTTTATCCGGAATAATTTTGTTTCTGTCTCAATTCAAAAGTCCTTTAGTATATATATTATTATTGTCTGGCGTAATCACTCTGGCAATGCGTGAGTATTCGGAATCGGCAGTTATTTTCTTTATTGTGGTTATTAACGCGACAATCGGTTATTTTCAAGAACGTAAAACAGCAGAAATCCTCGGCGCTTTAAAGAAGTTGATCAAAATTAAAGCTCTGGTTGTAAGAAATGGCGAAGAAAGGATTGTGCCCCAGGAAGATTTGGTGCCAGGAGATATTATTCTGTTAAGTCCCGGAGATAAAGTGCCGGCAGACGCCAGAATTATTGAATCGCAAAACCTTCGGGTTAACGAATCAGTTCTAACCGGAGAGTGGTTAGCGGTCGCAAAGCAAAACAACGCGTTGTTGGTGAAAACCCCGATAGCGGATAGAAATAGTATGGTTTACATGGGAACGGTAACGGAAGAAGGGAAGACGGTGGCGGTGGTAACGGCAACAGGGTTGCAGACCGAGATAGGAAAATTGGCGTCGATAGTAAGGACGACCAGAGACGAGAAAACTCCCTATCAAAGAAAGATAGAAAATTTTAGTAAAATCATAGCCATAGTTGTTTTACTGGCCTGCCTTATTATTTTTATAGGCGGCGTGTTAAGCGGAGAAAATCCTTTTGATATATTTCTGACCGCGGTGTCCGTAGCCGTGGCCGCTATTCCTGAAGGCCTGCCGATTGCGGTGACCTTAGTTTTTGCTTTCGGCGTAAGGGAGCTCTTAAAAAAGAAGGGTTTGGTAAGACGATTGGTGGCTTCAGAAATTCTTGGCAGTACTTCTGTGATATGTACGGATAAAACAGGCACTTTAACCAAAGCCAAAATGGAACTAAAGGGCATTTACACCGGCGATGGAAAGTTTTTGGATAGAATCAACCAAACAGGAGGAGAACAGATTGGCTTGAAACTGGATTCGTCTCATGCTTTAGCTCTAAAAATTGCCTTATTGAGATCGGAAGCTTTTATCGAAAATTTTGAAGAACCGATGGAACAATGGGTTATGCGAGGACGTCCAACAGACAAGGCGTTGTTCCTTGCGGCTACAGAAGCAGGCCTTGACAAAGAGGACATTCTAAAAGAAGAAAGATTGATTGGAGAGCTTTTATTCGATCCTCAATACAAGTATTCGGCAAGTTTGCATCGTTTGCCTGATAAATATGTCGCGTACATTATGGGTGCGCCAGAAAAGATTTTATCTATGTGTAAATTCGCTGACGGCAGCGGCACGACAGTCGGCTTCGATACGCAACATGAGAAAACGTTAAAAGAAAAATATTCCTTGTTTGCCTCTGAAGGATTCAGAGTGATATCGGTTGCTTATAAGGTAATTCCAGAGATAGATGCGATGGAGTTAAGCAAGTTGTCTTTAGAAGAGAATGATAAAGCGATTATCTACGAAAAGATATTAGATGGCGCGGTTTTTGCCGGATTTATTACTTTGCACGACCCAATCAGACAAAGCACCAGAGAGGCAATGCGAATTTGCCGTCAAGCCGGAATGAAACCTGTCATTATCACCGGGGATCATAAGTTCACTGCCAAAGCGGTTGCCAAAGAGCTGGACTTTAATATTAAGGAAGAAAATATCTTGGAAGGTAAAGATTTAGACGAAATGTCAGATGTTGAACTGGATAAGATTGTAAATAGAATTCATATTTACGCGAGATCCGAACCGCGTCATAAAATAAGGATTGTTTCGGCTTGGCAGAGAAAAGGAGAGGTTGTAGCTATGACCGGTGACGGAATCAACGACGCGCCTGCCTTGAAAAAGGCAAATATCGGAGTGGCTTTGGGATCGGGTACGGATGTCGCCAAAGAAGCGTCAGATTTGGTCCTGCTTGATGACAATTTTGAGATCATTATAGTTGCAATTGAGGAGGGCCGTAAAATCATAGACAATATCCGAAAAATTATCACTTATCTTCTTATTGGCGGTTTCACCGAAGTTCTTTTAATAGGCATGGCCTTGTTGTTTCGTTTACCACTACCGGTTCTGCCAAGCCAGATATTATGGAAGAATGTTATTGAAGACACTCCGCCATCTTTTGCTTTAACCCTTGAACCGAAAGAAAAAGATATTATGGATAGACCTCCCGAGCCCGTTAATTTTCCTATTTTAACCGGGGCAATGAAATTTTTGATTTTCGCTGTAGGAATTTTTACCGACTTGATGCTTTTCGGCATTTTTATGTGGCTTTTAAACCAGAGCTACCCGATTGAAAAAATCAGGACCGTAATGTTTGCCGGTTTGGTTTTCGATTCATTCTTTTTGATATTTTCTTTACGCAATTTAAGAAAGAACATCTGGCAATACAATCCTTTTGCCAACTCTTATGTTGTTGTTTCAACGATTATTGGATTAGCTCTATTGTTTTTCGCCATTTACAGTCCTTTTGGTCATTGGTTGCTAAGAACGGTGCCCATCGGCTTATTTGAATGGTCAATCCTTATTGGTTTTGGCGTAATCAATATGGTTTTGATAGAATTAACAAAGTTTTATTTTGTCGCCAGAAAAAATGTCTAATATGAAGCAAATTTTTAACGGGGTTTATGCCGTTTCTGTTTTATCCGGCACCATTATTGGCGTTGGTATTTTTGCTTTGCCATATGTTACTTTGCAATTAGGGTTTTGGGTTATGCTTGGCTACTTTGTTGTTTTGGGAGTTTTATCCGTAATGGTGCATATGTGTTTTGGCGAATTGTCCTTGATGACTCCGGATAAAAAACGTCTTCCCGGATTCGTAAAAATGTATCTTGGGTCTTTCTGGGAAAAAATTGCCATTGTCTCAAGCGTTATCGGGGCGTTCGGCGCCATGCTTGCTTATTCCGTTGTCGGAGGAGAATTTTTGGAGAAATTATTATCTCCTGTTTTTGGCGGCAGTTCCATTGTTTTTATCCTTATTTATTTTTTTGCCGGCACTATTTTAATCTTTTTGGGCATTAAAGCGATAGCCAGCATCGAATTCTGGGGACTGATTTTATTTTTTGTTGCCTTACTCGCTATTTTCCTGCAGGGGAAAACCCTGATCAACAACAATCATTTTTTTGCTAATCCCGACTGGTCGCAATTTTTCTTGCCATTTGGCGTCATTCTTTTTTCTTTATGGGGAACGGATTTGATTCCGGAAATAGAAGAAATGCTGGGGTCAAAAAAACAGATGTTAAGAAAAGTTATCCTTATTTCTATGCTAATGGCAATAGCCGTTTATTTTTTCTTTATATATGTGATTTTAGGAATTACGGGATCCAATACGACCGAGTTAGCTCTTACTGGTTTGGAACAGGTTTTAGGCAGAGGGGTGGTAGGTTGGGCTTTATTCTTTGGGATTCTCACCACTTTCACTTCGTTCATTACCCTTGGCCTTACTCTGAAAAGAACATTTTGTTATGATTTAAAGATAAAAGAGAATCTTGCCTGGCTGATAACCTGTTTTCCTCCTTTAGTTCTTTTTCTGTTCGGATTTAATAATTTTATTTCAATCCTATCTTTTGTCGGCGGAATAATGTTGGGAGTAAACGCTATCTTAATTTTGTTAATGTACCAAAAAACGACCAATAGCAAGCTTGCCTATCCTTTGGTTCTGGTTTTTTCGCTCGGTATCTTGTTTCAGATTATCTATACGGTTAAGTAATCAAGTCATTTCAACTTAATAAAAATGTCTTTTTTTTATATTTTCTTTTTTTTAATCTCTTGTCTCGGTCTCTATTTTGCCAGCGAACTGATGGTAAAAGGATTGATGCGGGTGGCAAGATTTCTGGGCTGGAGAGAGTTTGTGGTCGCCTTTTTTGTAATGTCTTTTGCCGCTTCTTTGCCTAATTTTTTCGTCGGTATCTTCTCCGCCTTCCACAAAATTCCTATCCTTTCTTTCGGGGATATCGTCGGCGGCAATGTCATTGATTTAACCTTGGCAATAGCCATATCGGCGTTGATCGCTAAGGGTTTGCCGACCGACAGCAGAATGGTTCAATCGTCATCCGTTTTCACTTTTATCATCGCTCTCTTGCCGTTATTGTTGATCCTGGATGGCGTTTTGGGCGGGGGAGACGGCATAGTTCTTATTTTAACTTTTATGCTTTATAACTTTTGGCTTTTTTCCAAGAAAGAAAGATTTGTTAAGGCCTACGAGGAAGGAACAGTATCTCGCATTAAAGAATTTAAGCCATTTTTAAGGGACGTTGGATATATTTTTTTGGGACTTATTATACTGTTGTTATCAGCCGAAGGCATTGTTTTGTCTTCTAAGTTTTTCGCTTATTTTTTTCGCTTAGACATAGCGCTCATCGGCATTTTAATAGTTAGCTTGGGAAACGCCTTGCCAGAAATCTATCTTTCAGTATCTTTAGCTAAAAGAGGTCAAACTTGGATGATATTGGGAAACTTGATGGGGTCGGTCATAGTGCCAGCGACTCTTGTTTTGGGCATAGTTTCGCTGATTGCCCCGATAAGGATACCTGATTTTTCACCCTTCGTAATCGCCAGGTTTTTTCTCATAATATCGGCTCTTTTCTTCTTCTTTTTCGTAAGGAGCGATCGGAAGATAAGCAAAAGGGAAGCCGTGTTTTTATTATTGATTTACATCGCTTTTGTCTTAATTGAAATTCTATTCAGATAGTGATAAAGTCGTCTTATGAATGATTCTTCTTTAGTATTGATTATAATTTTAATCGCGGCTTTGGCATTTTTCTTTACTCGAAAAACCAAAATAGACGAGAAACAGAGCGATGCCATCAAGGATTTAGAGAGGAGGATAACCGACTTAATGATAAATCAACTCAAAGAAATCAGGGGTAGCGTAGACGGGACATCAAAACAGCTTAACGACCAGATCCGTTCTTTTACTAAGGAAACTACCGAGATGAAGGCAAATTTAAAACAAATAGCAGAAGTCGTGAAAGACGTTTCTTCCTTTCAGGATATTTTTAAATCGCCCAAATTAAGAGGACAATGGGGAGAAGCATCGTTAGAGCACATTTTAAGCCAACATTTTCCGAAAGAGCTTTATAAAATCCAATATCTGTTTTCTTCAGGCGAACAAGTTGACGCCGTTTTAAAACTTCCGAATAATAAAGTTTTACCGATTGACTCTAAATTTCCCTCGGAAAATTTTGACAAGATGGTAAATGCTGTTTCTGACACAGAAAAGAGTTTTTTCAAGAAAAGCTTCCTGGAAGACGTTAAAAATCGAACAAACGAAATCGCTACTAAATATGTTTTGCCGTCGGAGGGAACAACCGACTTTGCTTTGATGTATATCCCAGCCGAAGCCATTTATTACGAGATAATTAATAATATCGGGAGAGAAGTAGATATTGCAGCTTTTGCCTGGTCAAAAAAAATCATTTTGACTTCGCCTAACACGATATATTTAACTTTAAGAACAATTGAGCATTGGTTTAGGGATACCCAAATTTCAAGACAAACTCAAGAAATTTTAAAGAAAATAGCCAAGGTCCATCAAGATGCAGAAAAATTAATGAATGATTTCAGGAAACTGGGCAGTCATTTAAAAAATGCCGGTTCCGCTTATTCCGATTCGGAAAATCGCCTCAAGTTATTAGACGATAAAGTTGAGAAGCTTGTTGAAATAGGCGAGGCCAAAAAATTAGGCGAAGGACAGGAGAATTAAGGAGAGTGATTGCAAAATTAACAGAAAGATAGTAGTATAAAAAAATATGTTCGCGGTAATAAAAACCGGCGGCAAACAATATATTGTTGCGCCGGGAGATAAAATTAAAATTGAGAAAATAGCAGAAGAAGTCGGCAAAGAGGTTGTGTTCGACAAGGTTTTGTTATTGGAAAAAAGCAAAAAATTGGAGATTGGCACGCCTTTGGTGAAAGGCGCTAGTATTTCTGGCAAAGTAATTTCACAGGGTAAGTTCAAAAAAGAGATTGTTTTTAAATATAGGCCCAAAACTCGCTATAAAGTCAAAAGGGGGCACCGCCAGTTCTATACCGAGGTTGAGATAACCCAAATCCTAAACGCTAAATCCTAAATAAATTCTAAAGTCGAAGCCATAGGTTGTGAGCATGTTTGTGATTTGAGAAATTGGGATTTATGATTTGTTTAGAGATTAGAAATTAGGATTTAGGAATTATCTTCGGCCTTCAAAAGCCGAAGATATTGTTTCTTCGTCGGCGTACTCTATTTCTCCGCCCAAAGGCAATCCTCGTCCAAGGCGGGTAACGCGCTTTCCTTCAGGCAGCGCTTTTTTTAATAGCTTTTCCAAGTATAAAGCGATAGTTTCTCCTTCGGCTGTTGGGTTGATGGCGATAATAATTTCTTGAATGTTTTTTTGCTCCTTAATTCTTTCTTCAAGCTCTTTCGTTCTTAATTTCAAAAGGTCGCTTTTTTTAAGGGTGGATACTGTTTCTCCAAGAATAAAATAGAGCCCGTTGTATTTTTTAATTTTTTCAATAGACGCGAGATCCGACTCTTTTTCAACAACACACAGTAACGATTTATCCCTATTTGAATCTTTACAGATTACGCATAATTTTCCTTCTCCTTCAAAGCTATTGAAACAAGAGTGACAAGTTTTTACCTTTTCTTTTAAATTAGAGATGGCCGAGATAATTTTTTCGGCTTCTTCTCCGGGTAGTTTTAACAAATAGAAAACAAAACGAGCGGCTGTCCTTGGTCCCACGGTAGGGAATTTTGCAAAAAGATCAATAAGTTTTTGTATTGTAGGGCTAAACATTAGCTGCTTCAGTTAATTTATTCAATGTCATAGCTTTTATCGAGGTTTTTGAAGCTTACAGTGCTTTCATCGAAGTATAATTCTACTTTGCCCACAGGCCCGTTTCTGTGTTTGGCTATAATTATATCGGCAATACCTTTTCTGGCGGTTTCTGGACGATAGCGATCTTCCCGATAAATAAGCAGTACCACGTCGCTGTCCTGTTCAATAGCGCCAGTTTCCCTAAGGTCCGATAGCCGCGGGATTTGAGGTGTCCGTTGCTCTACCGCCCTCGATAATTGAGACAATGCCAGAACCGGAATATTAAGCTCTCTTGCCAGTCCTTTTAAGGAGCGCGATATTTCAGTCATCTGCTGGACAATAGGAGCCATGGGGTTTCTTGGCTCCATCAATTGAAGATAATCAACAACGACGAGTCCCAATCCTTGATCGGCTTGGAGTCGTCTTGCCATCGCTCTCATTTGTAAAATATTGGGCGATGAACTGTCATCTATATAAATCGGAGCTTCCGACAGGACGCTCATTGCCTGTTGGATTCTTGTAAAATCATTATTCTCTCCTTCGCCCGATAATCTCCCGGTTCTCAAACGCCAGAGATCAACATTGGCCGTGCTGGCAATAAGACGGTCTACCACTTGATCTTTAGACATTTCAAGAGAGAATATTCCCACCGGTGTTTTTTCAACAATGGCAATGTGAGCGGCAAAATTTAAGGCCAAAGACGATTTTCCCATGCTTGGTCTGGAAGCCAAGACAACCAGGTCCGAGTTTTGCAGTCCAGCCAAGATATTGTCCAAATCCGAAAAACCGGTAGCCAATCCTCTCGGGACCCCCTGTCTTTTTGATAACTTGTCTATTCTTTCAAACGCTTCTTCCAGCGTTTCTTTGACCAGCGTGAAACTTTGAGTGAGGCCCTTTTGGGCTATAGCGAAAATTTTTCTTTCGGCTTGATCCATCAAAACGTCTGTGTCTTCCGATTCGTTGTATCCCATCGCTTCGATGTCGTGGCTGGCTTCTATCAAATCCCTCAAAACTCTTTTTCTCTGGACAATTTTGGCGTAGTTTAGAACGTGACTGGCGGTGGGAACAGAATTGACAAGTTCGGTTAAATAAGCGTTGCCGCCAACGTTTTCCAGGACATTTTTGTCTTTGAGGCGGTTGGATACCGACAACAGATCAATCGGCTCTCCTTTTTCAAATAACTCAACCGCCGCTTCGTAAATGTCCTGGTGAGTTTTCTTGTAAAAATCGCGGATCTGTAAAAAATCCACCACTTTGACAAGAGCGTTTTTATCCAGCAAAAGAGAACCGAGCAGTGATGTCTCGGCTTCAATGTTTTGCGGAGGCAATTTGTCTTGAAGTTCTTGTGGCATATCCACTAATAAGTACCAATATCACGCTAATTATCACGAATTATGGTAAAACACATCTTATCGGATTATATTCAAATCTAACAGAAAATAATGAAGAGCGCAAACGTAGATGAGCCCTTGACAGAATTTTTTTAGTAGGATATTCTGAATCTGGTAGTATTCAGGAAGAGAGAGCCGTGTTGTGTTTTCTACGTACTAACCGTTGGAATCACGCGCTCTCTCTTCACCCTTTTTTAGTTCTTTTGTGCGCAACAGATAGACAAACGGATCCTGGGTTTAAGGGTCACTACTAATTAGTAGTGACCCTTTTCTTGCTTCCCCACTGTTTACTTGCTAATATCAAAAAATGCCAATACTGAAAAAACTGCAAAAATTTTTTGAGGACAATAAAGTCAAATACGAGACAATTCAACACAAGATTGTTTTTACTGCGTATGACAAAGCGGCAACTTTAAAGATTGCAGAAAAAATAATTGGTAAAACCCTTGTTGTAAAATTAGATAAGTCTATTGTTCTAGTTTTAATTCCGGCAAACAAAAATTTAGACAAACAAAAATTGAGGAAAATTGCCAAATCAAAAAAGATAGATTTCGTTAAGGAGGCGTGGATGAAGAAAAATCTGAAAGGGGTAAAAATTGGTTCAACGCCGCCATTCGGCGTTATATTTAAAATTCCAACATTTGTTGATATTGGGTTGATGAAAGAGAAAAAGATAATTGTAAGTTCAGGAGATTATAACAATTCGATCAAATTAAATCCAGCAGTTCTCAAAAAATTGATTCCGGATTTGGTATCGGGAAATTTTAGCAAAACCCGGTAGTGAATTTTTGGCAAACTTCGTTTCATTGGTTTCGCTAAAGCGAAACGACCAAAAATTCACTACCGGGCAAGAAAAGATAAAGTGTCCTATATAGAAATTTCTAAAAAAATTTCTGTCTGGTCCGACCAAAATTTTATAATTTTGGTATAGGGGCGCGTAGTTCACCGGTAGAACGCTTCACTGATAATGAAGAAGTAGAAGGTTCGATTCCTTCCGCGCCCACTAAGCAATTTTACGTTATCTATAATAATTTCCAAAAGAAAAAACGCTCACAACGGGGCGTTTTTTCTTTTGGTTGCGCGTTGCTTTGTGGTATACTTACTGAGTATAAATAATAAATAATAAAATATATGACATTATTTTCATTGTTGCCTCTGTCTTGGATACTCGGCGTAATTATTTTTTTAATTGTTACCGGTCTAAGAGTTATTGATCAGTACGAGAGGGGAGTCATTTTAACTCTCGGAAAATTTACCGGCACCAGAAAGCCGGGATTAACCTGGATATTCGCTTTTTTGGCTATCCAAAGAATGATTAAAGTTGATTTGCGTATCGCCACGGTTGATATTCCCCAGCAAGAAGTCATCACAAAAGACAATGTAACCGTTGGCATTAACGCTGTTGTTTATTTCCGGGTGGATATCGCCGAAAAAGCGGTTTTGGAAATCCAAGATTTTCGCCGCGCAGTCGCTTTATACGCCCAAGCGACGCTAAGGGATGTGATTGGCGGAGTGGAATTAGATGTTTTGCTTTCGGAAAGAGATAAAATCGCCGAAGAAATAAAAAAAATCGTTGATGTCGCAACGGATCCTTGGGGTATTGATGTGTCCACCATTAAGATTCAGGACATTGAACTGCCAGCCGATATGAAGAGAGTGATGGCAAAGCAGGCGGAAGCGGAAAGAGAAAGGAGGGCGGTTATCATACGAGCCGAAGGAGAATACGTGGCATCCGAAAAATTGTCTCAAGCGGCAAAGATTTTGAGCTCTGTTCCCGGCGGCATTTCGGTTCGGACCCTCCAAACGATTGAAAAAATAAATCCCGACCCGTCAAAAACCGTTATTTTCGCCTTGCCGATAGAATTTATGGAAGGGATTAAATCTTTAGCCGATTTCTTTAATAGTAAGAATAAGAAGTAACACTACTTAATCTCTTTCAGGAATTCTTGCGCCAATAAAGCAGTATCTTGGCTGCTTTGATAAAAAGATTTCCAAACCACCACTATATCAGCGTCATTAAATATTGCCCGTTGTGCTTCACGGATCGTGTCGCCGCCGGCAATTGCAACAAGAATATCGTAATTTCCCTTAACCCTTCTGATTTCATGCAGAGGGATTTGTTTTTCTTTGTTTAGTTCTTCTTCGTCAACGCCTCGATGCAGAATGACGACTCGCGGTATTTTTTTAAGTTGTCGTAAAACGGAAAGCGGATATTCCACATTCATCATATCTATCATAGCGTCAAGTCCTAAATCTTCGCATTTCTGCACAAAGACATTAAGCGATTCAATGGGTGAGTGGCCCATAGCGACAGCCGCATCGGCTCCGGCGCGGGAAGCTATCTCTACCTCGGTTCCGCCTCTGTCCATCATTTTTAAATCAGCCACAACATAGGGATATACGGCAAATGACGGAGATTCTTTTGCGGTTTCTCGGGAAGAGGTATATGTTTTCAAAGCAGCTTTTAGCAAGAAGGAAGATAGTCCGCCAGTAGGCATATTTGAGAAACGAGATACTTGCGATGCTTGTCCTAAAGTGTGAAGTTCGTATAGTGATTTAATCTGCCTTATTCCTTCTTCGCCGTATCTCTTTATGAATGGCGTGCCAGCTTCAATCAAGATTCTGTCGCTTACTGGTAGTTGCGGGATAATTTTATAGGCCTCTTCAATGGTGCTGTTAAGGGCTATTTGGAGATAGCGTTTTTTTGAGCTCAATTTTGAATTAGTTTTATCCATTTTTTAATTATATTAGACATTGAGAGATATTACAATTTTTGTTAAGCTATTTTTAGCTTAAAGCGGATAAGGTCTGATCTGACCGTTCTCCAATAAGTCGGCGAGTCAATTCGGCTCCACGTTGTGCAGGGCTGGCCGGCAATGATTACATTTTACGGCAACAATAAGGGCCTGTGGTATAATGGCAGCACACCTCGTTTGCATCGAGGAGATGGGAGTTCGATTCTCCCCAGGTCCACATTTGACGATTTCGCAAAACTTTCGCCTCGCCCGCGCTGCGTGCGCGGGACTCGGCGGACAAACACCACCGCTATTGCAGGGCATTTGTAAAATTGTTATAGTTAAATTAGAATACATATTTTAATCATATTATAATTATAACGGGCGTAAAAAGAAGATGGGAAAGCTCATCATTGATGCT
>Ga0209541_10001861_pt1 | contig 41123 bp, 48 predicted proteins | sample RifCSPlowO2_01_FD_184027 | JGI IMG/M metagenome (GOLD analysis project Ga0209541, IMG submission 184027) | Groundwater microbial communities from Rifle, Colorado - Rifle CSP2_plank lowO2_0.1 (SPAdes) (version 2) | ecosystem: Environmental > Aquatic > Deep subsurface > Groundwater | place...
AGTTTTCTTTACGGGTCCACAACTTCCGCATCCCATAGTATCACCTCCCTTTGGTTAACTAACGAGCACACGGCTATCCTACCCCTCTATGCGCGCCTTTTGTTTTTTATGTTTAAGTCCCATCAAACTAGAAAGCGGCGTCTCATCCAACACTTTAATGATATTCTTCCAGCTTTCATCGCAAGGTTTATGTATCGGACAGTAATTAAGTTCATCGCACCGGCCAAAACCTAAAAAACAATCTTCGGCATCTAAGGGGCCGACGACCGCCTCAACGATTTCCCGTAATGAAATATCTTCCGGGCTTCTTGCCAAATTTACGCCGCCGTGGGGGCCTTTCTGAGAAACGACTAAATTTGAGTGGACTAAATCCTGGAACACTTTAGAAAGGAAATGCTTAGGCAATTTTGTCTCTCTGGCAATCTCTTCAATAGTCACGGTTCTTCCATGCGAAGAAGTCGCCAGATATATCATACTGCGAAGGGCATATTGACCGGGCTTTGAGAATTTCATAATTTAGAATAAAGGATATTTTTATTCTAGGTTTCAACATATCACAAAATAAAAATTTTGTCAACCCTTGGGTTTGACTATTTGCAAGAATATATTCACTATCCCGGGGTCGAAATGCGTGCCTGAACCCTCCCTAATAATTTTTATTGCTTCTGCTTTACTCAATGCCTTTCGATAAGGCCTATCGGAAATCAAAGCCTGATACGCATCAGCAATGGCGATTATTCGCGCGCCCAAGGGTATATCCTTGCCCTTCAACCTCGACAGATAGCCCTTCCCGTCAAACCTCTCATGATGGTATAAGACCATTGATACCGCTTCATGTAAAAAGTGGATGGGCCTTATGATCTCCGCTCCGATTTGAGGATGCTTTTTAAGCCTTTCGTATTCCCTTTTGGTGAGCGGTTTTCTTTTATGTAAAATTTTATCCGGAATTCCGATTTTGCCTAAGTCATGCAATATAGCCGCATGCTGGACGCTATCTATATCCTTAGGGGCAAGGCGCAACCTCTTGGCAATTTCGGCAGCTAACCAAACCATATTCTCGGAATGCTTGCCTGTATAATAGTCTTTGGTTTCCACGGCCTTGGCGAACGCATAAATTGATTCTAGTAAAATCTGGTTTGCCCTATGCTCTATAGTGGAGATTTTTTCATTCAATTTTTTAATATTTTCTCTCCCCCCTGCTTTAACGATATCCTTTACCTCTTTGCGAGACACCTTTTGAAAAACGGATAATCTATTGCCGCCTTTTTCTTTCGCTTCGGCCAAGGCTTTATCCGCGGCGTTAAGAAGGCCTACCGGTTTATCAAATTCATCTTCTGGAAAACTGGCTACGCCCATACTCGCTTTCAGCTTCAGCCTTTTATCGTTGCGGTCAAAGATATACTCTTTTAACCTCTCTGAAAGACGTCCTCCGAATCTAACCGCTCCCCCTTTATCCGTATCAGACATAAGGATAACGAACTCCTCTCCGCCGTAACGAGCAACTACATCGGTACCGCGCACAGATTGCTTTAAAAATCTACTAAACTCATTTAAAATCACATCGCCATATTGATGTCCGTATACTTCGTTAACGGATTTAAAATAATCTATATCCAACATTATGACGGAAAGGGGCAAAAGATATCTCTTACCCCTTTTGAATTCAACATCTAATCGTTCCATAAGATACCGATAATTATATAACCCGGTCTTAATATCTTTAAAGCTTGCCTCCTTCAATTGGGCGAGTAAATTCTTGTTCTCGAAAGCAAGCTCTTGTACCCCTAAGGCCTTTTTTATAGTTATCTTTACTTCATCCATATTAAGCGGCTTTTGTAGATACCCAGCTGCTCCCTCGTTCATAGTCGCAATCGCCGTTTCTAACGAAGCGTAAGCGGTAAATACGATCACCATTGTCTCCGCGTCTATTCTTTTTATTTCCTTCAATAAATCTAGTCCTGTCCCATCGGTAAGTTTAAGATCCACTAAAACTAAGTTATAAGATTTTACCCTGAGGGTCGTTGTGGCCGAGGCCACGGATTCGGCGGTGGTTATATTATAACCTTCTTCGCTTAGTATATCGTTTAGCGTCTCCAACATCTCGAGATTATCATCTACTATGAGAATGCTCTTGTCCATCCTTAACCCCCGACAGGCAATCTGATTATGACCGATGTGCCTTTACCGTATTCGCTTTCAATGTCTATGCTGCCTCGATGCTCATTTACTATTATCCTTGCGGTGGCTAAACCTAAACCGGTCCCTTTAGGTTTAGTCGAAAAAAACGGCTCAAAAAGCCTCTTTCTATCCTCTTCTGTTATGCCTTTTCCTGCGTCTTTAAAGACGATATAAATGCGATTATCCTTCACGGCCCCGCTTATCGTTAAATTTCCCTTGCCCTCCATAGCCTCTATGGCATTTAAAATTATATTTACAAAAACGCCGCCGAGCTGCACCGGATCGGCTTGAATGGCAGGTAATTTTTCCGTCTCGATGTTTATCGCTACTTCGTTGGGAACTCTCACCTTCTCGATGCTTGCGTTTAAAAGCTCTCTTAAATCAATCGCCTGCAATTCTGGCTTCTTTATCCGCGAAAAAGTAAGTATGTTCTCGATAATCCTCTCCATCGCCATGATCTCTTCGTCCAGTATCTCTAAATGCCTCTTTGCCTTTTCATCTTTTGGCTCCGCCTTGGTCTTGATAAAATATACGGCATTTCGCATAACCCCTAATTGATTTCTAAACTCATGGGCGATTACGCTTGCCATCCTTCCCATAACCGCAAGCCTCTCGGAAATGGCCAATTGTTCCTGCGCAATTTTATAATCGGTGATATCTCTAAAGAGTTCCAAAATCGCCTTTTTGCCCTGATAGAGCATCCCGGTATGCGTTATGAGAATTGTTTTCCCGTCCATCATGCCCTTTGTTTCGATTGCCTTGGTCTGGCCTATCTCAACGCCATTTTTTAAAGGACAGTCCTCGCACTGTAGCCCGTTGTCTTTGTAGAGGTGATAACACTTTTTACCTAAAGATTCTTCGCCGAAGATGCATCTGAGTTTTCCATCCAAATATAACGTATTACCGGTTTCATCTACGATGTCTATACCAAACGGAATGGTTTTAAGGAGGGTTTTGTTAAATTCATTAATCTTGCGCAACTGCTCTGTTTCTTCGCGAATGCGCTTTAACATCGGCCGGAAGATAAACAGTCCTGTCGCAGCCAAAACAAAAAGGGTGACGATCAGAACGGAGGTCTGTAGAGTTTGCAGCCGCGCTATCTTCGCCTCGCTTTCTTTCTGATATTGTTTAACTACGATGTCAAGAGATTGAAGCAGTTCCGATTGCGCAGCGGTCAGGATATGGCTAAGATGAGGGTTCCGAAGCGAAAGTTCATTATCTAAGTCGGAAATTAAGGCTCTGGTCTCCTCGAGATATCTATGAACCTGTTTGTCCAAATACGACGGAGGCGAAAAATATAATTCCTTGATTCTTAAACTCGGTTTGCCCGGAAGGCCCATCGAAGCGTCGCCATTAATTAGCCCGTTATGGGATCTCTCCATAACTTCAGACACTACCTTTAATTCGTCGCGTAAATCCCGCCTCTCTGATGCGGTTTGGGCATTCGTTAAGCGTAATGAAAATGCGGCTATACGCTGGGAGAGCATCCGTTGGCGGCCGCTAACATTAATAATAGATGCGCTTGTCTTTTCGGATTTAATATTTTCCTGCAAAATAAAAAAACTCGCCAGAGACATAACCCCCAATAAGCCTAAGGCAAAGATATATCGGCGGGTCATATGAGGCAGACCTTTTTTAGAAATAGAGGTATGAAAACTAAGTGTGTCATATTTTAGGATAAAAGGGTAATTTTATCCTAAAATAGCACAAAATAAAAAAATTGTCAACTATTCCAAGCAAGCCATATTCTTCCTTATCTCCTCTTTGTACGACCGTATTTCGGACTCCTTTTGGGTTGGGCTCCAGCCCAAAAGCCCTGCCATGATATCGGCGGATTCTTCGAGTTCTGTAAGGCCGAGCGAACGGGTATTGGAAAGTTGCAGCCGGCGGACTAACAGATCTGTAAGGCTATTTGCCATCTCCTCTTTTACGGAGCGCTCTATAGCCGAGCGCAGGCCCTCTCTCTCCTCCCCTGAGGTAGCCGGAGACGGCCCCTTTTCAGCCGTAACGCATTTCTTAATGGATTCCCGCATTCGCGGGAATGACTGGAGCCCCCTATCTACCACTTGTTCGGCAAGGCGCCTGTAGGTAGTGTATTTTCCGCCGACCACCGAAATCAGTCCCGAGCCGGACTCTTTTATAAAATGCTCGCGTGAGACCTTCCAAGGCGCGATACCTTGCGTGTTCATAAGCGGCCTGAGGCTCGCGTATGTGGTTATTATGCCCTTTTTGTCTATCTGTTCATCAGGGAAGACCCTGCGGATCTCATTAAGCAGGTATTCGACTTCATCAGAGGTGGCATAGACCTCATCGGCTGAACCGTTGAAATCGGTATCGGTCGTGCCGATCAATGTGTAGTCGCGCCATGGAATGGCGAAGAATATCCTCTTGTCCTTGCGCGCCGAAAAGAGCATCGCGCGCGTGATGGGCAATTTCCTGTAGATGATGTGTATGCCTTTTGTGGGCCGGGTTATCGCGGGAGCATGCGGCTCATCCGCCCATACGAGCCGGTTCGACCAGGCGCCCGTGGCATTGACAACGCAGCGTGCGCGGACCGGGAACCTTTCTCCGGTCAGGGTATCCTTTACTTCCGCGCCTGTCACCTCTCCCGCCTTCTTTATAAATCCCTCGGCTTCAACCTTATTCGCCACACAGCAACCTGCCTCATATGCGGAGATCGCGTTATCAAGGCAGAGCCGGATATCATCCATCTGAGCGTCACAATAAAGGACACCGCCTTTTAAGCCCTTAGGGGTGATGTCGCGCTCAAGTAACATGAGTTCGTCCTTATTAAGCGGCCGGTGGCAATGGATATTGGCCCTGCCCGCCAGCATGTCATAGATAAAGACGCCTGTCCTCATCATTATAAGCGGGCGCGGGTCACCTTTGTATACCGGGATTATGAATTCGAGTGGATGGACCAGGTGCGGGGCCGTCCTTAATAATACCCCGCGCTCGTGCAGGGCTTCATAGATGAGGTTCAAATTGAACTGTTCAAGGTAGCGGATGCCGCCGTGGATTATCTTTGTGGACTTGCCGCTGGCGCCGCAGGCGAAATCGTCTTTTTCTATAAGCGCTGTCTTTAACCCGCGCAGAGACGCGTCGCGCGCAATGGCGCAGCCGTTGATGCCGCCGCCTATGACAAGGAAGTCAAATTCCTCTGCCTTAAGCCGCGCTATGTCGCGTTTCACGCGGACCTTGCCTTCTTTACCGCGGCCAGCCAGCCCGCGTAGAGCGCATCCCTTGTCTTATTTTTCATACGGGGAGAAAATGTTCTTTCCGCGGCGAGGGTCTTTCTGAGCTCTGCCGGCGACTTCCAAAATCCCACAGCCAACCCCGCAAGCATCGCCGCCCCTTTCGCGGTCGTCTCGGTTATGCTGGGACGGACGATCTTTACGCCCAACATATCCGCCTGAAATTGCATCAGAAGGTCATTGCGGCATGCCCCTCCGTCTACCCTCAGGGATTTGAGCCTGTTGCCGGTCTCTTCCTCCATTATATCTACGATATCTTTTACCTGATACGCGATCGCCTCAAGTGTGGCGCGGATGATATGCGGCCTGCCTGTCCCGCGGGTTATGCCGGTCAAAGTGCCGCGAGCCCGGGAGTCCCAGTAGGGCGCTCCTAATCCCACGAATGCCGGGACAAAATATACTCCGCCCGTATCCTTGGCCCTCTTCGCCCACTTCTCTGTCTCGGCAGCGGTCTTGATTATCTTTAACTCATCCCTAAGCCATTGCACGGCCGCGCCCGTAATAAATACGGCCCCCTCCTGCGCGTAACATGGGGCGCCGCGGGTATCGCAGGCAAGGGTTGTCAAGAGGCCTTTCTTGGAGAGCGTAAATTTCTTACCTGTATTCAACAGAAGAAAGCATCCTGTGCCATAAGTATTCTTCATCTCCCCTGCCGTAAAACATCCCTGGCCGAAGAGCGCCGCCTGCTGGTCGCCGGCGACTCCGGTTATTGGTATGCCCGGGACGAGGCCGCAGACGTTACTGGCGGTCCTGCCGAATATGGAGCTTGACGGCTTTACCTCGGGAAGGATGGCTTTCGGTATCTTTAATATCCTAAGCAGTTGGTCGTCCCACTTCTTTTCTTTGATATTGAATATCATTGTGCGGGAGGCGTTCGTATAATCTGTCGCATGGACCCTGCCGCCGGTCAGTTTCCAGATGAGCCATGTATCCACGGTGCCGAAACATATTTCATCCCTCTCGGCGCGGCGGCGTAGGGTGTCCCCCAATGGAGCGTCCCCCAGGAGCCATTTGATTTTGGTGGCGGAGAAATACGCGTCGATGACAAGGCCGGTTTTCTTACGGAAGATTTCCGAGTAACCATCCTTCTTTAACTTATCGCACATCGCGGCGGTGCGGCGGCACTGCCAGACGATTGCGTTATGAACAGGCTTGCCTGTCTTTTTGTCCCAAAGGATAGTCGTCTCGCGCTGGTTGGTGATGCCTATCGCGGCGATATCGGACGGCTTGATATTTTTTCGGGAGAGGGCTTGCTTAACGACAAATTCCACGGAGCGCCATATTTCATCCGGGTCGTGTTCGACCCAGCCTTCGCGCGGATATATCTGCCTGAACTCTTTGTAGGCGCTGGAAACAATACGGCCGGGCTTATCGAATATATACGCCCGGCTTCCTGTGGTGCCCTGGTCTATTGATAGGATGTATTGCATATTCGTAATATTTTATTGTATTTTTCTAAACAGTAAGCATAATTAACTCAATAATTACCCACGAAATTACTAAAAATGATATTGAATACACTGGAATAAATACCGACTTCATTGTATCTTTTGGTTGAAAAGACCAGGAAGAATAACCGAGATCTTTTAATTTATCAAACAATTCTTTGTCTTTCAGCCTGATTCTTTTTATAATAAAACCTGCGATCATGACTAAAATAACCGATAAAAGGAATGCCAGATAAATTGGGACAAAAGGCCCGGAATAGTAAAGCGCATCATGCAACCCATCCGTTATTACTGTTATTATAAATGGTATTGCAATAATAACAATACAGAATAACAAAGGAATGGTTACAAATAATACCGCATAAGCTAATTTCCTTTTCCAAATATAACCTTTTTTTCTTAGCTCAGTTAGCAGCAAATTAGCGTCTTGCGTCCTTTTCTTTGTTCCAATGAAAAACACCGTAATAATCAGACCGACTATTGAAACACAGTTTGATAGACCGATAAGCCCTAGTTTAACTGTCTCATTTCTTAAATTTTTGAATACAAGCCATCCTGCCAGTATGCCCGTAATAATTGAGATTAAAATAAGTAAAAAGATTATAATAGCTCCGTCATGCAATACAATAAAAGATATATAGTACGTCTTTATAGGCGAATGCGCGCTGATCCACAGGTCATCCGTTAACATTGTTGAGGGCGCATTGATCTCAATTTTAGTATATTTGACATTCTTCTTTTGTCCATTATAGAAATATTCCGTAGACTTACCGAAGTCCGTATAGCTGTCGATGTAATACTCAACTTTTGTATAACTTTTTATATCTTTGCTTATTTTAGGTGACACATGTCCGATCAACCTTATCGTAATTGGGATTATCTTGTTCCCATAGACACTTGTCGGGAGCAAAGGAAAATATATCTCTTTGGCGGGAAACATTACATATATCCCCTTTTGATTACCCGGACTTTTCTTCTTTTCGGCTTCTTTAGGCGCAGCCTCATTGTTAAGATTCATCCATGAGGCAACGAATGAATACTCTTTACCGATATAATGATTCAAAACCGGGATAGAATTGTTTTCGATTTTCAGCCCTTTGTTCCTCAAATAGTTGTAAAGCCCATCTGCGGTTCTGGCGGTCAATACCTCTGAAACTACTCCTTCCTTCTCAATGTGGCCATATACGGTCACATCGTATTCGCCTGCCCCCGCCCCCGCTGTAGAGAGTAAAGTAAACCTTATTTCGGATAGGAATGGATAGATTTGCATATGTTTCAACACTTCTCTCGCATTCCATAAATTTGACTTTGCCGCTTTGCTTATCTCTTCACCCCCGAATTTAGGTAAAGCATCAATGATGTCGAAACCGACCCTTTCCGGTTCGCACGGTATGGGTAAAATCCAAACTCTGCCTTTATTCTGTACTTTATCAAACCCAACACTTATAATCATTTTTTGTAGATCATTTTCATAATTTATAAATACTTGCTGGTTATTTTCAGCCAGGTAGTCCCATCTATCGGAATAAGGATCGATATAAAGCGCCACTCCATCGGCAAAAACCGCCCCTTCTCTTAAGGCAAAACCCGCCGATAAGATAATCAAAAAAATGACCGACAAAACAAACTTTTTCATTATAGCCCTCTTACTTTTTTGGTTCTCTTTTCAGCCTACGATCGTTAAGGGCATCGAGCACTGATTTCGGTAGCAATTCTTTTTCATCAATTTTTTGAAACTTTGCCCATTCTTTCCACTTATCATCATCTTCCCAAAACGCAACCGGTTCTGTATCTCCCGAGTGATAAACCGGCCTTGAGAATGAGATATTGATAGCAGTACTTAGGGCATCCGCTATAGCTAAAGGATAAATTTTACCTTCGTCAGATGTCGAAGGAGTGTTCAGCAACTCAATTAATAGAGGTATTGAACGCCTATTATCGACTCTTGGGAGCGCCCAGCATGCTGTACGACGGACCTCTGGGGAAGGATGCGAAAGAGCGGCTTTCGCTATAGGCTCAAATGTATCTCCGTCGTGAAAACGGCCAAGCAAATATGTAAGTAATTGTGCCCTTTGATATCTGAACGGACTATTTATCGCTGCGGTGAAATCTTTTCTAATAGCAGGAAGCGCTTTATAACCTATACGAAGGAGCGCTAAAGAGACTGAATTAAGTTGAGGTCCCAAAGGTGAAGTTAAACCTGAGTCGGTCTTGTCTATTATCTTAAGATAAAAGCTGATTAATTTATCGTCACCACAATTTACCGGAGCCTTTACATCACGATAAGAAAACAGTGTCTTAATAGTATAATCATCCCGATTAACGTAATGATCATTTTCGCTGTCCTCCTTTAAGGGGTCAAATTTTTCCTTAGTTTCTAAAACTTCTGTACGTCCCCTCATTTTGGCTAACATTGATGCTGTTCTGCCTTTCGAATCTTTGGCATTTACGTCTGCGCCTTTATCTTTTAAGAACTTCACGATCTCATCATGTCCGTGAGATGCCGCATACATTAATGGTGTTTCGCCATCCGGGTCCTTGGCATTTATATTTGCTCCATTGTCTATTAGAAGTTTTACAATCTCAGCGAAGCCTCGATATGATGCGTAGATTATTGGCGAGGCGTCAGAGTTGCTTCCATTGATTTCAGCGCCACTAGCTATAAGCTGTTTTGCAACTTCAGAATTACCTGATGATACCGCACATAGTAAAGGTGTCCAGCCGCTAGCCCGCCTACCATTTACATCTGCGCCTTTATCAATCAATAGTTTAGTAACTGAAACGTAGCCGCGAGATGCAGCAAACATCAAAGATGTTTCGCCATCAGTTCGCTTGGCATTGACATTTGCGCCATTGGCTATAAGTGTATTTACAATTTCAAAACTGCCATAACACGCGGCGCCCATCAATGGTGTAACGCCCTTATCATTACTTGCATTGACTTCTGCGCCTTTATCTATCAAAAGCTTTACGGTCTCGGCATCGCCATCGAGCGCCGCAAATAGCAAGGGTGTCCAGCCACCGGATCTTACAGCATTGACATTTGCGCCTTTTGATATCAACAGTTTTGCGATTTCAGTCCGCCCCAACCATGTTGCTTCTAGCAACGGTGTTTTATTATCAGCATATGTGGCATTCACTTCAACGTTATTATCCACCAAGAATTTTGCCATATTTGCGTCGTTATCATATATCGTCCAAAGCAACGGTGATATCAAGTCAGAATATTTTCTGTTAACATCCGCCCCATGAGATATTAATAGATTTACGAATTCGGGCTTTCCGGAAGATGCCGCATATAACAATGGGGTCCAACCTTTGGTATTTTTAATATTGACTTCAGCGCCTTTGTCTAGCAGGAGTTTTGCAATTCCTGCATGTCTCTGCGATACTGCATACATTAAAGGCGTTAAGCCGCTCTTATTTTGCGCATTTACGTCCGCACCTTTATCTATTAGAAGCTGAACAATTCCAACATTGCCGAAATATACCGCTTCCAACAAGGGCGTTTTACTATAATCGCCTTTTACATTAACATCTGCGCCTTTTTCTATCAATAGTCGAGCAATTTGACCATCTTCATGCCGCAATGCTTTCAATAAAAGGGGATCGCCATAAGCATATTTGGCATTTATATCTGCACCCTTTGACACTAATTCATTAAACTTACTAATATTATTACGTTCTACTGCTCTGATTAGTTCTTCATCAATTACACTTAATGCGTAAACTTTAGAGCTAACCATTACACTTAAAACTAAAGCTACAATTATAAGCGAGGTCTTAATGGTGGCGTTCATCTTCAATGCTCCGAAAGATACCTGAATGCGCTTAAACATGCCTTTGAGCCCTCCCCCGCGGCGATGATTATCTGCTTTTCCGGGACGTCTGTGACGTCTCCCGCGGCAAAAATGCCCAGGATATTGGTCTCATTACGGCTGTTTACCTTGATCTCTCCGAGCTCATTTTTGGCCAGTTCTTTTGCAAAATCAGTGTTCGGAATCAGGCCTATCTCCACAAATATTCCCTGGACATTTACGGTGCGCTCCTCGCCGCTGACAGCTATCTTTATGGCATTTACAAATTTGTCGCCCAAAACAGCGGTTACGCGGCTCTCGTTAAACACCGTGACGACAGGGTCTCCTTCTACCTTTTCGCGCATTACCGAGTCTCCACCAAGTCTCGGGGTATTATTTATGACGTATACCTTTTTTGCTATCTTTACCATCTGCAAGGCAGCGTCAAGGGCTGAGTTGCCGCCGCCTATAATGGCCACATCTTTTCCGGAAAATAACGGCCCGTCGCAGGTAGCGCAATATGTAAGCCCCTTGTTCTTGAACTCCTTCTCCCCCGGCACCCTCAGTTCGCGGGACCTCTTGCCGGAAGCGACTATTACGACCTTAGCCTGATACTCGCCCTTGCCGGTCTTTACCAGCGTCGTATCTACCAGTTTTTTCAGGTCGATGACCATCTCACCTTCTTTAAGCTCGATGTTATATTTACGCATATGCTCTTCGAATTTCGCGGCAAGTTCCGGGCCGCTTATGAACTGATAGCCAGTGTAATTCTCGATGTCGCCGCTCCAGGCAGCCTGGCCGCCGATATCCTGGCTTATGACCAATATGCTCATCTTTTTGCGCGCCGCATAAACGGCCGCTGTGATACCCGCGGGGCCGGCGCCTACAATGATAAGGTCATAGACCATTAAATGCCCAAAGCCTTTTTAACCGCTTCCTTATCGAATCCCACAATGATCTCGCCTTCAATATCCAAGACCGGAACGCCCATCTGGCCGGAGATCTTTACCATCTCCTCCGATTTTTGCTGGTCCGCGGAGACGTCGATATCCTCGAACTCGATATTGCTATCCTTCAGGAACTGTTTCGCCCTTACACAATACGGACAGGTTGGCGTGCTATAGACTTTAACTTTTTTCATTAGAACTCCTCCCAGTGTATTACTTCGTTAAACGGCCTCTTTTGGTGAGGCTCAGGTTTGATCTTAGGATAACCCAGAGAGAGTATACTTATCAACTTAAAACTTTGCGGGACGTTAAGGGCTTTGGCGATCCTGATACTGTACTCTTTCTTGTCGCCCGCTATCCAACATGAAGCGACTCCAAGGGCGGTAGCTGCAAGAAGTACGTTTTCCGTGGCGGCGCAACCGTCCTCAAGATAATATTTGGTATCCTTGCAGAAGACGATGATCGCGGCCGCGGCGCCGGACATGAATTTACCATGGTCGGCAATATCCGCGAGCTCCTTCAACTTCTCCCTGCCGGTCACGACCACAAATTCCCACGGTTGTTCACCCCTCGCGGTAGGGGCCAAGCGGCCGGCATTGACCATCTTCTCGAGTTTTTCTTTTTCGACCGGCTTATCGCCGTATTCCCGAACGCTTATCCTATTTTTGAATGCCTCAAAGATATCCATATCCCCTTTCCCCTTCTTTCAGTATTTGTAATAAAGGCCGGCGCTCAGCGAATTTTCGTCTATGATATGGCCTTCTATCTTCAGGGTCAGATCCTCTCGAAGGTCGAACCCGCAGCCGGCTATCAGGCCTCCGTAATATTTAGGGGAGAGCCTCTGCCTTTCGCCGCGGTTTACCCGATAGCCCAGATCGAACTTGGAGACCTTTCCGCCAAGGAACGGCTCGAACTTCCCGAATTTTTTGGACCCGAGGATATCGAACTGCCAGTCGTCAAGGAAAGTTTCGTACTTACTACCGCCGGCATTTTCGTTTGTCGGATGGACGCTTATATGATGGAAGCCGAAGACGATCCTGGTCTTATCAGCCGTCTTGTCCCGGAGAAGTATCCGAAAGCCGTATCCGCCCGCGAAGCCGGTTCCGTAATTTACGGACGGCATCTCTCCCCCGTCCTGCCTCAGGTCGCCTACCCCAAGCTTGCCGTCAAATGTAAACCAGTCCAACGCGCCGTAGGAGAAATCGACAAAATGCTGAAAACTTCTGAGGCTGCCGTGCTCATCGTTTAACCTGTGCTTGAAGACGAGATTGGTTTGATACCCGATTGAGATCTTTCCCTTTTGAGGGGTATCCGTCCCATATGCCGGAGCCGCGTAGACGCGATCCGCTGAGAAGACCAGTATAGATATGACAAAAATTATCTTACGAATGGGCATATTTTAATGCGCTTTTTATTTACCGAACGGCAATAAATCTTTTACCGTTTCAACGGTCTTTGAGACAGCTTCTTTCAGTGCATCTGAGGCGGCGCCCCTTAACGGACCAAGGTCAAAATTAGTTAGATTTGCGATATTGGTTTTAGTCAGGGCCTTAAATACGACCAGAGAGGCGAAAGAATAGGGATTGGTTATATTAGTATAATGTTCATCGATCCCTACGTTATACTCTTTCACCACAGGCACGCCCGGCCTCGAATAGTCTTTGTAAACGACTTTGTCTATTTTTAAGTCCAGGACATCGATTTTAAATTTGGAATCCTTCTTTTTTTCGCCGGCCTGTCCTCTTGTCTGTATCGCCTTGAGGGAATTGAGATTGAGTTCTCCTGCCTCGTTCTTTATGACGACAAATTCCCTGAGATACAGTTTTACTTTTTTGAGATGCTTGGTGCCGGTCAAAAAAGAGCCAAGATCATAATTTATGTAGAGCTCCGGCATATCCACCATCACCCTTTCCCTAAAAACCATCTTTGGGTTGCCTAATTTAAATCCTTTGACATCAACCGTACTGTTAAAAACTCCCAAACTGAGCTTTTGCACGCTCGCGGGCAGATCGGTAAAAGAGCTAATTCCGGCTGTCAGAAAAGCGCCGGCGATAAAGTCTTTTGCGAGAAACAATACGACAAGGATGGCGACAATTATAATGACCAGCGTTTTCATCTCCGGTCTCCTTTTTAGCGCTTCGTTATTACATATACCGCGTTCAAAGCAAAGAGGTTTGGCAGGAAATTGGCTGCGCTTCTCTTGCCCAGATAATACTCCTCTATTATCGAAATACCCTTTTCCGAACAAAATTCCTTGAAATCGCTTATGCTTAAGAAATGCAGGTTAGGGGTATTATACCACCGGTAGGGCAATGAATAAGTAACCGGGGTCTTGCCTTTGAGAAAAAGCCGGAGCCTCGCACGCCAGTAAGCAAAATTAGGAAACCCGACTATTACCTTATCGCCGATCCTTAACGCCTCGTCTATCACGAAGTCGACCTTCCTCACCTCCTGCATGCTCTGGTTGAGTATCACGTAGTCGAAGGATTTGTCGGGGTATTCGGTCAGGCCGCTGTCTATATCGCCATGGAAGACGCTCAATCCCTTCTCCACGCATTTATAGATCGCGTCTTCGCGGAGTTCTATCCCTTGCGCCTTTATCCCCTTCCCCTTCGAGAGAAGATAAAGGAGATCCCCTTCGCCGCAACCCAGGTCCAGGACCCTGGAATCGGGTTCGACAATTCCGTATATTATCTTATGGTCTAACCTTTCCGCATCTTCCGCCATGGTTATGTACCTTCCTTGTATACTTTCTTGAGAAAGTGCCTGATAAGGTGCGTCTCCTCCTTCACCTCGAGCAGGAACGCATCGTGGCCGTAAGTCGACTTGATCTCGCAATACGTCGCATCGACATGCCTGGTTTTAAGTTGGCGCACGATATCCTGCAGCTGATAAGAAGGATAAAGCCAATCCGACTTGAAGGCGATGACCAAAAAACGGGTATCTATGGTCTTTCCCGACGGTATCAGTCTCCCGCCGGAAAGATCAAAATAATCCAGGGCCTTTGTTATATAAAGATAAGAGTTTGCGTCGAATCTTTTCACGAAACTGTCGCCTCTATATCTCAGGTATCCCTCCACCTCAAAATCGGTGATAAACTTAAAACTGAAGTTCTTGTCCTTAAGGCGGCGCGAGAATTTCTCCTCCATCGACTGGTCGCTCATGTAAGTTATGTGGCCGATCATGCGGGCGACCGCAAGCCCCTTTTCAGGCTGGCCGTGCCCGTAATAATTCCCTTCCCGCCAATCTGAATCCCCCATTACAGCCTGCCTTCCGACCTCATCGAAAGCTATCTGCTGGGGAGAATGCTTTAAGGTCGTAGCGATCGGTATGGCCGACCGCACTTTATCCGGGTAAGACGCGACCCACTGGAGCGCCTGCATCCCGCCCATCGAACCGCCGACAACGCATAGTAACCTATCTATCCCAAGATGGCCTATTAAATACTTCTGGGCATTGACCATGTCGGATATCGTTATCAACGGGAACTCCAAAGCGTACGGCTTCCCGGTCTTCGGATTTATTGAAGACGGCCCGGTACTTCCCTTGCATCCGCCGATAACATTTGAACAGATCACGAAATATTTCGTAGTGTCAAAGGCTTTGCCGGGCCCTATCATCGAATCCCACCATCCCGGCTCCTTGTCGCCTTCATGAAAACCGGCCGCATGAGCGTCTCCGGAGAGGGCTGGCTCGATCAGTATCGCGTTGCCCTTCTCCTTGTTTAGCGACCCATAGATCTCGTAAGCCAAAGTTATGGGACCAAGGACCTGACCGGATTCCAGCTTCAACTCATCCGGCGGCTCCGCGAAAGTAAAATATTTCGTCTTTACTATTCCTACACTGTTTTCGTCGGTCACGGTCTGCCTCAACTTTCCGCTTTTCGTAAAGCTTGTTCTATATCGGCGATAATATCGTCTATATGCTCTATACCGATAGATAATCTTATGAAGTCCGGCGTGACGCCGGTCGCCAGCTGTTCCTCTGCACTAAGTTGCTGATGGGTGGTAGTAGCGGGATGGATCGCAAGGCTCTTGGCGTCACCGATGTTGGCCAGGTGCGATATCAATTCAAGCGAATCGATGAACTTCTTGCCTGCCGCGAGACCGCCCTTTATCCCAAAACCCAGTATGGAGCCGGCTCCTTTAGGCAAATACTTTTTGACCCTTTCCTTCTCAGGGCTATCCGGCAAACCGGGATAATTGACCCAGGTGACCCCGGGATGCTTCTGAAGATACTTGGTTACGGCAAGCGCGTTTTCGGAGTGCCGCGGCATCCTTAAATGCAATGTCTCCAGCCCCTGGAGAAAAAGAAAAGAATTAAAAGGCGAAAGGGCCGGTCCGATGTCGCGCAATATAGTGACTCTCGCCTTAATTATGTAGGCTATGTTCCCGAGCGGCTTTAAGGCCTCTACGAAATTGATCCCGTGGTAACTGGGATCGGGTTCAGTGATCAGCGGGAACTTTCCGCCCTGGGTCCAGTCGAATTTACCCGAATCGACGATCACCCCTCCTAGCGAGGTCCCGTGTCCTCCTATGAACTTCGTGGCCGAATAGACTATGATATCGACGCCAAAATCAATGGGTCTCATCAAATAAGGGGAAACCGTGTTGTCGAGAACAAAAGGTATGCCGTTCTTGTGGGCCAGTTTTGATATCCCCTCCAGGTCGGCAACATCAAGTTTCGGATTTCCGATCGATTCCGCATAGAGGGCCTTGGTCTTGGGCGTTATCGCCTTCTGAAAAGCGCCAAGATCGTTTGATTCGACGAATTTCACGTTAACCCCCAAGCGGGGAAAAGTATAGTGGAAAAGGTTGTATGTGCCGCCGTAAAGGTTGTCGGCCGATACTATCTCGTCCCCTGCTTTCGCTATATTAAGAAGCGCCAACGTGATCGCGGATTGCCCGCTCGCGACCGCTAGGGCGCCGACGCCGCCGTCTAACAGGGCAACCCTCTTCTCGAAAACATCGGTAGTGGGATTCATCAGGCGCGTATATATATTCCCGAACTCCCTGAGCCCGAAAAGATTAGCCGCGTGTTCCGTGCTCTTGAACTGATACGAGGTCGTCTGATAAATGGGGACTGCCCGCGAACCGGTCGTAGGGTCGGGCTCCTGCCCGCCGTGTAAAGCCAATGTCTCAACCCTAAGCCTTGAATCTATCTTGCTCACTGTTCCTCCCTTAAGACCCGCAAAAACAAAAAACCCGCACTAAAAAGCACGGGTCTCGGTAAATCCACCTTTGTAAGCTTTTTAGCACATTTATTAAGCGGAGCAATACGCCTCAACTCACCGCTCTCTTTACTGTCCACAATTTTACCATCATTTCTATTATTGTCAAGGAAAATCTGCCTTCGGCAGAAACTTTTCCAGCAGATTTTCCGAAGACCCCGACGAATGCGGGTAAATTATCGTAGAGAATTTACCCGCGTCAGATGAGTCGGGGTAGATTGGCCGCGTCCTGTTCCCTGAGCGCTTCACGCAGTTCTTCCTCTTTGATAAAGCCGAGTTCCTTGAGGATCTCGCCGAGGATAACTCCCCGCCTCCAGTGAATATTCAACGCCTCGTCAAGCTGGTCCGGCGTCAAGATCTTTTTTTCCAACAGGACATGCCCTAAAGGTATATAGGAATATGAAGGCGCGTCATCCTTTTTGTAAAACTGAGGCCCCACGAACTCGCCTGTCTTGCCGCTCCTCCTGTCCTCCATAAACTTGCTCCCCGAGATATCCTTAAGAAAACTTTTTATCTCCGCCAATCGCTCGTTTATCTGTATCACGCTCTGCAGGTCAGAATGGCTGTGCCTGTTGACGACGGCTATCGATACGCTCATCAGGCCCGCCTTTACCATCTTGTGAGCCCTGTCTTTTGCATCAATAAATCCGCGCTTTCTGTCATCCGGAGAATAATGAAAAGGGATTATCCTGTCGAAGGAAAGGATTATGTTATGGCAGACCTCTTTGTATTTGTCGGCGGATGTTATGAACATGAAATCATCCCCGCCTATGTGACCGATGAAATCCTCCTTGTTGCCGTATTTTTTGATAGTCGTATAAAGGACATAGGCGGTCTGCATGATCGCCCTGTCGCCTTTTAGATATCCGTAGACGTCATTGAAATACTTAAAACTATCGATATCGAGATAGCCGAAGGAAAAAGAGATATCCTTTTTGAGTCTCTCCTGCACCGCTTCTTCTATTATCCTTCCCCCGGGAAGGCCGGTAAGCGGACTCGCATAAAAGCTATATTGCGCCCTCCTCGCGGCCATCTCCACCCTGACGCGCAGGTCGAGCGGGTCAGGCGGTTTGATCAGATAATCATCCACGCCCTGTTTCAGGTTCAGAAGCTGGGTCCTGAGCTGGCGTTTATTTATGAGGGTTATGACGGGTATAAAGGCGGTCACAAAATCGTCCTTCAAAAGGCGGCATATCTCAAGGTGCGCCTTACTGGCGGAATGGACATCGACCACTATCACATCGGGAGATATCTTCTTTATGGGAGTAACGTCGTGGGGCGGCGATTCACGCAGGGATACCTCGTAACCCCAGCCGTCGAAACAAAAACTCAAGACCTCCCTGAGGCTCTTGTCCGACGAAATGATCAGTATTTTCTTCGTTCTTTCCGACATCCTATTTTTCCTGCGGCTAATGGGAGACCTTGAACTCGATTTTTTTCCTTAACTTACTATCGACAAACAAACTTACGGCGTACTTTCCGGGAGGCAGTTTCCCGAGAGGTATTATCGCCGCGGGCTGGGAAGCGATGTCGTAGCCGGGAAAGTCCGCATATTCCGCGTATACCTCAATGTTTGAATCTTTTAAGACTACCTTTTTTATTCCCACCTTGCACAACGTCAAAAAAGCCCCCCTGAAAATGATGACCTCTATCTGGTCCTGCATTTTAAAAGACCAAACCGGCCTTTTGCCTTCAATGACGATCTCTTTTAGCGTCGCGATGGCCTGGTTGGGATTGCCTTTCGCCAGATATACATCTTCCCTGAAAGCCTTTTGACTGCGCGTATCTCCTCCTAAGGCATAACAGGTCGTTACGATATTTTCCAGGCCAAGCGTCTTTTCAGATGTTACTTCTTCGCCCGTGACAGGAAGTAAAACGGCCAAAAAGGCGGAAATCGAGGATATCAGCATAAATCCCTTAAAGGCGGCCGTCATCATTCGCCGCCGCTTAACCCTTTGATATCAGAAAAGACTTTCTCGATATTTTTTATCTCCCTTTCTATCTCGCCAAGCAAAGCCTTCTGCCTTTCGGAAGTAAGCGGGATAGCTATCGCGGTAAAGGAAGATATCAGGAAGATGACCAGAAGAGCGCCGTAAAGGACTTCGCTCAGGACGAAAACCCTCGCCAGGATATGGACCGGATAGATATCCCCGTAGCCCACAGTGGCGATAGTGATAGCGCTATAATATATGAAATCCGCTATCGAACCGAAAGCCGCGAGCCCGTTCTGCTCCGCGGCAGAAACGAAACTGGAGCCGATTATTTTATGCAGGCCGTAGTATATGAAGGCGTATCCGACTATGAGGAACATGAAGGTCGAGAAGAACCTGCCCAGGAACTTTTGAAGCAGATTGGTCTTTGAGAAATTGGCGACCTCGTTCTTCAATTCCTCGAAGTAGGCGAGCTTACCCCACGCGTACGCCTCCATGTGGTGTCTCTGTTCGAGGTCCTTGAATTCGCCGCTCAGGTACTTAAGTAAGCTCTCGCCCCACCTTTTTATCTTTTTGATCCGTATCTTGTAATCTATCAGGGGATCGAGCGTCCATGAGAAGATAATTATAAGCCATAAGAACATGCCGGCCATCATCGCCGCTATTCCCAGCCAGACCAGCCAGGCCCGCCAGGCCGAAAAGATGAGGACCGCCGCAAATACCAGAAGCGTCACGATAAGCTCACGCCTATAGGTCAGTTTTGTCCCGAACTGACCGAAGAAGAGATTTTTTATCCGCGCGCCGAAAAAATCAAATACCGCGCTGAGTTTCTCGAAAAGCCTGTCTATCTGGAACGCTATTTTTTCGAGCATGCGTAGCATCCTATCTTCTCTTTGAGGCTCCAGTATTCGCCCCAGTTGTATGAAAAAGGTTTCGCTTTAGCATAATCGATCCTGCCGGCGGGTGTCATCACCGACTCATCGATGTGGACGGCGATGACCTCGGCCAAGAATATCTCATGCGTCCCCAACAGCATCGTCTCCTTTACGTTACATTCGAGATTCACCGGGCATTCCTTTATCAGCGGTGATCTGACGTGCTTGGCCGGCTCAGGGGTAAGCTTTGTCAAATTGAACTTATCGGCATCCCTCCCCGAGACGGTTCCGCAGATATCGGTCTCCTTCATTATGTCTACGGTGGGGATATTGACCGTAAATTCCTTCTCCTCTTTTATCAGCAAGTATGAATAACGGTGCGGTCTTATGGAGATAGAGACCATCGGCGGTTCTGAACAAATGACGCCGGCCCAAGCCAAAGTTATGATATTCGGCTTTCCGTTTTTGTCGACGCAGGTCACGAGGACAACAGGCGCAGGAAATAAAATCACGTCACCCTTGATTTCTCTCTTAGCCATTTCGCTCCTCCATTTTTGTATTGTAGCATAACTTATTGATGGGACACAAGTTGCATTTAGGTATCTTGCGGCAGACCTCTTTTCCCAGCTGGACTATGAGGGCATGATATTCGTTATACAACCTTACGTTGCGCGGTAAAGACTCCATAAACAGCCGCTGTAGTTCGTGATATGTAACGTTTTCTTTTACCATTCCACATCTGGAAAATATCCTTTTCGTGTATGCGTCTATAACAAAAACCGGTTTATTCAGCGCGTAAAGCATGATGCTGTCGCAGGTCTCCGGACCTATGCCATGGACCAGAAGCAACTTCTTTCTAAGCGCCTTCCGGTCCTGCCGGCGCATTAGAGCGATATCGCCCTTGAAATTATGCATCAAAAAACTGACAAGGCTTTTTAGCCTTTTGGCTTTTATGTTATAGTATCCCGAAGGTCTTATAAGATCGGCCAGTTTGCGGTGCGGAATCCTGTTTAAGCTCTCCAGATCGAGCGATCTCTGCTCTTTCAGATTAAAAATAGCCTTTTCGACATTGGTCCAGGATGTGTTCTGGGTCAATACCGCGCCCACCATGACCTCGAACGGGGTATCGGCCGGCCACCAGCGCCTCGGCCCGAATGCGGCGTAGAGCCTCTCGTATATTTTAAAGACCTTCCGGGCCTTCTTCACTTAAATGTCCAGCGAGAGCAGGTAATTCAGGTTTACTTCGATATCCTCCCTGGAATGGGGCTCGGAGGTAATGATAGGTTCCCTGCCCTTTTGCCAGGCTTCACTAAGTAAACGCCGGAAATCTATATTTCCCTCTCCCAGCGGAAGATGGGTATCGAAATCGCCCTTATTGTCGGAAAGATGCAATTCGCCTATCGAGCCGTCCGGATACCATTTGAGGGCATCGAACGGCGACATCTTACCGAAGGCATAATAATGGCCGGCGTCAAAGCATGCCTCGACAGACGGAGATTTAAGCTCCCTTAATAATCCCACGACCACCTCGGGATCCGGGTCTATCGAGTTCTCTATGGCAATAACTATATTTTTCGATTCGGCCGCTTTCACCGTCTCCTTCCATACGGGCATGCTCAGGCTAAGGAAGAGATCCGGCGCGTCCTTATAAAAGACCGGATCAAAACCGCTATGTAATACGATGTGATTAGTTTTTAGCTTCTCGCAAAAATTAAAAGCTGAGATAAAGCGTTCATAAGTGAAGTCCCTTATCTTAGGGTCTCTGCTGCCCGGATTAAGATCAAAGAACGGGCCGTGGATTATCTTTTTGATCCCATGCTTCCCGAAGATATCATTTATCTTCCCTATCTCATCATCGGTATAATAGTCCAGCGCCGCGCCGTCGGCGTATATCTCGCAGTTTATGCCTTTCTGCGCTATCCAATCGAGGCTGCTTAAGAGCATCCCGTAAGGCGCGTGGAAGTATATCTTCTCCTTGGTGATCCTCATCAAGGCTCCCTCCATAAAAAAGGCCTAGGTTAAAACCTAGACCGTAAGCGAAGTTATAATTGCTCCCACCCTATCGTGCGGCGTCTGGCCGCTTGACCCTTTTTTGCAAGTGGGGTTCTGTCGGCTACCTTATTCGGTATCCGAACTCTAAACCCTATACAGCTTTGCTGATCACCGCGCCAATCATCACACGCATAGGGCAGATATTTTTTTCCAATACAATTATATCACGGCCACAGGTAAAGTCAAGAATGGAAAGCTTCATCTATAGGACGAAGGATGCGGTACAGCAAAGCGTCAATTTATTATCACCATCCTCTTGGCCAGGATGGAATTGATGTAGGTGGATATCTTCGTCGTATCCTGTTTTTTGATCCTGCTGAAGAATATGCCTATATTTCTGCAATCAGGATTCGACGAAGATTTGACGGGTTCCGAACGGACAATAACGCCCTCGATATGGATAGGATGCGCTTTTGATTTTTCTTCGGAAGGCAGGAGGAGTACTATCTTTACTTTTGATAATAGCGGGAAATAACCGTCGACCTGGCAGAAAACACCTGAACAGCTTATATTTTTTGTTACGCTTATGGTGTCGAAGCCCTCGTCTTTTATCTTGAGCGGTATCTTCTCTTCGACGCGCAGATGTTTTCTTCTCTCGACTTTAGGCCTTGACATAGTTTATACGATATTATCACTTATTCCGTGGTGCGTTTGTATTCTGGCCGATCTGTTGCTCTACCCATTCCTTGTAAACGTGATCAAGTATGCGGTTCCTGTCAAAGGGTGACATCTGAGTGAATTTTATCCCGGAGGCAGATTCTGTCTTGACTTCGGATTTCTCTACCCAGACAAGATCACCCTTCGCGTACACCGGTGCCACGTCTTCGGGAATTCTCAGCTTTATCTCTAATTCAGTACCAGGAACGAGTTTGCTGTTTACGGTGATCTGCATCCCCTCGCGGCTCAGATTCCGCGTAACAGAGATGCCTTCTATCGGGGCGCTATTTCCAGGAACCATATATTCCACTTCAACGGCCACATCGAAACGCATGAACTTCCGTTTCTCGCTCATCCCCCTTCACCCCCCCTCATCCCGTTTTTTTGACGTCTGCCCTTACCCTCCTTTTTACGCTATTATTATCCGCCTGCTAATAACAAAAGTCAAATAATATTTAGTACTGCACCAACTCCTCTATTATGCGCCTCAGGCGCGATTTATCTTCCTGCGTTATATCGATAAACTCCAGGCCGGTATCGAAGTGCATGGGTTTCCTTTTGGTGTATTCGTTCCGCCTTATGGACCATGCGACCTTGCCGCCGCAGGTTATGGGTACCGGGTAGTCGGGAAGGAAAAGTTCTATTTCAACAGGGGTATTTTTCAACAACCCCTTATCGAGAATGACGCAGACACCGCCGATGGATATGTTCTCGGTCTGGGTCCTGAAGACAACGCTGGTCTCTTTCTTCTTTACTATAACAACACACTCAAAAGCGACTCGTATTCCTCTCCTGGTATCGATTCCACGCCAGCTCATTTTTCGTCACCTTTTGGTCATATTATACCCTCAAAATCGGACTTTACAATAAAATTTTTTGTTTTGACAAACATAATTTATAATGATAGAATAAAAAGCGTAAAAGGTAGGTTTTGTTTTTCTGGAGGCCCTCGCCGTGTATGAAAGTTTTTTTGGCCTAAAAGAAAGGCCTTTCAACGTAACCTCAGACCCCAATTTCCTTTTCTTCAGCAAGAAACATCGCGAAGCCTTCGACCATCTCATATACGGCATAAAAGAACGCAAGGGATTTCTCGAGATAACCGGTGAGATAGGCACCGGAAAGACCACCCTTTGCCGTGCCCTTCTAAGCCAGCTCGATGAAAAGACGAAGACCGCTTTCATCCTGAATTCAAATCTGCCGGAGATGCAGCTTTTGCTTGCCATAGTCACCGACCTCGGGCTCTCGGTCAAACCAAAGACGAAGATAAATCTGCTCGCCGAACTTAACAGGTTTCTTATCGAAGAGCTTAAGGCCGGTTCTAACGTCGTCCTTATAATCGACGAGGCGCAGAACCTTAAAGCGGGGCAACTGGAACAAATAAGGCTGCTTTCGAACCTGGAGACTGACAAAGAAAAACTGATCCAAATTGTTTTAGTAGGTCAACCCGAACTGAAGGAGAAGCTCGATTCCCCTGAACTTGAACAGCTCAGGCAGAGGATCTCGGTAAGATACCACATCCTGCCCCTGGACAAGACGGAGATTGGAGATTACATTTACCATCGCCTGCATGTCGCCGGCGCGGACGGAGGCATCGTATTCGAACCGGATGTCATGGGAGAGATATACGAATATTCCTCAGGCGTGCCGAGATTGATAAACCTTGTCTGCGACAGGGCGCTTCTCTTGGGATTCACGATGGAGACAAAGACGATAACCATGGATATGATAAAACGTTCCGTTGAGGAAATCGAGGGGTACGTAAGAATATGAGCATAATACTGGAAGCTTTAAAAAAGGCCTCTGTAAACAGGAACACGCAGACAGTCGCGCGAAAGATCGAGATCCCTGACGGTAACGGCTTCAGCATGTCGAGAACGATGCTGATGGCTGTAGGCACGATTATAGCCGTAGGTATTGTCGCATTTTTGACGTCAAATGTGGAGCGAGAAGCGCGACTCCCTCAGCAAAACGTTGAGCTAATAGCAGAAGGCTACGTCCCCCCTGTACCTGTCCCGCCAGCGGGACAAGCTCCGGCCGCAGCTACGCCTAAACAAGAAACGACCCCGTTCAACAGCTTCATCACAAGGTTATCAAATCCTCACCTTACCTTGAGCGGGATAGTCTACGGTATAGGCAAGCCGGCCGCCATAATCGAAAACAAGATCCTCGAAGAAGGCGCCTCGATAAAAGGAGCTAAAGTCATAAAGATCCACAGCAACAGAGTAGAGATGCTGGATGAGGTTACAGGCCAGAATTTCGTCTTGAAAGTGGACTAAATCCTACTTTTTTACTTTTTTGACGGGTTTCTTTGTGGAAGTGGTTTTGACAGGAGTTTCTTTTTTCGTAACCGCCGAACCGGACGTCAACACGGTTGAGGCGGTTTCTTTATGTCCGACCTTTGAGACAAAGAACCTGATGGCTAAATATGAGGCCGAGGCTATTGCGATCAATACGACGATAGAACCGATTATCACAAGGTGTTTGGCCTTAAGGAAAGGCGGCTTAAACCATATTTCGGAGCGCTCAAGCGATTCCTTGTCTTTTTTGAGCCTGCTGACCTCGCCCTTAAGGCGCTTGAATTCGCCCTTTAAGCCTTCCAGTTCCGCTTTCAATTCCTTCTTTGCTTTCTCGTCGAATCTCTCATGTATGTGAACTTCCTCCTTCTCCTTTAACAGAAAAGAGGAATCCATGACTTCTACCTTGTCCAGGTAATTTCCATAAAGCTGCCTCTGGATATCCTTTTCAGAGAGGTTCTTGACGCCCTTATCCGTTTTGTCGTATTTTTTCCAGAACAATTGGACCTCAGAAAGTTAGCACGAACCTGGTTACATCGACACCACTCAATACGAGTTCTTCCTTCTCTTTAAAACCCCTGCTCCTGCATAAATCTATGGCATTCTTCATGGAAGTCACCGCGTGAAAAACCACCTCATGGTAATCTTTCTCTTTGCAAAAATCCAGAGCCCGGTCCAGAAGAAGGCTGCCGTATCCTTTCCTTCTAAACGATGGGTCGACAAAGAGGCGTCTTATAATGGCGGTCTTTTTTGATTCCTCTTTCACTCCGACGGCCCCGGCTATCTTACCTTTCTCTTCAAACACGAAAAAACCTTCTCTCTTTCCGCCGTAGACCTTATCTATCGAATCGAGATCGCCGTAGGAATAGGCATTGTGGCCGAACTCAAACTCTTTAGACAGTATATCGCTTATCAGTTTTTTGACTTGTTTCGCATCTTTGGATTGAATCGGTCTGATCTGCATTTAAGTGATTTTACTTCTCCTATGTCGATTTGTCAAGCAGGCCTTCGTTAAGAAGCGCTTTATAGGCGGCATCCTGCTCCGCCGATTTTTTGTTCTTTCCTTCTCCCCTCCCGCGCACAATTCCGCCGAAGGATACCGCGACCTTGAAATGCTTCTGGTGATCCGGGCCTTCTTCGGAAACAACCATATATTTAGGAGTAGACTTATAGGCCTTTGAGGTATATTCCTGCAAGATGGATTTATAATCTTTCTTAGCGCCGCCTTCAGAGATCCTCTCTAGCTCCGCCTTAAATTGCGATTCAATAAACTTGTCGGATTTTTTGAAGCCGCCATCCACAAAAATAGCTCCTATCACAGCCTCATACGCGCCTACCAGATTCCTTGACTGCCCGGCGCCGCCGCTTGCCGCCTCTCCTTTACCGAAGAGGATCATCTCTCCAAGATCAAGTCTTCTGGCCAGGCCTTCCAGCGTCGAGCGGCTTACTAGCGCTGACCGGATCCTTGTCATCTCACCCTCAAGAAAATCCGGAAACCGCCTGAAGATACAATCGCTGATCGCCACCCCAAGGACCGCGTCGCCGAGGAACTCAAGCCTTTCATTATCGTAGACCTTGCCCTGCTGTCGCAGGACCTTGCCCTCGGTATGCTCATAGGCATAAGAACGGTGGATCAGGGCTTGGGCTAAGAGTTGCCTGTTTTTGAAAGGATACTTTATCCGCCGTTCGAATTTTTTTAGTTCGGGTAACCTTGATTTATTTACCATGGAGGGACTTTAGCGATATAACCTTTTGATCTCTTCGCGGATCACCGATTCTGGAACACCTTCCTTGATAACTACTTTACCTATTCTGACCGGAAGTACGAACCTGTTTATCCCGCGGATGAATTTCTTATCGTACGATAATGAGCGCATGATCTTTCCAACGCTGGTCTTCCTGAGGTTTACGGGAAGGCCGAAATCCCTGATCAATTTCTCTATCCTCGAAAGGTCTTTAGCCGAAAATATTCCCAACCGTTGCGATATACGTGCCGCGGCTATCATGCCCAACCCTATGGCTTCACCGTGCGAATAGGCGCCCGAGTATCCCTGCGCGGCTTCGATGGCGTGTCCGATCGTATGGCCGTAATTCAATACCGTCCTTATTGACCTCTTCTCCCTCTCGTCCTTCGATACGATCCCGGCCTTTATTCTCGCGCATTTTCTTACGATCTCAAAAAGGGCGCAAAGATCCCGCCTAAGTATCTTCTGCCTATTGTGTTCGAGGTAACCGAAGAGCGCAGGATCCGTTATGACCGCATATTTGATGACCTCGGCCAAACCAGAGGCGAAATCGCGGTCTGAAAGGCCCTTGAGGACAGATATGTCGCTATATACGAGTTTGGGCTGATAGAATGAACCCACCAGATTTTTGCCTTCCGGCAGGTCTACCGCTACTTTACCGCCTATCGATGAATCGACCTGAGCTAAGAGCGTCGTCGGTATTTGGATATAAGGGATCCCGCGTTTGTAAGCAGAGGCCGCGAAACCGCCGAGGTCCCCCACTACTCCGCCTCCCAACGCAACGACGAATAATCTCTTCCCCCCAAACTTCGAAAGCGATGCCAATAGCCGCATCGCTTCTTTAAGCGATTTGGCCTTCTCTGAGTCGGGGACCAACATGAATTTTGCGTTAAGGCCGGCCTTCTTAAGAGAATTTACGACCCTCTTGCCGAAAAGAGACTTGACCTTGGAATTAGTGATGACTGCCGCATCCGTTCCCAGATCGAGCCTTTTTAACTCCCGCGGCAATCTCTCAAGCGACTTTTCGAAGGCTATAATGTAGCTGCGTTCGCCAAGGCGGACCGATACTGAAGCCATGATATCACCTGATTTGGTATCAACGTGGTAGCGTTTATATCTTCGTTACGTTGGACGCCTGATCGCCTTTTTCAGTATTGCTTATCTGAAACTTCACCTTCTGCCCTTCGGCCAAAGTCTTATATCCTTCGCCGACTATTGCAGAATGATGGACAAAGACATCCTTACCGCCGTTATCCGGAGTTATGAACCCGTAGCCCTTCTGATTAGAGAACCACTTTACTGCTCCGGTCAATTCTTCTGCCATTGCTTATATTCACCCCCTTCCTCTTTAGGATTTCAAACCCCTATTATCCTGGCCAATATCTCGACCAGAGGAGAGACAAACCAGTTCAAAAAACCAAGCCATAGCAGAACGAATAAGATGATAAAACCGTAAGGTTCGATCCTCATATATTTCATAGCCATATCCGGCGGGAGAAGCCCGAAAAGCACCCTCGAGCCGTCAAGCGGAGGAATAGGGATGAGATTAAAGGCCGCAAGGATCAGGTTTATCAAGATGCAACCGCGAAATATTTCCGCCAACACCGGCGTGTGCGCGACGGGAAAAAGGCGGAATATCGCAGCGAGGATAAAAGCGAATATTATATTCGCGGCAGGCCCTGCTGCTCCTACCCACATGATATCTTTTTTCGGGTTGCGGAGCCCCAGGAAATTTATAGGGACGGGTTTTGCCCATCCGAAGACGACCGGGGACCCCATTATCACCAACGTGACCGGCAATAATATGGTGCCGACAGGGTCTATATGGGAAACCGGATTGAGGGTGAGCCTCCCGGAAAATTTCGCGGTAGGGTCGCCTAATTTATATGCGACCCAGCCATGGGCGACCTCATGAATGACCACCGCGAATATGAATATCGGAATGGATATGATAAGACTGGCCAGTGAACCGTTCATCAGGAAACCGGACTACCTATTTTTACGGCCCTTTCGGGGATCAATACGGCAAGTGAACTCTCGTCCTTCGAGGCGAGCAGCATCCCGTTCGACACAATTCCGCGGATATTGGCGGGTTCGAGGTTATTTATTATTACTACCAACTTACCTTCCAGCTCTTCTTTTTTATAATAAGGCCTGATGCCGGCTACCACCGTCTTTTCGGCTTCGCCGGTCGATACCGTTATCAAATACAATTTGTCGGCGTTTGGATGCTCTTCCACCTTAAGGATCTTGGCTATCCTGATGTCGAGTTTCTTAAAATCTTCTAACTTTACGTATTCCATCTCTACTCGATTATCTGTACCGCGTCAGCCTCAAACAGCGCCGTTCCCTTTATGTCCTTCTTGACGCCCCAGATATTTACCGGCAGGTTAACATAGCGGTTAAGATCAACCTTCGAGCCCGTAAGATAGCCTAGGAATTTGCCGTCCTTCATAAGCTTAAACTGGCTCAAGCGTCCTGAGACCTTTCCCACATTATTGACCAGGCCGGAGACTAAAGGCGCTTCTCCGGGACGGGGCGAAGATATGTTCTTTATTTTAGCGTCGTATTCTTCTTTCGCCTTAAGATGAGCTATCTCTGCGATCTTTAGTTTTATCTCTTCCGCTTTAAGGAACGCTTCTTTCTCCGCTGGAGCGCCTTTGTTTTCAACCGCGAATTTCTGATAACCCTCAAGGATCCATTTGAGCTCGATCTCGCGCAACGGCTTCTTGAGCTCGGCTTGATAAGTTTCACCGAGTTGAGTTAATCTTTCCGTGAGAGAAGCGGATTTTCTGACCTCAAAATTTCTATTCTTTCTTATATAATCAGAGGATACCCATCCGGACGAACCCTTAGGCGCCTCTATCTCATACCAGTCAAGATATTCCTTGAGTATCTTTATCGTTGTCCCTTTGGCTAATCGTCCGACAACGGCCGAGGATTTGGTGGCAGCAGTCCTGACATTGGTTTTCTCTTCCGCGACTTTCCCCTCGCCGTTTTTTTTCAAGACGTTGGCTTTGGCTACATACACAAGGGTCCTCTTCGGAAGTTCTACCTTATACCATTTTCCTCTAAGCCCGAGGACGCTTACCTCTTCGCCCTTGTTCAGCTGACAGACCACTTCCGAAGCGGTATTGTCACCGGCTCTGACATTTACCCGTTCTCCGGAAACGATGCCTACGAAACCTTCGCCTTGAAGCGCTTCTTCCAAAGCGTATGAGAGATTAAAAGAAAAAAGCAGGCAGGTCACTGCGCAGACAAAAGATCCGGGATAAAAAGAGGGTTTCACTTCCCTTCCTTCGTTTTTGCCTGTTCCTTTTTGGCCTGTCCAGCAGCTGCCGCCGGTTTTGCGCCAGCAGCCGGCGCCGCTCCTGCTGCGGGCGCCGCAGCTGCACCTTCTGCCGCGATCTTGGCTTCGGATTTCTCCTTCTTGACCTTGATCTTTATGGATTTGACTTTAGGAAGGCCGAATACCGACTCCTCTTCCTTCCACTTGTCTTTTTCCGCCAGCATCTTGATGCGCTCGAATCTCTTGAAGACCGACCTGTGGCCCTTCCCTTTAGAAGGACGCAGACTTGGATGGATCGACATCACTTATTCTCCTCGGTTATCAGCGTTTTCTGATTATACAATCTTTATACTTCTTCTTTATTGCCGCGATCGCCTGCTTCGCCGCATCCTCGGTAGCGAACGAGCCGGCGCATAAAATGAAATAATCGCCCTTCTTCATTATATCGGCAGAATAACCCATAGCTTTTATTTTCGGGATCTCCCTGCCGGCGAGATCACGCGTCCTATATGAGGCCACCTGTATGGTATACGGCTTATCGGCTGCAGCGGGATTCTTGGGAGCCTCTGCCGCTTTCGGAGCCGGTTTCGGCGCTTCTGCGACTATTGGAGTTATCGGCTCCGCCGGAGCCGGTGCCACGACAACCGGCTGAATAGGCGCCGGTAACTCGACATCGCTGCTGTTTAAACTTCTCCCCCTTTCCACACCTAGCGAAAAGATTATGCTTGCCACAAGTACCGCGCCGATAAGGATTATTATCAGCGTCTCATAAGAAAGGGACATGTTCAAACGATGTTGAGGAAAGATCGGCTTATTGAATTTATTCAATACCCCGAAAAACCTTCCTCTCGTCTTCTTTACAACTACAAATTCGTCAAACAGCTCTTGCTGTTGTTTTTGGGTGTTTAAAGGCGGCATCTATATTACTCCGAGGAAGTCTAATTTTATCATAATAGGCATTTGAAAGCAAACATTTATTTACTGACGGGTTTGACCTCCAACTTTATTCCCCCCGACGAGAAAGAGATGCTCGAAGGCTTGCGAGGATCTCCTTTGAGAGAAAGTTTTATGGAATACCAACCATCCTTGGCCTCGCCTGTAAGGAGTGTCTTTGCCGGCTCCTGATCCGCCGCAACAAGACGCTTATTGATACCGAAGTCTAACTCGTAATCTATCTTCTTATCCCGGAATTTTGTGAAATTGCCCGAAAACTTAAAGTCCTGCCCGGAACCCTTCAGGTCCGTGATTGAAAACGAGTCTTTGCTTACCGTTATAACCCCTGTTATGCCGTCGAACTTATAAAGATTCTGAACGGATATCCCGAAAGGCTTGAGGAGACTGTTAAGCGAATCCCTTAAACCCGACTTTAGGACGACGTTCTGGAAATCGCAGTTGAGGACGAATTGCGCCCTAAAGAGCTTCGAGGGATCGAGACGAAGATAGGCCCTCTCCGATGCGAGCGCGAGGCCGTTCTTGTCCATCGCTTTTATGTCGGATACGGTCAGCTGAGCCGGCGGCTTCGCGCGCACCTTTCCGAATACGATATCCATATCGAGGGCTTTTTCGAGCTTAAAGGTTATGAAGTCCTTGAGGAGATACGAAGTAAGCGGCGAATAAAGGATTACGAATATTATAGCAATAAATATAATTAAGTATAAAAGACTGTGTCTCATTACATCCTCTCGTATGGGTTGAATAATCTTATGTACTCATTGAGCGCGTACCTGTCGGTCATCCCCGCTATATAATCGCAGACTACCCGGTATTTGTCCGCGGCGCCCGCGGCCTCCGGGCCGCCGGACTTAAGGCGCTGGCTGCTTGTCGGAGGAAGCTGTTCCGGGTTAGAGATATAAGAATTGAAGAGTTCCCGTATGAAACGCCTTGACTTATCCGCCATCCCTACTACCTTACGGTGCATATAAAGATTATCATACAGAAACTTTTTGAGGGGCTTCCGCTCATCGACCAATCCTTTAGAGAAAGCGGCGGTCCTCTCAGGCCTTGACCTCGCCGATTCAGCGGAATTGATCTCAAAGGCCCCGATGCGGTTTTCGGATTCATTTATGAGATCCGTGACTTCCATATTTATAAGAGACCTGACCATCTGGTATTTTCTGATCTGGTCGTTCATATCCGGATGCGCTTTGGTTATGTTGTCCCGCATCTTCTTCCATAAAGATATCCCGCATAGATCTTCTTCCTTTATCAAGCCGGAGGTCAAGCCGTCGTCCAGGTCGTGGTTGTCGTAGGCGATCTCATCGGCCAGATCGACTATCTGAGCCTCTAGGGTGGGGGATTTTTCCGGTTCGAGCTGCGATAGGCTGCTGGATTCGTCATATGGGGTAGAATGCTTGTTTATCCCCTCTCTGACTTCCCAGCTCAAGTTCAGACCCTTAAAATCGGGGTATCGCTCTTCGAGGATGTCTACGACGCGAAGGCCCTGTATGTTGTGGTCGAAACCGCCGTGGTCCTTCATCAATCCATGGAGTTCCTGTTCGCCGGAGTGTCCGAAGGGCGGATGGCCGATGTCGTGGGCTATGGCTATCGCTTCGGTAAGGTCCGGGTTCAGGCCGAGGTTTCGGGCTATCGAAACCGCGATCTGTGCGACCTCGAGAGTATGCGTCAGCCTCGTGCGGTAATAATCGCCTTCGTGGTTTACGAAGACCTGCGTTTTGTATTCCAGGCGGCGGAAAGCGGTCGAATGGATTATCCTGTCCCTGTCGCGTTGGTAGCAGGTCCTGTAGGGGTGCTCCTCTTCCTTATATACCCTGCCCCTGGAATCTTTCGCTTTCATCGCGTAAGGGGCGAGCACCTTCGACTCGATATCTTCTATTTCTTTGCGCGTGAGCATACCATGAGCCTGCCATACAAGGCGCCGAGTGATTCGGATATGACTTTCATCGATGCCGAGACCGGCATGAAATTAGCGTCGCCGACCCAACGCGGTACTATATGGATATGGACGTGGTCTTTCACGCCCGCGCCGGCTGCCCTTCCGACATTGATACCGATATTAAAACCGTCGGGATCCATCGCATCTGAAAGGAGTTCCTGTGTCCTGTTGAGGAGATCTATCAGATCAGCTACTTCCTCTTTATTCAATTTCGTAAGGCTGTCGACATGCCTGCAGGGAACGATCATCATATGGCCGTTGTTATAAGGATAGAGATTGAGGATGGAAAAGCTGTGCCGGGTCCGCGCTACAATATAATTCTTCCTGTCATCTCTCGCCTTGGGCTTTGAGCAGAATATACAACCCTTCATCGAGCTTACTTTAGCAATATATTTGGCCCTCCATGGCGCCCAAAGTTTGTCCATCAATCCTCCCTTAAAGTTTCACTATTTCGGCGGTCATCTTCTCATCCACCTCGAGTATGCCGTAGGAATTGTACGGAGCGAACATCTTGTCCGTGGGGCTTCCGGGATTGAAGAATAAAACCTTTTTAATGGTTTCGTTCAACGGATGGTGCGAATGGCCGAAGATGATGCAATCGACTTTATCGCCTTTGAACTCCCCCAATATGCGGTCGGTCAAACCTTCGGAAGCGCCCCAGCCGTGGATAAGCCCTATTCTGAATTTACCCGCCTCTATAATCTCCTTCGCCTTCAGCGCCGAACTCAATTCCCTGGAATCCATATTGCCATAGACGCCGACTGTCTTTTTAAGTTTTCTCAACTTTTCCAGAAAGCTTATTTCAGCAAAATCGCCGGCGTGCAAGACCATGTCCGCTTTCTTGATCTCCTCGTACACCGCTTTGGGAATATCTTTGGCCATCCTTGGCACATGCGTATCCGACAAGACTATTATCCGCATTTGGTTAAGCCGTCTCCGCATTAGTTAAGATATCTTTCTGCTCTTCGGACGACTCTTCGGCATCATAGAGAGGCAAGGCAAGTCTCTGTCTGCCTGTCATATCAAGCAGCGTGTTTAACTCCTTAAGGCCCCATATCCAGCACTTCGCCTCTTTCGCGAGCAGCCTGGCATTGGCGCCTATCTCCGCAAGGGCTATTACGATCTTACGTTTTACCGCGCTCTTGCGTTGCTTGCAATGGCTAAGGTAATCAATGATATCGCTATCTCTGACCGGCCGTCGGCTGATGAGCAACTCCCAGACATAATCTTCCGCCGAAAGTATAACATACGAGATCCCTTCTGTCTTTGAGTCGCGGATCTCCGCACTCTTGAAATACGGCAACCTGAAACTCTTCCCTCCTAATTCTATAAGCTCGCCGTTAAACGAAGTGAAGACTCCTCCCACATAGTCATTTATATCCCTCTTTGAGGAGTCTATGAAAGTTTCTATAAAGCTTCTTATCTCGGAATTGAACCTTGTTATCTTCGGCCCGTAGCCCGGATCCAGGAGATACTCCTTGATCTGATAGACGTTTCTCAACCACAATTCGAACACTTTGTCGCGTATCAGGTAGAATGTCCCCTGCCGGGATACCCAACCGGCATCGATAAGTTTCTCGAGCAAGGGCGTCAATTCCGCGGATTTCAGGCGGCAATAAGCGGAGATCACCTGGAGTTTTTTCGCGCCGTTGGATATGGCGAGCAAAACCGGCGTGCAATGCCTGTCCACATTCTCCAGGCCCATGACCACGCCGGAAAAATGCTGATTTAATATACCCTTCGAGTCAAAGAGTATCCCGGTAAATGACTTCGCCAGAGTTTCCGTATCGGCGGTGGCAGCGCCGCCGCGGATTTGATCGCAAAGGCTGAGCAAAATGCAATCGAGATAGAATGGATGCCCGTCACTAAATGCTACCAAAAAATCTACGAGTTCCCGCGGTAACGGCCCGATGCCAAGGCGCGCCCTGACGAACTGCGATGCCGTACGGGCGTCGAAAGTCCCCAGTTCGCAGATTTCGAAATTACCGAATAGCAGCGAGAGTTTCTCCGCGAGTATGCTTTTGGCCTGATTTATCTGAGAAGACGTGACGATGTACATCGTGTCTTTTTGCAGCATAATGAACTTCCCGAGCTCGGCGAATGCGTCTTCTATCCCAAAATCCGAAATACGGTGGAACTCATCCAGTATGATTATCGGGCGCAGCCCTGTCTCGGAGTACACCGTAGAGGGAAGTTCGAATATGGCGCGATATGCCTTTAAATTTTTGCCGGCTTTTATCAGCGCTTCGATCGCCTTTACGGCTTTCGCGGTCTTCGGCATCCTGTCGGAAGCAAGAGAGACAAGTTCGCCGGCATCCATGGCTTTATATTCTACGGCATCGAGATATTTGAAAAGCAGGGCGGAGATGAACTTTTCGGCGAAAACGGGGAATCCCTGCCTTTTCACCTCGATATAGACAGGGACGGTATCCTTAAAAGGTAAAGTGCTTATGAAGCGGTGGATGACGGAAGTCTTTCCGTAATGGGAAGGCCCTATGATGGCAACGTTCTGGCGGTAACCTAAACGCAAACCATCGGCGCGCTTCTTAAGCAATGCCAGAATATCATTTCTGCCGAAAAAATTATTTCCGGTTGCGGGATCTAATAACATTATTAATAAAACCTTTTTTCCGCCTTACGGCAGATAATAAAAAGGATTCTGAGGCTTATGCCTCTTTCTTATCTCAAAATGCAGATAGGGAGAATTCCCTCTTCCCGTAGAACCGACCTTCGCGATCGGCTGGGCCTGCTTGACGTCCTCTCCTATCTTCACCAGTATCTCAGAATTATGCGAATAGACCGTCTGTATACCGTCGCCATGGTCTATTATGATCGTCTTCCCGAACCCCTTTACCTTCTCCTCGCTGAATATTACCCTCCCGCTCCTTGAGGCGGCGACGACCATCCCGTCGCGCGCCTGGATATCGATGCCCTTATTTGGCGTCGAGTCCCTCTTCTGGCCGAAGGATAAGATAATTTTTCCCCTGACCGGCCAAATAAAATCTTCCCTTGCGTAGGCCGGAAACGGTTCAAGCTTAGGCACCGGCTGGACGATGTTGGTCGGAATAAATATCTGTTGGCCGACCTTGATATTCCGGGCATCTGAAAGGCCGTTGGATTCGACCAGAGCTTCGATATCGACACCATAATTTTTTGAGATCCGCCAGAGCGTCTCGCCTTTTGTGACCCTGTGGTATATTCCGCCCCTTTTGGGCGCGGGCAGGGTTTCCTTATGCTCTTTGATGACGGGAAGCGGGGCGCAGCCCGCAAGGGTCAAGATAAGCACAGCTATTAATAAAATTCTATAATAAGACATATATATCCTAAAATTCATGGAGCGGGTGACGGGACTCGAACCCGCGATATTCAGCTTGGGAAGCTGACGTTCTACCAACTGAACTACACCCGCAAAAATTTCGTCTCGGCCAGCTTGGGCGAAATTTTTGTAAGGGGCGAAACGTAGTTTCTCCCCTTACTATTCCCCTCTTCCTAATCTGAAAGATGCATCAGCTTCTTGAACTTCTTGTATCTATCCCGTATGTCTCTTTCCTTCAACTTCAACACCCGGTTGACGCTGAAATCCTCAACCGCAAATGAGGCGAGGATCGTGCCGTAAGCGCACCCCCGGCGCAGCTCCGTTTCGTTGATCCGCCTGACTTTGCTGAGATAGCCCATGAACCCTCCGGCAAAGGTATCACCGGCGCCGGTCGGGTCGAATGGGTCTTCCAGGATATATGCGGGATAGGAAAAAATAAAATCTTTTGAAACACAAAGAACGCCGTGTTCGCCTTTTTTTATTATAGCAATTTTTGGCCCGCAAGAAAATATATATCTTGCGGCCTTAAGGAGATTGAGCTCTCCCGAAAATTCACGCGCCTCCGTATCGTTGGCGAAGAATATGTGGACATCCTTCATCAATTTCTTGAGTTCCCTGGGTTTGTTCTCTATCCAGTAATTCATCGTGTCACAGGCGATGAGCCGGGGATCATCCACTTGCCGGAGGACATCCATCTGCAGGGAGGGGTCGATATTAGCCAAAAAGACGTTGTCCGAGTCGCGGTATTCTGCGGGTATCTCCGGCCTAAACTTCGCGAACACGTTAAGGTGGGTGTAGATCGTATGCGCGGTGTTCAGGTCAAATCCATACTCGCCTTTCCAACGGAATGTCCTCCCCCCGTCGATCTTGAGGCCTTTGAGGTCGATGCCTTTTTTATTAAGCAGTCCGATATATTTCTTCGGAAAGTCCGCTCCTACCACTCCGACCAGGCGAGTGGGGTTGAAGAATGACGCCGCGCAGGAGAAATATACGGCCGAACCGCCCAGCGCCTCCTCGGCTTTGCCGAACGGCGTCCTTATCGAATCCAAAGCTATAGAACCGACGACCAGAAGCGACATTATCCCAGATATTCCTCCGATATCTTCATCGAACAATACTGCCCGCACATTGTGCATACGTCTTTTGACACAGGTTTTAAGCGATTCCTGTATTCCCTTGCGCGCTTAGGATCGATAGCCAAGGCAAACTGCTTCTGCCAATCCCTCTTCTTGCGGGCGGACGACATGGTAATGTCCCAATCGAGCGCGCCTTTTATTCCTTTAGCTATATCCGCTGCGTGCGCGGCTATCCGGGCGGAGATGACGCCTGTCTTCACATCATCGACAGAAGGAAGGCCAAGATGCTCGGACGGCGTGACATAGCATATGAAATCGGCGCCGTAAGCGGCTGCGAGCGCCCCGCCTATCGCGGATGTTATATGGTCGTAGCCGGGCGCTATATCAGTCACCAGCGGACCGAGAACGTAAAACGGCGCCCCGTGACAGACCTCCTTTTCCAGCAGGACATTAGCCTCTATCTGGTTTATCGGGACATGCCCCGGCCCTTCTATCATGACTTGGACACCCGCGGCGCGGGCTTTCAAAGAGAGCTCGCCCAGCGTCATCAATTCCTGTATCTGCGCCTTATCGCTCGCGTCGGCAAGGCATCCCGGCCTCATGCCGTCGCCCAAGCTTAACGTGACATCATATTTGCGCGCTATATCCAGCACCCTGTCGAACTCTTCATAAAAAGGATTCTCGCGACCGTTATGCGCCATCCATTCGATCATTATGGCGCCTCCTCTGCTGACGACGCCGATCACTCTTCCTTCTTTCTTAAGGCAGTCCACCGCTTTTGTCGTGACGCCGCAATGTATGGTAAAAAAATCCACGCCTTCCTTCGCCTGCTCCTCGAGGACCGCGAACATCTCTCCTGCCGTTATGAAAGGTATCGCTCTTTTCTTCCGGTCCGCGGCGACTGCGGCCTCATAGATCGGCACGGTCCCCACGGGTACGCGTGAAGCCTCAAGTATGGCTTTTCTGATCTTTCGCAGATCCCCGCCGGTCGAAAGGTCCATGACGGCATCGGCTCCGTTATCGACCGCGACTTCCAGCTTCTTCAGCTCGATCGCGATACGCGACGAACCCTGGGATGTCCCGATATTCGCGTTTACCTTCGTCCTTAAGCCCTCTCCGATCCCGCAGATCCTGTTCTTCTTTCTGAGGATGTTTGATGGTATTACTATCTTGCCTCCGGCGATCTTTTTGGCGAGTATCTTCGGATCGAGCCCTTCCGCCTTCGCGACCAGCCTCATCTCCGGCGTTATCTTTCCTCTTTTTGCGGATTCTAGTTGGGTCATATTTTAGCTAATTTATCCTTCAATCTTTTTGCCGCTTCTCTGATATCTTCCGCGCCGCATACCGCCCTTACTACGGCAACTCTTGAACCCCCGGCAGCGATGACATCGTCTATATTCGACTCATCGATACCACCGATGACGACAAAAGGAACCCTGCTTATGTTTTTTACCTTTTTTATCAGTCCCAGGCCAACGGCTTCATAACCGGGTTTTGTGGGTGTAGAAAAGATGGGGCCGACTCCTATGTAATCCGCGCCGCTATTTTGCGCTTCGGCCGCCTGTTCGAGCGAATGCGTTGAAAGTCCGATTATCTTATCTTTGCCTAAAATGGAGCGAGCGGCCATAACAGGCATATCATCCTGGCCCAGATGAACGCCATCGGCACCTACAGCCAGCGCGATATCCGGCCTGTCGTTTACAATGAACACCGCTTTATCTTTTCCGACCGCCTTACGTATCGCGCGGCCGGCCTCGACGATCTCTCCGGCCGCTGATTCCTTGTCGCGCAGTTGTATGACATCCGCGCCGCCGGCTATCGCTTCTCCCGCTATATATACCAGATCGCGGTTCTTTACGGCATTCTTATCTATGATCACGTAAAGCCTGAAATCACGCAAGATCAAAACCTCGAGACGAGTTTCTTCTCGGCATTATACGCTTTGAACCTGAGCCTCTTTAACTTATCGGCGATCTTTCCGTCGATGAGTTTGGAAAATTCCTCGAGGACGCGGAGGGATTCCTTGACGCGTTCCATATTGGCTACTGAGATCTCTTTCCACCCGCTCCTTCTTGTCTCGATAGCCTGCCTGCCTTTTCCGACATCGGCTTCTGAATCGCGCGCCGAGATTATTCCGCGCAGCTTGGCGGGATAGAGCTTGATGCAGTCCGATATACCGTGCCGCAGTCCCTTGAATTCCTTCGTGAGGGGCCTGTCATCCAGCACAAATCTCGCGATCTCCTCACAGACCCTAAGGCCTTCCCTCGACCTGTTGAGGTTTGCGTCGACTATCCTGTAAAGCTTATCATTCATCAAAATCTTTTTTGTATCCCGCGGATGAGCCCGGTAGTGGACCTGCCCTTCACTAATGGGATCGCGACGACCCGGCCTCCGTAAGATTTTACGAAATCTGCGCCGACTATCTTTCCGACCTTCCAATCCGCTCCCTTAACAAGGACGTGGGGCTTTATCGCCTTTATAAGTCTTAAAGGTGTGACGTCGCCGAATATAATCACATAATCAATAAAACCAAGGGATGCGATCACGATCGCCCTGTCTTTTTGGGAGACTATGGGTCGCGACGGGCCCTTAATCTTTTTTACGGAACAATCGCTGTTGAGACCCAACATTAGGATATCCCCGAGGGATTTAGCCTTCTCGAGGTATTTTACGTGTCCGGCGTGCAGGATGTCAAAGCATCCATTAGTAAAGACGACCCTCTTTCCCTTAGCGCGCAGCCCTGAAGCAAGCGCCTTGACCCTCGAAAAAGCGACTATCTTCTTCTCTGTCATTGGAACAATGCCTCTTCTACCACCTGGCAGAGTATATGTCCCACCGCTACATGGGATTCCTGGATCCTTGGAGTGGATTTGGAGGGGACTATTATAGAGATCTTAGCTATCTTGGCAAGTCCGCCGCCGTCGCAACCCGTAAGCGCGATCGTATCTATGCCCTTATTATTGGCGAGCTCTACCGCCTTGATGACGTTCACAGCTTTACCGCTCGTAGATATGCCAATTGCCACATCTTTCCCGTCAGCAATCGCGTCAAGCTGGCGCGAAAAGACATCATCGTAAGAATAGTCGTTCGCGATCGCGGTAAGTATCGAGGTATTGGTAGTAAGGGCTACAGCCGGAAGTCCCTTTCTCTCTTTCAGAAACCTTCCGACGAGTTCGGCCGCGATATGCTGGCTGTCCGCGGCGCTGCCGCCGTTTCCGAAGATTATGACTTTCCCCCCCGCCTTCAACGCCTTGATAATGACTCCGGCGGCCTTCTCAATAGCATCGAGCTGCGACGCTATAAGACCTTTCTTGACGGATATGCTCTCTTCCAGTATCCCTTCTATCTTTTTTTTCATCATCAACCGAAGAATGTTTTTGCCATGTCATAGAAATCCTTATCGACCGTTTTCAGTGTACCGACGGCTTTCTCAATGGGGACTTCCACTATCTTGTTTCCCTTGAGGCTGACCATATAACCGAATTTGCCCTCTTTGACCAGTTCGACGGCCTTGACTCCGAACCTGCTACCCAAAACCCTGTCAAACGCAGTCGGCGAACCGCCGCGTTGAATATGCCCGAGGACGGTGACCCTCGTCTCAAAGCCGGTCCTCTTCTCTATTATATCACCGAGGATCTGACCGATCCCGCCCAGCCTGACGTGACCGAACTCATCCAGTTTCTCGGTCTGAAGGATCTCCTCTTTCTCTCCGAACTTCGCACCTTCCGCGACTACAACGATCGAGAAGTTCTTGCCTTGCTCGTGGCGCTTCTTTATTATACCGCATACCTCGTCGCTATTGATGGGTATTTCCGGGATCAGGATCACATCCGCTCCTCCGGCTATACCCGCGTAGACCGCGATCCAACCGGCGTGGCGGCCCATGACCTCGGCCACCATGATCCTGTTATGGCTCTCGGCGGTAGTATGCAGCCTGTCGATGCACTCCATTGCGATATTGACGGCTGTGTCGAAACCGAAGGTAAAATCGGTCTCGCTTAGATCGTTATCTATAGTCTTCGGGACGCCTACGGCCTTCAGCCCATCCTTTACCAGTTTGTTGGCAACGCCTAATGTGTCTTCTCCGCCCACGACTATCAAAGCGTCGAGTCCTAATTTCTTGAAATTATCTTTTACTTTC
>Ga0209541_10001863_pt1 | contig 41025 bp, 40 predicted proteins | sample RifCSPlowO2_01_FD_184027 | JGI IMG/M metagenome (GOLD analysis project Ga0209541, IMG submission 184027) | Groundwater microbial communities from Rifle, Colorado - Rifle CSP2_plank lowO2_0.1 (SPAdes) (version 2) | ecosystem: Environmental > Aquatic > Deep subsurface > Groundwater | place...
TTCTACCATCGCTCTTTTTCATGCATTGGACTGTGTTAATGAACTATATAAATCTTGTCATATATCCAACAGAATTATCTATATCTTTGCAATTTGCTATAATGATTCCAAGATTTCCCACACCACATGGCCAGTCTCTGGACTCCTGGCTTGAAATTCTGGGCAGATACGAGAAGCAGATAACCAACAGGACCATTTTAATCGGCCACAGCCTTGGCGGATTATTCCTCCTGAGATTACTTGAGCGACTCCAGCATCCAGTGGCAGCTGCCTTTTTTGTAGCGGCTCCGATAGGCATAAAACCAATTCTTTACTATGAAAGCGATGAGAAATTCAGCGGCTTTAAGCATAATTGGGAGGAGATCAAAAAGAAAGCCAAGCGGTTCTTTGTTTACCACTCAGACAATGACCCATACGTTTCGCTGGGAAACGGGGAAGAATTGGCAAGGCAACTGGGTGCAAAGCTTACATTAATACCGAATGCCGGACACCTGAATGCTGAAAGCGGCTCCACGAAATTTGACGGGCTGCTAAAAGACGTGAAAGGAATCCTGTGAAAGGCAACAACAAACTTTATAAATCTACGCCCGTTGCGTGTTTTTTTTAATGACCAGTAACAGTAAAGTTGGGGCATTAAAGGAAGCTAAACTTGTTCTCCAAGACGGCACAATTTTCAACGGGTTTTCTTTCGGGGCTGAAAAGAGCGCGCCTGGAGAGGTCGTATTCAACACAGGGATGGTGGGCTACCCTGAGTCGCTCACAGACCCAAGCTACAAGGGGCAGATACTGGTTCTGACATACCCCATTATTGGGAACTATGGGGTTCCGGATGGCAGCCGTGACAAGAATGGGCTGCTGCTTAACTTTGAATCTGAAAAGATACAGGCAGAAGGGCTCATTGTTGCCGATTATTCTTTTGACTACAGCCACTATACAGCTGCAAAAAGCCTTTCTGAATGGCTGAAGGAAGAAGGCAAGCCAGCCATATTCGGGATTGATACCAGGCAGCTAACAAAGAAACTCCGCGAGAAGGGAGTGATGCTTGGCAAGATTGTCATTGGTGAAAAAGACGTTTCATTTGAAGACCCAAACACGAGAAACCTTTCTGCTGAAGTCTGTACTGATAAGAAAATTGTTTACAACAGCGGCGGGAGGAAAAAAGTCGTTGTCATTGACTGCGGAGTGAAGTTAAACATCATACACAGCCTAATCAATCGCGGCTGCGGCGTGACAAGGGTGCCTTGGAATTATGATTTCCTGAATGACAAGGACATCAAGATTGACGGCATAGTCATAAGCAACGGGCCAGGAGACCCGAAGGTGTGCGCTGAAACGGTAAAGAATGTTGCTGCGGCCATGACAAAGAACATCCCAATTTTTGGCATTTGCCTCGGAAACCAGATTCTCGCGCTTGCCGCTGGCGGAGACACTTACAAGCTGAAATACGGACATCGCAGCCAGAACCAGCCCTGCATTGACAAGACAACAGGGCGCTGCTATATTACGACACAGAATCACGGCTTTGCAGTCAACATGAAAACAATGCCGTCTGACTGGGAAGAGCTGTTCGTGAACGCCAACGATGGAACGAATGAAGGATTGAAGCACAAGAGCAAGCCGTTTTTCTCGTCTCAATTTCATCCTGAGGCCGCACCTGGACCAGTGGATGCTGAATTCCTGTTTGATGAATTCATGGGGATGCTGAAATGCTAAAAGTGGTACAACCGAATGGGAGAGAAAAAAAGTATGTTGAACTCAACCCGGATTCAAACGGGCCAGTAGTAACCTATCGTCCCATGAAAAAGAACGGAACTCCTGATATGAATGGAAAGCCGGTTTACCTGCGCGGAATCGCTCATGCACTGATAATCAATTCAGACAACCAACTTCTTTTAACCCAAAGAAGCAGGGGCAGGTTTGCAGGGTACACTGACATAGGGGTAACCGGAACAATAGAACCTGGTGAAGAAATTCAAGAAACAGCCATGCGTGAGCTAGAAGAGGAACTCGGAATCCGCAAGGGGCAACAAGGTGGCCTTGTAATGATAGCTCTTGGCTTTCATGTAACCAAAGATGCCTTTATTTCGATTACAACCTTTGGCATTCGCTATGATGGTCCAATTCATCCAAATCCTGATGAAATTTCATGTGCAGACTTCATTAAACCCGAACGTGTTCTGAGAGAGAAACGCCACTACACGGCATTATCATTACAGCCATGGCTCAGGTTAACGCTAGATAAGTATCCTTCTTATCTTATTGCCAAGATACGACAAGGTGAAAAGATATGACGCTCACACAAACCATGGGCCATAGAGGGGCGGCAGCACTGGAACCTGAAAACACATTACGAAGCTTCAGGAAAGCGATAGAAATAGGCGTTGACTATGTTGAATTTGATATCCACCGCTGCAAAAGCGGAGAACTGGTTGTCATTCACGACGAAACAGTTGACAGGACAACAAATGGAAAAGGATTCGTTGCTGACCTGACGCTGCAGCAGCTGAAAAAACTAGATGCAGGAAAAGGCGAAAGGATACCAACCCTGCAGGAGACGATTGACTGCTGCAAGGGAAAGGCAAAGATGCAGATAGAGCTAAAGGCAGTTGGATTGGAAGAAGACACGATTACCGCGATTGAGAAAAACAATATAGATGCAGATACCGTTGTTATTTCATTCTACCATGAATGCATCAAAAAAACCAAGGAAAATGCTGTGGCAAGGAAAATTCGGATAAAAACCGGCGCGCTCATAGTTGGGAATCCAATCAACGCCGCTGATATTGCGAAGGCTGCAAAGGCGGACTATATTTCAGCGAACCAAAATTTTACAGATGAGCGAATGGTCAGGAATCTTAAGAATGCCGAAATTCACATCATTGTCTGGAACTGTGATACAGAGGAAGACATCAAGCGGCTGGCGGCGCTGGGCGTGGACATGATAGGAAGCAACAGGCCGGACTTGCGGGTAAAGGCGCTGGGGAAATGAAAGAGGAGTTGATTGACGTTGTGGATGACGAAGACAATGTGCTCAGGCAGGTGACCTGGAAAGAAATGCACGAAAAATCGCTATTGCACCGGTCAGCCAACATTTTCGTCTTCAATTCAAAGGGGCAGATTTTCATGCATAAGAGAAACAGGAACCTGCCTCTTTACCCAGGGATGTTCGACCTGAAAGCGGGAGGCGTAGTGCAAGCTGGCGAAAGCTATGAGAATGCAGCGAAAAGAGAGCTAAAAGAAGAATTGGGAATAGAATCGGCAGAGTTACAATACCTATTTGACTTCAAATTCCGAGGCGGCCACAATAACAACAACAGGAAAGTCTACAAGTGCACCTATGATGGGAAAATAAGGCTGCAGGAAGAGGAAGTTGAAGAAGGGATGTTTATAACCTTTGAAGCGGCAAAGAAAATTCTGGAAGAAGGGAATATTTCGCCTTCCGGGGCTGCTGTTTTTAGAGAGTTCTTGAAGAGAGTGAAGAAATGAACAAGCCAAAAAAGGTCTTGATTCTAGGAAGTGGCGCATTGCAGATTGGCCAGGCAGGGGAGTTTGATTTTTCCGGGTCACAGGCACTAAAAAGCTTGAAGGAAGAGAGTATTAAGACTGTACTGATTAACCCGAACATAGCCACAATACAAACCGACCAAAGGCTTGCTGACAAGATCTATTTTCTTCCAGTGACACTCTACTTCGTAGAAAAAATCATCGCCAAAGAACGCCCGGACGGCATCCTCCTTGGCTTTGGAGGCCAGACAGCGCTGAACTGCGGCGTTGCGCTGCACGACAATGGCGTTTTGCAAAAATACGGCGTAAGGGTGCTTGGAACACCTATTGAAGCCATAAAGGCGACAGAAGACCGCGAACTGTTTGTGAAAGCTGTGGAAAATGCAGGGCTGAAGACGCCGAAAAGCCTTGCAGTTACGGATGTCAACTCTGCGCTTAAGGCTGCTGAAAAAATAAAATATCCCGTAATGATAAGGTCAGCGTATGCCCTAGGAGGACTCGGGAGCGGCGTTTGCCAAAATGATGACGAATTGAAAGACATGACCGGGCAAGCCCTGGCAAACGCACCGCAGATATTGGTTGAAGAGTATCTGGAGCACTGGAAGGAAATTGAATACGAAGTTGTAAGGGACGCCTACGACAACTGCATCACGGTATGCAACATGGAAAACTTTGACCCGATGGGCATACATACCGGGGAGAGCATAGTTGTTGCTCCATCGCAGACACTGACAAACCACGAATATCACATGCTAAGGGAGATTGCTATAAGGCTGATAAGACATCTTGGCATTATTGGGGAGTGCAACATCCAATATGCGCTTGACCCTGATTCTGACGAGTACAGGATTATTGAGGTAAATGCAAGACTGTCACGAAGCTCTGCGCTCGCCTCCAAGGCAACAGGATACCCGCTGGCGTTTGTTGCTGCCAAGCTGGCGTTGGGATATTCGCTTACTGAGATTAAAAATTCCATCACTCAGACAACGATTGCCTGCTTCGAGCCAGCGCTTGACTACATTGTCGTCAAAATACCAAGATGGGACCTGAAGAAATTCAGGAACGTCAGCAGGCGGATTGGAAGCTCGATGAAGTCTGTGGGGGAAGTAATGGCCATAGGAAGGACATTTGAGGAGGCAATACAGAAAGCTGTCAGGATGCTGGACATTGGGGCGTATGGACTTGTCGGAAACACAGAACCATCGGCAACCGGAAAGCGGGGAGCCAGAGGGAAGGCAGACTTTGGCAATTATGACGTAGAGGAAGACCTCAAGAATCCAACTGACGAAAGGCTGTTTGTGATTGTTGAGGCAATCAAAGAAGGATATGGCATTGAACAAATTCATAAGCTTACGGGCATAGACGAGTGGTTCCTCAATAAGATAGCGAATGTCGTTGCCATGGAAAAAGAGATTGTTGCTGCAAAAAAAGAAATCCAGCCGCAGCTGCTCAGAAAAGCGAAGCAGCGAGGGTTTGCCGATAGGCAGATAGCAAGGCTAATTGATTCAAAAGCCAATGACGTAAGGGCGCTACGGAAGAAGCACGGCATAATCCCGGTTGTGAAGCAGATTGACACTCTTGCAGCAGAATACCCTGCCAAAACGAACTACTTGTACTTGACGTACAACGGAGACGAGGATGATATTACTTCCAGCAGCAGCAGCAAGAAAATAATCGTGCTTGGCTCTGGGGTTTACCGCATCGGAAGCTCTGTGGAGTTTGACTGGTGCTGCGTCAATTCTGTCTTTACCCTGCGGCAACTGGGATACGAGGCCGTGATGGTAAATTACAATCCTGAAACAGTCAGCACAGACTACGATGTTTGCGACAAGCTGTATTTTGAAGAGATAAGCTCAGAAACTGTCACGGACATTTATGAAAAGGAAAATCCCGAGGGCGTCATAATCTCAATGGGAGGCCAGATTCCAAACAACATAGCTGTCAAGATTTCAGAATTGGGTGTCCGGATACTTGGAACAAATCCTGAAAGCATAGACGGGGCCGAAAACAGGCAAAAGTTTTCGCACCTGCTGGACAAGCTTGGAATAGAACAGCCCCAATGGGAACAGCTAACAAGCATTGGGGAAGCAAAGAAATTCGCTGCTTCGGCGGGGTACCCGGTCCTGGTAAGGCCATCGTATGTCCTGAGCGGGGCTGCCATGAGCATAGCCTTTACTGACGAGGATCTGGAGCAATACCTTGAGAACGCTTCAAGGGTGAGCAGCGAATATCCGGTAGTCATAAGCAAATTCATCATGAATTCGAAAGAAGTCGAAATAGATGCTGTTGCGGCGGACGGAAAAATAATCCTCCAGGCAATAACAGAGCACATAGAGAATGCCGGGGTGCACTCCGGGGACGCCACTATGGTATTCCCGCCAAAAAAGCTGTATGTGGAAACTACGCGAAAGATATCTGAAATAGCTGCCAAAATAGCAGCTGCCCTGAACATAACCGGCCCATTCAACATGCAGTTCCTTGCCAAGGAAAACGATGTGAAGGTCATAGAGTGCAACCTCCGCGCATCAAGAAGCTTCCCGTTTGTCTCAAAAGTCTCAAAAATGAACTTTGCGGAGAAGGCAACAAAGGCAATACTTGGATTTGAGAGTGGAAACGGCAAAATCACGGATGCCGCAGAGGGCATAAGCCACGTGGGCGTCAAATCACCGCAGTTCTCATTCGCCAGGCTCAAGGGAGCAGACCCACTGACAAGGGTAGAAATGGCCTCAACAGGGGAAGTTGCGTGCCTGGGGGCAAATACCTACGATGCCTTCCTGAAAGCAACAATGGCTGCAGGACTCAAGCTGCCAGAGCACAATATACTTCTCAGCATTGGCGGAGATGAAGCAAAAGTTAAATTCCTGCCATACGCCAAAAGACTGGATGAGCTGGGTTATAACCTGTTCGCCACGCACCACACAGCCCAATTCCTTGAAAAAAACGGCGTAAAAGCAACATTGCTGCACAAAGTCTCGGAAGACAAAAGCCCAAACATACTGGAATACCTTGAAGGAAGGAGCGGCGAGAAGTTGCACCTCGCCATAAACATCCCAACAGCGTTCACAAAGCAGGAGCTGGACGACGAGTACGTAATAAGAAGGAAAGCGGCAGACTACAGCATACCCTTAATCACAAACCTGCAGCTGGCAAGGCTGCTGGCGGAAGCAATAACCTCTGTCAAAATGGAAGAGCTGGAAGTGAAAGCGTGGGATGAATACACTTAACCAAAAAACTTATAAATAATAGCTTGTATATACTTATATAATGACGCAGAAAAACATATTGCACAGCCCGACCCTTGAGTCGGTTTTAATGGTAGAAAAAGCCATACATAAATACAGTCAGGAATGCGGGAAATACCAACTGTGGAAAAAACTGCCGAAGAAGATGATGTACCAGACATTCCAAGTGATTCTGGATTACCTTGAAAGCTCAGGGAAGATATTGATAGACAAGGACGGCTGCATAATGTGGACATACGACCCGGAAGGCATCAAAAAAATACTGGCAAATGGTGTTAAATTACGTTGACAAATGCAAAGCAGGTCTATGTTGCTTTTGCTGAGATAAAATTAGATAAGGAATTCGAAACCCTTAAAGAAGGAAAGTTTCAAGACAAACAGCTCTATAATTTTATAGATAGGGCAATGAAGGACATGAAAAACAACCCTATTTGCGGAATCAAGATTCCAAAGAGATTATGGCCAAAAAAATACATTGAAGAGTATGACATTAACAACCTCTGGAAATATGACCTGCCAAACGGCTGGAGATTGATTTACACAATAAAAGAAGATGAGGTAAAGATATTAAACGTGGTTCTTGAGTGGTTTGACCACAAAGAATATGAAAGAAAATTCAATTATTAGGGGAGACCGCAAATGACCGACATAAGCACAAAGATACTGAACGTGAAGCTGGCAAACCCGACTATTTTGGCATCAGGCATAATGGGAGTGTCAGGGGCATCATGCGTTTTTGTAGCCAAGAACGGCGCCGGGGCGATAATCCCGAAATCCATAGGGCCTCGCGAAAGGGAAGGGCACAATAACCCGATACTTGTAGAGTTCAATGGCGGATTCCTGAATGCAGTCGGGCTGCCAAATGCCGGCATTGACAACAGCCTGGGCGAGATAGAATTCGCGATGAAAAACGCTGGAGTGCCGGTAATTCCAAGCATTTTTGGAGGCACGAAAGAGGAATTTGGCACGGTTGCCGAGAAAATGGCGACGCTGAAGCCGCAAATGATTGAAGTCAATCTGTCCTGCCCGAACACGGCAGACGACTTCGGCATGGCCTTTGCGCTGGATGCTGACACGGCTGCAGAGGTCATCCGCATCGTGAAAAGCAGGACAAAAGTCCCGATAATTGCCAAGCTTGCCCCGAACGTGCCGAGCATCAAGAAAATAGCCAAGGCAGTTGAGGATGCCGGTGCGGACGCAATTTCAGCTGTCAACACCATGCCAGGAATGGCAATTGACGTCAAGACGGCAAAGCCGATACTGCACAACAGGCAAGGCGGCATAAGCGGGCACGCAATGAAGCCCATAGCGGTTAATTGTGTTTATGACATTTACAAGACTGTAAAGATACCCATTATTGGCATTGGCGGGGTTACAACTGGCGAGGATGCAGTTGAGATGATAATGGCCGGGGCTGTTGCGGTTGAGATAGGGACAGCAATTTATTATCGCGGGATTGATGTTTTCAGGAAAGTCAGCGATGAGATAAGGCAGTTCATGGCAGAAAACGGGTACAGCACGATAAAAGAAATGATTGGGCTGGCTCACAAGGAGTAAACCTTAAATAATAGCCTGCCATTATCCTGCCATTAGGTGATGCGAATGGTGACCATGACGGCGGATGTTACGGAAGGCGTGAAGAAGATGGCAGAGGGACTTATAAAGAGCGGCCTCTACAAGTCGCAGTCTGAAGTGGTGAGGGATGCAATAAGGCAGCTTGCTTATAAGTACAAAATAGATACGGCAGGGTCAATTGAAAAAGCAAGAGTAATACTGGACAGAGCTGCCGAAAAATCAGGCAAGTCATTATCTAAAACTGTGAGAGAAATCAGGGATGAAGAATGAAGTATCTGGATACGTCAGCATTTGTTAAACACTACCGTGCAAAAGAAGACGGCTCGGAAATGATGAATAAATTGTTCGATGATGCGAAAGTCGGCAAAGAGCAGTTGGTTTCCTCATTTATTGTCATTGGAGAAGTCATTTCTGTTTTTGATAAGTGGACAAGGCATAAGCACATTTCAAACGATGAATGTGCCGAACTGATCAAGATATTCATAAGGGAAATAAAAGAGTTAAATGATGCTGGAATATTGCTGCTTGAACACTTGTCAACTTCAACCGTCACAAACTGCCTAGACTTGATTACTGAACATCACTTGTCATTAAATGATTCCATACATCTTTATACGGCGCTGGCGAATAAGGACATGATTGAACTGTTTGTTTGCTGCGATGAGAACTTAATAAAGGCCGCAAAGACCGAAGGGTTGGGAGTGTTCAATCCTGAAAAAATGTGATAAAATGGAAAAGCCGCTTGAAAGGCCGCAGGTTGTTGGAATTAGCAAAGTTACAGACGAAAATGAAGGGATAAAGACGGTTTTCTTGAAGTCAACTTTGCAGGCGCTGCCAGGGCAGTTTGTGATGGTATGGCTACCAAGAGTGGATGAAAAGCCTTTCGCAGTCAGCTACAGCAACGGCGGAGAGATGGGAATCACGGTTTCAGCCATCGGGCCTTTCTCAAGCAAGCTCTCATCAATGAAGCCAGGCGAAAAAGTCGGCATAAGAGGCCCATACGGCACGGCCTACGGCCTCGAAGGGAAAAAAGTGGCATTGATAGGAGGGGGCTATGGCGCAGTGGCCCTTGCAACGCTTGCGGAAGAGGCCCTCAAAAAAGGAATCAAGGTGAAATTCATACTCGGGGCAAGAACAAAAAGCAGGCTTGTCTGCGAAGAAAGAATACAGAAGCTCATAGGCCGGGAAAACCTGATGGTAACAACGGACGACGGCAGCGCAGGCACGAAAGGCATAGTCACAGACGCGCTCAGGCAGCTTCTCAAAAAGGAGCGGATTGACAAGATATTCGCATGCGGCCCGGACAGGATGCTAAAGGTGGTAGCGGAAACAGGAACGGCTGCCGGAGTCAAGGGAGAGGTAAGCGCGGAGCGCTGGTTCAAGTGCGGGGGCATGGGAATATGCGGCCACTGCTGCGTTGACCCAACCGGGATACGGCTGTGCGTCGAAGGGCCGGTCATTTCGTTTGAGACGGCACTGAAAATTACTGAACTGGGCGAATATCACAGACTCAAGTCAAGCAGGAAGGAAAAACTGGGCGGGCACTAGAAAAATTTTTCAACAGCCCTTAACGTTCCGCCAACAATATCACCAATCGGGGTTGATGGAGTCGTAAGATTCACGCACCTGTAGCAGTTATTTGCCCTGAACGGGCCTTGTTCTCTTAAAGCTTCAACGTGAGCCCGATAGTCCTTCCAAATTTGTTGAGGCGGCCTATTGTCAAGATTGCTAAAAACCCTGCCTTCCGGATAAAGGCTTAAATCGCCGTTAGTGTATATTTTTAGGGAACGGGGCTTGAATGGGATGCTGCCCTCCTTAACGAAGGTGTCAAAATTCCCTAAAGCCACTTTTCTTCCAACAACGTTGCCATATTTTCTTTTTAGCAGGAGTATTGATTCTGCCAAGCTTCCGCCAAAGACATTTTCAAGGGTCTGGATTGTTATTGCCCTTGCATCAGTGGAAGTGTCATAACATGAATCAACTGAAGAAGGTTTTGAAGCAGAATACGGCTGGAAAGACACAAGAGCGCCAACCTGATTCCCATACGAAACAGTTTCTTCCATCTCCGAAGGGATAGTAGCATTGTCAATAGTTGCTGTAATAACAACTTTTCCAAACAACGGGGCAGTTGCCACACAGGTCTCGATAGCAGCCTTAATTGTTTCGACACCGTATCTCTGAACCCGCGTAAGCTCCCTGAACTTAACATCGTCTATTCTGGGCATTGAAATGCTGATGAAAGAAATTCCGGCTGCCCAGTATTCCCTGGCTTTCTCATTATTCCCATCAATAAGAGTGCCATTAGTAACTATTCCGACAATATTCCTCTCGGAAGCTTTTGAGATTATGCCAGCAAGGTCTTTCCTCATAGTAGGCTCAAACCCTGCAATCACGACAACCAAGCTTCCAAATGCCTCTCCGAGCTTGTCTATTCGCGCTTCAAGATTACCAAAAGGCACTTCACCATCCAGTTTGCCCTGGTCGAGCAGGAGCGGAAAGTCACAGCCTTCGCACCTTAAATTGCAATTATTAGTGACATCAAAAGAAGCATAAAAAGGGCGGCTAAACAGATAATTAAAGGTCAATGATGGCAGCTTTCGCAACTCACTCAGCATTATCAGGAGTTTATGATGACCACTTAAATATCATCACTTGAATGCGTCGTTATAGAATGCGGTTTTTCAAGAAAAAGCTTTAACAGGTTCAGGATTATGCTCGTATAACCGAACATTGATAAGATTTGACTTGTAAACTGTAGATAGGGCTGAAACCTTACCTTCAAGCATTATTGCGTCTTCATTTTTTCTTATTCGCAACCTCTCCAAACGGGTGAACCTCTCCCATTTGTATGGAATGTCTCCCTTGCCTAGAAAAATGCCGTCAGGGTTTTCAACAACTATATCGGCGCAGACAAGCTGCCTCATCCAATAATGCTGCATCACCCAATTGCTGGTTTGGCCTACACGATAAAAAAGGTGGCCGGTATGCGCCCACTCCCTTTTGGGGGCGCAAATGTTAGCTCTAAGATGGCGGATATCCAGAATATTATCTCTGGCTATCAACACCCACTTTTCCAGCCTTTCAGAAGCCGTGTGGCCTTGAAGGCTGGGCTTGAATTGATGTAATAATGCTTTTGCTACGCTAAAATCGGCTGCCGCAACTGCCTCAAGTAATTGCATGACATTGTCACGGGCGCTATATTGCGAAGCAATATCCGGGAGGTTCATGTAACTGGGAAGATAATCTGGCATCTTCGGTCACTGATCGGTTCCTTCCTTTCCTGCACTTTCAAATACAGAATCAAGCAACCGCGAATATTCAGCATGATACTTCTGGAATAGTGCACGTTTTTCATCACTCCACAGATCACTCGCGTCCAAAATGACATAAGGGGCAGTGAAAAAGCTTGACTTTCCTGCATCTGAAAGCACAACCTTATCAAGAGTTTTGTCACAGGACATATCTGTCAGAGTAAGCAGAGTCTTACCATCATCTTTGGAAAGAACAGATCTACATGACGCTTGAGAGACAATAATGGCATAACGCCTTTGTTCCACAAAAGTTACCCGCGCACCACCCGCATCAATAGTGTATCTGCTAACATTACTCCAGCTATTATCACTACAACCAAAAAGCATAACTGCACCAAGTGAAGCAATCAAAAATCGCAAAGCGTGGCTCAAACTGTGTTTGGCATATGTTTTTGTGCTTGCTAAAAAACCTGTAACGCGCCAATCTATCAAAGAAGAATAATGGACTGACATTCCTGCCATTAACTCGACTTTCCTTAAATTTGTGCGCTTGCAAAAAAACAAAAAACTTAAAGAAAAAACTTTAAAAGCAAAAGCGGATTCTCTCATACAATGCTGCTGGAACTGGACAATAAGCGGAAGACGACAAAGGCGAAGATAATCGAGCTTCTAATTGAGACATGGCCGCTGAATGTCAAGAAGATACATAATGAGCTGATAAAAAGGCTGGGCATACGGGTAACATACCAGGCCATACACCTATCAATGAAAGAATTCGTGGAGCAGGGCATTGCCACGAGGGAAGGCATGGATTACATGCTCAACCCGGAATGGATTGACAGGATGGCCGGAATTGCCAATTCGCTGGTTGAGAAATACACCATGGCACATAGAATAACCACAGCGAATCAGTTCCAGGAACTCAACTTCAATACAATCAGGGAAGCGTGGGACTTCCTTCTACGGAAGGCCAACGAAGGCTTTTTCGGGAAAACGGACGAGTGCTACATACAGATTGCAAGGATGTTTGCAGTGCCAGTGCCGCAGAAGGACGTAGATGCAATTGAAAGGTTCACAAGCCAAACAAGGACTGTCCTGATGTGCAGGGGAAAATGCCCGATTGACATGCTGGCGGCCAATTTTCTCAGAAAACATGGCGCAGAAGTCATCCTCGGAGTGCCATGCGCCCACCCAACGAACACAGCGCTGATAGGAAACTGCGTCGTAAGCATTTATGTATTATACCCGAAAGAGGAGATGACAAGGTTCAACAGGTTTTACAACTCAATCAAGGACATCCTCAAGGAAGACATATTTACGGCATTTTCAAACATTCTACTCAAGAATGTCAGAGTGAAGATAACGATAAACAGGAACCTCGAGATATATGCTGACGTGCTTGAGCAGACGAAAAAGATAATAGAACAGGCCAAGAAGACGCGTTAAGCAAACGCCGACATCCTTATCGGGCCCGCAAGGGTGGGAAAACGGCTTCTGCCTTTAGAGGCGAATAAACGACCGCCGGTCAGAGACCGGCGGTATTCAGAAACTACGCGGCGAACGCTGCGAGCGTCGTCTGGCTTCTGCTGCTTAACGGGCTGAACGCGCCGTACTTCTGAAGCTACCAGAGCAAGACGCCACCGGTCAAAGACCGGTGGAAAAAGATTTTTAAATAGGCGAAAATTCCAACATGCTTTAATGCTTCTAATCAAAAACTGCAAAGTTCTGGCCGGCAACGAGTTCTTAGAGAGAAGCATTTTGATCGGTGATGACGGGAAAATTGAGAAGGTTGCGACTTCAGGGCTGAAAACTGCTGATGTGGTGGTTGATGCGGCTGGAAAATATGCGTTGCCGGGACTGATTGACATCCACGTCCATTTCAGGGAGCCCGGAATGACGCAAAAGGAAGATTTCCTCACTGGAAGCAGGGCTGCGGCTGCCGGAGGGGTGACCACAATATTTGACATGCCTAACACCAGGCCGGCAACGACAACAGTTCAGCTACTTGAGGAGAAAAGGAAGCTGGCTGCGGCAAAATGCGTTGTCAATTACGGGCTTTACATGGGTGCAACTGCGACAAATCTTGAAGAAGTCGAGAAGGCCAGAAACATTCCGGGAGTCAAGCTCTACATGGGCAGCACAACCGGCGACATGGCAATGACTGACAAGGAAAAGATACGTGATTTCTTCCACAGCGGCAGGAAAATTGTTGTGCATGCTGAAGACGAGGAGTTGATGAAAAGGAATATGGAGAATTTCAAGGGGGAAAACAACTCTGAAATCCACGCTAAAATACGCAGCGGTGAAGTGGCTTTGGCTGCCGTGAAGGAAGCCATCTCGATTGGAGGTGACATCCATATAACACACAGCAGCACGAAAGAAGAAATGAAAATGATAAAGGCAAAGGGGATAACGTGCGATGTAACCCCCCACCACCTGTTCCTGACAGCTGACGAGCTGAAAAAGCAGGGCAACTATGCCAAGATGAACCCGCCATTGAGAAGCAGGGAAGACGTTGAGGCGCTTTGGATGGCTGTGAACGATGGCACAGTGAACTGCATAGCAACAGACCACGCGCCGCACACAGCCGAAGAAAAAGAGAAAGGCTACCGGGAGGCTCCATCGGGAGTGCCAGGGGTGCAGACAATGCTGTCATTGCTACTGGATGCGGTGAACAAAAAAAGGCTTACGCTGCAGCAGCTGATACGGCTGACTTCAGAGAATCCGGCAAGCCTTTTCAGCATTAAGAACAAGGGAAAACTTGCTGTTGCCGCTGACGCTGACATAACACTTGTTGACCTGAAGGAAGAGAAAACAATAAAAAACGATGACATGCTGTCGAAGTGCGGCTGGACGCCATTTAACGGGTGGAAGGTTAAGGGGGCTGTGGCTGCGACGATTGTGAATGGAACGGTCGTATATGATGAGGGCGCGATTATGAATGAAAAAACAAAAGGAAAGGAGGCAATCTTTAATGGGAAATGAAGAAAAAGTCGCTGAGCTATTGCTAAAGGCAAGCGCGGTCATTCTCAGGCCGCAAAAACCGTTCAAGTTCTCATCTGGAATACTCAGCCCGATATACTGCGACAACCGGCTGCTGCTGTCAAAACCAAGCGAAAGGAAGATGCTGACCAGGTTCTATGTCAGAAAAATAATGAAAGCCGGCCTGAACCCGGATGTCATTGCCGGGATTGCAACGGCAAGCATACCATGGGCTGCACTAGTGGCTGAGAAGCTCAAAAAGCCCATGATATACATACGCAAGGAAGCGAAGGACCACGGATGGGAAAACCTGATTGAGGGAGGGCTAACCCCCGGGCAGAGTGTCCTTGTCATAGAAGACCTTGTGAGCACAGGAGGAACATCACTCTCATCCGTTGTGGCCGCAAGGAAAGAAGGGGCTGTAGTAGAGAACTGCCTGGCAATCTTCTCGTACGAGATGGAGCTGGCAAACAAGGGATTTTCTGAAGCACAGTGCAGGCTGCTGACGCTGAGCAATTTCAGCACGCTCATCAGGGTGGCTGCAAAGAAGGGCTACATCAAGGAAGAGGAGATAGAAATGCTCAGGGAGTGGAGCAAAAACCCTGCCGGGTGGGGAAAGAAGATGGGGCTTGAGCAGTAAGCGGGTATTTTTCCGTCAATGCCATATTTTGTCGCTTACTAAAAACAGTAAAGTATTTATTGATGGCTTCTGGGAAGCTTGCACAAACATGAAACTGCGAATAGGCGTCATGGGCTCCGGGCTGGAAAGGGGGGAGAATAACCTACCGAAAAAAGCATTGCAGATGGCATACGATGTAGGTCGGGAGATTGCAAGGCACAACTGCATACTTGTCAACGGCGCGTGCTGGGGCATACCTTACCAGGCGAGCAAGGGGGCAAAGGATGCTGACGGATTCGTAATGGGGGTGTCCCCGGCCGGGAACCTGAGGGAGCATGTGGAAAATTACGGTTTTCCGGTTGACTCGTTTGACATAATAATATACACCGGATTCGGATTCAAGGGGAGGAATGTTGTCAACGTCACCAATTGCGACGCCATAATCATAGTGGGAGGGCATGTCGGGACGCTCAACGAATTCACCATAGCATACGATGAAGGAATGGTAGTGGGGCTCATGCAGCACTCGGGGGGTATAGCTGACGCTGTTGATGGCATAATAAAGATAGCCAGGAAAAAAACAGGCGCCACGCTCATCTACGACAGGGATCCGCATGAACTGGTGAGAAGAGTCATAACAGAGATAGTCAGGAGAACCGAAAAAGAGGAGAAGTGGAGGAAAAAGGTAAATCACCACAAGTGCGAAAAATGCTGAACAGGAAAAATGGATTTCGCCGAATATCTTGAAAAAACAGCCAGAAACAATGACAGCATTGTGTGCTTCGGGATAGACCCGGTGATTGAAAGGATACCTCTCAAGTTGAAAGGCACCGGGAGGAGAATAACCAAGTTTTATTCTGAAATGCTTTCTGCCATTGCCGACGACATAGCTGCCGTGAAGCCAAACTATGCGTACTTCGCACAATATGGCTTTGATGGATTGAAAGCCCTGGAAAAGATAATTGCCGTTGCAAAAAAGGAAAAGCTGCCGGTCATACTGGACGCGAAGAGGGGGGACATAGGAAAAAGCAGCGAGGCATACTCCAAAGAGGTGTTTGGATTCTGGAAGGCAGACGCTGTCACGGTCAGCCCATACATGGGCACGGACAGCGTCCTGCCTTTCATTACTCAATCGAAAGGGGTTTACGTACTTGTGAGGACTTCAAACCCGGGATCCAGGGACTTGCAGCAGCTGCCGATGAAAAGCGGGAAAGAACTTTTCATGGAAACGGCGGGAAAGGTGCTTGAATGGGGAACCGGCGCCGTAGTAGGAGCAACCAACATTTCAGAGCTTGGCAGGATAGCGCGTTTTTTCGCCGCGGCGAACAGGAAGACGCCGTTGCTTATACCTGGAGTCGGCTCACAGGGAGGCAACGCGTCCGAAGTTGCTGAGATGCTGAAGGCGGCCAACAGAAGCATAGCAATGCACCGGATAAACAGCAGCAGCGGGATTAGCTATGCTTATGAGAAATACGGCGGCAATTACGTTGCGGCTGCAGAGAAGGCCGTGAAAGAGTTGAATTCAGAGATAGGCCTGTGAAATGCCTGTTCTTTACCTTTTTAATGTTGATGGAACGATGGTTGACGTGAATAATTACGCTACATGTTGGCTGAAAGGCGCGTTTCACCTATCAGAACCTCAATTGTCTTAGAAGGAACCAGAGCTTGCGGGTAGTAAGAGCTGTCAACAACCAAGCGGTTGACAAACAGCAGCTTGCTGGCATAGACCTGCCGGCTGCCTGCATATACGACAACGTCAGCTACCATGACCTTGCTCCTGCCTGATGTATCAAAAGCAACCAGCTCGACCCCATCGAGCTTCTTTTCAAGCACGTAGCCGTTTCCAAAAAGAACGTCAGCAGGCCGGTCTGGCAAGCAGGACTTGACAACCAGAGGAACAGACGCTTTCATGAGCCCGGGGTTGCCATCCTCTTTCCTTTTTGCAAATACCGTTGCAAAGTGTTCACCAGGCTTGAGCGTGCCAGGCCTGATGGAAAAATAGGTGCCAGCTCCAGGGCCGTAGTAGCTGCCAAAGTGTTCAACATTCCCCACCGGCTGCATTGAAAGCTCGCTTATTTCAGGATTCGGATTGCTGGAAATTACAAGATATGCGTCGTAAGCGAGGGAAGTTCCCTTTATGGCCGCCCTGACAACTCCAAACCCTTTGCTGCACATAACGCCACCGGGATTTTCCACAACTGCCTCAATTGATTCAACTGCCCTTCCGGAAACCAGTTTATTTGAAGTGATAAACTGCCGGGAAGAGCTGCCTGACGACAGCAGCTGTTCAAGGGGTTGTGAAGCAACCTGCCCTGCAAACGGCATGGCGGCAAGGACAACTGTACCTGTGATTGCCAAGTTGGCAGCAAGGCGGCCAAGGGAGCGAAAGCGCAGGTTCATACCGCCCAGGAAAGCAGACTCAGCTTAAAAAGTCATCCATACATTGACCACTTTTAAGTGGAAATGAAAATCCCAACCGCGGCAAGCCGAAGGGCATGAAACCTATAGTCAAGGACAGAAATAAATGAACAAAAAGCTGTCCTTGACTAATATCAAAGGGCATATCGCATGCTCAACTTTTTGTGCCCTTTGCTATATTTGACTGATCAAACAGGGTCTATGAGTGAAAGGTAAGTGACCTTGTGCGATTTTTTCAGCACCTTATAGGCCGGCTCTGTTATAAAAATGGCAAAAATCCCAGCAACGTTCGCTTTTGCCTGGCCGCAGATGCTTATCAGCGAATCAAACGTTGTGCCTGCACGGATGACGTCATCAACGACGAGGACATCCTCATTCCTTTTCAGGAGAGACTTCGGAAGAAAAAACGGCGCGGCAAGGGGCTTGGAAGCAGTGCCCCTGGAAACATAATGGTCGGAAAAGGCGATTTCCTGCGTTCGCTTAGCATAGATGCACCTTGCACCCATCATGTTGGCAAGGGAATTTGCCAGGGGAATGCCATCAACTGCCGCGGTAAGGACAGCATCAACATTCCCTGCATGAAAGCCTTTCATGGCGTTGAAGGCAATCACATTCAGGAGAAAAGGCTGCGAAAGAATGTCTGCAGTGACTATGAATTTCGATCTGCTGTTCCTTGCAACGTCAAGAAGCTTTGAGAGATAGTTCTTGGTGAAAAAGGATGTGATTTTATCGGCACGGTCGGCCTTCGGCAAAACATAGCCATGGATGTAACGGTTAAGCACGCCGGCGGGCAGCGAGAGTTCCCTTGACAGGACGCGAAAGGTCTTCTGCGCCTTCATGGCCTTGAGGCAGTCAACCGAAAGCAATTTTACCTTGGTTTCCTCAAGTGCTGTAAGGTGCTTTACTTGCGAAGGCATGTTGCAAGAGCATGCGCAAAACCTATATAAAGATTTGTCTGATTGCACATTTTCTCATGAATGCTGTTGTCATAGGGGCGTACTGGGGGGACGAGGGCAAGGGCAAGATAGTTGACATGCTGGCAGCGAATTCCGACTGGGTTGCCAGGTTCAATGGCGGGGATAATGCCGGGCACACAATTGTCGCAAATGGAAAGGAAGTTGTATTGCACGTTGTTCCTGCAGGGATGGTGCAGGGCAAGAATGTTGCGATAGGCCCGGATGTCTTCTTCAACCCCAAAACATTCTTTGCCGATTATGAAGGCGTGCTCAAGGCAGGGTTCAGGGTTAACGGCAGGATATTGATTGATGAGAGAGCTCATGTCATAATGCCGTACCACATCGCGCTCGATGCAGGTGGGGAGGCAAGCGGAAAGCTCGGCACCACAAAAAGGGGGATAGGACCAGTAGCCAAAGACAAGGCATCAAGGACAGAGGATATCACTATCTGCGACCTGGTAAGCCCGGGCTTAAGGGAAAAGATAAAAGCCGTTGTTGCTGCAAAAACCGCTGAGCTTGTCGCTGTCAAGGCAATTGAAAAGGCTGCCGATGCTGAAAAGTATGCTGAAGCAGCATATGCTGAATATGCCCCTTATGCTGAAAAGATACGGCCTTATGTTGGAAGCTGCGCCTATGAGCTGAACGCCGCGCTTGACTCAGGAAAGACAATGCTGTTGGAAGGCGCACAGTCAACCCTGCTTGACGTCGTGCATGGGACAAGGCCGTATGTGACATCTTCAAACTGCACGGCAGGAGGAGCGGCTGCCAACCTTGGAATTGACCTGAGAAAATTCAAGATAATTGCAGTCGTCAAAGCCTACCCGACAAGGGTTGGAGAAGGGGCGTTCCCATCGGAGCTTGGCAATTACGAGGACGCCAAAAAAGAGAAAAAAGGCGAAACCCTGACCGCTGCGGAGAAGAAAAACGCGGTTGACGGCGACCAGGGCCTGCTGGGAAAATGGATAAGGCAGGACGGCAGGGAGTTTGGGGCGACCACAGGAAGGCCGAGAAGGACAGGATACCCCGATTTTGTCGCACTGAACTATTCAGCCATGATAAACGGCGTTGACGAATGGGCAATCACAAAAATAGACATCCTTTCAGGAAAGCCGCTGAAGGCGGTTGTGGCTTACGAAAAAGACGGGAGGAAAACCACAAGATTCCCGTTCAAGCTTGAAGGCTGGAAGCCGGTCTACGGAAACAGGGAATACTTCTGGAACGCCATGGCGGAGAGCGAAATAAAAGCCGCTGTTGCAAAAGGCTATGACGCGCTGCCTGGCGGAATGAAGGAATACATACGCGACCTAGTAATTGCAACAAAAACGCCAGTCTCCATGGTATCCCTCAGCCCCGAAAGGGAAATAACAGTCACCAAAGACGTGTTGAAAAGGACGATGGAGTATTTGAGATGACAATAACTGCCCTTAACGTCTCTGAATTAGTCGCCCAAAATGCCTTAAAGTATGTTGGATTTCCTTCTGTGCACCACAGCCGCTTCCATACGGGGCAGTATTATCCCGAAAACGAACGACTCCAGAGAGACAATAGCGTTGAAGAATTTCTTAGAAAACATGCTGGGCTGCAATGGACACAAAACTATTACACTTATCTAAGGGAAGTTCACACGCCCGATTCGGCAGAAATAGGGCTTGACTGCTCCCTGCTCATTAAACTTGCAGTAACAGACGCCCTAACCCATCTTGGAATAGATACTGAAGTGCCACGACATGTTGAAGAATTTTATGGCTGGATACTAACACGATTTGCGAGCACAGAACGACCCTTTGATGCCGGAACACTTTTATTCTTACATGCGAACACGAAAAGGCAGCCGCCAGACCATATTGGGTTATACGTTGGCAATGGAGAGATTATTCATGCACCAGGCATTGACGGAACCGTGGTAAAAAGAACGGGCATTGATTCTTTCTTAAGAGGCTCAGATTTAATTGCTGCAAAGAGGCTGATCATATGAAAGACAGAATAAAAATCCAAAATGCGCTAATAAGCTGCCATGACAAGACAGGGCTGAAATACTTCGCTTCTGAGCTTGTGAAGCTGAACCCCGGAGTAAGGATTTACTGCAGCAACGGGACTTTCAAGGAGCTGCAGAAGGTAGCAGCATCGAACATCGTTGAAATTTCTGAATATACAGGAACGAAAGAAATGCCAACCGGGCTGGTGAAAACACTGCACCCGAAGATACACTCTGGAATATTGGCCAACCTGGATGACAACGAACAGAAGAAATATGTGGAGTCAATAAAGGCTGTCACTTTTGACCTTGTTGCTGTCAACCTATACCCTTTTGCTGCCGCCTCTGAAAGCGGCGGGGTAGAGAAGGCAAGGACGAACATCGACATAGGGGGGGTCAGCTTAATTGAAGCGGCCGCAAAGAATTTCCTTCGCGTTGCGGTTGTGGTGAGTCCGGTTGACTATGAAAAAGCCATTAGCGAACTAAAGGAACACGGCGGGTGCAGTATTGAAACAAGGATACGGCTTGCAAGAGATGCAATGGACTACCTTAGCGGCTACCTTGAAAATATCAGCAGGTATTACGGCAGGATTACGGCCAGCTTGGTGAAGAAGGAATACGGGGTCGAATAAAATGGCCGGGAAAAAGCTTGGCGATGTTTACAGGGAAACAGGAACCGATAATTTCCCAGAGCAGATGACAATAACAATCGGACATGAGAAGACAACATACAGAAAAAGGGAGTGGAAGACAGAAGGCGAGAAAGAAGGATTGAGGTATGGCGACAATCCAGGGCAGGAAGCAGCGCTCTACGAGCCGGTAAACGGGAGGTTCAACGGCTATGCGGGGACGGGAGACGGCATAATAAGCAGCCTCACGGAAAATGATTGTCTTGAGACTGGCAAGCACCTGAGCAAAAGCAATTTCACAGACCTTGACTCGGCGCTAAACATACTCAAATACTTTGACGAGCCGACAGTGGTCATAATGAAGCATAACAACCCAAGCGGGGTTGCAAGCAGGAACAGCGTTAAAGAGGCTTACGTTGCCGCAAATGATACGGACAGGATAGCGGCTTATGGCGGGGTTGTGGCAGCCAACGCGGGGATTGACGCCGGGACAGCCAGCGAGATATGCAGGAATTTCGTTGAAGTTGTCGCTGCGCCGTCATTTGGGAAGGCTGCCAAAGACATGCTTGCGCAAAAGAAGAATATGCGATTGCTGACCATACAGGAAATTTCCAAGCTGGCGGATTACAGGAAGAAGCGCTACCTTGAATTCAAGGCACTTCTTGATGGCGGGATAATAGTGCAGCAATCAGCGGACAATGAACTAAGCGCAAAGAATTTGATGGATGCGGAAGCTGAATACAAAAAAAAGGCATATGCTGTGAAAAGGAAGCCGACAGCAGGCGAGATTGATGACATGTTGTTCTCCTGGAAGGTCGTGCAAGGGGTCATATCAAACTCAATGGTGTTCGTGAAGGGCAAAACCACTGTTGCAATAGGCACGGGCGAGCAGGACAGGGTGGGGGCAACAGAGCTTGCAATAGCAAAGGCATACAAGAAAGCCGCTGACAGGGTGTGCTTCCAAATGTACGGGATCCCGTTGTGGGAAATGAAGGAAAATGAAAAGATAGCTGCAATTGAAAAGGAAGTAGAAGCGACAAAAGCAGGGCTGAAAGGCTCTGTGCTGGCATCGGACGGATTTCTTCCATTCAGGGATACGGTAGATGTTGCTGCGAAGGTTGGGGTTACCGCCATAATCCAGCCGGGCGGCTCGGCAAGAGATTACCAGAGCATAGAGGCGTGCAACGAGCATGGAATTGCCATGGCGTTCACCGGGAAAAGGGTATTCAGGCACTGAGGGGCCGGTACCGCCTTTCACGAAGCTCAACAGCTGCGCTCATTATCTGCTGCTCCCCAAGACCCGGGACAACCCTTACCGGGATTCCCTGGCTGTGCAGGTTATAGGCATCAATATGCCTCCCGCCGGCGGCAGTTATGACAGCCCCATCGCAATCCGGAAAACTGCCGCGCTTGCCGGGATTGACAAGAACCAGCTCTATCCCGATTCCGGCCAGCCGGGTTGACAACGCACCCGCTTTTGGCATTGAAATCCCCGGGGATTTCATCAGGGCGATTCTGGTGAAAACACCGTCCCAAGTCTCGGCAACTTCATTGTAGCCATCCTGAAAAGCATGCTGCTTCTGACCAGGTTCTTCCAAAATAAGGCGCTGGCTGGGCAGGAGAATGTCGTAAAGCCCCGCATAAGAATTCACAGCACTGCCAACAACACCGTTAAGCCTTTCAACCAGGCCGTCTTCAAAGGCGCGACTGGTTAACCCGGCAAGAAGCAAGCGGTTCCCAAGGACGCGATTGCGAAGCTCTGTTGACAGTCCATTAACAAGGCAGACATACCTCATCAGCACCAATTCACTTTTCCCTTTATGTAATTTTGCCTCATAATCAAGCTGCTTCACCGCACCCTTAATATGCTGAGGAAGGGAAGCATAAAGGGTTAGCAGGCCGTTGTAGATCTCAGGAATGTTCTGGTATGTGCTTATCCAGAAAGGCACAAATTGAGCCTTGCCAGTTGCCGGTGAACTCCTGCCAGGAGATGCTGAAACGGCAGGGCTTGAAATGGGCGCTTGCTGTTGTTCACTTGCTTGTGTGACAAGCAGGCCGCCAAGTGCCTTGATTTCACCTTCAGAAGCGCCAGGGCCAAGGTTGAACAGGGCGCTCATTTTCAGCTCATCACCCAGGCAGTCAAGGAGCATCCCAAGACGGGCTGGCGCGTGAGGAAGCTTCGCCATGGCGAGGATGATTTCAGGGCGTCCTGTGTCCCAGATACTGGGTTTGCTGATTAGCCACGCTGCCGCCTCGGCAGTGCTTTCTGAACCGGCCAGGCCGCTGATTAAATCATAGATTCTGGAGCGCTTCCCGCTGACTGTCACGTTGGCATCCCAAACTTCTGTGGCGAAACCAGCAAAGGCCTCGGCGCTGGTGCCAAACGGCTTAACCGCTTCATAAATCCTTACAAGCCCAGGGGCATCATACAACCGCTGTGCCATGTAGGCACGCTGGCCAACCTGCGTGCATGAGATAATCTCTGCTGCGCTACCGGCTTCCAGTCCGGCCTTCCCAAGCTTTTTGGCAAGGTCAACAAAAAAACGGGAATCAGCTACAAAAGCGCGTTGGTAAAAGAACGCGCGCCATCCTGGGTGGCTGTGGCGGCTCCTGCGCTGCTCAACATCAACAGCCAGAAGCAGCCCTTCAAGGCCACGGTAGCCAAGCTCTATGTAGCTCCTGCTGTGGTCAAAAAAAGTTGAAAGCCCCAAGCTCCGGACAAGGCCGGAGCTTCCGGTCCTGATGACAAATCCAAGAACAGTGGATTTCCTGTAGAACAGGTCTGACTTGCCTTCACTATCCAGGTTCTCCTGGACAAGTATGCGCGCAAGCCGGCGGAAATAGAGCTGCGCTGCCAACGCACTCCCTTCTTTCTCCACCCGTTCTGTCTCGACAAGTATGCGCTCAAGCGACTTGGCTGCATCGAAAGACCTCGAAAAAGCAACCACGCTTTTTACAGCACGGTCATAAGAACTGCTTACATCAGCACGCACCACAGCTTTCCGGGCGCCTGTTTCTACTGAGAACTGCCTATTAAAAGCGGCCTGGACTTCCTGCTTGGCCGGCGGCCTGTTCCTGCTGGCAAAAACCGCCTTGAAGAAAGAATTCTGCCTGCACTCCATGACAATCCCGCCAAGTTCCTTGGAAAGCTTGCCAGCTTCATACAGGTCCTGCCAGGCTGAAGGGCCGTAACCAGAATCAAGCACGCGCACCACTCTACTGAGAAGCTGCCGGACAGTCTCATTTTTCCTGACAACAAGGTCATTGTATTCCTTGAACGAGTTTACGCTGACTCCAGCAAACTTGGCTAGCACCCTGCCAGCAACTGCGGTCATCCTGCTTCTGGAAGCCCGAAAATCAACCTCGCCCGTAACGCCTGTAACGCCACCGCGCCAGGAGGAGTCGTGCGGCAAGGCATGAATGTTTGAGCGCTTGGGCATTTGCACTTCCATTGGAGGGCAACACAGTTAATATTCTTTGCTATATACAAAAATTAGGCTCGACAAGGCAAGACAAGCTGTTGCAATATTGTGTTCAAAATGCATATAAATAACGCAGGATTTGCACGTTCCTCAGGGGGCGCATTTGCGCGGGCGGACAACAACAAATATAAAGAACTGCCGAAGCCGTTTCCTGAGGGTCTGGTGTTGTTAAATGTGCGGGGTATTCGCGGTCATTGGAGTAGAGAACGCTGCCGCGGAGCTATATGTTGGAATGGTGCATCTCCAGCACAGAGGGCAGGATGCTGCCGGGTTAATCACGTTTGACTTCAAAGACCCAAACAATGGCGTGAAGATAAGCAAGGACATAGGGTTAGTTTCTGATGTGTTTACCGAACAGAAGCTCATGGCGCTGGACGGCCAGATGGGCATAGGGCACACCAGATACCCCACTGTAGGGGTTGGCGATGTCAAGGAAGTGCAGCCATTCTTCAACCGTTATCCAGACGGCATTGCGCTGGCGTTCAATGGCAACATAGTAAATTACCTTGTGCTAAAGGAGAAGCTGCGCATGAGCAGGGTCTACCTCAGCTCAAACTCTGACGGGGAAGTGCTTCTTCAGCTATTTGGCGACAGCTATGGAAGCGGAAGCGGCAATGGGCCGGAAGCGGTATTCCGCGCAGTGAAGGATGTCCACCGGGAGGTCATAGGAGGATATGCCGTTGTTATAATGATAGCCAACAAGGGCATTGCCGCATTCAGGGACCCCAACGGCATAAGGCCGTTACTCATGGGTGAGAAGTCACTTAACGGGAAAAAATCGTACGCGTTCGCATCCGAAAGCATAGCCCTGACAATACAGGGCTACGAAAACATAAGGGACCTCAAGCCAGGAGAGGCGGTGTTCGTTGACAGCCAGCTGAAAGTCCACTCAGAGGTCATACAGGCAGCCGAGCCATCCCCTTGCGTGTTTGAGTATGTCTACTTCTCAACCGTTGAATCGGTTTTCGAAGGAAAACAGATTTACAATGTAAGGAAAAACCTCGGGCACGAACTCGCCGCAAAGCTGAAGGAGCGCTGGCCGGAACTGGAAGTTGATGTGGTAATCCCGGTGCCTGACACGAGCAGGACGGCAGCAAGCGCGCTGGCAAAGGCACTGGAAGTGCCTTATGAGGAAGGGCTGATAAAGAACAGGTATATCGGCAGGACTTTCATCATGCCTGTGCAAAAAATCAGGGAGAATGCAATGAAGCTCAAGCTCAAGCCAATAGAGTCTGTGATAAAGGGAAAGAAGGTCATGGTGGTGGATGATAGCATTGTGAGGGGCACCACGTCAAGGAGAATAGTGGAACTGCTTCGAGAGTCCGGTGCGAAAAAGGTTTACTTCACGTCAACCTTCCCCCCAATCAGGAATCCGTGCTACTATGGCATTGATTTCCAAAGAAAGGAAGAGCTAATAGCGCACGGCCGCACGATAGAAGAAGTAGAGAAAGAGATTGGAGCGGATAAGCTCATATACCAGGACGTTGAGGGACTGCAACGCGCTGTTGGAACGGAAAAGCTCTGCACGGCCTGCGTGACAGGGAAATACCCAACGACAACAGAACACACGAAAGAGCTCACTGAACTGAGAAGGAAGCACCTGGCGCAGGCGACGTCAAAGTGTTGAGAATGCTAAAGGCTGTTGTATTGATGCATGCAGAAATTGAAGGGCCAGGCCTGCTTGAAAAAGTGCTGAAAGAGAAAAGAATTGGTTACCGCATCGTTGATGCAACAACGGAACGAATCCCTGACGCAGACATACTTATCATGATGGGAGGCCTTGTGAGCGTTAATGACTGCCATCCCTGGCTACGGAAAGAACTTGACACAATTGAGAGGCATCTTGAATGGGGCGGCTATGCTTTTGGAACCTGCCTTGGGGCCCAGTTGATTGCGAAAGCGATTGGCGGGGAAGTAACTGCGGCAGGGATGAGAGAGGTCGGCAATTACGAAGCCGAGCTCACTGCCGCCGGGATTAGCGATCGCTCATTTTCGGGCATTGGGGCAAAAGTGCCTGTTTTCCACTGGCATGGCGAGACTTTCAGCAGGCTGCCGCAACAAGCTGTTGTCCTCGCAACAGGCAACGGGTTGAATCAGGCGTTCAGGTATGGAAATTCATACGGATTGCAGTTCCATTGGGAAGCCACCAAATGGATGGCACAGCAATGGATAGACGCTGATCCGGATTACCTAAAAGGGGTTCCAACAACACCGGAAAAAGTCCTTGAAGATTTCAGACTAAACTGCGGCAGCTATCAAAGCAACCTTCGGGTTGTGTTTGGAAAATTCCTTGACATGGCATTAACCAGCTGAAGTCCAGACAATGATACGGGGGAAGCAAGTGAGCAGAACAAAAGTCTTACTCGTGGGAAGCGGGGCACGGGAGCATGCCTTAGCTGATGCCCTGATAGCAGGAGGGGCCGAGCTGTATGCTTACATGCAGCTTATTAATCCCGGGATAAAGAGGATTGCAAAGAGGTTTGCCATTGGAAAGGCGGACGACACGGTTGCTGCCGTAAAGTTCGCGAAAGACAATTCTGCGGAAATTGCGGTAATCGGGCCTGAAGCGCCGCTGGCTGCAGGGATTGTTGACGAGCTTGAAAAAGCGGGAGTGAAATGCGTTGGGCCGGCAAGGAAGCACGCCCAGCTTGAGACGAGCAAGAGCTTCGCAAGGGAGCTCGTGAAGAAATACGGAATAGAGGGAAGCCCAGAGTTTGCAGTTTTCACGAAAGGGAACATCGGCGGGGCAAGGGTATTCATTGAACGGCTGAATTCAGGAAGCGGCTGCGTCATAAAGCCAGACGGGCTCACTGGTGGAAAAGGCGTGAAGGTATACGGGGAACACCTTCACAGCGACGAAGAGGCGTTTGAATACTGCAATGAGCTGCTTGAGGTGCATGATGCCGTTGTCATTGAAGAGAAGCTCGAAGGCGAGGAATTCAGCCTCCAGACGCTTACGGATGGCAATGGCGGCTTCCTGTATTTCCCGGCAGTGCAGGACCACAAAAGGGCGTTTAATGGAGATACCGGGCCAAATACCGGTGGAGTGGGAAGCTACTCGGATGCCAACCTGCTGCTGCCTTTTCTAACTGTCGCCGATATTGAGGCTGCGAAAAAAATAACCGAAAAAGTTGCAGCCGCGATAAGAAAAGAACTGGGCGAAGCTTACAAGGGCGTGATGTATGGCGGATTCATGAAAACAGCGAGGGGCATAAAGCTGCTTGAATACAATGCACGGTTCGGGGATCCTGAGGCAATGAACGTCCTTCCGCTGCTCAAAACAAACTTTGTTGAAATATGCAAGGCCCTTGTTGAAGGAACGCTTGCAAAGCTCAATGCCGAATTTGAAAAGAAAGCCACAGTTTGCAAATACGTCGTTCCGGAGGGCTACCCTGACAACCCGGTTACCGGAAGAATAGATGTGCCGACGGTTGAAAAGGACTTCATAAAGGCGCTCGCGTATTATGCTGCTGTGGAGGAAAAGGATGATGGCATTTACACCACCAAGTCAAGGGGGGTTGCATTCGTAGGAATCTCTGATACGATGGCGGCAGCAGAAAAAATTGCGGAAGAAGCCGCGTCAATGGTGAAAGGAAATGTTTACCACAGGAAGGACATCGGAACATTGCAGCTGGTCCAGAAGAGGGTGGAGCACATGAGGCAGCTTATGACTGCGGAAGGGGGAAGGCTCAGGCCGCTATACGCCCCTAAGGCGGGGCCAATGAGAATTGCCGCGCTGATGTCGGGCACCGGAAGCAACCTCAGGAAGATACTTGAGCTGCAACGGCAGCGGGAAGATTTGTTCAGGGTTGTTATGATTTTCACAGACACGGCAGATGAGAATGCGTGCAATGCAAGAAGGATAGCAGAGGAACATAAAATACCTTACTATTGCAATGATATTAAGAGGTACTACCTCGAAAAAGGCAAGAGCGACAGGAAGGACATGAGGGTAAGGGAGGAATACGATGCCGAGACGGCAACCCTCCTTAAGATGCACGAGATTGACGTGGTTGCGCTGTGCGGCTACATGAGCATCATCACCAAGCCAGTGATAGGCCAATTCCTCACCATCAACGTTCACCCGGCGGATTTGAGAATAAAGGATGAAAGCGGCAGGAGGAAATATGCGGGATGCATCGGGGCTGACTGCGTCAAGATGGCAAGAACCAACGGCGAAACAGAGATACGGTCAACCACGCACATAGTGACTGACGAAGTTGACGCAGGCCAGGTACTTATGGTGTCATTGCCGGTAAAGCTGCCGCCCAACAACAACTGTGACGGGGATGACCTCCCACATCGCTACCAGGAAAAGCTGAAAGAGGAAGGCGACTGGCTGGTTTATCCTGAAACGATAAAGGCACTGGCGGAGGGAAGGTTTGCCGTTGATGAGAAGAATGTAATTTTCCTTGACGGAAGGCCAACGCCCGAATGGAGCGAAATGTCAAGATGAAACAACAGCAAAAACACGCACAGAGGGATGTGATGAAACATCTCAGGGACTCAATTCCTGACGAGGAAGCTGAAAAGAAAAGCACAGGAATAATAAAAACGCTTGAAAAACTGCCCGAGTACACGGAAGCCAGCGTTGTGCTGATGTATGCTGCAAAAGGAAAAGAAGTCAGGACGAAGGCGCTGATTGAAAGCGCCATCACGAATGGCAAGAAGGTGCTGCTGCCAATAACCAACCTTGAGGCAAAAAGGATGGAGATTGGAGAGGTTAACGACCACAGCGACCTGAGGGAAGGGGCTTTCGGGATAATGGAACCTGGGAAAAAAAGCGGGCAGTGGGAAGAAAAAATAGAAGCAGCCATTGTGCCGGGGCTCGCCTTTGACATGGAAGGCCACAGGATTGGATACGGGCATGGATACTATGATGGAATGCTCAAAAGGATGCGGGCAGTGAGGATAGGGCTGGCATACGACTTCCAGATTGTGGAGATGCTGCCTGCCGAGGGGCATGATCAGAGTATGGACCTGGTAGTCACCGAAAGGAGGGTAATAAGGTGCTGATGTGAAAATGGAAGAAAGCCAAAGCGTTGCAAAAAGCAGCTTCCTGTTTGGTCTTGAAACCAGTGCCATGGCGAAATGCGCCTTGATTGCAGCTGGCAGCTTTATTTCAACCATTGCAATAACGGGCATGGCCAGAAACAACTTCGGCATGACGGCACTGATTACGGCAATGCTGTTTTTGCCGGCAGTCTTCGCAATCAAGGTTGCAAAGGCCCACATAAGAAGGCGCTTCACGGCATATGGACTTCTTGTGATACCGCCAGCCATGGCAGCGATCCTGATGATGACATCGCTGAAGCCGGTGGCATTTACGATTCTCTTCCTTCTCCATGCACTGGCGTGCCTCTTCCTCAGGACCCTCAAGAATACAGCCAGGATAGGGATAGAGCTGATAATGCTGATAACTGTGCTTGGGAGCTTCGTATACGGCGCAAAGGCAGGAGCAATGTTCGGGGTTGGCGCAATGCTCATGGATTATGCCCTGACTGCCAGGCTCAGTTACTTCGCTCCGCTGACAATCGGCGCCTATGCCCTTACCGGGCTGCTTGCCAGCAGCTTCTCAGGATTCGGGATAACAGCCGTAGGAATCTGGGCAACGGCCATTTACAACATCATAACGTCATTCATCATAGTCACTTTCATGGGTGGCCAGCCTGACAAATGCCTGAGATTTGGCATCTCAAACATTGCACTTAACGCAGCGCTTTTCGCTACAGTGGCGCCTTGGCTGCTTTCCATGTTAACATGAGCGGGGGTGAAAAGAATGAACTTCAGTGAAAGGATGAAGAAGCTGGCAGAGACAGACAAGGAAGCGCTTGAATTGATTCAACTTGAGCTGCAAAGACAGGAAGATGGCCTTGAGATGATACCCTCGGAGAATTTTGTGAGCATGGCGGTGATGGAGGCAATGGGTTCTGTCTTCACGAACAAGTATTCCGAGGGCTACCCTGGAAAAAGGTATTATGGCGGGAATGAGTTCGTTGACAAAGCCGAAAATCTGGCAATTGAAAGGGCAAAAAGGGCTTTTAATGTTCCAAGGGCCAACGTACAGCCATACTCAGGAACGCCTGCAAACTTCGCGGTTTACCTTGCGACATGCCAGCCAGCCGATGTGATAATGGGCCAGGCGCTCCCTGACGGCGGCCATCTCACGCACGGCTGGAAGACCAGCTTCTCAGGAATATTCTACAAGCCAGTGCAGTATCACGTAAAACAGGACGGGTACATTGACTTTGACGAGGCGCGCAGGCTTGCACTGGCGCACAGGCCGAAGCTCATCTGGGTAGGCGCGTCAGCTTATGTCAGGCAATTTCCTTTCAAGGAAATGGCAGAGATTGCCGACGAAGTCGGCGCATACCTTGCAGCAGATGTCGCACATGTATCCGGGCTGATAATCGGAGGGGCGCATCCAAGCCCTGCACCTTACTGCCACATAATAACGACAACAACGCACAAGACGCTCCGCGGGCCAAGGGGGGCAATAATCATGACAACAGAGAAAGGCCTGCAGAAAGACCCAGAGCTTGCTGAGAGGATAGACAAGGCGGTCTTCCCGGGACTTCAGGGCGGCCCGCACGACCACACAACAACCGCAATTGCCGTGGCACTGGGAGAGGCGCTGAAGCCGGAATTCAAGGAATACGCGCACCAAATCGTCAGGAACTCAAAGGCGCTTGCCACCGAGCTGATGAAAAACGGCATGAAACTCGTCTCCAACGGCACAGACAACCACCTCATGCTGGTTGACCTTACTACGGTAGCCAAAGGCCACGGCGTTTTCGCGCAGGAAGCGCTGGAAACAGCCGGGATAACCGTGAACAAGAACACCATACCGCATGACCCTAGCAGCCCATTCTACCCAAGCGGCGTACGCCTCGGAACACCCGCGCTGACAACAAGAGGGATGAAGGAGGAGGAAATGACGGCCATAGCCAAGTGGGTAGCTGAGGCAACAAGAGAAACTGAAAAATACCGCCTGCCGGCAGAGAAAAGCGAGATTGCAGAATACGTCAAGGGGGCAAAGCGGGAAATAAGGGAAAACGCTGCCCTTAAAAGGATAAACACGGAGGTCAGGGAAATGTGCAGGCATTTCCCCCTCTACACGGATGGAACAATATGAAACTACCGGCCAGCTGGGAAGTGCTGCTCGCTGTTGTCGGGCTGCTCGCGCTGTATGCGCTCAATGCACACGGCCTGCTATAGGAGGAAGCAAATGACAGCCACAATAATTGACGGGAAAAAAGCTGCGGAAAGGATAAAGGCGCGGATAAAGGCTGAGGTTGCCATGCTCAAGGCGAAGCCGGGACTCGCAGCAGTGCTGGTCGGTGAGAATCCTGCATCGAAGGTCTATGTTGACATAAAAAGGAAAACGTGCGACGAGGTTGGGGTTTACTCGGAGCTTTACAAGCTGCCCGAAGAAACAACCGAAAAAGAGCTTCTTCATCTTATAGACAAGCTGAACAAGAGCGAAAGGATACATGCCATACTTGTCCAGCTTCCACTTCCAAAACACATAAGCGAAGAAAATGTCCTGAAAGAAATAGCGATTGACAAGGACGTTGATGGATTCAGCATGATTAATGTAGGCAGGCTCGCATCAGGAGAAGAGACTGCTGTGCCGTGCACACCGAAAGGCGTCATAAGACTGCTCGAGGAAAATGGCATAGAAGTGGCTGGAAAGAATGCCGTTGTAATAGGCAGGAGCAACATAGTGGGAAAACCGGTTGCTATGCTGCTCCTGAACAGAAACGCAACGGTAACAGTATGCCACAGCAAAACGCGGCAGTTAGGGGAATACACGAAGGGAGCGGACATACTTGTCGTAGCTGTTGGAAAGCCAAAGCTTGTCAACGGAGACATGATAAAGGAAGGGGCAACAGTCATTGACGTGGGGATAAACAGGATTGATGGAAAGCTTGTTGGGGATGTCGATTTTGAATCGGCCATGAAAAAAGCTGCTTACTTAACGCCAGTACCGGGAGGGGTTGGCCCAATGACAGTTGCAATGCTCATTGAAAACACGCTTGAAAGGTATAAGGAGATAATGGGAAAATGACACATGACCTGCGCCTGGAAGAAGAGGTATTGGCTGTGCTAGAAGATGGAAGCCAGATTGCAATGCCAAAAAGCCAATCTAAAGGCTACAGGCTCCTAACCGCCCATGTCATACTAAGGCAATCAGAGGCTGTATTGCTAACCCAGCGTACGAGAGGCCCGAGGCCCGATTGCTGGGATGTAGGCATAACAGAAACCATGAGAAGGCAGGAAAAGGGGCAGTACAAAATTGCCGCAGTGCGGGGGCTCCAGGAAGAGCTTGGAATAACCGTGCCGGAAACAAGCCTGGCGTTAATCTCCCGAAGGTGGCCTTATGATGAAGGCGACTTTAAAAGGCTCGGGAGCACTTTTGAACTGCATTATGCCGGCAGGCTGCGGCCCAACAGCGATGAAATAAAAGCCATAGAATGGGTCACTCCCACAAGGCTGATACAGGAGATAGCAGAAAGAAGCAGGGATTTCCGCGGCCTTTCAACCTCAGCATGGGTTGCGTACATGCGAATTCCAGAGGGAAAAGAATGACAACATACAAGGAAGCCGGCGTAGACATTGAGAAAAAGAATATTCTGCTGAAAAAAATAAAAGAGCACATAAAATTAACCCACGATAATCGCGTCATAAGCAGTGAAACCTTATTCAAAGGCCTTGTTGTAAGCGCGAATGAGCTGAAGAAATACAATAATCCAGTCCTTGCCTTCAACACTGACGGAGTGGGCACAAAAACACTTCTTGCAATGCAACTCGACAAATGGGAAGGAATAGGGCAGGACATAGTCAACCACTGCATCAACGACATCCTGGCAATGGGCGCAACGCCGATGAGCTTCTCAGACTACATAGCAAGCAGCAAGCTAAACCCGGCCATAATTGAGCGGATAGTGAAAAGCATATCAGCCTGCTGCAGGGAAAACAGGATAGTTTTCGTTGGGGGCGAAACTGCGGAAATGCCCGACACTTACAATGATGGCGCGATAGACGTAGTAGGCTTCATAGTTGGAGCTGCTGAAAGGGAAAAGGTCATCGACGGAAGCAGGATAAAAGAAGGCGACAGGTTAATCGGAATAGAATCAACTGGCTTGCATTCCAATGGCTACAGCCTTGTGCGGAAGATAATAGCTGACGGAAAAATTGCGCTGCCACAGCAAATTGCAGAAGCCCTGATGAAGCCACACCGCAATTACCTGAAGACAACCATTGAACTAATGAAGAACTACAGGATAAGCGGGATAACCCACATAACAGGAGGCAGCTTCAGGAAAAACATCCCGAGGATACTGCCGAAAGGGCTAGGGGCAGTGATAAGCAGGAAAAGCTGGGAGCCGCTGCCAATATTCAGGCTCATACAGGAAAAAGGAAATGTGCCGGAAGATGAAATGTATAACACATTCAACATGGGAATAGGGTATGTTTACGCTGTTGACAGCAAGGACGCCAGCCCAATTATCCAACTGCTGCAAAAAATTGGCGAAAAAGCGCACTTGATTGGAAAAGTCGCAAAAGGAGAAGGCGTGAAATATGTGGATTGAAGTAAAAAGCAAGGAAAGCGCAAGGGACGTAAGAAAGGAAGGCCTTCAGCGGGCAATAAAGGAAGACCTCGGGCTGAAAGCAGAAGTGCTTGAAACATCCGACATTTATGCGATTGACGGGAGCTACAGCACAAAAGAGGCTGAAACAATAGGAAAGGCCATGAGTGACAGCATAGTCCAGGACTTCGGCATAAACAAGCAGCTGTACACAAAAGGGGCGTGGATAATCATTGTAAGGTACAAGCCGCAGATAACAGACCCTTCAGGGCAAAGCGTTCTCAAGATGGTGGAAGACCTTGGGCTTGCCGCCAACAACGCAACCATAATCCAGAAGTATGCCGTAAGGAACGCCACGAAAGAACAGGTGGAAATGATATGCAAAGGGCTTCTGGCGAATGAGAATACGCAGCAGTTTGGCTACGGGTTTGAAACAATAAATGCCAACTCTCTCCTGACCAGAGCCAGTGAAAAGGAAAACGAGGAAGCAGCACAGACTGTAAAAATCTCAAAAGCGCCTGACAGGGAACTTCAAAGAATAAGCAAGGATGGGATGCTGTCGCTTTCCATTGATGAAATGAAGGCCGTGCAGGCTTACTTCAGGAAGCTCAGGCGCGAGCCAACCGATGTTGAGCTTGAGACAATAGCCCAGACCTGGAGCGAACACTGCAAGCACAAAACATTCAACAGCGAGATAGAGATTGAGATAACTGACTCGACAGGCAAGAGGACAGAGAAAATCAGGAACCTGTTCAAGGAGACTATCGTAGCTGCAACAAGCGAGATAGCGAAAAGAAAAGAATGGAAAGACAACCTCATTTCTGTTTTCAAGGACAACGCAGGGATAATAAGATTTGACGATGACAATTGCATAGCATTCAAGGTAGAGACGCACAACCACCCGTCAGCACTGGACCCTTATGGCGGTGCAGGAACAGGGCTTGGAGGCGTAATACGCGATGTCCTTGGAGCCGGACTAGGGGCAAAGCCAATATTCAACACAGATGTTTTCTGCTTTGCAAATCCGGGCTACAAGGAAAAACTGCCGCCATCAATCCTGCACCCAAAGAGAATTTTCAAGGGAGTCGTGGCAGGAGTAAGGGACTACGGCAACCGGATGGGAATACCAACCATAAACGGCTCAATAACATTCCACGACAGCTACCTCACACCACTGGTTTACTGCGGGACAGCAGGCATAATACCCAAGTGGGCTGCCCAAAAGGAAGCAAAAACAGGCGACTTGATTGTGGTCCTGGGGGGAAAAACCGGGAAAGACGGGTTGCACGGGGCAACATTTTCCTCCACAGAGCTAAAAGAAGGAACAGCAACAAGCGTTGTACAGATTGGAAACGCCATTGAAGAGAAAAAAATGCTTGACGCAATACTGGATGCAAGAGACAAAAAGCTCTATACCGCAATCACTGACTGCGGCGCAGGAGGCTTCAGCTCAGCAGTCGGGGAAATGGGAGAAGAACTGGGCGCCGAGGTAGAGCTCACAAATGCGCCACTAAAGCAAAAAGGCATGAAGCCCTGGGAGATATGGCTTTCCGAATCACAGGAACGGATGATATTGGCAGTCCCTGAAAAAAGCCTACAGAAGCTAAAAGAAATATGTGAAAGGGAAGGGACAAGCATTGCAGCCATTGGAAAATTCACCTCAAGCAAGAAGCTTATCCTCAAGAATAAAGGCCAGATTGTGGCACAGCTTGACATGGGCTTTCTCCACGATGGCTTCCCAAGGCAAAAAAGAAAGGCTGTTTACAGGGAAAACGCAAAAAAGCCCACAGGCAGAAGCAGCAGCCAAAACTACGCTGAAATCCTGAAAAAAATCCTTGGAATGCCAAGCATAGCCAGCAAGGAATGGGTGATAAGGCAATACGACCACGAAGTCCAAGCAAATACGCTGTTAAAGCCCCTTACCGGGGCCCGGAATGACGGGCCGAGCGATGCTTCAGTTGTAAGGCCGATTTTTGGGAGCAAGAAAGGGGTTGCGGTTTCAAACGGGATAAACCCAAGATACGGAATGATAAGCAGCTACTGGATGGCAGCCTCAGCAATTGACGAAGCACTAAGAAACATTGTGGCCACAGGCGGGAGCGCCAGCAGGACAGCCATACTTGACAACTTCTGCTGGGCAAACACAGAAGGGCCAGAAAAGCTGGGCACGCTTGTTATGGCCGCCAAAGCGTGCAAGGACATCGCAACAGCTTACGGAACCCCATTCATATCAGGAAAAGACAGCCTGCACAATGAGACAGTCATAGGAAATAAGAGACTGCCAATACCTGACACGCTGCTTATCTCTGCAATCACTGTAATTGATAACATTGAAAACACAATCACCATGGACTTAAAGAAAGAAGGAAGCAGCATCTACCTCATTGGTGAAACCAAAGACGAATTAGGAGGCAGCCACTACAACGAAGCTTCAGGAAAGCCGCTTGAAGAGGGAAACGTGCCAAGGGTTGACGCTGAAAAAGGGAAAAAAACATTCGCTGCCGTTGAAGAAGCGATGAATAGAAAAACAGTCCTGGCATGCCACGACCTCAGCGAAGGAGGGCTGGCAGTTGCAATGGCTGAAATGTGCTTTGCCGGAGGGATAGGCGCTGAAATCGAGCTGGGCGGCAGCGCCATCACAGATACAGCTGCACTTTTCTCAGAGTCACAAACAAGGTTCCTCGCAGAGGCAGAGAGCGGCAAGGAAGGCGAGTTTGAAGCAACCATGAAGAAGAACGGCTGTGCCTTTGGCAGGATTGGAAAAAGCAAGGGAAGAACGCTTGCCATAAGCAGCAGCGGGAAGAAGATTATAGAGCAGGATATTGATGAATTGAAGGAAGCATGGCAGAGGCCGCTCAGATGGTGAATGAACGATGAAAAAGCCAAAAGCACTGGTGATAAGGGCAGCAGGGACAAACTGCAACAACGAGACAGCACTTGCATTTGAACTGGCAGGCGCTGTGGCAGAGCAGGCGCACATAAGCGAGCTGATAAAAGGAACGAAAAAGCTTGAAGATTGCCACATGCTGGCAATCCCCGGAGGATTCAGCTACGGAGACGACCTGGGAAGCGGGAAGATATTCGCAAACCAGCTAAGCATAAACCTCGGAGACCAGCTCAGGGAATTCATTGAAAGCGGAAAGCTTGTGATAGGAATATGCAACGGGTTCCAAGTAATAATAAAAATGGGGCTGTTGCCAGCACTCAACGGGCTTTACGCGCAGGATGCAACACTCACAAACAATGACTCAGGAAAGTTTGAGGACAGGTGGGTGTGGATGAAAACAGAGAACAGCTCATTGTTCACGAAAGGCATAGGGAAAATCTACCTGCCTGTAAACCACGGGGAGGGGAAGTTCGTAGCAAGCAAGGAGACACTGCAGCAACTCAAAAAGGACAAGCTCATAAAGCTAACATACACAGACGAGAAAGGCAGGGAAACAACGCATTACCCGGAAAACCCTAACGGCTCAGTGATGGGCATAGCCGCTGTAACAAACAAGGAAGGCAACGTGTTCGGGATAATGCCGCACCCGGAAAAGTTTGTCACAAGATACACGCACCCAAGGTGGAAAAGGGAAAACCTGCCGGAAGAAGGCGACGGGCTCAGGATATTCGGGAATATGGTGGAATATGCGGAGGAAAAATTAAAATGAGCCGACCAAGTGGGAGAGGGCTGTTGCAAGAAATATCTGGGGAGGGTGTAGAAATAGGCGCTGATAACGAAGTGATGGCCGAGGAAATAAGAAATCATGCGTCACAACACTTGACTCATTCACAGGCAACAGAAGCCTTATTCCTTGTGCACCCGTATTTTGTCCTTCATAGCAAGGAAATGTGGCCGCCACAAACTGAAACACACGAATGGATTATCGAGCTTGAAAAACAGAAAAAGGCTTGGAATCAAAATAGAAAGCAGCCGCTTGCGCAAAGGGAACTTTATAGCATAAATGCGTGCATTGCCTACGCAAGAAATCAGAGGAAAGTTGAAGATTATGTCGCGAAAATTGAAGATTTAGTTGACACAATAGACACTCAAAAGGTGAAGCTTGTGCTGGTTGAGGCTTTTGACAATTACTGGAAACGCTCTTCTGGACTTGTTGAAAGAGGAAGATTTAATGACATACTCGTAACAAAGAGCGGGGTGGGCTTTTTGTCAGATGGCCAAAAGGCTTATTTTGCAGAGCAAGTAGAAGGAATTAAAATAGCTTACGTTGGCGGAAGCTATTCAACAAGATGCCCATATACCTTTGCGCAAGGGTTAGCAGAAGTAGGAATAAATGTGGTTCCTGTTGCAGATATTCTATTTTCCCATACAGCTCCTCAGGAAGTCATGCCTAAAATGTGGCGTGAAAAGGGGTTTAGACTGAAGGAAGTATCAAGAACATACCAATTGCCAGGGCTTCAACAAGCCAAACGAAGGTGAAAAGATTTGACCGTATTAATAATAGCCGCAAGCAAGTCAGACGTTGATGTAATGAAAAAAGCTGCAGAGATGCTTGACAAGGACGGCACCAAATGGAAGCTGCATGTGTGCTCTGCCCACCGCACCCCGGACATGCTTGACAGGATAATGGGTGAAATTGATGACAGCTGCGATGCTATAATTGCAGGGGCAGGGCTGGCTGCGGCGCTCCCGGGAGTGGTCGCGGCAAAGACGACAATCCCGGTGATAGGAGTCCCGCTGGCAGGGGCATTTGATGGGCTGGATGCGCTACTGTCAATAATCCAGATGCCGCCAGGGATACCGGTTATAACAACAGGCGTGAACGGGATAGAGGAAGCTGCAGCAACAGTGGTTAAGATTGCCACAAACAAGATGAAAAGAGTAAACATAACCTCAATAAAAAACAAAAACAAGAAGGCGATTGAAAAGGCAACGGAAGCACTCAAGGAATTGCGAATTGAATATTCATGCACGGAAAAAATAGTGGAGACAGCCATAAACCTGTGCTTCATAGGCATCAATGAAACAACCACTCCGAAAAATGCGGATGCTATAGTGATATATTGCCCGACAGCCGAGAAGGAGACGGCGGCTGATGCCTTGAAGCTGCTGCAGCTGACCAAAAAAGGCGCGTGGGTGGGGCTGAACAGGGGCGAAAATGCTGCTGTGGCAGCGGCAGAAATCCTTAAAAAAACAAAGGAGCTCACCGAATACCGGTGGAAAATGAGAATACAGGTTGAAGAGGCGGACAAGCGATGCTGAAAGCAGTTATTTTCGACTGCGACGGCGTGATAACCGACAGTGAAATAAGCAGGTTCAGGCACCTGAAGAAGCTGGCTGAAGAAAGGGGGCATTTCGGCCTGGATGAGCGGAAGCACATGAAATTTCTCATAGGGAAAAAAAGCAGGGATACCCTAACGCATGTTTTCGGCGGGAAAATTAGTGAGCAGGTGATTGAACAGATAGTCGAGAAAAGAAGGCAGGACTGGGAAGACTGCCCTGAAAAATTTATAACAGAAATGAGAGGCGTAACGGCAGTTTGCGAAAAGCTTGGAAAAAAATACACCCTTGCAGTGGCTTCTACAGCATCAAGAAAGACTGTTGACGCGACACTCAGACACCTTGGCCTTGCCGAAAAATTCAAGATAATAACGACGGGGGATGACGTGAGCAATACCAAACCAAACCCCGAGATATACCTAAAAACCTTGCAAAAGCTGGGGCTCAAAGCAGATGAGTGCCTTGCTGTAGAAGATTCTAATTCAGGGATAAACGCGGCAAAGACGGCGGGAATAAAGATTGTGGCACTAAAAAATGAGCTTTACAACGCTTATGGCTGCGAGGCAGATTTGTCAAAGGCGGATGCTGTAATTAGCGGACTTGATGAACTGATAGGAATAACGGAGGGAATAAAATGATTCCAAAAGAAATCCTTAAACAGCAGCTCAAAAACACGCTTGAAAAAACGAACTTTGATTTCGGGAGCGGGGCGAAATACTTCGGGAAGGTAAGGGACAACTACATGCTTGATGACAAGAGGGTGATGATAACGACCGACAGGATTTCTGCATTTGACATAGTCCTGACAACCCTGCCATTCAAAGGCCAGGTATTGAACCAGATGAGTCAGTTCTGGTTTGAAAAGACAAAGCACATTGTGAATAATGCAGTGATTGACATTCCAGACCCAAACGTGACGGTTGCAAGAAACTGCAAGCCGATAATGGTGGAGTTTGTGGTAAGAGGGTATATTACGGGAGTGACTACAACTTCCATATGGTACAGCTATGAGAGGGGAGCGAGGGAATTCTGCGGCCACACGCTGCCTGAAGGATTAAGGAAAGATGAAAAACTGCCAGAACCAATACTGACGCCTTCGACCAAAGCCGAAAAAGGGCAGCACGACGAGTCTGTATCACGAGCAGAGGTCATAAAAAGGGGCCTGATGACCGCGGATGAATTTGACAAAATTTCAGAAGCAAGCATGAAGGTGTTTGAGCTGGGGCAGAAGACAGCAGCAAAGCAGGGGATAATACTTGTTGACACCAAATACGAGTTTGGCTATGACGAGAATGGCGAAGTCACGCTTATTGACGAGGTCCACACCCCTGACAGCAGCAGGTTCTGGTTCATGGAGACATATGAAGAGCTTTTCAAACAAGGAAAGGAACAGCGCAACCCAAATCGAGAGCGCTCGATTGGGCCCAGTCGCAGCAGCAACTTGGGGATTGACAAGGAATACGTGAGGAAATGGCTGTCTGACAGGGGCTTCATGGGTAACGGACCTGTCCCAAAAATACCAGACGAAATAAGGATTGAGGCAGCAAGAAGGTACGTAGAAGCCTATGAACT
>Ga0209541_10001864_pt1 | contig 41019 bp, 36 predicted proteins | sample RifCSPlowO2_01_FD_184027 | JGI IMG/M metagenome (GOLD analysis project Ga0209541, IMG submission 184027) | Groundwater microbial communities from Rifle, Colorado - Rifle CSP2_plank lowO2_0.1 (SPAdes) (version 2) | ecosystem: Environmental > Aquatic > Deep subsurface > Groundwater | place...
GGGCGGGCAAAAAGGAAGGGGGTTGGGGGGAAGGAATTTTTACCCGCCCTCGCTTTTCCGCTGCCGAATTTCGTACCAACGAAGTTGGCGCGCCGCCTAAAAATTTTTAAAATTCGAGGTGGCTGCGCGCATTAATCTTTTATTCCGCTTTCTATATCGGCGATTTTTGTCTTGAGTACTTTATTTTCTGGCAAAAAATCAAGTCCTTTGAGAGCGATTCCTAGCACCTTTTTCATTTGTTGTTTTTTTAGTTTTTTATCGGTTAGAGCATCGGCTTTTCTTTTCTCGTTCTCTATTTGGTCAAAAACCATCTTTTCAACCCATTGATCTTTAGCATCATCAATTATTTTTAGATCGTCGTATGATTTTATGCCTTGATTGTTAATGCGAAATTCTGCCATATACTTTTCAATCTCACCCTTGGGTATTTCATCAAGCAAACGCTGGAGAAGCGTTTTAATGGTCTCAAAACGACCGACTCCAGTTTTAATATTTTCAGTAGAGTTAATAATTTGTAGACTCTCTGCTAAAATCCGTCTCACTTGAGGAACGAGAAATTTAATCTTTACTTTCGCTTGTTTTTCCTCTTTACTTTTAAACCATGGCATACGTTTTAATAAGTTCCCAAAATTATTTTAGTATAATTTTATAGACCTCATTGGTACCGGCTTTAACTACTGTAAAGCTATAACTCGTCGCATCCGAAGGCATTTCATAAACGACTACACCTTTCTCGGTTATGCTGGGAGACAACTGACGCCAATTCAAATAATTATCAATTGTGGTATTGCTGGAGATGTTAAATTGCCTATTTTGATTATCTACTAATACAAAGGCGTCATCAGGAAAAGCGAAACTAGCGTTTGTTGTATTTGTGATGCTCATATCTACAATAATAAACTTCGCATCTTCTTTTGCAGTTGCACTACCTATGTATTGATTACTACTACTGATAGTTTGCTGTTCTTTTACTGCATTCACTTTAAACTTAATAGTTGCCAATACTATTTCATCTCCGAGTCCTTTTATTACTGCCCCTGCAATGTCTATTGCTCCTATAGATAAGAACCAATTTCCGTTTTTTTGAACAAAGGTGAGAATGCCAGTTTCCGAACCCGAACCAAGCACGGGATTATTATAATTAACAACGTATTGCACGCTTGCTCCACCTTGTTCCTCCAAAACCTCTTTTATCTGCCAGTTGGTAATGGTAGTAGCTCCGGAGGTTTCAGTTACTCGCTTTACATACTCCGTTTTGCTTTCTGTTGCCTTATCCTCGTCGGTCAACAAATCATATACTTTGCCGTAATCACGATTTTGCAGTAATTTCAAAATTTTTTCCGCAAATGATCGGGCTGTGATTTTTTCTACTGTGGAAAGTTCTTTCTTAACTTCCATAGGTTTACTCCCGATAGGTGGCGGAGTTGTTTGTGGCTGTGTGCCTATATTATCTTCAATTGTTGGCTGATCTTTGGTTTCTTGCGATTCTTTACTGAATTTGGAAAAATAATACCACCCTCCGAATCCTAATCCGACTAGGATGAGTGCAATAACCACTATAATAATTTGTTTATTCATAAGGTTAAATTATATTACTTTTAATTTGATTTATCAATTTTCTTTTGGCATCTTTTAATACGATTGTCCCAATCATCGTTCCAACCCTGATCTTTTGCTTGTCTAGCAATTCTAATCGCTTCATCAAATTTTCCTTGCTTCTCAAAAATGATACAAAGCTGAGAATAGCCCTCGTGAACTGGTAGTGAGCTATCAGGATATTCTTTTTTAAAAACTGCCGCCGATTTTTCTGCTATTTCGATTTGTTTTAAGCAAGAATCAATCACTATTTGTAAAGCATCTGGGTTATTATCCCGTTCTTTATAAAATAATTTCATTTTTGTTGGATAGAAAAAATGCAAATTAAGAATATCTTTTTCCACTTTAGCAAATTCCTCCGCTTTTGAAATTATTTTATATGCAAGATTCCTATCTCTCGGATTATCAAACCAACCGATTAAGGAAGTTAGAAATGATAAAACACTATCGTTGCTTATCGTTTCAAATTTTCCTTTTACCAAAATATCTTTTGACGCATTTATTGGCTGAAAGATATCAACCATATGATTTCTCTCTTCTTCTGTAAAAGTATCCCGCCACCAACCTTTCAAATTGAAATAACCAATATATCCTTCTGGGTCGCTATTTGCATTAAAAATTTTCCCAAACATCATAATCTACTTTATTAAATCATCAACGCTTACATCAAGGGCTTTCGCAACCTTTTTGAGCGTGCCTAGGGTCGGATTTTGATTTTCTCCCGATTCCATTTTAATAAGCGTATTATTAGCGACATCCGCCAATCTCGCCAATTTTTCTTGCGAAAGTCAAATTGTGGTGGGTGCGCCTGGACTCGAACCAGGAACCGTTCGTGTATAAGACGAATGCTCTAACCATTGAGCTACGCACCCATTATTTGTTCGTACACTATATTATTATACACATTCGTCAAGCGACGAATATGTTACTATAAAATTATGATTGATAAAAATATCGTTGAATATCTTAATCAATATTCTAAACAATATCCGATTGAAGCTCTTAAAGAACAGCTGAAAAATTCCGGATATTTACCGCAGGATATTGAGGATAGTCTTAACTATATTCAGCAGGGTGGCTTGGCAACTCCGGCTGGCGAAGCAGTTTTGACTCCGGGTAAAACTTGGCCATGGTTAAGGATAGTTTTGGCAGGCGGCGCAATAGTCGTGGTGACAGTAACGGGATATTTTATTTTTCGCGGTTTTTCTAGACCTGAACAGGCGTCGGTTGGAAATAAGCCGGCAGTTTCTTCGGGAATCAAAAAAGAGGAGACCAAAACGGTTTCTACATCACAGCAGGGCATCGAATGCAATCCTTTTGCTGGCCAGAAAGTTTTATCCGCCTCTGCCGATTTAGACGCCACCTATAAAGATGAAGGCTTCCCTTTATTTTTAGACCCCGCAAAAGGATTTCCGGAGAATAAGGCTCTCAGTATTGATCCTCTTTATTCTTTAGGGCCTTCTATTTGCGCTAAACATTTTGAAAACTCCTCTAATGAAGCCATGGTTTCTATTATTCTTCATGACGGCGATAAAGCGGCGGCAAGAATTATTATGTTGCGGGCAAAGGCCGGAACTTATAATTTTAGCCCCGAAGATTACGGAGACCCAGGTAGATTAACTCTGAGTATTGTTGATCCGGATAATCCCCTCAAGTCGCCCAATTTATATTTTAAGAGCGGCAGCATGACTGTCGGTCCTAATCCGCTTAAACCGAATGAAGAGATGCTGATAAATTTCCGTGGTCTTGGCGGTGTTTTGGGTATAGACGGCACAACCCCGGTGTTTAGGTTGGATGGCATTATTAAATTCAATTTACCGGCTAAAACGCAGTTAGAAGCCCCAAGTTTTTTGCCTTCTTGTTCGTCTTTGGGCGGTGAACTTTGTTCCAAAGATAAAGTTTGCGACGCGGTTATTGCCTCTCGCGACAATAATGCTGTTCAAGTTTGCTGCGCCAAAAATTTTTGCGGCGTAAAACAATTGCGTTAGCGCGTAGAAAGGTTTCTTTCTGAAATAATTCTGAATTTTTATTCCGCCTGTAAAATTTACAGGCGGGATTTATTTAATCTATCCTCAGAAATCCACGGCCGTAAGGCCGGGGAGAGATTCACTTGATTTTTTCTAAGCTATGATATAATATAGACAACCGATTCGAGTAATATGTTAAAACTTGACTTAGAACTTTCTAAAATTAGCGGCGTTGGAGAAAAGTTTTTGAAGCGGTTGGATAAGCTGAGTATTAAAACTGTTCGAGATTTGCTTTGGCATTTTCCTTTTCGTTACGAAGACTATTCAAAAATAGTTAAAATTGCCGACTTAAAAATTAATCAGCCGGCGACTATTCGCGGCGTAGTGCGCAAAGTGGCGACCCGGCGCACCTGGAAAAGAAAAATGCTTTTAGTGGAGGCGGTTATTGTTGATGAAACTGGCGGAGTGTCGGCGATCTGGTTTAATCAGCCGTATATCGCGCAGGTTTTAAAGCCGGGCCGTGAGGCAAATTTCGCGGGTCGGGCAATTTCTAGCCAAGGGAGGGTTTATCTTTCTAACCCGACTTACGAAACTATTAGCAATAGGACTGTGGTTAAGCACACTGCTGGTTTGATCCCGATTTATCCGGAAACAAAAAGCTTAACTTCCAGAGGATTGCGATATTTAATAGAGCCTATTTTAAATGGCTTGGAAAAATTAGAAGACTTTGTTCCCGAAGAAATTTTAGAAGAATATGATTTGCCGGAAGTTAATTCCGCTTTGCATAAAGTTCATTTTCCCCGGACTATGGATCAGGCGGAAAAGTCGAGAAAAAGATTTGCTTTTGAAGATTTATTTTTGCTGCAGTTAAATAATCTGCGGGTTAAGAGAAGCCTTTTAAAAGAAAAAGCCCCAGCTTTAAAAATTAACGCCGAGCAATTGGAGGCGATTATTAAAAGTTTGCCCTTTGAATTAACCGGATCTCAAAGAAGGAGTTTGGATGAAATTATTTCTGATTTATCTAAATTGCAGCCGATGAATCGTTTATTGCAGGGCGATGTCGGTTCGGGAAAAACCGTAGTCGCCGCGGTGGCGGCCTTTATTTCCGCCTTGAATAATAAGCAAGCAGCTTTTATGGCGCCAACCGAAGTTTTGGCGCGTCAGCACTATAAGACCTTGATGTCGATTTTTAAAAATCTGGATGTCTCTATCGGGCTTTTAACTGGCAGCGAGGCCAGGGCTTTTTATAGTGATAATTTAGAAAGCAAAAAAACTAAATTTCAGCTTCTCAAAGAAATTAGCTCCGGCCAAATTAAAGTAATCGTTGGAACGCACGCGGTTATTCAGAAATCTATTGTTTTTCAGGATCTGGCGCTGGCGATTATTGATGAACAGCACAGATTTGGCGTAGAACAAAGGGCGGCTCTAGTTAAAAAAGAATTAAATCCGGGCGAAGAAACCACAATTCATTTTCTTTCTATGGGCGCCACGCCGATACCGAGAACTCTGTCATTAACGCTTTTTGGAGACTTGGATTTGTCGATTATCGATGAATTGCCCATTGGCCGAAAGCCTATTATAACTAAAATTGTTTCTCCGGCTAATCGGAATAAAGCTTACGCTTTTATTCGGGAGCAAATTAAATCTGGCCGGCAAGCTTTTGTAATTTGTCCGCGTATTGTTGCGGCGGAGGTGGAAACAGAAGAAAGCGGAGCAACCATCCCTATGATAAAAAAGAGAAAAGATCTTTGGCAGGAAGTTAAAAATGTTACTGAAGAATACGAAAAGCTTTCTCAAAAAGTCTTCCCGGATTTAAAAGTGGCGATGCTGCACGGAAAATTAAAAAGCCCGGAGAAAGCCGCTATTATGTCGGATTTCGCCGCCGGGAAAACCCATATTTTGGTTTCTACTTCGGTGATTGAGGTCGGCGTAGATGTGCCTAACGCGACTATAATGATGATTGAGGGCGCTGATCGATTTGGCCTTGCCCAGCTTTATCAGTTTCGGGGGCGGGTTGGCCGCGCCGAACATCAATCTTATTGTCTTTTATTTACAGATTCGGAAAGCGCCGCCACTCAACAGCGTTTGAACGCCTTAATTAAAGCTAAAAATGGTTTTGAATTAGCTGAGATTGATTTAAAGTTAAGGGGCCCCGGTCAATTTTTGGGTGATAAACAAACTGGTTTGCCGGATTTGGCCATGCGTTCGTTAAATAATATTATTTTGGTTCGGGAGGCCAGGTCCGCCGCGGTAAAAATTTTGGAACAAGATCAAGAATTGATTTATCACCCCATGCTTGCGGCGCAATTAGGAAGATTTGAGAAAAATATTCACTTGGAATAAAATTTTATGGCTTTGTCCATTGTCATCGTGAGCGACTGCAGGAAGTGCGGCGATCCCACATTAAATTTAATGTAAGATTGTTTCGCGGAGTTTACCCCGTCGGAACTCGTAGAGTTTCCATCGGGGCTCGCAATGACGGCAAATATGCTCGCAGTTCCGCTTTGATGTTCTAGTAACCTATATGATAGAACTGACTTAGGCTGTAAATTCCGGCGCCAAGCGTGGCTAATGTCAGCCCTACAACGAATAAAATTAGATCTAATTCAAAGCCGCCGATAAACTTTTGGCCCCTTTTTATTTTCCAAAAAGTGGCCACCGCCATATTAATAGCTAGGAGCAAGGCGGCGATTTGGGTGTAGAGTCCCGCAATAATCGCTAGGCCGCCGAAAAATTCGACAAAAGCCACGATAGTTCCCCAAAAAGCGCCGGGCTTAAACCCCATCATTTCAAAATTCTGGGAATTAATTTTAAGATTTTTTATTTTTGGCCAGCCATGAGCAATGAAAATTGCGCCGAAAACCAACCTTAGGCCTAAAAGCGACCAATCGCTGAAAACTAAAAGAAGATTGAGTAAATTGTCCATAGATATTGGAATTAGGTGACCTTTATAAATATTATATCATAATATATAATAGGCTAAGTTACGGTGCCATCGTCTAGCCTGGCCTAGGACGCTGCCCTTTCACGGCGGAAACTCGGGTTCGAATCCCGATGGCACTACTTTTAAAAAAGTGGAGGATGAATATGTTGGACAGAGAGTTTTGGCTTTGTTGTTTAGCTTTAAATTTCAATGGCAGCTTGGGAATTTTATTTGGACTTGACTTATATTATGAATCTGGTATTATGACACCAGCATTTTAGATTCCTCAACCCACAGTAAAAGGAGGCTAATATGGCTACGGCCTATTGTACGCGTACGGAGCTCTTGCGTAAGTTGGTTGGTAGGACAGTGAAGGATGTGCGGTTTGCTAGCAACGGCGAAGATATCATTTTTGATTTTGAAGGCGGAGTTACTGCGTATTTCTTGCGAGATCATCCTTTGGTGGGAGAACGAGGTATGGTGGTGCGTTTAGAAAAGCCGGGTCATTTTGTGGAATACATTTAGCTTAAGGAGTATAACCCGCCAAAATTTTCTTCGGAAAAATTTGGCGGGTTTTTATTTGAAAAATTGCTGTTATTAAGTTAGACTGTTTTCAGTTCTAAAAAGTTCTAAAAGTTTTTTGAAAAAAGAAAGGCATTCTTATGAGGCGAGCGTATCCAGCGTTGATTTTTTGCGCGTTATTATTTTGCGGATGCGTTGCTCCATTGGCGCCGTACAATCTATTGGTGCGTTGGGGTTCGGATGAGCCGCTTAAGGACCGGCTGGAAAAGTCCCGCAAGCTGATTGAGGATCGTAAAAAACAAGCTTATTCTTTTACGCTTGCGGAAAAGGCGGCAATTTTTGAGGCTGAACGCGATTTTTTTCGCCTGCCAGAACCTTTTGAGTTTTTTACCGTAAGGATGCTGAATAAAGAAACCGCAGATAAAATTTCCACCTCCCCCTCTTTTATTAGCGAGAATTTGGTGATGCTGGCTTTTAAATACTCGGCGACCAAAGACTTAGAGTCTATTAAGGAGGCGTCGCGGCTTTTAGAGATGTTGTTATGGGTTGATGATTATTTTGGGAAAAAAGGACAATGGCCTGCCGACCTCCATATTACCCAAGAGCCAATTTTTGAGGTCGTAAAGAAAAAATTAATTTATATGGGCTATGGGCCGTATGGCCATCTTTATTTTTCAGATGACGCGCACGGCAATACGGTGTCGCCGCATTTTTTAGGTGCCTATTTGTCGTATCGATTATTTGACGATCTTAAGATTCGTAAGCAATCAGTAGAAATTATCCGGCGTAATATTAATTATTTGTTGGATGAGGGGTTTGTTTTAAAGAAATTGAATGGCGAGCCGACTACTCATGGCGGTCTTAGCGGAAATGAATATTTTGGGTTTGCTAAGAATGCTTTGGTGGCCCGTTTGATGTTTCTAGAAGTAGCGCGAACTGTTCTTGAGAAAGAAAGGGAAATAGGCGATCTAAAGTTATTGAACCGAATTCGTAAAGATTTGGATAAACTGTATAAAGATGAAGTTCCGGAGGGATTAGAAAGAATAGGCCCCCATTTTGGTAATCTTTGGTTTAGCACGCCATCCAGCAATGGCCGGGTTTTCCGAAATTTTTACCTTCTTATTTTAGCCGCGGGAAATCGGGAAAAGAGCGGCAGCTATTGGAAGGCTTTTCAATATCAATGGATTCAGTTTCGGGAAGACCATAATCCCTTTTTGTCTTTTCTTTATTTTTCTTTAGTACCGGCAGACCAGTGGGAATTTAAAGATCAGCGGGCAAAAGCTATGGCGTTGGAATATCTGAAAAGCGTGCCTTTGGATCGAGACGATCGGGAGATTCTGAATTCATTTTTTGGGAAAGATGATGGCGTGGATATTGATATCTTTCCGAGAGTTTATAAGTTTAAATTGCATCCGAAAAATAAAATTCCTTTGCCCATTTACTGCCGGGGAGTTGTGAGAAATGAATGGAGCAACGAACCTTATCGCCTTAATGAAAATCTTGGTAAGAATGGATCTAATCTCTGTACCCCAATAGATTTCCTCACCGCTTATTATTTGGGGCTGGTTTCGGGATTTATTCCGATTGGAGAACAAAAAGTGGATATGGACAAGGTAGAAAAATATTTAAAAGAAGCCCTGCCTGTTTTTGAAAAGTATCGCTATAAGCAATAAAATTGCCGAGCGCATAAAAGTTATGCGCTCGGTTTTATGTTATGATAAATTTTGAAACAAATTTATGGCGGAAAAAGATATTAAAGAACTCAAAAGTGAGCTTCGCCAGCGAGATTTTAAAATTAAAGAGCTGGAATCTTTAATAGTGCACGATCCGTTAACCGGATTATTTAATCGCCGCGGTTTTTTAGCGCTGGCGAACAAGCTTTTTCAGGATGTCCGTCATTTTCAGAAAAATAAAGCTGAGCGTGAGCATTTCGTGATTAAGTCTTTCGCAATTTTATTTTTTGATATTGATAATTTTAAAAAACTTAATGATACTTTTAGCCATAAAGTAGGAGATCAAATTTTACAATTTGCTTCTTCGGTTATTATGGGTAAGGTTCGTATTTCAGATTTTGTTGGCCGTTGGGGCGGCGAGGAAATAGTTGTTGCTTTGATTGGTAGCCAAGAGCATGATGCTTATCAAAAAGCCGAAGAGATCAGGAAGGCTGTTAAAAGTAGGGTCAAAATTCCAAAACATCCGGATTTAAAAATTACTATTAGCGCGGGCGTGGCAGAATTAGATGGCGCTTACAGTTTAGAAGAATTGATTAAACGAGCTGACGAAGCGATGTATTATTCAAAATTGCACGGCAAGAATAAGGTTACTCAATATAGCCAGCTTGTAGGTTCTAAAAAATAATTTTATGCGGATATTAGCTATAGAGACATCGTGCGATGATACGGCTATAGCTTTGGTTGAAATCAGGGGTAATTTGTTGTCGAAAAGCCGCTCCGCCAGCTGGCGGATTAAAATTTTAAAAAATTTGGTTTCTTCGCAGATCAAGTTGCACCGCCCTTATGGAGGCGTGGTGCCAATGCTCGCTAAGCGAGAACATGAAAAAAATCTGCCGAAGATTTTGAACCAAATTAAATCCGCCAGCCGGCGGATAAAATTGAAAATTGACGAGATAGCCGTCACAGTTGGCCCGGGATTAGAGCCGGCCTTATGGTCAGGCATTACTTTTGCTAAGGATTTGGCAAAGAAGTTCAATAAGCCGTTAATCGGCGCCAATCATCTCGAGGGGCATTTATATAGTTTTTTGCTATCGCAAAAAGTTTCAAGTTCAAAGTTCAAGGTTCAAAGTTCAAAGTTATTTCCCGCTATCGCTCTTATTGTTAGCGGTGGACATACAATTTTAGTTTTGATGAAATCACTTATTCAATGGAAAAAGTTGGGAGAAACTCGGGATGATGCGGTTGGCGAAGCTTTTGATAAGGTGGCACGGATGCTGAATTTGTCTTATCCCGGAGGGCCGGAATTGGAAAAATTGGCGAAGCGAGGAAATCCGAAAGCAATCAATTTCCCACGTCCAATGTTAAAAGACAAGAACTACGACTTCAGCTTTTCTGGATTAAAAACAGCGGTTTTGTATTATTTGAGGGATAATCCACGGTTTCTTCCAGCGGACGTTGCTGCTTCTTTTCAGCAGGCCGCGATAGATGTTTTAGCTGGAAAAACCCTCAATGCAATCAAAGAATTTGGCGCTGAATCAGTTTTAATTGCCGGAGGAGTCGCGGCTAACAAGAAATTACGAGAAATTATGAAATTGGAAACTAAGAAATTGGAATTAAATTTTTTTGCCCCTCCTGCTAAGTTAAATACCGATAACGCCGCAATGATCGCTGTTGCTGCCTATTTTCAGAAATTACGAAAGAAGAATCATCGGCTGGAGGCGCAGTCAAATTTGAATTTGTAGCTATTAAATACGATTATTAGGAATATGAAAGAAGAATTGGCTAAAGCATACGACCCTAAAGAAACAGAAGGCAAAATTTACCGGCTTTGGGAGGAGGGCGGGGGTTTTCAACCAAGAACTAAGAACAGTGAACAAAGAACCTATGCGATTCATCTTCCGCCTCCGAATATTACGGGTTCTTTGCATATGGGCCATGCTTTGAATGCGACGATTGCCGATATTTTAATTCGTTATCACCGGATGAAAGGAGATAAAACCGTTTGGTTTCCGGGCACGGACCATGCCGGCATTGCTACGCAGAACGTAGTGGAAAAACAATTAAAAAAAGAAGGGATGAGCCGTTGGGATTTAGGCAGAGAAAAATTTATTGAAAAAGTTTGGGAATGGAAAAATAAATACGGCAACATTATTATTGAGCAGTTAAAAAAACTGGGCGCTTCTGCGGATTGGTCGCGGCTTCGTTTTACGATGGATGAAAATTACGCTAATTGGGTTAAGAAAGCGTTTATTCATTATTATGAAAAGGGATTAATTTATCGCGGCAAACGGATTGTGAGCTGGTGCGTGGCTTGTCAGACTTCGCTCTCTGATTTAGAGGTGGAATATAAAGAAGAGAGCGGGAAATTGTGGTTTATTAAATATCCTATTGTAGCTCCGACGCCAAGGGGTCGGAGCGATAACTATGTTATCGTTGCTACAACACGGCCGGAAACAATGCTGGGCGATGTTGCGGTGGCGGTGAATCCAAAAGATAAACGTTATAAAAATTTAATTGGGAAAAAGATTTTGTTGCCATTACAAAATAGAGAAATACCTATTATTGCCGATGACAAAATTGATATGATTTTTGGGACCGGAGCGGTGAAAGTAACGCCCGCGCACGATTTGCTGGATGCGGAAATTGGCGAGCGGCATAAATTGGAACCGATAGATATTATTGATGAGCGCGGCAGGATGACCGCCGCCGCCGGCGAAAAATTTAAAGGATTGAAAGTTGCGGAGGCAAGAGAAAAAGTTGTTAGAGAATTAGAAGAGGCTGGTTTATTAGAAAAAATTGAAGATTATAAGCATAATGTGGCAATTTGCTATCGTTCGGGCACCGTTCTTGAGCCGTTGCGTAGCAATCAGTGGTTTCTTCGGATGGTAGATCATCCTCAAAATCCAAAATCAATCCGCCAGTCGGCGGACAAAAATCAAAAGTTAGGAACATCGCTTCGCGACGCGGTTTTGAATGCTGTAAAGTCTGGGAAAGTAAAGATTATTCCTGAAAATTTTGAAAAAATTCTTTTTTCTTGGTTGGAAAATATTCACGATTGGTGCATATCTCGGCAAATTTGGTGGGGCCATCAACTTCCTGTTTGGTTTCATGAACCGAAATGTATTCCTAAAAAGGGGCATGAAAGTGACGTGGTGAAATGTAAGGAAATGGTAGTAGCTGTGGAAAAACCACAATGCGAATTTTGTGACGCAGAATTTAAACAATCGGAAGATGTTTTAGATACCTGGTTTTCTTCTGCATTATGGCCCTTTGCGGGATTATCCGAAGCAGATCTTAAAGATTTTTATCCATCCAACGTATTGATTACCGCGCGAGATATTATTAATCTTTGGGTTGGGCGAATGATATTTTCTGGATTGGAATTTCAAAAAGCCATGCCGTTTCCGGAAGTTTTGATTCACGCGACTATTTTAACCAAAGAAGGAAAAAGAATGTCTAAGAGTTTAGGAACAGGCATCGATCCTTTGGGGCTAATTGAAAAATATGGCGCGGACGCCACTCGTTTTGGCATTATTTGGCAGACCATGGGAACGCAGGATATTCATTGGGACGAGGCGGCAGTTCAGGCAGGAAAAAAGTTTGCAAATAAATTGTGGAATATAGCTCGATTTTCATTAATGAAAATCGAGAATTCAAAATTCAAAATTCAAAAGTTAAAATTACAAGTTAAAATTCAAAATAACGAAGATAGAAAAATTTTGCAAAAGTTAGATGAGGTTAAGAAAATCGTTGAGAAAAATATAAATAGTTATGAATTCGGGCCCGCGCTACACGCGCTGTACGATTTTATTTGGCACGATTTTGCGGATAAATATATTGAATTAGTGAAAGATCGGCAGGATGAAGAAGCTGATTTAGTTTTGCAACACGCTTTGTTTTCTATTTTAAAAATGTTACACCCCTTTATGCCTTTTATCACCGAGTCTATTTATCAAAAAATTGGTTTAGAAAAAAAAGATTTGTTAATGATTGAATCGTGGGTGGATTAGTTATTTTTAAGAATAGTTGTTATTTTCCTGTTATTATTGGAATGAGATGGTTTTTTCAATAGTTATTCCGGTTATTTTAGGCTTGTTGCCAAGTTTGGCCTGGCTAGCTTTTTATTTAAAAGAGGATCTGCGTCACCCAGAGCCTAAGAAGCTAATTTTTTATACTTTTCTTGCGGGTATTTTTAGCACAATCTTTGTTTTACAAATTCAAATTTTTGTTAATGGATGGCTGGATGATTATGTAATATCCTATGGATTAATATATTTTTTGGTTTTGGCGCTGATTGAAGAGGTCTTTAAATTTTTAGCAGTTTATTTTGCCGTGGGATATAGAAAAGAATTTGATGAGCCGATTGACGCAATGATTTATATGATTGTCGCGGCTTTGGGTTTCGCGGCGGTTGAGAATGTGGCTTCGATATTCCAAGCGGCTAAAAGTTTGACGATTGGGGTGGGGCCCCTAGAGACGGTAACTCTGCGTTTTGTCGGCGCTACTCTTTTGCATACGATTTCTTCGGGTTTAGTCGGTTATTATTGGGGAAAGGCTATGGCTAAGAAATCAAATTATTCCAGTTTGATAGCGCGTGGATTAATTTTCGCCACTATTCTGCACGCTATTTTTAACTATTTTATAATTAATTTTGAATCTCTGGCGATTTCGGTTATTTTTCTAATTTTTGTGGCCATTTTCATTCTTAATGATTTTGAAAGATTAAAAAGATATAAATAAAAGCATCCCCCTTGTCTAGATTGCGCGCTATTTCTTCCTATTTTATAATCATTATATGAACGAGGAATTTCAATCTTTAAACAATTTTATTCCCGAGAACGAAAAGGAGGTTGAGATTGATTTGGTGAAATCGGGGCATTCAGCTGTTAAAGAAAAAGAATCAGCTGGCGATGTTTTTGAAGATGGCGAAGGGCAATTGAGCATCGATGTTTATCAGACTTCAGAAGAAATTATAGTTGAGGCTCCTATTGCGGGTGTTAAGTCAGACGATTTAGATATTGATGTTACTACGGAATCGGTTACTATTCGCGGAAGGCGGGAACGAGAGAGCCGAATTAAAGACGATGATTATTTTTATCAAGAATGTTATTGGGGGAAATTTTCCCGATCGGTAATTTTACCCCAAGAGGTGGACGCGGAAAAAGCCGAAGCTTCTTTGAAGCACGGAGTGCTCACTATTATTTTACCCAAACTTAATCGGCAGAAGTCCAGAAAGCTCAAAGCTAAGCTTGACTAAGTTAAAAAAACTGCTTAATATTTAAGCAGTTTTTTTTGATTGAAAATATATTAGCGAGCAAGAATTTTGCCACTGAAATTTGAGAAAGGAGGTGCGCTGTGAGTTTAGGAAAAACTGGTTTAGTGCTGGATGGCGGAGGCGCTAAGTGTGTGTTTCAGATTGGCGCCCTTCTTGCTTTTGAGGAGCGGGGCATTAAATTTTCTAAGGTTCAGGGCGTTTCTGCCGGATGTTTGAACGGCGCTAAGTTTGTTGAATCCGGCGCTCAGAATTTAAAAAAGATCTGGATGGATTTGGATAAAAGAGGTTATCAGAGTTTATTTGGCAGTTGGTTTTTTATGGTTCGCCATAGTTTCAGCAACGCCTTATATAATGACGCCGAATTAAATCAACTAGTGAATCAATGGGTGGATGTTAATGGGCTTTTAGATTCTGAAACGGAATTTGAATTAGTTGTTCGGAATGAACTGACTGAAAAAATAGAAATATTTAATACTCGGCGCTTTAAAGAGGAGAGCGGCAATCCAGAAGTTTTTCGCCGGCTTATCAAGGCCTCGGCCAGTTTACCCGGAGGATTTTCCCCGGAAAATATTAATGGCCAGCTTTATTCTGATGGCTGCGAATTTGACTTAGATTCTTTTGCCGATTTTGATACCGTATTTTTTGTTAATTCTGATCAGCCGTTGGAGAAAGTCGATCCTGATAAAATGGCAAAAACGCTGGCGAATATGCATTTTTCCATTAGGACGCTTAAGCTTGCCAGCGCCTTGATTGATCGTATCGCGGCAGAAAAGATTAAAAATTTCGTTCTTATGAATCATGTTCGGTTGGTTGAACCGGATGAGAAAGCGGCGATTTTTCCGATTATCAATAGAATAGCGAAGTTTGTGGAAAATTTAATTGGTCCTTCGGAAAAACGTCTTATCCCTATTAGCCCTTCTATTAATATACCGACTTTGCGTTTGGATTATTGGGGGCCGGGCGATTTTGTAAAATCTATTGAAAATGGTTATCAGCAAACGACTGATATTTTAGATAGGCTTGGTTCTTAACCCTCTCCTTTCCACACGAATGTGTAAAAGGAGAGGGTTTTTAATTGGAGATTTATAATTTCTGCCAGAAGACTGGCTGCCTCGTAGCGAAGCGAAGAGAAGAGAAGAGAAGCAACATAAATCCCACCAAATAATGAGTAGGAGAATTAAAATCTCATCATTTGGTGAAAGGTACGAAGTACCACGGCTGCCTTGCCGGCAGGACAGCCGTGGATTTCTATTGATTAATGGAGTAAAATATTTTTAAAATGGGTTCTAACGAATATTTCACTGAAGCAGTAGTTTTAGATAAAGAGCCGAGCGGAGAATTTGATTCTATCGCGCATTTATATACCCAAGAATTAGGCAGAGTTTCGGCTAGCGTAACCAGCGCGCGGAAAATTCTTTCTAAACTTAATAGCCATTTGGAGCCGTTGAATTTAGTACAGGTTCGATTAGTAGAAAAAAATCGTTTTCATGTTGCGGATGTTTTGAAGACGGGAGCATTAGATCGCCAGCATTTAGACGCTTTAAAATTAATTAAGTCCATTACTCCGGAGGCGCAGCCCGATCCCGAATTATGGCATTTAATTAAAACCAATCTTAATGAAAAAGATATTTTAAGTATTTTAGGATTTGATTCTCAATTCGCGGCTTGCCTTGGTTGTGGGCTAAAAAAGGATTTGCGGTTCTCCATAAATGATTTGTCCTATTTTTGCGTAGCTTGCTACGATAGATTATTATAAAGTTAATCTATGTTCTCGCGATATAAGCGATTATTTATTGTTTTAGGCGGGATAGCTTTGGTTTTACTGGTAACCATTATTTTTTTATGGATTCAGTCTCGGCGGGCTAGCGGTTTGGGCATTGCTTTTGACGCGCCGGACCAAGTTTTAGTTGGCGTTCCTTTTGAGGTTTCGGTGAATATTGCCAATGATTCTAGCAGTGTTTTGAGAGACGCCCGTTTAAATTTAAGCTTGCCGGAGGGCGTGGTTTTTGTCGGAAAATCAGAAGACAAGAATGTGGAATTTAAAGACATCGGCAATTTAGGCGAGGGCAGTTTGGCCCAAGAGAAATTCCAGCTGATGGTTTTAGGCGGTGAAAATACCGTCAAAGAAATTCAAGCCAATGTGGTTTATTCCCCGACTTCTATCGGCTCCAAGTTTGAAAAGGAAGCATCTCTAGATTTAGCGGTTGGCGGGTTCGGGTTGCCCCTGGATATAGTTACACCTACTAAAGTTTTTAGCGGAGAGGATTTTGAAACGGTTATTTCTTTTAAAAATTCTTCCGATCTTGATTACGAAGATTTAAAACTTTCTATTGAATATCCGCCGGTTTTTAATTTTATTAAGTCCTCCGCTGAATTAGAAAATGCTCATCGGGAGTGGTATGTAGGTGGGCTACGAAAGGGTTCTAATAACGAATTAAAAATTACGGGTAATTTAATTGGCCCGGATAATGCTTTTTTTAATTTGGCTGTTTTTATTGATGGTGAGTTTTCTGGCCAGCGATATAAAATTAGCGCCGGCACCGCCACGATTTCTATTGCCGCTTCGCCGCTTTCTTTAAGAATCGCCCTTAATGATTCCCAGGAATATATTGCTAAAGCTGGCGACCTGCTTCGTTATACTATTACTTATATCAATAATACGGATATTGGATTAAAAGACGGCATCATTCGCGCTCAGCTTAAAGGCGAGATGTTTGATTTTTCAGGATTGAATACCCGAGCGGCCTATAGTTCCGTGAATAATACTCTGACTTGGAATGTTTCCAATACGCCAGGGCTTGCTTTAATTGGGCCCGGAGAATCCGGAACTGTTACTTTTGAAATTAAAACCAAGCTATCCTATCCGATCCGCAGATTAAATGATAAAAATTTTACCTTGCAAGTTTTAGGACAAATTGAATCTCCCACCGTGCCATATTTTGTTTCGGCTAAGAAAACTATTAGTTCCCTCACTTTTGAAACTAAAGTGGCTGGCCAGATCAAAGTTGACGCTAAAGCTTATTTCCGAGATGCTTCCGCGGGAATTGTGAATGAGGGGCCTTTTCCTCCGCGAGTTAGCCAAAAAACTAATTTTACTGTTCATTGGTTAATTACTAATTTTGGCACAGATGTTTCGGGCATTAAGGCGCGAGCTTTTCTAGGCCCTAATGTTAGAATAACTGGCGTGACTAAGAGTAATTCCGGAATTTTGCCGATTTATGATTCGCAAACCCAAGAAGTAGTTTGGGAAATTGATAAAATTATTGCTACGCGCGGCGTAGTTGGAGAGCCTCTAGAAGCAATCTTTCAGATTGAGGCGATTCCTTCTTCGCCTAATGTTTTTTGGCCGTTGATTCAAGAAACTACCTTAATCGCTACGGATGATTTTACGAATACCGCTTTAATTTCTAGGGATGCCGGAATTACAACGGCTTTGCCGGATGATTCGACCGTGTCTTCTTCTCAAGGATTGGTTAAGGAATAAAATATTTATAGATGATTTACGGATTCCGTTAGAAGGTGAACAAGCTCAGCCGTTTTAATACGGTCATAAGATTTATGAAAAATAATCAAAAAAATAAAAATAGTAAAGTTGGGCCCCTTTCTAATGGGATGGAAAAAATAGTTAGTTTGGCCAAGCGCCGAGGATTTATTTTCCCGGGCTCGGAAATTTACGGCGGTCTGGCGAATTCTTGGGATTACGGGCCTTTAGGCGCAGAGTTAATCAATAATATTTCTAATTTATGGTGGAAGAAATTTGTTCAGCAACGTTCGGATGTGGTGGGTTTGAGGGGACCTATAATTATGAATCCGAAAGTTTGGGAAGCTTCGGGACACGTTAAAAATTTTACGGATCCGTTAGTAGAGTGCAAAATTTGCCATATTCGTTTGCGCGCGGATAAACAAACCGAGCTTAAAGACCACGCCGAGACCCATAAAGGAAAAGAAGTTACTTGGACGGACCCTAAAAATTTTAATACCTTATTTGAAACTTATATAGGAACGGTTGAGGATTCTAAATTAAAAGCTTATCTTCGCGGCGAAACTGCGCAGACTATGTTTACCGATTTTAAACTAGTTCTGGAATCAATGCGTAAAAAGTTGCCTTTGGGCATTGCGCAGATTGGCAAGGCTTTTCGTAATGAGATTACAACCGGCAATTTTATTTTTCGTACTAAGGAGTTTACTATTGCTGAATTAGAGTACTTTATCGCGCCGGGCGAAGACGACAAAGCATTTGAGGAATGGCTGGAATATCAGCAGAATTTTTTTGTTTCCGACTTGGGATTGAAAAAAGAAAATATTAAGATCGTAGAATTACCCAAAGATGGATTAGCTCATTATTCCAAACGCACTGTAGATACTTATTATAATTTCCCATTTGGCTGGGATGAGGTAGCGGGCATTGCTAATCGCACTGATTATGATTTGAAAAATCATATTGAGTTGTCCGGCGCCAATTTAAGTTATAAAGATCCGGTGAGCGAAAAAGAGTTTGTTCCGTATGTTATTGAGCCGACTTTTGGTTTAGACCGCATAATGTTAGCGGTGCTATTAGACGCTTATTCCGAATCTGAAGCCCGTTCCGGTAAAGAAGACGCGGTTCATGAAAATGAAATAACCTTGCGTTTGCCTAAGCAGTTGGCGCCGATTAAAATCGCCGTATTGCCGTTATCTAAAAAAGAAGAGCTTACACAGCCAGCTTTAGAAATTCTCAATAATTTACAAAAGAATTGGATGTGCCAATATGATGAAACTGGCTCTATTGGCAAACGCTATCGCCGCCAAGATGAAATCGGCACTCCTTATTGCGTAACCGTGGATTTTGAGACTATCAATGATCAAGCGGTAACTGTCCGTGATCGGGATACGATGAAACAAGAGAGGATAAAAATTTCTGAACTCGTTGTTTATTTGAAAGCACTTTTATAGTTCCTAGATTATTTTTTCTCTATTTTTTTGTTTCCGGTGCTATCCCATGGGATAGCACCGGAAACATTATTTGACGGATAAAAAGTTTTGTATTAAAATAACTTTGTTCTTTTACATTATTTCTGTTGGTACAAAAGCTTTGCTTTTGGGCAGAAATAAAAGCTCGCGATAACCGAGCATATATAGGAGGTTGATATGGCCGCAACAACCGGCGAGAAAGCGCGTTTGTTGGATTTAGTGACGAGTGTTTTAGAGTTAGTGCGAGATGGACAGAGAAAACCCGATGGTGTTTCTCGCATCCTCCAAACCATCAAAGATAACCCCAATTTTATTAGCCAGCTTTTCCCTCTTCATGCCCCTGTTGAAATTATTACATCTGGAAATTTCCACCTCCAACTCCTTGACTGGCAAAGATTTTTTCAGGAAGTTCGCGGAGTCAAGGTATCTCTTAAACATCTCCGTTCTATTGCTATCCCCCAAGCCAAAGATGAATTCAGCTGGCTGGTGATCATGCTCAAGGACATGACTGCCAATCAGATTTATAACAGCATGAGCCAAAGGATGAAGTGCGGGAAATACTTTGATAATCTGGACGCTGGTAATCATGACCGCATCTCGGACCATGATTACATCATCCGAGTCCGTCCCAGAGTGGAAGCTGACGAGGAATTCAAAAACTTCTCAGCCAACCAGATTGCCCAAGTGGGCATCAAAGGAATGACCACAGTGGAACGTCTGCAATTAGAAGATTTCTACCACTGGAAAACCAGAGATCACTTGGATAAAGAGAATATTACGCTATGTACAGGTTCGCGCGTTCCGGGTGGTTTTGTCCCGGACGTAAACTGGCATTCGGATGATGACGAGGTTTACGTGGGTTGGTGCGGTCCTGGCAGTGCCGGTGGCCATCTCCGTGTTCGTGAGGCAGTTTCGTAACCTTGTAACTTTTTCCCTTAGCTTCGGCTAAGGGATTTTTATTGGGGCGGACACGCCGTCATTGCGAGGATCCGCCAGCTGGCGGATCCTCGCAATGACAGTATGATTAATTAAATCAATGTTAGATTGCTTCGCTCTGCTCGCAATGACATTGGATATTTGTTAAAATTTAAGCAATAGTATGAATTTCTCTAAAAAAACTTTAAAAAATGGCTTGCGGGTGATTACGATTCCTAAGCCAGATAGTTTGGCTACTACGGTTTTGGTTTTAGTAGAAGCCGGATCAAAATACGAAACTAAAGAGATTAACGGCTTATCCCATTTTTTGGAGCATATGTGTTTTAAGGGCACAACCAAGAGGCCGACCGCCTTAGATATTGCCGGCGAGTTGGATGGTCTTGGCGCAGAGTATAATGCCTTTACTTCTCAAGAATGGACTGGTTATTACGCTAAAGTTCAGAACGAGCATAAAGACAAGGCGTTGGACGTTATCAGCGATTTATACCTAAACCCAGTTTTTAATCTGGTGGAAATTGAAAAAGAAAAAGGCGTGGTGATTGAAGAGCTGAATATGTACGAAGATACGCCGCAAAGAAAAGTGCAGGATTTATTTTCGGAATGTTTATATGGCGATCAGCCGGCTGGTTGGGATGTGGGAGGCAAAAAAGAGATTATTCAAAAGTTGAATCGCGAAGATTTTTTGAAATACCGCGGCGAGCATTATGTGGCTAAAGCGACAATTATTGTGGCCGCTGGCGCAGTGGATGAAAAATGGCTTTTGCCGCAAATTGAAAAACATTTTGTTGGCATTTCGAATGCGCCTAAATTCGGAAAATTGAAAACTCAAGAAGCGCAAGAAAAACCCGCATTGTTGGTGAAATTTAAAGAATCTGACCAAACCCATTTGGTTTTGGGCGTTCGGGCTTTTGATGCTTTTGACGAGCGGCGGTATGCCGGAGAGGTATTGGCGGATATTTTAGGTGGCGGTATGAGTTCACGTTTGTTTCAGCGGGTTCGGGAAGAATTAGGCGCGGCTTATTATGTGAATGCCAGTTTAGATCTTTATAGCGATCATGGGTATTTTGCGGTTTCCGCTGGCGTAGATCATAAAAAATTAGAAATTGTGATTAAGGCAATTTTGGACGAATTAATGAAAATTGCTTCTAATTCTTTAACCGATAAAGAATTGCATCGGGCGAAAGATCATTTAAGCGGACGAATGACTTTGGGATTGGAAACTTCTGACGCTCTAGCGCTGTTTTATGGAGGGCAGGAAGTATTAAAGCGGGAGGTGGCGACGCCGGAAGAAGTTTTAAAAAAAATTCATTTCGTCACCAAAGAAAATATAGTCGGGTTAGCCAAAGAAATTTTTAAAAATTCCAGCCTGAATATGTCTTTGATCGGCCCCTATAAAGATAAGGCGCCTCTTGAAAAGACTTTGAAGTTCTAATGTTATCTGCTAAATTTAATTTATAATGGATCCACAAGGATTTAATGTTAGTTGGGGAAGCCTCTGGAAGGTTTTCTTCATGATTTTATTTGTCGCGATACTTTTTGTATCCAGAGAGATTTTTATCGCCTTATTTTTAGCTATTGTAATTTCTTCGGCCTTAGAGCCGACCGTTAGCCGATTGGAAAAAAAGAAAATTCCTAGAATCTTAAGCACCCTGGGAATATACATTGTTGCTATTTTTGTGGTGGCTATGATGATTTATACCGTAGTGCCTTTGGCAATTTCGGAATTGCGGAATTTATTAGAAGTTTTTGGCGGCAAGCTTTCCGGAACCATTTTTGAATTTATTGACGCTTCTAGCACCATTGAAACTTTGAAAGAAAGCCTGACTAAAATCGGGGGGTTGCTTTTTAGCGGAGGCACTTCTTTGGTGGACATCAGTTCTCGATTTTTAGGCGGCCTTACTTTTACGGTTTCCGTTTTCGTGCTTTCTTTTTACTTAACGATGGATCGTGACGGGGTGGCTAGGTTTTTAGAAACCGTTATGCCCTCAATTTATGAGAATCGGATTTTGGATTTATATTCCCGCGTGCGCCGGAAAATCGGCCGTTGGTTCACCGGCCAGATATTTTTAAGTTTTACGATTGGTTTGTTGGTATTTTTGGCGATGACTCTTTTGGGCGTAAAGTACGCCTTGGTTTTAGGAATTTTAGCGGCTTTTTTGGAGGTTATCCCATACGTGGGTCCGATCTTTAGCGGAGGTTTGGCGGTGTTACTCGCGCTTTCCACCTCTTTTTCTTTAGGTATCTACGCCTTAATTGCTTTTATGATTATTCAGCAATTGGAAAATAATCTTTTAGTGCCGACCGTTACTCATTTAACCACCAGCTTGAATCCAGTGGTAACTTTAATTGCTCTTTTAATCGGCGCTAAAGTTTTCGGTTTTGTCGGTTTGATTTTGGCGGTGCCGGCGGCGGTGTTGCTTCAAGAAGTCATTGAAGATTGGTCTAGCTCCAAACAAAAACGGAGAGGACTCGGATTATAAGCCACTAGCCACTAGTAGTTAGCTATTAGTTTTGATATTCTAGTCGCTAGCCGCCAGTGGCTAATTACTAGTATGAAATTCTATATAACCACCTCCATTCCTTATGTTAATGGCGCGCCGCATATTGGTTTTGCTTTAGAAGCGATACAAGCAGACGTTTTAGCGCGGTTTTATCGTCAAAAAGGCGACGACGTCTTTTTTTTAACTGGCGTAGATGAGCATGGGGTTAAGATCGCGCGGACAGCGGAATTAGCCGGGAAAACACCCCGAGTTTTTACTGAGGAAATTTCTGGGAAATTCCGTGATTTAAAAATCGCGCTGAATTTATCTTGGGATGATTTTATCCGCACCACAGATCAAAAGCGGCATTGGCCCGGGGCGCAGGCGTTGTGGAAAGCCTTGGCGGACAAGGGTGATATTTATAAAAAAACTTATAAGGGTCTTTATTGCGTGGGGCACGAAGCGTTTATAACAGAAAAAGATTTAAAAGACGGGATTTGCGCGGATCATCAAAAAGCGCCGGAGTTAATTGAAGAAGAGAATTATTTTTTTCGGCTTTCTAAATATATTGGAGATATTAAATTACGAATTAAGAATAATGAATTAAAAATATTGCCGGTGGGGAAAAAGAACGAAGTTTTGGGTTTGATTAAAGAGGGGGTGGAAGATATAAGTTTTTCTCGGCCGAAAAAGAATCTGTCTTGGGGCATTCCAGTGCCAGATGATAATTTACAAACAATGTATGTTTGGTGCGACGCTCTGGCTAATTATATTTCTGCTCTAGGATATGGCGGCAGTGATGACGCGTTGTTCCAAAAATTTTGGCCAGCTGACGCGCATCTCATTGGCAAAGATATTTTACGTTTTCATGCTTTGATTTGGCCGGCTATGCTTTTGTCCGCAGATTTAGAATTGCCCAAAGCGCTTCTGGTGCATGGCCATATTACTTCCGGCGGCCAGAAAATGTCTAAAACTATCGGCAATGTCGTTGATCCATTCGAGGCGGTAAAACAATATGGAGTTGATGCAATTCGTTATTATCTTTTACGGGAAATACCATCTGGCGAGGATGGCGATTTTAGCTATGAGAAATTGAGGGAGCGTTATAATGGCGATTTAGCTAATGGTTTAGGGAATTTTGCGGCGCGAGTCACAACTTTAGCGGAGAAATTAGATTTATCCTCTTACGCGGTTGAGCCGGCGATTGAAAAAGAAATTTTTAGCGTTAGAGAGGAAGCGGCAAAAAAAGTTTTGGAATTTAAACTGCATGAAGCTTTAGCTAAAATTTTTGAATTAGTTAGGGCGGGCGATCAACTTTTGAATGATCGCCAGCCGTGGAAAAACTCCGATAGTTCTCAGAGCGGCAGTGATCTATATAACTTAGTGGTTCTTTTAGATAACGTCGCGGCTTTAGTGGCTCCATTTTTGCCAGAGACGGCCACAAAAATTCAAGAATGTATTCAGTGGAAAGGCAATAAATTGTCCGTAAAAAAGTGTAGCGGGCTTTTTCCAAGAATAGAGTAACTATATTTTTATGAAGCTTATTGATGCGCATACCCACATTCATTTTGCGGCTTTTGAGAAAGACTATCGCGAGGTAATTAAACGAGCATTCGATGTCGGGGTAGGAATGGTAACGGTGGGAACTCAACGGGATACTTCTCGCCGAGCTGTGGAGGTAGCTAACGAATTTACTGGAGTGTGGGCGGCAGTTGGACTCCACCCGACTCATACTGATACGTCGTATCATGATTCCCAAGAATTGGGAGGCGGTTCTGGTTTTATCAGTAGGGGCGAGGATTTTGATTATGAATATTATAAATCTTTAGCCGTTGATTCTAGGGTTGTAGCAATTGGTGAATGTGGGTTGGACTATTTTAGGATTGAGGGCGATGAAATAAAAATTAAGGAAAAACAAAAGGCAGTTTTTATTCAGCAGATAAAATTGGCGCAGGAATTAAATAAGGCCTTGATGATTCATTGCCGCCCTTCAAAGGGCACTGACGATGCTTATGCAGATTTGTTAGCAATAACTTCGAACCTTGAACCTCGAACTTCAAACATACTTCACTTTTATGTTGGTTCTTTGGCAATGACAAAAAAGTTCGTAGAAGCCGGATTTTATTTTACTTTTGGCGGGGTGATCACCTTTGCCAGAGATTACGATGAAGCAATAAAATACATACCGTTGGATAGGATTTTATTAGAAACCGACGCCCCTTATGTTGCGCCAGAGCCACATCGTGGTAAGCGCAATGAGTCATCTTATATCATAGAGACCGCTAAAAAGATGGCAGAACTGAAAAACATTAGCGTGGATAAAATTGCCGAAATTACTGTGAATAATAGTTTGAATGTTTTTAGGATTAGAGCATAGCGCATAAAGCTTTATGCGCTCGGTTTTTTATTTTATTGGCATTTTTTGGTTTTTAGCTTAAAATTGAATCGTTCTTTAAAAATTAATCTGCATTGAAGAGGGAGGCGCTATGTTTAAATGGCTTGAAGAAGAAGATGTCGTTAGTCTTCCAGAGGCATTGTTTTCAGCAATTACAGCTAATCCACGGGGGATTGCCCTAGATTATGTTCTTAAGGTTCATCCTGTGCGTATCGGCAAGCTTTTTAAATTTAATCTCGTGATTGGCAAAAGGATGAGCTACGAAGAATTGGGCAAGTTAGTTAAGGGATTTGCTGATTTTTTTAGCTCTCGTCTTTTATGGAGAGATTTTAGCGAGACAATAGCAATTTTTACTTTGAATTGTCCACAATTTTGGGGCGCTTATTTTGGCGCTCAAATTTCTGGGGCGACCCCGGCTTTAATTAGCTTGGCGACCATAGCCAAAGAGCTTCGAGCAAAAAAGCCGATAGAAGAAATTAAAATTACGGCGGAAATTAGGGAGCAAATTTTGGATGCGAAGCCGCGGATTATTGTGGCCACTGATTTTCTTTGGCCGCTTTTATCGCAGTTGAAAGATGAGCTTGGAGATACAACAATTATTTTGACAAGACTGGCCGATACTTTGCCTTTTTATTGGAGAAAGCTTTATAAAAAAGCCGCCACGAAAGAGGGTCGGTGGATTGAGCCGCCGCCAGCAAAAAATGTTTTTATGCTCAATGACGTCCTGAAGAAAATTGATTTGCGACCTTGGTCAGCTTTTGCATATCCAGACAAGGAACAAGTTGCCCATCTTATTTATACCGGAGGCACAACTGGCATCCCTAAGGGGGCGATGAGTAGTCACGCTAATGTTTTGTCGAATATTTTTCAGTGCCGCGACCATCTGGGCGAATACATTCAAGAAGGCGATCGGGTTTTGGGAACAATGCCGTTTTTTCATTCTTACGGCCTGATTATTGCTCTGATGTCGATTTTAAATGTTCAAGGGCCGTTAATTTTTCCTCCGACTTTTGAACCCAAAGGGGTGGTGTATCTTTTGAAAAAAAAGAAAATTCAGATTCTCGGCGCCATTAATCGGATGTTCAAAGCGCTATTAGCGGTTCCCGCTTTGGGAAAATTGCCCGATTTAAAACTTTGTATTTCTGGCGCGGGAAAACTTGATAAAAATGTGAAAGATGAATTTGAGAGACAGACTGGCGCGAAGATTTTTGAGGGCTATGGCCTAACTGAAGCTTCGCCTGTGGTATCGGTTACTCTGCCCTGCGAGGATCAGCCACGAACCATCGGCCGGCCGCTGCCCGGTACGGAAGTTAAAATCGTTGACTTGGAAACGAGAAAAGAGCTCGGGCCGGGAGAAATTGGCGAAATTTTAATTCGTGGCCCGCAGGTTATGATAGGTTATTATAAAAAACTGGAAGAGACCGCTAAGATTTTAGTTGACGGTTGGCTTCGGACCGGAGATACGGCTTATAGGGACGAAAAGGGATTTCTGTATTTTGTCGGCCGCGAAAAAGAGATGTCTAAGATTAACGGTGAGAATGTTTTTTGGTTGGATGTGGAAAGGCATTTTCTTTTAAGTGAAGCTGTTGATCAGAAATGCGCTGTTGTTGGCGTTCCCAGGCCCGGCTATGAAGATGAACAGATGCTAGTTGTCTTTGTTGTTTTGGGGCGAGGGAAAACCCTTGATGATCTGAAAGATTTTATTTATTCCGCCAATAGCAAGAATTGGTTAATTAAGAAAACCTTGGCTGTTTCCGAAAAAGTTTTTAGCGAGTGGGAAGACGCAATTGGCAAGGTTCAAAAGAAGAAAGTTAAGAAATATTACGAAGAGCAATTATAGAGTAATTTTTAGGCCGCCCCGATGGCCATCGGGGCGGTTTTTCTATTAATATTGCGTTTTTTGGCGATTTCATTATAGTAGAAGCAGTTCATAAATAATTGGAGGGATTAAAATATGAATACGGTTTATGTTGTTGGCGCGGCGCGTTCACCGATATTTTCGGTTGAATTAGGGAAGAATGGCGGCCTGAATACCAGTTCGGTTTCCGGCCTTTTGCCTCAAGAGATTGGCGCTCAAGTGTTGGCGGAACTTTTTACAGAGGCTTTAATTAATCCGGAAGATGTGGATTTCTTTTATCTGGGTTCCGCTATTTCTCAGAAAGTTGAGCGAACTCTTTATCAGGCTCCAGCGAAATTTATTTTTAGAAAAGGAGCGGCAGGCCGAGTCGTAAAAGCTTTGGGCAGGACGGTGGAAAAGGCTTGTTCAACCGGCTTATCTGCTATTTGGTCGGCTTCAAGAAAAATTATGGTTGGTAAAGCTGACGTGGCGATTGCCGGCGGACTGGATATGATGAGCCGCCAGCCTAACGAGGTTATTATTCTCGGGCTTACTGATCCAAGCACGCAGAAGATTATGGCTCAGCTTGCGGATGAAAAAGCTGCGGAACTGGGGTTTACCCGTGAAATGCACGATAGTTACGCTTTAGAGTCTTATCAGTTTGCCGCTCAACACCTTGGAGATCATCAGATTGTTCCAATTCAGGTTGGTGGCAATGCTGGTTTAGAAATAAAATCTGATGAAGAAGTTGTAAGGAAGGCGTCTAGGATTACTGCCAAACTTCTGGCTCGATCGCCAACTTATCCGGGCTGTAAAGTTATTACTCCTTTGAATTCCTCTAAGTTCGGCGATGCCGCTTCCTTTGTTGCTTTAGCTTCGGAAAAAGCCGTTCGGGAAAAGCATTTAAAACCGATTGCTCGGATTGTGGCTTACGCTGAATGGAGTGAGCGCGAACCCAAAGATTTTATTGTTGCTCCAGTTGGCGCCGCAAGGAGAGTGTTAGTTATGTCGGGGCTGTTGCCTTCTCAAATTGATCGTTGGGAAAGTAACGAGGCTTTTGCCACTGTTCCTTTGAATTTGATAAAAGAATTGGGAATTTCCCGAGATGTTGTCAATCCGTGGGGCGGCGCTGTTGCTCACGGACATCCCATCGGGGCAACTGGCGGAGTGCTCACAACGAAACACATCCAAATTTTGAGAAAAGACGCGAAGCGTTACGGCATGGTTGTTATTTGTAATGCTACGGGCGAAGCGACGGCAATGATTTTTGAAATGGTTTAAACCCGCCTCGGCGGGTTTTTATATTTGATTTTTGCGCGATTTGATTTATACTATAAGCAGTTTTTTGATTGAAAAGGCTAAATCCGCCAGTTGGCGGATCGCCCGGTCAAAACGCAGTTTTGATTTAGGGAGGTCACGAGATGAATACAGTTTATGTGGTGGGCGCTGCTCGGTCGTATATTTTTTTGGTTCAGCGAGGTAAAAATGGCGTTGCGAATACGAGCCTTATTTCTGGGCTTCGGCCGGAAGTGTTTGGCGCGCAGATTAGAGATGGATTATTTGAGGCAATTAATATCAGCCCGGAATTAGTGGAACTTTTTAGATTAGGGTCGCTGGTTTCTCAAAAAGCCGAAAATAGCATGTTTCACGCGCCCGCTAAGACAATAATGAGAATTGGAGGGAGAGGCTGTGTTTCAGCCGTTAACGCCGCTATAGTTGAGGCGGCTTGCGCCACGGGGCTCGTGGCAATTGAAGAAGCTACTGAAGAAATTCAGCTTAACCGGGTTGATTTGGCATTAGCTGGCGGAATTGAAATGATGAGCCGCCATCAGGATGAAGTGATTCAGGCAGTTTTAAGAAGCCCAGAAACTGGAGAGATGATGTGGCATTTGGCTGATAAAAAAACGAAAGCGCTCGGGATTAGCAGAGAAGAGATGGATATTTATTCTTTTGAGAGCTATGAGCGGACGCGTCAGAGAAAAGATAAGATTTTGTTTTATATTGTGCCGACGTATCTTTCTGAAGATAAAAGGTCGGTTCTTAATTGTGATGAGGGAGCGCTGAAAGGCTATTCGTTGGAGATTATCAGGAAAGTTCGTCCGATTCAGGGTTGCGAATTGATTACCGCGGCCCACGCTTCAAAGTATGGAGACGGCGCTGCCCTTGCGTTATTAGCTTCCGAGAACGCGGTTAAAAAATATTTTTTAAAACCCCTTGCTCGAGTTTTGGCAATTGAGAGTTGGAGCGAATTTAATCCCTATGATTTCATTGTCGCTCCGAATACCGCTATTCCTAAAGCAGTTCAGAAAGCTGGCTTAACAATGGATCAGATTGGGGTATTTTTTATCAATGAAGCCTTCGCGCCTTCGCCGATTAGTTTTATGAAACAATTTAATGTGCCGCGAGATAAAGTTAATCCTGAAGGCGGCGCTATTGCCGACGCGCATCCCTTTGGCGCAAGTGGCGCGCTTCGTTTCGTGATGTTGATGGATTATCTGAGGCGGATGCAGATCAGGTATGGAGTGTTAGGAATTTGCGCGGCTGGCGGCGAAGCCAGCGCTTGCGTTCTTGAATTAATGCCGTAATTTATAAAAACCCGCTATACCAATGGCGGGTTTTTCTTTTGACAACAAGGCTATAATTCACTAATATCTTAGTGGTTGTTTGAGATTTTTATAAGGAGGCTATATGCCGAGAAAAATCGCGGTGATCGGCGCTGGCGTCATGGGTTTGGATATTGCTTTTGAATATGTGGCAGCGGGATTTGAGGTTTTGATTTTTGATAAATTCGGCAGCAATCCGGCTTTTCAGAAAGATAAGCAGGATAAGATGTGGCGCTTGCTTTTCCTTGCTTTAAAAAACAGGAAATTGGTTTATCCGACAGATGAAGCGATTGAGGCCGCATCGCAAAGAATAACTTGGCTTGATTCTACTCCGGATAATTTCCGGCGGTTGGCAGAATGCGAAGCGGTGATAGAAGCGATTTTTGAAGATATAGCGGTAAAGCATAAGTTGATTCGAGAAATCGAATCTGTGTGCGATGCTCCAGTTTCATTTTTAAGCAATACCTCCACTTTGATGGTTCGGCTTTTAGCCGAGGCTTCGAAGTGGCCGGAGCGGATAATGGGATTCCATTTTTTTAATCCGGTAAGGATGATGAAGCTGATTGAGGGCATACCGCATGATCGGACCGCCGAAGATGTGATTGAAAAAGCTAAAGAGCTAGCCTTGGCAATTGGGAAGAAATTTGAGCTTGTTCCCGATCTGCCGGGTTTTTTGGTGAATAGATTGCTTCTGCCGATGATTGAAAGAGCCGGGAATCTTTTGGACGCGGGAGCGGATTATAGAAAAATAGATGAAGTGTTCAAGAGCGGAGCTTGGGGGGAAAATTTTGAAGCGCTGCAGATTATTAATAGCCATATTGCCGCCGCGCATAGTTTTTTAAGGGAGCAGGAAAAGTCGCGGATAAAACTTAGCCGGGAAAAGATTGATGAAATTGTTCGGCTAGGCACTAATTTTCCGGCTGGCCCATTTGGATTGGACGAGGCGATTCAGAAAGGCGAGACAAAGAGATTGAGATTTTTTATGGGGCCCGTTGAACTTTGTGATTTGGTTGGCATTGATGTTGCCGAGCATTGCTTGCGTATGTTGCGCTTGCAGGAGTCCGATCGTTGGGGCGAGGCGCCCACAGTTTTGAAACGGCTTTCCGCGGAAAAGAAACTTGGAAAGAAAACTGGAGAAGGATTTTACTCCAGCGTGGAGGTCAGCAAGGTGAAGATGGCGAATGGCCAAGATTATGCTCGGGTGGTTTTAAGAGAAAATACCGTTTCTCACAGTACGATTAAGAGAATTAAGTCGGTTTTTGATTCGTTGCGGCAAGAAAATATTGAAGCCGTAGTTTTTGAAATCACCAAGTGTCGAGGCGCGGATGTTTCGGAATTTCCGCTGGCGGCGAGAAATCCAGAGTTGGCAAAAAAGGTGATTGGCGATTGGCATGCCGCCATCAAAAGCATTATCGGTTTTCCGAAGCCCGTAATCGCGGTGGTGCGTGGAGTTGCTTGGGGCGGCGGCTACGAATTGGCTCAGGCTTGCGATGATATCTTGGCTGTAAAAGGCACGAGGCTTGGCCAACCGGAAGTGCAGTTGGGAATTATGCCGGGCGGCGGCGGGACGCAGAATCTTACGAGAAGGGTTGGTTTTACCAATGCTTTTTCGATGATTCTTGATCCCCAAACAGAAGTGGAGGCGGAGAAGCCTTGGGTAGACGAAGTTCTGGAAGAGATAACTTCGGAAAACTTGGAGAAATTTATTCAAGGCAGTTGGAAACGAAATCGCTTTCCGATCCGAATTAACGGTTCGGTTGCTGAGGCCGCGTATTTGATTTCAAATCTTAAACGCAAATTTGTAAAAAACGCGCCAGCGGCATTCGCGGCCGCCGTCGTGGCAATATTAGCGGGCAATCAAGAGTATTTAATAGAATCCGGTCTTGATTTAGAGGCAGGATTGGTAATCAAGCTGTTTGAACAATCTGCTCAAGATATTAAAGAAGGAATCCGGGCAAGATTTGAAAATAGAGAGCCGAATTTTACCGGTGAATAATTTAAAGTAAAAATCCCCTATTGGATAGGGGATTTTTTATGTAAAAATTTTTTAAAGGAAACTGCAGATTTCTTCAATTTCCGAATTTTTCCAAAGTGATTCCGTAAGCCAAAAACCTTGTTCGCCTTGCAGGGCTAGAAATTGATCCGCGCTTATCTTTTGAGGCTGAACTTTTTCAGAATAGACTCGGCCGTCGGGAAAAATATATTTATAAAGAGGGCGGCTGGCTTCCAAAAGGCGAGCGGATTCACCGCTGGCTTCTTTTCTGGCTTGAGCTACAAATTTTTCCGCCCAATCATTAAGGCCAAATACGGATGGCGCGGATAATCGCGTAACTTTGGCGATGTTTGGCATATTGTCTCCTTATTTTTTTCAAACCCTTTCTGGCTGGTATTGTAACATCTTTTTAATTTATCCGCAAGGATTGACTTTTTTCCTCAAAAGGCTTATAAAATCAGTGGTTCTTTCATAACTGATTAATTTGAAAAGGAGGCTTAAAATGAAGGAAGATAAGGATCTTTTGCGTTCCGAGGAAATGGCGGTGGTTGAGGAGGCTCGAGAAAAACAGCGGCATACGGGCTTTATTTCCGGCCTGTTTTTAGGAAATGTGAAATTTGATCTTTTGCGGCCTTTTCCAGAGCAATCCAAAGAAGATAAAGAAAAAGCGGATGCTTTTCTTGAAAAACTGCGGTTATTTCTTCTTCATAAAGTTGATCCCAATGCTATCGATCGTGATGGCGAAATTTCGGATGAGGTTATTCGGGGGTTGAAAGATTTAGGCATTTTCGGCCTTAAAATACCGGAAATTTACGGCGGCCTTGGTTTTTCGCAATCTAATTATCGCCGTATTTTTGAGATGATGGGCGGTTGGTGCGCGAACACAGTGTCTTTAGTCGCCCCGCCTAATTCTATCGGCGCTGCCGTCCCGATTTTAAAATTTGGAACCGAAGAGCAGCGAAAAAAATATTTGCCGGAACTGGCTAGGGGCAAGATTTCTTCATTTGCCCTAACAGAAGTTGGGTCTGGTTCGGATCCTTCTCGCATTAAGACCGTAGCGCGGCGCGTTTACAACGCGAACGGGGAACATATTGGTTATTCTTTAAATGGCGAAAAACTTTATACTACCGGCGCGATCAAGGAAAATGGCATTCCTCTAGGAGATTACATCGCGGTGGTGGCTCGAACTAAGGATGATCCTAAGGCGGGCTCGAAAAAAGGCAATCTTGGTTTTGGTTTGTTTCTTGTGGATTCCAAAATGGCTGGTTTTTCAACTCCTTATCGATGCCATTTTGAGGGTTTGCGCGCTATTTATAATGGTGTTTTGAAGTTTGATAATGTTTTCGTGCCAAAAGATAATTTGATTGGCAATGAGGGCGATGGTTTCAAGATTGCTTTTCAGTCTTTAACTATCGGACGTTTAACGATTGCCTCAAGCTGTGTTGGTGGCCTGAAACAAGCTTTACAAATTGCCCGTTGGTGGTGCAAAGAAAGGAATCAGTGGCGCCGTTCGATTGGAGAGCATGAAAAAACTGGCGCCCAGCTGGTTAGGATTGCTTGTTTGACGATGGTCACTGACGCTTTTGTGCGGTATTGCACAAAGTTAGTTGATGACCACAAGGACGTTCGCATTGAAACAGCGGTTACCAAAGTTCTTTCTACGGAATATTTGTGGGAAGCGCTGTGCCATCTTATGCAGATTCGCGCTGGCCGCGGTTATGAAACCTATTATTCGTTGAAGCAGCGCGGAGAAACGGCAGTGGGAGTTGGCCGTATGTGGCGAGATGCTTGGGTTAATCGGATTTTTGAAGGCGAAAATAAAGTTATGACTCTTTTTGTGGGCCGGGAAGGCACGGACGAATATTTACAGCGAGCGTTGGTTTTAACAGGCGACAAAGCTGGTTTTAAGAATAAGGCGGCAGCTGGTTTCTGGGTTTTGAAGCAGTTGGTTAAGTCTTTGAAACGCGGCAGGTCTGGCTCACACGAAAATTTTATAAAAAATGAGGCAAAACGGTTAACTTATCAGTTGCTTCGGGCTGGCGCGAAATATCAGGCTGGCCTTCAAAAAAAGCAATTAGTGATTGATCAGGTTGTTGCCCGCGCTTTAAACCTCTTTTTGATGGCAGTTTCTTTAGCTTACGCTGAAGCGAGGAAAGATCAGCCGTTCGCGAAAGAACTTGCTGATTATTTCTGCGCTACGATTCGCGAGGAAATGGCTGGACAGAAATGGACGACTAGTTGGCTTCTTCAGGGAAGTCATCTTAAGATAGAAATCCTGGCAAAACGGATAATGGACGGCGAAGCTAAATGGCTTGAAGAAGGGATCATTTCAATGTTGGAAAAAGAAGGGGTTAAGGTATAAGTACTTAAAAAGTATTCATAAAGGCCGATAGTAAATTGGCCTTTTTTGTTATAAAATTTAGTAATATGGCGCATTATAACTTTGGTAAAATCGAAAAAAAGTGGCAAAAAGTTTGGGCTAAAAATAAGCATAAAATTTGGCACACAGCGATGCCAGGCCAACATCTAATATCTAACCCCAAGCATTATATTTTAGATATGTTCCCATATCCTTCCGGAGAAGGATTGCACGTCGGCCATGCGGAGGTGTATACGGCTTCAGATATTGTTTCTCGATATTATCGGATGAAGGGGTTTAATGTTTTACATCCAATGGGCTGGGACGCTTTTGGTTTACCAGCGGAAAATTATGCTATTAAAACTAAGACGCATCCGAGGGAAGTAGTGAAAAAAAATGTTCAGCGTTTTAAAGAACAGCTTCAAAGTTTGGGGTTGAGCTATGATTGGCAAAGAGAAATTAATACTACCGACCCGGAATATTATAAATGGACGCAGTGGATTTTTCTTCAGTTATTTAAAAAGGGGCTTGCCTACGAAGCAGAAACACCGGTAAATTGGTGCACTCAAGACAAGACGGTTATTGCTAATGAAGAAGTGGCTGATGGTTATTGTGAGAGATGTGGAGGAGCTGTAGAGCGGAAAAATCTTAAGCAATGGATTTTAAAAATTACGGCTTACGCAGATAGGTTGTTGGAGGATTTAAATGGACTAGATTGGCCAGAACGGGTTAAGGAGATGCAAAGAAATTGGATTGGCCGCAGTGAGGGCGCAATTATTAAGTTCAAAGTTCCCATGCCTACCGGCAGGCAGGAAAGTTCGAAGTTCGAAGTTTCAGTGTTTACTACTCGTCCGGATACCCTAGACGGGGCAACTTATGTGGTTCTAGCGCCAGAACACCCACTCGTCGCTTCGCTCCTCAATGTTAAAAATCAATCCATCAGCCGGCGGACAAAAATCAAAAATATCGAGGAAGTTTTAAATTATATTGAGCGGTCTAAGCATAGAAGTGAGCGGGAGAGGCAGGAAAATAAAGAAAAAACCGGCGTGGAATTAAAAGGAGTCAAAGCGATTAATCCTCTAAATAATGAAGAATTGCCAGTTTGGATTGCGGATTATGTTCTATTGAATTACGGAACTGGCGCTATTATGGCAGTTCCTCAACATGATGAGCGTGATCGGGAATTCGCGGAAAAATTTAAATTACCGATTATCAATCGCCCGCTTATTAATATAAATGAAGTTATTAAAAAAGTAAGTGGCAAAAAAATCGTTAATTATAAGCTTCGTGATTGGGTTTTTTCCCGTCAGCGTTATTGGGGAGAACCCATTCCGATTATTAAATGTGAAAAATGTGGGAATCAGCCGGTACTGGAAGAAGATTTGCCGGTTAAATTGCCAGAGGTAAAAAATTATGAGCCCACTGGCAAAGCAGAATCGCCGTTGGCCGGAATAGAGAAATGGGTAAATGTGAAATGTCTAAAGTGCGGCGGGCAAGCTAAACGGGAGACTAATACAATGCCGCAATGGGCGGGATCTTGTTGGTATTACCTCGCATACTTGCGAGGAAGTCAAAAGTCAAAAGTCAAAAGTCAAAAGTTGGTTGATCCAGAATCGGAAAAATATTGGCTTCCGGTTGATTTTTACATTGGCGGCGTGGAGTTTGCGGCAACGCATTTATTGTATGCCCGTTTTTGGCATAAATTTTTATATGACATTGGCATTGTCGTGACTAAAGAGCCTTTTAAAAAATTGATTAATCAGGGTCTAATTTTGGGGCCAGACGGCCAAAAAATGTCTAAGTCTCGTGGTAATGTGGTTAATCCAGATGATGTGGTTAAAAATTTTGGCGCGGATTCTTTGCGGCTTTACGAAATGTTTATGGGGCCGTTGGGGGACGCAAAGTCGTGGGATCCACGGGGGATCGTAGGATCGCAGAGATTTTTAAGTCGCGTACATGGTCTTATCGGGAGTCATGCAAAAATGAAATCCCAAATCTCAAATTTCAAACCCCAAATAAATCCTAATGATCAAAATTCAAAAATAGAAAAATTATTGCATCAAACTATCAGGAAGGTATCTGAAGATATTGAAAATTTCCGATTCAATACCGCTATCAGTGCTTTAATGATTTTGATGAACGGAATAGAGAAACAGCCGTTATTAGAAATTAGAAATTCAAAATTATTAATTAAACTACTCTTCCCCTTTGCCCCTCATTTGGCGCAAGAGTTGTGGGAAAAAATTGGAAGTAAAACGTTGTTAGACTATGAAGAATGGCCGAAGTGGGATCCAAATTTGATAAAAGAAAAAACCTTCCAGCTAGTGATTCAGATTAATGGAAGGATGCGGGATATTATTGTCGTGGATATTGGAATCAGTCAGGAAGAAGCGGAAAAGATCTCTTTAAATCGGGAACAGGTAAAAAAGTGGCTTGGAAATCAAAAAGTCAAAAAAACCATTTTTGTAAAAGACCGCTTGATTAATTTTATTGTTTGATATATAATCACTGTTAGTTTAACCGCAGTCCTTTTATGGGAGGAATATGTCCATGCCTATACCGCGTGACGAAGTAAGTTCTTTTACGGAAGCAAGAATCAAGGAGAAGGCTATTGCTCGAACGATTATTACAGATTTTTTGAGAAAAAATATAGAAAATTTTTATTCATTCGATGAACTTGCTAGATTGGTTGTCATGAATAAAAGTTGGATTGGCGTAGGAGAATTAACTCGTGCCGTGGCTAGCGTTTTAGCAAGTTTAGAAATTGATCGAGTAATTCTTTCTGAACATATTGACAGTAAGTATTATTATGCCTGGCGATCGCAATAATTTTACCAAAAACCCCGCATAGCGGGGTTTTGTTATAAATATATGGGTTCACCGAGCACATAAAACTTTATGTGCTCGGTGCTCATAATTTTGGATAAATTTGCTTTATGGTCGCAAACTTATAAAATTATGGCATGTGTGGAATAACAGGTTACATAGGTAAAAAAGAAGCTCTACCGATTGTTTTTGAAAATCTCAAGAAATTAGAATATCGGGGCTATGACTCTGCGGGCGTGGCTTTTTTCGATTTTAGTGGTGATCAGAAATTAGTGAAGGCGGTGGGCAAGTTGGGTAATTTAGAAAAGTTAATAAAGGATGAAAAATCTTTGCCAACAATGGCGGCGATTGGCCATACCCGTTGGGCAACCCACGGAGTCCCCAATGAAGTTAATGCCCATCCTCATTTTGACTGTAAAAAGGAATTTTTTTTAGTCCATAACGGCATTATAGAAAATTATCGGGAATTAAAAGATGGTCTTATGAAAAAAGGCCATAATTTTCGTTCGCAGACCGATACTGAAGTATTGGCTCATTTAGTAGAGGAATATGGCTTTGATTTAGCTATTAAAAAAGTGATAGGAGCTTACGCTATCGCGGCAATTTTTAAGAATGAACCGCAAAAAATTTATATTGCCCGCTTGGGTAGCCCGTTGGTAATCGGCGTAGGCAAAGACGGTTATTATGTCGCTTCCGACCCCACGGCTTTAGCAGGGTTAGTTAAAAAAGTAATCTTTCTAAAAGATGGCCAGCGCGGCTTGTTGGCCTTAAATTCAATAAAAATTGGGCCAGCTAGGCCGAAGATAGTTCCGTTAGAAATTGACGCGGAACAGGCTAAAAAGGGTAAATTTCCGCATTTTATGCTGAAAGAAATATTTGAAGGCTCAGAGGTAGTAGCGGCAGCTTTGAGGGGAAGAATTTTCCCGCAAAAAAATCTTATTAAACTTGGGGGACTGGAAGGCGTGGCAGGAAAGATTCCTAAGATTAAAAGAATGGAAATTATTTCTTGCGGCACTTCTTATTATGCCGGCATGATAGGGGCCGCCTTATTTAAGGAATTAGCCAATCTTCCCACGGAAACTATTTTAGCTTCGGAATATCGTTATGCGCGAGATCCGAAACAAAATAATACGGCCTGTTTATTTATTTCTCAATCTGGGGAAACCGCTGATACTTTAGCGGCCTTAAAAAAAGCTAAAGAAAGAAAATATTTAAATTTAGGATTGGTCAATGCGGTAGGTTCCAGCATTGCTCGGGAAACTGATGCGGGAGTTTATAATCATGCTGGCCCGGAAATCGGCGTAGCTTCTACCAAAGCTTTTCTTTCCCAGCTTTCAATATTGTCTTTGATGTCCTTGTATTTTGGCCAAACTAAATTTGAGAAAAATTCTCAAACAGCAAGGAGTTTGATGGCAGAACTGGTAAGAATATCCGCAAAGATTCAGTTGGTTTTAAAACAAAGCGAAGCAATTAGATCTTTGGTCAAAAAATATGCTCACTACAAAAATTTTCTTTATTTAGGCCGGGGTTATAATTATCCGGTCGCTTTAGAGGGTGCCTTAAAACTAAAAGAAATTTCTTATGCGCATGCCGAAGGATACGCTGGCGGAGAAATGAAGCATGGCCCGATTGCTTTAATTGATAAAAATTTTCCAGTAGTTGCATTGGTGAATAAAAATCATTTATATGAAAAGATGATCTCTAATTTAGAAGAAATTAAAGCGAGGAATGGCAAGATTTTAGCAATAGCCAGTATTGGAGATAAGGCCATAGCGAAATTGGCTGACGATGTAATTTATGTGCCAGAAACCGTGGAACAATTAGAGCCGATTTTGAATACCGTACCGCTTCAATTGTTCGCGTATTATTTTGCCGTTGCTCATGGCAATGACGTGGATAAGCCTCGCAACTTAGCGAAGTCTGTTACTGTAGAGTAATTGACTTTTTTATAAAAATCTTTATAATCTTAGCTATGATTAAGGGTTTTATTTTATTAGGATTGGCGGTTTTTTTCGTATTTTTTGCCTATCATATTGCTCCGGAAGTGATTAGTCCGGATGGAGCAATGGCAAATTTTATTAGCCGTCTTTTTGGCAATTAGGCAGGATATTCGCGATTACTCTCTATTTTCTTTCTGTTAGCACCGCTTTCAGATTCAGTTCCTTTTTATCGCGAAGAATCTTAAGATTGAGATGGTCTCCTACGTTCATTACTTCTAAGAAGTCCTGGATAGTTTTTTCTTCCGTAATTTTTTCGCCATTACATTCTAAAACAATATCTTTTTCTTTAACGCCTGCTTGATGAGCCGGGCCGCCTTTTATTAAGGCGGGCGAGTGCTGTCCTTGATTGAGCACCAGCGCGCCATAACTTACTGGGAGATTCATTTTTTCTTTTAGGGTTTCGTTAATGGTTAAATAGCGCAAGCCGAGTAATGGCCTTCGGATTCTCCCGTATTCTTTTAGGTCATCTAAGTCTCTCTTTGCAGAATTAATGGGAATAGCAAATCCAAGATTTTGAGCGCCAAAGACAATGGCGGTATTAATTCCGATGGCTTCACCTTGAAGGTTTATTAAGGGTCCCCCTGAATTTCCTGGGTTTATGGCGGCATCAGTTTGAATCAGGCCGCGGAGTTCTTGCATATGAATAGGATCAACTGCGGCGCGGATGGATCTTGATAATCCGGAAATAATGCCGCGCGAGACGGTATTTTTAAATAATCCCAAAGCGTTGCCAATTGCTAAAACTTCTTCGCCCAATTCTATTTTTGAAGAATCCCCGAGTTTTACGATCGTCAATTTTTCTTCCGGTTCAATTTTTAAGATTGCCACATCATCAATAGGGTCGCGGGCAACGATTTCTGCTTTATATTTTTTATTGTCATTAGTAATAACTGCATATTCCGCGTTTGGGTCTAAGATGACGTGGCGGTTGGTAAGGATGATGCCCTTAGCATTAACAATGAATCCGGAGCCGCCTCCGATTTTGACCATTCCATGCGCGTCAATAGCGTCTTCGGGTATTTCCAGGTGTTGTCCTTGAGGCAGCGAGGGCAGGTATTCTTGGGGGATTTCTTTTTCAATCTCTTTTAGGCTTTTAGAAATAGTAATGGAGACTACTGCGGGCATCACTTTCAGAATAGTTTTAGTGATAGGAGAGCTCATTTTAAATTTCTTGCCGTGGTTTAGATGTTTTGATGATAGCTAGCGCTTCTTCCGCTGTATTCACTATGCGAAAAAGTTTGAGATCTTCTGTGTCAATATTTTTTTGCTGTTCTAGGACTTCTTTTTTCAGCCACTGGAGTAGTCCGCCCCAGAAAGACTTCCCTAGAAGGACTATGGGGATTTTTTCGTAAATTTTGTGGGTTTGAATTAGAGTTAAGAGTTCAAAGGCCTCGTCTAGAGTTCCAAAGCCGCCCGGACAAAATACATAAGCTTGGGCCGCGTAAGAAAGCATGACTTTTCGAGTGAAGAAATAATGAAAGCCGACGCCTTCTCTAACGTATTTATTAACTCTTTGTTCATAAGGCAGCTTGATATTTAATCCGACTGATTCGCCCCCGCCTTCCAGGGCGCCTCTATTAGCGGCCTCCATAATGCCTGGTCCGCCGCCTGTAACAACGGTAAAGCTATTTTTTGCCAAGAGATTGGCTAGTTTACGAGTTTCTTTATACCAGTGATCATCCTCTTGATAGCGGGCTGATCCGAAAAAAGTTACGGATTTTTTAAGGTCTCCTAGAAATTGAAAACCATCTATGAATTCCGCCATTATCCTTAAAACCCGCCAATGTTGGGAATGCCGCCAATCTTTTTCATGTTTTTCCACTGGCAGCTCTTTTGCCGGAACGACAATATTTTTGTGATTTTTATTAGATTTATTTTTAGTCATTACTTAAGTATAGGTTATTAGTTTTAAAAATAAAAATACCCCCGCGTTATTGCGGGGGTTTTCTATTATATTTATCGGAGAATCTTATTTGGAAGCTAAGTTTGAGAGCTTGCCAGAGTTGGACCCAGGAAACCCACCAAGGAGTAAAATCGTAGCGTAAGCCGCAGTGAGAGCAAATAAGAGATTGCTTTTCAATATAGCCATGCGTATAATCTTTAGCAAAATATTTACAATCTTCACACCAGAACAAATAGAAAGGAAGTTTTTCGGTCCAGCCTTCACGTTGTTCGTGGCCAAGATAGACTTTTTTTCCACGCCGCATTTGGAGCTTTTGCCACCCAGACATTGTCTTCACGGCTGCTTGAGCTTCGGCCGCATACGTTACATTCATTTTGTTATTTCCTTTTCAATAAGTTTTGTTGGAGATTGACTGTCGGAGAAAGCTTGCCAGATTGGGCTTTGAGGCACCAATTCTACACTAAGATTATAGTTTGGCTTTTGGCTGTATTTTTGATGCAAGTAGCGGACGATCTCGCTTGCTTCTTTTTTAGCCTCTTTATAGCTTCCTGCTTCCAATTGCTCGTTAATTTCTATGAGATCAAAGGGAGGCTCTGTTGCATCGGTATTTGTACAGTGCAAAATCCCCGTAAGCCTAAAGCGCATCGGACCACCTCCTTTTAGTGAGGCACTATTTCAAAGAACAAATTTTCTATATTGTATCAGGATTTATAAAAAAGTAAAGATTTTGGTGCCCGGATCCCGAACAGGTTCGAACTGTGATCGACAACCACTCGGGATT
>Ga0209541_10001865_pt1 | contig 41003 bp, 56 predicted proteins | sample RifCSPlowO2_01_FD_184027 | JGI IMG/M metagenome (GOLD analysis project Ga0209541, IMG submission 184027) | Groundwater microbial communities from Rifle, Colorado - Rifle CSP2_plank lowO2_0.1 (SPAdes) (version 2) | ecosystem: Environmental > Aquatic > Deep subsurface > Groundwater | place...
TCGCCAGCTACCCGCTCAAGCCTCGCCTTTTTATTGTAATAAATCGAGGCAAAAATTCAATGGCAGAAGAATTTTTGCCGAGTGTAGAATTTGTTGCGAAGCAACGGATTGAAGTTACTAATCTTTATTAACTCGTTTTTTACCCGAATTTTCCTTCTCTGGACAGCCCTTCAACAGCCAACCTTAATTTTTCAACATGCCTTTCTAAGTCCTGCTTTAATTCATTGTACTCTTCTGCGCACAATGGATGGTTATCCCTTTCTGCGTCCTTAATCGCATGCTTCTCAATAAATGCGGCAATTTTCATAATTTTATAAAGAAGCTTAGCCTTGTCATAGTTGCAGTTGCATAACATCACTATCACCTCTAAGTTTTTATATTAATTTTAGTCTATATAAACATTTCCACAACATATTTATATAAGTTTAATAAAGAAATAAATAAAAGAGAATGATTAAAATAAATAAAAGCCACATTCTATTGCTTATAATATTTGCAGCTACTTTGATAATCATAAGCAGCTGCGCAAAGCCAGAGTGCAGAACAAGCTCCGATTGCAGCTCAAGGACTTGCTTCTTGTCAAAATGCGAGGACAAAAAATGTGTTTATAATCTGCAGAGAAACTGCTGCGGCAACCGAATCAATGAAAGCACAGAGAATGGAAAGCCAGGCAACCAGTGCACTTGCCCGCAAGATTATGGAAAATGCCAGGGAAAAGGCCAGATAAGGATAGGCTCAAGAACACAAGATACAAATTATGCTAGCTATTACTGCAATGTTGATGAACAATGCGTTTTAGGAGTGGAAAAAAGCAATGTTGCCCCACTAAACTTTTTAGACCCAATAAATCTGGGTTTTTTAAAAGCAAGCTCTGTTATAAAATATAACAAGCCTTTTAATCTTGCCAGAGATAGCTTTGAATTCAAGATAACCTTGGATGATGTCAGCAAGGATGTTGTACTGCCTCTAAAGCTGACCAAGGTAAAGCTGCTTTACAGCAGCGAATACGCAAGAGCAGAGCTGTTAATTGCTGAGAAAGACCTGGACAGCGTCCTTAACGGGATAGGCGACTATTCAACAATTAATGCGCCATTGACTTTGAATTACAAACCGCAAGAGATTGAAGAGCAAGGCTCGTTGAGGTACAGCATTGATTACACTTATACAAGGCAGGTGCTAAGCGGCAAAACAACTAATGGAACAAATATATACAATAATGAAACAAAAAGGGAAACATTTACAGCGCCTGTAAAGCCAGTTTTCTTTTTTAGAAGCAGCTAAAATGCTTAGCAAAAAGGCAATAGAATTATCGCTTAACTTTATCGTTATACTTATAATCTCAATAATAATATTCGGCTTTGGCGTAAGGTTCATACAAAAGCTTTCTTCCCAGGCAACAGAATTGCAGGAAATCACAACAAGCGAGCTTGACGAAAGAATAGGCGACCTTGTCTGCGAAGGCTCTGACAGAGTTTGCGTTGGAATTGACCGCAAAACAATTCGCAGAACAAAGTTTGACGTTTTCGGATTGAAAATTGTGAATATACTTGAAGGCCAGAGCTTTGACATAACTGTTGCAAGGCCAAGCCCTTCCGGCTATACAATAAGCAATCAGCCAATTGAAAGCGACGACTTGTTATGGAATCCAAAAGCCAGAAGCGTATTTATAGAAAAAAATGAGGAGAAGAACCTTGGCATTGGCGTGCAGGTTCCCGCAGATATTGTTTCAGGCGCTTATATTTTTGATGTCAGGATACAGACTGCAGACGGCAAACCCTATTCAAACGTGCAGAAATTGTATGTTGATGTGCCTTGATCGATTTTTAGAAATTTAATTTATAACCTTTCAATCCGCCTTCGGCATATTTTAGTGCTCGGCGTTACTTTTCTTCCATATCGTAACGCCTCGCCTATACATTATTACAATGTATTCGAGGCGAAAAATTAGTGGCAGGCAATTTTTCGCCGAGTGTAAATGTTGTTGCGAAGTCCTAAAAAATTCCGTAGGAATTTTTTGGACACCAAAAATGCCCGACTTGTGAGCGAGTTCTCTTCGCTCACCCGCATGCCACGCATTTTTTAGTGCAACGGATTGAGATATCTCATTATTCATTATTTATTATTTAGCACTCTGCACAATCTCAGCAAAGTTTTTAGCATTCAATGAGGCATTTCCAACCAAGCCGCCATCAATGTTTGGCATTCCCAACAATTCTTTTGCATTTTCAGGCTTCATTGAGCCGCCGTAAATAATTCTTATATTTTTTGAAATATTTTTGCCAAACATCTTTTCAACAACGCTTCTTATAAACTTATGGCCTTCTTCAGCATCTTCAGCAGTTGCAGCCTTGTGGTTTGGGTTGCCCTTGCTTATAGCCCAGATGGGCTCATATGCAACATTGATTTTTAATATTTGATTTTTATCAATGTTCCCGAGGCAATTTTTTAATTGATTTTGAATAATTTCTCTTGTTTTTCCGTTTTTTCTTTGCCCCATATTCTCGCCAACGCACAAAATCGGCTTTAAATTATTTTTAAGGGCAGCAATAACCTTTTTGTTTATCAAAAAATCATCCTCATTAAAAATTTCCCTTCTTTCTGAATGCCCCAAAATAACATATTCGCATCCTATTTCTTTAAGCATTAAAGCAGAGATTTCGCCAGTGTAAGCTCCAGAGTCTTCAAAATGCATGTTTTGAGCTCCTAGCTTTATGCTGCTATTTTTTATTTCATTAGCTACGACATTTAAAGATGTAAACGCTGGGCAAATTACAATATCAACATCCTTTTCATTAACTATTTTTTCAAATTCCTTGACGAATGATATTGATTCTTTAACAGTCTTATTCATCTTCCAGTTTGCTGCAATTAGTTTTTTCATCTTAATTTGAATGTGGTTTTTTATTTGTTTTTATTCTTTTTGCTTTTGGCTTCAATATTAAAAAAATGCCTGTGATTATGACCGCAGCAGACCCTAAAATGACCCATTTCGATATTTTTGCTCCCAAGTCCATAAACAGCTGCTCAGGGTAAAGCCTTACTATGATCTCCTTCAAAGGATCAAATGTGTAAGTATTTTTTTTAAAAAATAACATATGGAATGATTCAAAAGTTGATGAAAAACCCGAGTTTATGAAAAAAAATAAAATTGCTGCAAGAATTATTGTTAAAATACCGCCAAAAACAAAAATTTTGCCTACAAAATTTATTATATAAATATTAACCTTTAATACAAATACTGAAGCAATCATCAACAGCACAAATAAAATAATAAAAATATACATTATTGCAGTTGAAATTCTCACTATTTCTCTCACATCAGCCAGATGCTGCCCCTCCCTTTCGTTAAACTCGCTTGGAATTTCATTGCTTTTACCTGTTATAAAATTTATTACTTTTTCATGAAGCTGTGCTGCTTCGGGAATGTCCTTCTGCACCCCGTATTCTAAAAATTTTTGATAATAAAAAGAGTTGTCGAATCCAACAAAATTCAAAACAAGAAGGAAGAGTATGAAGGGCAGAATAATAATCAGTAAAAATTTTGATATTGTGAGAAATTTCATGTCACATTAATTGTCCATTACAATAACCTTCTTTTCCTCTTCAATGGCTTTTTTAATGGCATCTTCAATAGAGTCAATATCCTTCTTTCTTTCAGCCTTTTTTATTTCATATCTTTTTTCATTAAATACCTGCTTTGCTGCCATGAACGTAACCTCGTCTTCCTTCATTTCCGGTTTTTCATTTTTTCCTTCTTCCAAATCTTCGAAAATACTTGTTTTGTCTTTATCGTCCTTTTCCTTTTCATCCTGCTTCTTTATGTAATCAGAAGAAATATCCTTTTCTTTTTGGCCATATTTTTGCTCATTGTATTTTCTATCATTTTTTTTTCCATCGGAGAGCGTGCTGCTGTATTTTGAAGAATTATAGCTGCTTGAATGAATGTTCCACTTGTCCTCGTCCCATAACTTTATCTTGTACATTTTTATAATTATATTTTTTATTCTTTTTTAATTAAATCCGTTGCCTTCGGCAACAATATTTTGTGCTCGGCTTCGTTTTCCTGCCATTGAGTTGAACGCGAGCGTGCGAGCGTTCTCGCACGCAACTCACTCAGCCTCGCCTATAAATTTATTAAAACATTAAAAGCGGGTTACTTTCTTAGTGCTTACTTCCAAAGGTCGCTCTCGTTTTACTTCAAAATTTTTAATTTTGAAGTTCCCAAAAATCCTTTAGATTTTTTAGGATGTTGATTTTATTTTTCATTGAAATTTTATAGCGTGTTGTATTAAGATGCAATCAAACCATTCCAAACGGATTTTTTAATCTTATGCCCTTTCCTGATCAGCAAATCCGCTTCCCTGCTGTTTTTTTCCAGCACTATGGCTTCAAATTCAAAGTCCGGCGCTATTTCATCCAGCTCAAAAAACGGGTTTAATTGCTTCATTTTCGTACCTCTTGCCCTTTTTAAATCTTTCGATTTTTAACCACTAAAAAGTAATTACAATTAGGCTTTCGCTAATATCAGGTCTATTTTTTTTCTCAACTCTGCTTCAGGATAGGCTCCAACAACCCTGTCCAGCTCGTTGCCTTTATTAAAAATAATCATGCAGGGTATGCCCCTAACATCGAATTGGGCTGCAATTTCCTGATTGTCGTCAACATTCAATTTTGTAAATTTGAGTTTATTAAGGTACTCATTCGATAATTTTTCAAGCGCAGGGCTGACAATTCTGCACGGCCCGCACCATGGCGCCCAGAAATCAACCAGCACCGGCATTTTATTTTGCAGAACTTCTCTCTCGAAGGTATCCTTTGTAAGGTCGAGCATTTTTAATATGACATTCATGCTTATTATTTAAATTTTTAGTTTTTGTTCTTCTACCTGTAAATCAAATACCTTCTTTTGTCTAAATCCATGTCTATGAAAGAGTCGCATTCTTCTCTCAGCAAAGACGAGCTTGATTTTCCAAACGCTATTACTTCTATCCTGCAGCCTAGCGCATGCCTCAAGTGATTCAGCAGCGGAACATAATCACCATCCCCGCTTACTATCACAATCGTGTCAAGCTTAGGAGCAAGCTCGATTGTGTCCATCGCCAATCCGATGTCCCAGTCGCCCTTTTTTGCACCGCCTGCAAAAATCTGCAGGTCTTTTGCCTTAACCTCAAACCCAATCTTTTCAAGTGCATCAAAAAAATTCTGCTCCTCTTTTACATCCGCTTTTATGACATAGGCTATAGCCCTTATCAAACTCCTGTCCTTGACAGCAGCTTTAAGAATCTGGGCAAAATTAACCTTTGCATTGTACAAATTTTTTGCAGAATAATACATGTTCTGCACATCAACAAAGACGCCAACTCTCTGATCTTTAAAATTAAAAGCCATAAAATCACCTTATTGTTGGGATACCCTCTTCGTAGCCGCAATTTGAGCAGCATATTCTATTATTTTCATAAGATAATGCCAATTGTTTGCATCTTGGGCATTGCTTAACAACAGAAAACTTTCTAAGCTTTTTTTCAAATTTTGGCTCATCGTGGTTCATGCCTATTGCTCCTATTTTGCTGCTTATATATAAAGCTTGTGAAAAAAGGTAATTATTTAGCTTTATGAAGTAAATTTTTAAATCCGTGCTTCGCACAAAAAAATATTGTGCTCGGCTTTTTTTGTCTGCCACTAAAAAAAGCCAAGCCTATTTATTCATTAATTATTGAATAAATTCGAGGCAAAAATTAGTGGCAAGACAATTTTTGCCGAGTGTAAATTTTGTTAGCGAAGCGAACGGATTAATATATCCCTTCAGGATACTAAAGTATTACGAAAAAAGCAATAAAAGAAAAATTTGAAATAAAAAATCTGGAATTATCTTACCTTATAATCTCGTATTCCTTAATAATGATCCATGTGAATATGAATAAAACAACAGCGCCTGCAATCATCCATGACAAACCAAGTTGCGTTGCTGAGTTTGACATCAAATACAGCCCATATGCCATTATGCCAAAGCCCAGCCACAGAAACTTGTCCAATACAAGCTTCATGATTTCAAATTCCTGCTGTTCAGACAACCTTCTTTTCATTTTCCTCATTTTAAATTTCTCCAAAATTTAAATCTTGAAAATTTTTAATTCCAAGAAAATCCAGTGAGATGCGAGTGAGCTCGCGAACTCGCTCACATTCGACTGATTTTCTGGACCACAAAATTGCCGAGACTTTGTCTTGGACAACCCGAGAATCTTTGATTCTCGACGTCTTTGATTTTGTCGGTTTCATTGTTCTATCCTTTTACAACAATAAAAAAGTCTTTTTGCACATAAACATTATTTGGAGGAGGCAAATCATCGTCAATAACATCAAATGTCAAAAAGTACGAGCCAGACAGAACTCTTGTGGGGATGCTTAACCTTATGTTCCTTACCTCTGAGTCAGCAGATGACAATGTGTACACTTGTGTTTCAGCAAACTGGAACCAAGATGGATTGTTAATGCTGAAAGGAGTTCCGTCAGGGCTAGATATGGGAGTAAACCTCATTTTATAATGCAATGGAGTGTCTTTTTTGTTTCTTATGCCAACGGTCAGGACTGTTGAGCCTCCTTTGTCTATTGTTACATCAGTTTTAGGAAAAGATACTTTTTTATCACTTGAAATGAGGTCATCAAGAACCCGCTGCCTAACTTGCTCTGTAACATCTTCTGTTGTGCTGCTTATATTCTTAAACATTCCCCTTATAAACCCTAATCCTAAACCAAGAAGAGTCATTGCAAGAACAACTATGACAACAGCCTGTATTGAAATTTCTAAAGAAGCTTTTTTATTAAACATTCGTACACCTCTTTTCCCAGCAAATAATGCGATAATTTATTTCATTTATGATACTACTTTATAAAGTTTTCTAAAACTGAGGTTTTCTAAAACTGAAGTTTTCTAAAACTGAAGTTTAAACAGCAAAGATTTAAAAATAACCTAAAATTTCATATTAACATGGCAAGATTAAGGACGTTCACATCTTACAGGAATCTTAAAAGGCCTTATACGAGAACATCAAAGTTCAAGGCAAAATCCTACATTAGAATGACCCCTAATGTAAAGGTTGTACGGTTTGACATAGGAGCAAACAAGGAATTTGGCTGCACGCTAAATCTGTTGTCAAAATCTGACCTTCAAATAAGGGACAATGCCCTGGAAAGCGCCCGTCAAACATCAAATAAACTGCTTGAAACTTATCTTGGATTAAACGGGTTTCACCTCAAAGTTAAAGTATATCCATACCATGTATTGAGGGAGCATGCGCTTGCATCTGGCGCTGGTGCTGACAGGTTTAGCTCAGGCATGGCGCATTCATTTGGCAAGCCAATGGGAGTTGCTGCAAGAATAAAAAAAGGCCAGACAATCTTCCAAGTCAGTGTCGACAAGCAGAATATCGGGGTTGCAAAACAAGCTTTGGAAAGAGCCTCAAAAAAGCTTCCATGCTCCTGCACAATACAGCTTATAGAGAAGAAATAATTTTTCAATTTTAAAATGTCATTTATCGAATATCTTTCAGTTCTTCAGCAAAATAAGTATGCATATTCTTTAATCATACTGATTGTTTTCTACATAATATCCCAATTAGTTGTTATTGTGTCAAGAAACGTGGTTCTTAAATTAACTAGAAAAACCAAAACAGACATTGATGATCTACTCGTGAAGAAAACCAACAAGCCTATATCATTAATATTAATTCTCATTGGTTTAAGGCTAGCGTTTTTGCCTCTTGGAATAAAACAGAATATTTTAGACATAGTTGAACATACGCTTGCCTCTTTAATTATTATTATAATTATATATGTAGTAATCGCTGTTTTTGATATTATTATAGATAACTGGGGAAGGAGGGTAGCGGAAAAAACAAAGGCGCCAATAGACGAGGAAATCATTAGAATATCACATAGATTTTCTAGAATTTTTATTGCGATTACCGGATTGTTGTTCGTACTTCCAATTTGGGGCATTCAGATTGGGCCTTTGCTGGCAAGCCTAGGCATTGCTGGAATAGCAATAGCGTTTGCTCTTCAAAACTCGTTAGGCAACATCTTTGGCGGAATATCGTTGCTTTTGGACAAGAGCGTAAAGGTTGGTGATAAAATAAGGCTTGACAATGATACAATGGGCACTGTTATGGATGTTGGCTTGAGAAGCACAAAGATATTAACTTGGGACGGTGAATTAGTAACAATCCCAAATGGAAAATTGGCAGATTCAAGAATACTTAACTTTTATCAGCCAAATCCTTCTGTTAGAGTTGTTATTGAGTTTGGCGTAGAGTACGGCTCTGACACATCAAAGGTAAACAAAGTCATTCTTGACGCAATATCAAAAATTCCTGTTGTGCTTAAAGATCCTGCTCCAAAGGTTATGATGATGGAAATGGGTGATTCTGCGCTTAAATTCAAGGCATTGTTCTGGGTGGAGAATTTTGACATAAAGTTTGACACTAAATCTTTAGCGACAGAAGAAATCTATAATGCTTTGAGAAAAGCAGGCATTGGCATTCCATTCCCAACAAGGACTATTTATTTGAAGAATGAGAAATAATCATTCCCTTAATATGCCCTTTATTATGCTATAAGTCTCCGGATATTGTTCAATATTAAGAATTTCTGTGTGCAAAGACCCTCCAAACAATCCGCCGCAAGTGCCATTTACAAAATATAGACTTGCATCCTTCAATTTTGCATTTTCAGTTAAAACAATTCCATCTCCATTGCCGAATTTCATTTGGCAGCCCTGGCCAATTATCGCATAAAGCTTAACCTTAGCAGGCTGCTTTAATGGGTCGTTTAATTTATTGATAAACAGGCTGTTTTCATGCATATCCCGGCATTCCCTGTTCTCTCCAATTAATCCGCAGTAATCGCTTATTGCGCCAGCAATTCCATTGTTTGGGGTTGCTAGCATCACCAACTTATCAATATCGTCATCGCCAAAAATCTGCATGTACCTTCTTGCTACTAACCCACCCATTGAATGGGCTATAATATTCACTTTGGGCTTGTTAGTCCTTTGTTTTACTATCTCAATCAAATCCCTTATCCTCAAGGCATAGGTGTCTATGTTTTCGCTCTTGGTTGGAACAACAATGTACTTGTCTTCTTTTCTGAAAGCGTCATAGTAGTAGCTTGCTTTTACTGTTACAGGCTTGCCTGACAAGCCCCATATGCCCTGCTGCAACGGCTCATTTTTTGAGTATAAAGAGACTATGCCTGAATTTAAGTAGCCATCATCCTGCAATTTTGACTGCAGCTTATTGAAGGAGTCCAAAGAGAATTCAGGAGAATTGCCCTTTGCCAAGGAATGCCCGTGCAAGAAAATTATGGGAAAGGTTTTTGGGTCATTTTTGCATGAGTCATCCCTGCAGCACGGCTTGCACTCATTGAAAACGCAGCAGATAGGCGGATTATCAGACAAGATAGTATCTATTTTTGAAAAAATTTTATATGTTATATTTGCGCTTATAGGCTCAAAATTGAAATTAGCAATTGACGGCTTTTCAATTTTTTGGCATTTATCTATTAATTGCGATGCTTTATCAGATGGTTTTATTTTTGATAGTAAATATAACGAAAGGTTTACAGATTGATTGTAATCCAATTGAATTAATTCTGCCTTACTTTTTGGTAATATCTCATCGGCAATTTTTATAACTTCAAGATTTGTTTTGTTCTCTAGCTTTATATTCTCAAATGCATCAAAGTAAGAATTATTGATTTTTCTAATTTCATTATCCTTGAAATTGCCAGCTAATTCTAAAAAGTAGTTATCTGATGGAAAGCTTATGTTTTTATCTGCAATAATGATTGATGCCTCATTCCTGATTATTGAATATTTATTGTTTAATCCTGTCAATGAATCGCAATTTTGCATTAAATCAACAGATTTTGGATAATCTTCAATAACTCTCTCAGTATTTTTTATTCCATTTAGAATTGAAATATTCTCATTGCAATCCTGTTTCAAGCTGCACAACAAGTCATTTTCATATTTTAAGTGATATTCTAAACTAAAAAATAGCTCAGTTGATGAAATTTCTGTCTTTTCTTTTATTGAATTTTGCTGTTTTGTAATATTGTCAATTCCTTCAGCAATCTCATCATAATTTTCGAATGTATTATTTGCCATAGATGAAGAGATTTTATTGAAATTATCTGCAACATAAATAAGATTATTTGACATTCCATTATCCCCCAATAAATCTACAAAATTGCTCAAATCATTTAAATCCTCACTTAAAATTTTTAATTTAAATAATAATCCATTATGCAGAGCAACAACGTCATCAATCTTTTTGCCCAAATCGCCAATGAATTTTTTGATGCTGTATGATGTTTCAAAAAGACTTTCGTTGAATAACTGGTTTAGTTCAATGTAATTTTCAACTGACCACAGGCTTCTTAAGTTCTCTATTGAAATTCTTGTTTTGTCGTACAGGTCATCTGCATCTATCTTCCCTTTTGTCAAATTTTTAAGGTTAACCTTAAAGCTTAGCTCAAAATATTTTTGATTTAATTGCTGATGCAGCACATCAACATCGCTTAATAACTCAAGCAATTTCGTGACATTTTGCTTCAATATTTTTTTCAGCTCTTTCTCGGTTTCAGTAAGGTCATAGTTTACCGTGATAAGGGAAGACCTTGATTTTTCAGGGCTTTTTGTGAGGCACAAAAATGAGCGTATGCTGCGGCAGCTTGCATCAAAGCTGTAGATGTCCTGCCCGCTTCCAAGCCTTTTGACGCTTAAGTCATATTCTTTTGTGAAGTGCTGCTCTTTTTGAATTTCAAAATCCCCTTTGTCAATAACCTCGTTTGTGCTTCTGTCGTTGAAAGAATAAGAGCACAAAGCCTTGCAGTATGCAACATTGTCTATTGATACATCAAATTTAGCCTTGCTTAATTCGCCGTAATGCATGCTAAAGGACTGCTGATTAGGCATTAAGTAAACAATCAGCTCGTTGCCAAGAAAAAAATTTATTTTTTGATTGGTTACAACAACGATGTATATGAATAACAAAGTGACTATTGCAATAATAATGAACTCGTACCTCTTCCAAAAGGATTTTTGTTCTGGCACAATTGATTAATATTCATAGTAAGATAAAAAGGTTTCGTGATATTTACCGCAAAAACCCAAGTAATTTACCGAGAAAGTTTATAAAGAATTGGACTAACATTATGAAAATGTTTAAAGTAATCGGAACTGATACGTACCTGAAAGAAATTAGCAAATGGTCAAATCCTGAAATTGCAATAGCAGAAAAAATTCCGAAACAGCTTGCAGAAAATCCATTTGTTGGTCAGCAATTGAGATATCCTTTCTTGAGAGAAAAGCGAATAAAAGAAAAGAGAGTATATTATCTCATCTATGAAGACTTAAATTTAGTTCTACTTGTTGCTACGAGTGGTAAAAAAGATCAACAAGCAACTATAGACCATATAATATCACAATTTGCTGAATACAGAAAAGTTGCAGAAGATATTGCTAAGCAAGTCTCTTAAATCTGCCCTGCTTTAAATCCTCTAGAGAACTAGCAAATTGCCTTATTAAATCAAAATCAAGTTGCTCTAATTTCTTAAGTCTTTCGTATTCTTCTTTTGGAATAGTCACTGTTTCCATTTTAATAAGAACAATAGCGGTCCTTATATATAAAAATATCGGTTCTTTCTCGGTAAAAGTTTGCATAATGCATATGCATTATGCGAAGCTGGGAAGAGAAACCCCATTTTCGAGTGTAAAATCGTGATGATTAGGCGAACTTTTTAAAATTATAAAAATAATAATAAAAATTTTATCTTCTTAATATTGAACTTTTATAAATATGCTGCATGTAAGGCCCCATTCTTATGACTTCTGCAGTAATGCCCCTTTTGCTCAACTCGTTTTCCAGCTCCTCTTTTTGAATTTTTTGGTCATATCCCAGGCAGATTACATCTGGCTTTATTTTTTCAATTATATCAAAAATATTTCCTTTATTGCCCAATACAGCTTCGTCAACAATTTTTAGCGTTCTTACTGCTTCTACTCTTGCCTTTTCATCATGGACAGGTTTTTTGCCTTTGAAAGATTGCGATGTGTCATCTCTTGCAACTACAACAATCAGTCTATCTCCATATTTTTTCGCTTCAGAAAGATAGTATAAATGTCCAGGATGTATTACATCAAACGTGCCTGCGCACATGACTTTTTTCATAAGAAAAAGTGTTGGAAGGGGATTTAAAAAGATTGTGTAGATTGAAATTTCAGCTTAGTTATATTAATTTGCTTAAAAAAGCTAAAGTTTTATCCTCTTCCCGAGCCGTTTAATTCAGCAATTTCATGGTTGTACAAACTGACTCTGTCAGCTAAACCATACTGTTTGGCTATCGCTATCCAAAACACATAATTTAGTATCGCTTGTTTTGGACCGAGTTCTGCTTCTAACAGGTCTTTTTCAACTAAATCTAAGGCCGTTTCCAATTCCCCTTGGCGAGGAGTATAAATGGCTGGCACTAATTCAGCAATCAAGCCAATGTACTCTCTTGCTGCTTTTGGTGTTCTGTCCTCTAAAACTTTAGAACAGAGTGTTGACGCCATCTCAACTAGACGCTTTGTTCCTGATAGAGCTATAGGCGACATACTTCCCATGGTCATTAATATCCACCTCCTTTGATTGCCTTATTAATAAATGTATGAATTAGACATATATATAATTTTTTATAGTTTTATTAAATAAAAATCATATAAAAACCAATAAATTTAAATATATGTTTAAAAATTTGTTATAAATTGAACACAAATTAAACAAACGTAAAATGCAGTTAGAACAAACAGATAAAAAAATATTGAACATTATAGTTGATAATTCAAGGCTTTCTTTGAGGCGGATAGCAAAAAAAGCAGACGTTTCTGTTGCAACAGTGATGCACCATATTAAAAAACTTGAAAAAGAAGGTATAATAAAAAAATACACAACAAAGCTTGACTATGAAAAAATAGGCTACGATGTTGAAGTAATTATTGAAATCAGGATTTCTAAAGGAAAATTATTTGAGGTTGAGAGAAAGATTGCTATGCATCCAAATGTTTTTGCCGTTTATGATATAACAGGCGCATTTGACGCTGTTGTACTTGCAAGATTTCCAACAAGAAGGCAGATGGATAATTTCTTAAAAAAATTGCAGACTTATGATTTTGTTGAAAGAACAGAGACAAAACTTATTCTTAATACGATAAAAGAAGAGAATATTGAGGTAGGTTAAACTTTATCTTTGACAAGGTGAAACTTCAATTGCATATTTACTTAGATGATAATTTATTCTTCCAAGCATGAACTTTAGTTGTTCACTTGTGCCTATAGATCCCGCCTGAGTCAGATGCAAAAAAAATAGAATATGCACCGATGCAGGGTTCTCTCCATAATGTAACCAGCGGCACTTCATCAAAGGTCTTCGGTTCAGATGCAGAATAGGCACTTATTGTACACAGATTTCCAGCATATGGGTGTCCGACTCCTACTCCTTTCAAAGTTTTATCATTACAAACGTCATCAATGAATCTGGGTAAGTCCTGCGTTTGTATTGCTTGCGGCATTAAAAAAAAATACTGCCTTATGCTTTATTTAAAACTTTCGTTGTTTCGTTGGATATATGGGGCTGCGAGGATTCGAACCCCGGTCGGACCCATATCGGACAAGATTTGCGAACGCAAAAAGGTTGTCCCCAAGGGCCAATTCTACCAAGCTATACTACAGCCCCAAAAAGATAAGTATAAAATAAATCTTTAAAAAGATGATGAATTTTAGAAATCAAATCAAGGGCGCAATAATATTTAAAACTCCTCCTGTTATGAATTTGATAGCAATTGCCGCCAATATAATGCCCATGACTCTTGATATTACATCAGTCCAGTGCGCCCCTAAGATCTTGTATAGCTTTGAAGAGTACATTAAAATAATCCATGTTGCCAGCAAAGTCAAAAATGCTGCAATAACTGTCACTAAAATGCCCCTTTCTTTAACTAGGATTATAGTTATAGTAATAACCCCCGGTCCTGTAAGCAGCGGCGTTCCAACAGGGACGCTTAAGTCAAACCCATGCGATTTCACATACTTAAGAGATGCGCCAAAAACGTACAATATGCCCATTATCAACAAAACAATGCCGCCTGCAATCTGAAAACTATCCAGGTCTATTCCAAATAAATCAAATACCTGCAGTCCAAAGAACAGGAAAATGAAAAGCAGGACTCCAGCAACAAAAACAGACCTGTCAATATTCCTTTTTATTTCCTTTAAGGGCATACCCTTTGTTAAATTGATAAATAATGTAAGATTTCCTATAGGATCCATTATCACAAACAATGCAATAAATGCTTCAAGCAAGCCTTCCATTTTATTAGCCTTTTAAACTGCAAAATATGTTGTCAGCGCTTACAGCAGCAAACAAAATTGCGACAGCCAGCAATGTGTAATTCTTTATCTTAATTGAGTATACTGCAATTACTGCCCCTATTACTGCCAAAATTAAAAAAATCGCAGCTTTTGTTGTAAATTTCTTCATAAGGGCTTTTTGTTGTTTTTCTTTGATGCTTTTGCAATGGGTTTTTTCTTTGGCAATAAAATGAACAATGAAATGCCAACTACAACGATTGTATAGATGATTGAGTACCTTACTATATCAGAGGCATCCACTGCCTTGTACGCATAAACAACAAGGCTCACCATTCCTGCAAAAAACAATAAAGTAGCTAAAGTGTGATAACCCATTTTTTCGGTATGAAAATAAACCCCCGAAACCAAAAAGAACGAAACAACTGTTATAAATAAAAAAATTACAACTATGTTCATGTACCTTATGCTCTCAAAATGTATAGTAGAATAAATTGATATGTACATTGTAAATAAGAATGCAGCCAGTATGGAGATGTAATAAAACCATTGCGGAGATTTACCTATCTTCACCTCTTTTATTTTCATCTTCTAATTTATTTTTATAATAGTTAATATTTAAACTTTGCGGAAATATAAATTTCCGAAAACCCCGAAAATCAGACAGTTGTGAGCGAGTGAACTCACTCGCATTTCACTGATTTTCGATGTTATTGATTCTGCTTAATTGCCGATATAAACAATGTTTTTTAAATTTTCAAAATGAGTGTCACCACTTACAACCCAGCATTTGAGCTCGTTTTGTTTTGCCACTAGAATAGAGTCAATTAATCCAAAGTCCTTAATTTTTTTTCTTATTTCATGTCTTACTTCTGCAGCCTCTAACCAATTGTTTGTTAATACAGGTAAAATAATAGAATTTCTTTTTAAAACAATATACATTCGGCTGAAGTCCTTATTAGTCCTTAAGCAATAAGTTTTTAATTCACTAATTGTGCATTCCATTGTTACGAATTTATTATTTTTATTATTGAGTAGCTTTTTTAATATCAAGCCACTTTCGGAGCCAATAGAATATTCTACCCAAGCATAGGCATCAACTATGTATATCATCAGAAATCACTATCGCCTTTGTCTTCTTTAGCGAAAGGGGGTGCTCCTTTGAACATACCAAAAGCATCTATTCTTTTTTCCTTTGAAATTTCTAATTTTACAGTATCTCCCTCATTTAAATCTTCTAGCTTCACTATCTCTTTAGGAATTATTAACCCTAGCGAGTTGCCCCATTGCTTAATTTTTGTTTCAGTCATTACCATACGTATCACCTTTAAAATATAACTAATTATACAAAAAAGTATAACTTATATAAAAAGGTTTTGGTTTAGTAGGGCAGAAAAATTATTTTATCTCAATTAATTCAATTTGTTGAGATAAGTCCCTTATAATATCATCCAAATGTCCTTTGCCTACCCCAGCTAAGAGTTTATCAATTGTGTCTTGTTTTAAGATACCTGCTATCTCCCTAGACATTATTTTATTTCTTTCTTCGACTAAATGTTTATGAAGAACAGGATCCGTCCACTTAATAAGATTTTCTAACTCGCTTTCAGAAAGTTCAGCTAACATAGGCTCTAAAAGTCTTGCCTGATGGTATAAAAGAGGACCAACTAGTGCACCGTAAGCAGCAATCCTTAAAAGTTCTAATTTTCTTTCAAGAGGCAAATTATCGAATGGTTTGTAAGAATTTTCCAATCTTTGAACTTTATGACCTCTTTGTTTTGCTATTAAAAGAATATTATCATAAAATCTTCCTGTACCTAATTTCGTATAAAAAATAGGGATTTTCATTAGAAATTCAAAAGCTTCTTGGTAAACAAGATTTCCTAAAGATTGATTGCTTTGTTTGCCACCTTCATAAGCAAAATGTTGATGCTCATCAACAAGCTTTTTCCCTAGTTCATGTTCTTTTTGGTTATAATAATGGGCTTCTCCCACCAAAGTAAAATTTTTTTCTTTTCCATTAATTCTAACTTTGTATCTCTTGACAATTAAAGCTTGGGCTTGTTCTTGTTGTGTTGGATGTCCATATCTTTTATAAGAGTCATACATAGCAAGTGCAGTAAATTCCAAATATGCTAAAGCATATAATCCTACAATTGCTCCACTACCCCACTTCAAAACCTTTTTTGCTAATTTTTTATCTCCATTTTTAATTGAAATTTCTATATTATAGTAACTACTTTGACTTATTTAATCTATTGTTTCTGCTTTGCTTCGTAATCACTTATTATTTTACTTACAACACTTCTCACATGATTCGATGAAATGGCAAACCCCAAGCCTTCAAAGCCGCCAACCTTGAAATTGTTAATGCCCACAATTTCGCCTTTTGTGTTAATCAAAGGGCCTCCTGAATTGCCAGGATTAATTGGAACATCTGTTTGAATGTATTTTATATTATTTTGCGCTGTCCTGAATGCGCTCACAATACCTTCTGTCACTGTAAAAGCCAGTCCAGCTGGATTGCCTGCCGCTATAACCTTTTCTCCAACCTTAACTTCATCAGAATCGCCAAAATCAAGGGCTCTTAAATCAGGAGCATTTATTTTCAGCACAGCAATGTCCGCATTTTCATCATAACCAACAAGGGTATTTGCATCATAAGTGTTGCCAGAGTATGTTATCACCTTAACACCTGATGCCCCGTTTATGACATGGACATTCGTCACAACATACCCCTTTCTGTCAATTATTGCGCCGCTTCCCTGGCCAGCATTCGTCTTAACGCTCACAACAGACTGCAAGACATCATCGACAATTGCAGAGAAATCCGCGCTTTTAATTCTTATATCTTTTAATTCATCTTTCAGCTCGCTCAGCTTTATATCGCTCTGGCGCTCTATCTCATCAATAAGATTCGACAATGTATTTATTTCCTGCTGGTTTTGCTTTTTGAAATTTTGAAGATTAACATCAACCAGCCCAATCTGAGTTGATAGGTTAATTCCCAATTGCTCTACTGATGTTTTCAGAGTTTGCAAATTTTCAGCGGTTTTTTGGCTTAAATCCAGAATTTTGGCTTCATAATCCAGTCTTGCTATTTTTATCTGGTAGTTAAAATAATAAACTAAGCTGCCGCTAATCATTAAAACCGACAATACGATTAAAATAATATTCCTTGTTTTTTTATTTACCATTTTATCGTTTTACTTTATATTCAACATCAATGTACTCTTTAGATTTATATTTTTTGCCAAAAGCATGAAGTTTTAGCATTGCAATTAAAAAAATCAATAAAGAAATTAAAATAATCAATAATATTATTCCAAACGACAATGCAATTAAGCCGCCAACAATTATTAAGTACCATTTTGATGTTAAAGCTAATAAAGTCCATCCTTTATCTTTGGAGTACAAATAAATAAAATAAACCACAATTAAGCTGAATATTGTGCCTAAGCCAAAATTCCATCTTTTTTGAAAAAGCATTTTACTTTGCAAAATTTTGCTCTATGAAAGAAGACATCTGCTTGTTATCAGCTGCCTCATAAGCCTTTGCCGCCAGATTGTATTTTTTTGATTGAATGCACAGGACAGCAGCATTATTAAGCCTTTGCTTGTCTTTTGTTGGAATAAAGCAAAGAGTTGCCAATTCCACTCTGCTTTCACTCAAAAATAAATCACCTAACTTCAACAGTTTTTCAGTGTCATGCATTTTTGCCATGATTTCAATCGCTTCCACAAACTTGCTTTGCTTGTACAGCTTTTCTGCGACATCGCTTAAAATTCTTTTTCTTGCTTCCTCATCAAGCATTGAAAGATTTACAGAATTAATGCCTTCTTTCAGTATTTTTTCGACAATAGGATGCTCCATAATTGTTTTATTAGAACTGGATTATTTAAAGGTTTTTGAAAAAATAGGAAGCATATTTCAAATTATCAAAGGTAATAAAGCATTATTTGGCGCTTATCCTGCTGGGCTAATTGATGGTGATGGGTGCATAAAGATTAAGAACAATATCAAAGATAGAGTTATTCCACAATGTGTTGTAAAAATTGCAAGTGGTCGTCCTTTAGAAGACGTTAAAAATTTGATAGAGTTTCACATAAACTATAAAGTGCATTTTGAATTTAAAAATATAGGTAAAGGAGTAAATACTTGTTTTTATGTATCAAAAAAGAATATTGAATTTTTTAAAAATTACATTTATCCAAACATGGTAATGCCTTATAAGCTAAGTAAGCTTGAGCATTTTTTCCAATTAAGCAGAAAAACGGGCCTGCAGGGATTCGAACCCCGATTTCGGCTCTTATCATGAAATGACAAGATCAACCGGTCCGAAGCCGATTGCACTGTCCATTATGCTACAGGCCCAATTTATATATTTTCTTATTGATTATTAAACGTTTCTAAAGAATAGTCAGAGACATAAGTAATTGGACACTAAGTTTCATTAATAAATCTAATCCAATACGCTTCGCAAATCTTGTGCTCGGCTTCGTTCTTCTACCATTGAACTCAGCCTCGCCTATTTATTGCAATATATTCGAGGCGAAAAAATAATGGCAGAAAATTTTTCGCCGAGTGTAAATATTGTCGCCCCAAAGGCGACGGATTGGATTTTGTCCTAAAATTAATGTCATCTACTAGAATATAGTCAGCAATGCAAGAATTTTTATCCACCAACACTTACCCTGTTAGAGTTGCTTATAATAACTTTATTGCCAACTTGGGTTCTTGCGCTTGCAGCTGGCAGGTTAAATTCTCCTAAAATCGGAAGCCTCGATTTCATTCTATATGATAATACTCTTTCATCACCTGCTTCCAAGGTTTCTATAGCCCATTTTATCATAATCCCTTTTTTTGGATGATTCAATACAGCATGAGGCTGCATAGAGCCGATTGAAAGCTCTTTTTCAACATGAGCAATATGGGGCAGATTATCCATAACTTCTATGTTAGTTATTTGCTTTGCGCTCCTGTTCTTAACCCTCACAACAATCTTTGCCTCTGAAATACCACCTTCGCTCATTCCAATATTTCCTATGGCTTTCCTCACTACAATTGGGCTCCTAAACAGGAAGTAAAGAACTATGGCAGCGATTACCAATACAACAATAACAACAATTGGCCTATAATTTTCAGTTGTGTAGACCGAAATTGTTCTGGACGGGCCAACTTCAACCTGCCAAACTAAATATTGTTTTCCATTCTCCTTTACTATCTCAGCCCTTGGAGATGTTGTCATGAACAAATTTTTGATTGGTGTTGTTCCAATTTTCACAATGCCATTGTAATCAGGATTATTTGATACAATTTTAATCCCCTTTCTTATCTTCAAAAAAGATTGCTCTTTTGGAAGATCTTCCTGAATCATATATTCAATAACCTCAAATTCTTTTACAATAGGGCTGACTATTAATCTTTCGTCCTTGAATATTGCAATAACCAGCCTATCTTCCTGAGGCGTGGTCATAGCATCCAATTCTTTTGTCACTTCAATTGTCTTGTCTTCTTTTGGGCCAAGAGGCACAAACAACTCATCCTTAAAGAGGTTGCTTTCAATCCTGATTGTAAGATTTGGATAGTCCAAAACATTTTGGTTATTCAAAACAATCCTTATTGTAAATTCACCTCTCGGGTCAATTTTCTCAGGAGAAATGCTTGTGCTAGTCAAAACAGTTGGTATGTAGCCTCCGATTAAAGGCTCTGTTGATTTTATTCCAACTGTGATAGGCGCTTTCTGCTCTTCGCCTGTGCGCCCAAGAACAATGCCAACATCAAGAGTATAAGTATCAACTGAGGTGATATACAATGGATCAACAAAAAGCTTTATAGAGCGTGTGCTTTGGGCAGGCACTTTTAAGGTAATGGGATTCTGCAAGGGCTTTGCGTACATATCCCAAAATGGGTAACCTGCCTTTTTTATTGTGTACTCTTCATCTGTATCGAGATTGTTTTGAACAGCTATATCAAACTCCGCAACTTCATCTACTACAATCTTGTCGTTTACAGGCGTGACTTTAACATCAAAAGATGCGGCATAAGCAATATTAAGCAGCATAAGTAACACAGTCATAGGAATAAAGAATTTACTAATTTTGCCCATTGAAAGCGCCATTTTTTACAAAATTTTTATTCAATTACTTATATATAAATCTTTCCTATCAAATTTTAGGCATAGAAACCAGCGCAAAACAGTGAGATGCTAATGTGCTTCGTTTCTAAGCTAACTCGCCCACATTTGTCTGTTTTGCTGGGCTTTGGAATTAAAAATTCCAAAACCATCGAAAAAATAAAATTTTTTCGGGTTTCCGAAAATCGAAGCTTTTCGAAACCTTTATATATTATTATCCTCAAGGAAAATTTATGAAGCCAGAGGACTTTATACATCTTCCAGAAATACCTGCAACTCCGGTATACATCCAGTACAAGGGAATTTTTGATATGCAGGACCTTTATGAGTCAATTGCAGATTTCTTCAGGCAGAAAAAGTTCAAATTTTATGAAAAGCAGCAAAGGCTCAGAAAACCCGGCCCATTCGGAGCTGAGATTCTATATCAATTTGAAGCAAGAAGGAAGGCTGAGGATTATTATGAGTTCATTGTTAACGTAACTATTGAGACATTCGATATGCATGACATCGAGGTTGTTCTAAAAGATGGGACAAAGAAAAAGATGACAAAAGGAAGGATATGGATACAGATTTTAGGCAACTGCGTGACAGACTATGAAAAAATATGGGAAAAGAGCGCCTTTTTAGCGCATCTCAAGAGCTTTTATAACAAATATATAGTAAAGAAAAAGTTTGAAGGCGTGTGGTGGGATGAGCTGCAGTACAAAATCGTATTAAGGCTTCATGCCATGATAAAGGAAAGATTGAAGATGGCATCTGAAGGCTCTGAGTTCAGGCACATGGCTGGCGTGCATTAAGAAAAGAGGTTATTATGGGACACATAAAAATAATTGTAGATCATGATAAAATAGACTATAGCGGGCCTCTTAATGTAACAGAATTGTTTAAGATAATTGAAAATTTTATATTTCATATGGGCTTTGATAAAAGGCAGGACAAGGATTTTGAGCAAAACACAGCTAATGGAAAATTCATAGAATGGCAGATATCGCCATGGAAATGGATAACTGACTACGCAAGGTACATCATAAAGGTAAGGGTGCTTGGCTATGACATACTGAAGACAGATGCCCTAGTTCATAACAAGAAAACTAAGATTGATAATGGAAGAATAATAATTGTAATTGACGGATTTGTTGAGTACGATCTCCAAAGCAAATGGGAGCAAAATCCCCTTTTGCATTTTTTGAGGGCTATATACGACAATTTCATATACAAGGCATACACAGAAAGGTTTGAGCAAAGGCTCGTTCATGATATAAATCATCTTCATGACGAGATTGAGAAATTTTTTAACCTTTGCAGGCATTATTCAGTTATATCAAAGCAAGGCCCGTAGTTGCTTGCGAGAGTGGAATGCAAAAGCTTGAGCTGCACGCGATTGAGATGGTGAGCGAGTTTCGGTAGATAAGCGAGCGAAAGCGAGCTTTCGCATCTCACTCGAACCTCGCATGTCACCGCGTACTCGCGAACAACTCTTTCGCTCGCTTATCTCACTCGCAAGCTCGCGTTCATATAGGTGCTTTATGGTAGAAAAAAAACAAGTGCTTTATGACTTGAGGACAACTTACAATGGCCCTTTTGTGGTTGAGGATTTCTATGCTGAGGTTGATAACTGGATAAAAGAAAAGGGCTTTGAAAAAGAGCCCAAAAAGAAGATGGAGCATGTTACAAAGAACGGCAAAAAAATAGAATGGGTAATTGAAGCGCATCACAAGCTTGACGATTTGCATCACGGCATTGTTGTATTGAGGGCATTGCTTGACAATGTCAAGGAATCTGTGATTAAAAAAGATGGCAAAAAAATAAGGGTCAACAATGGCGATGTTCTTATAAACATAGACGGCTTTATACAATCACATATACATGGCAGCTTTTATCAAACCAAACCGATTTATTACTTCATAAGAACTTTGATTGACAAGTTTGTTTATATGTTCTGGTCGGATAAGTGGGATGGGGCAGTTAATGCAGATGGGCGTGAATTGTTTAAGAGAATTACATCATTCTTTAATCTGCAGAAATACAAGTATGGGTAAAACATTGACAATAAGATTTAAATACAATTCTTTAACTCGGATTATTCAATGCGGGGGTAGCGAAGTCTGGCCAAACGCGCAGGACTTAAGACTCCATAATGGAACACCCATGCTAAATGGGATAAGTTATCCTGTTCCTTAGTGGATCCGAGATTTAGTCAAGCTAAACGGAAAGGTTCAAATCCCTTCCCCCGCACTTAAATTTAATATTTCTAAATAAGTCTATTAAACATTAAATCCGTGCTTCGCACAGAATCTTGTGCTCGGCTCTCGCTGTCTGTCAGGCGCTCGAGCCTCGCCTAACATTCATTAACAAATAAATCTAAAGCGGATTACTTTCTGCACTAGTAGTTTCAAAAGTCGCTCTCGTATTTTTGAATTGATTTATTTTTTGAAAGTGTTTTTATTGGATTTATTTTAATGAATTCAATGTTTTGTTTTTCATAACTTTTATATACAAAACTTCTTTCCGAATTTCTAACGCCTCTGTAGCATAGCAGCTATTGCGTTGCCTTGGTATAGTGTATAAAAAGGCAAAGGTCGGGGGTGCAATTCCCCTCAGAGGCTTACTTTAAAAATCAAAATTTTTAAATACTTTAATTAAAATCATTTAAAAGTGGAATTGATGTCTAACAAAATTTTAGTTTCTTGTTTAATATTTATTATCGCAGTTCTAGGCTGTTCCAAAACGCCCACAGGACAAGCTGTAGCCTCTGAAGCTAATATTTATGAAGATGCTCCGGCAATTGAACAGCAAGCTGGAAACCAAACCATCGAAGAAATTACAGAGGAAAACCAAACAGAGGAGCAGGAGATACAAATCAAAACAGGAGAGGAATATTATGACGAGCTGGTGAATGACGAGTCGCCCAAAGAAAATATAAATATAGAAGAATTTAAGTTTAATCCCGAGAGCATTGTAAGCACTCAAAATAATATATCGCTTTCAATCGATAATATCAAGCACGAAATAAAAAGTGAGTACTGGGGCAAGATAATTGAGATAACTGCTACAATACTGAATAATGGCAATAGAACTTTTAAGCCAAAACTTCTTGTTTTGCTTTACGATGAGAAAGACTTCAAAGAAGAATGGCTAAAGCCAAAAGCGGAAATACAGTTTGATATTGAGCAACTAAACGCAGGAGAGCATACAACAAGGCAGGCAATTGTAAGCATATCGTTTGATGATCTTTATCTGACTAAAAATTTCAAATTAGTGTTAGTTGATGCTGCAGATCCTGCAAATAAGCCCTTGGTAGTTGCTGAAACAAACTTTGAGCCGTTAAAGTAAAATGTCAGAAATTTTCCACCAGTTTCTAACTGATGGCTGAAAGCCACTCTCTTTGGCACATATGGAAAATTTATGAGCATGCTCAAGAACCACGAATCACGTTTGCGATAAGCAACATGTCGGTAAATGCTTTGCATTTCCGATCATGCTCGCAAATCTTCGATTTGCGACATTCCACCAATCTTTGACTGGTGGTTCTTGACATATTAAGAAGGAACAACATCTGCGTCTGTTACACTATTGACAGCTAATTGCTCAAATTTATACGTTTTGCCTCCAGACTCTATCTTTAATGGAATTCCATAAAAGGTATCAACCCACAATATTCCTTTATTTGTTTCAATTTTCCAAGTGTTTCTGCTGTTAATTACTTCTTCACCAACCTTCTCAGCTGAAGTAACATCTATCCAGTCAAATACAGTTGATATGTAGGCAGTTGCATAGCTCAAATCTGCTTTCTTTCCCTTATAGGCGCAATATGCTGCCGTACAGTAAGATTGTGCTGTTTTAGCAACCTTATCAATAAAAATAGCATCATAAGAGCCTGGCTGGTCCAAGGTTTTTATTTCAAGCGATGGCTTGTACTTTATTTTATTCCCCTTGATATAAAACTCATGAAAGTTACTTCCAGTTTCAGGCCCTCTGTATTTATAGTAAATGCTGCTTACCTTGGTCTTGTGCTTGTTTAGTAATTCCTTGACATCTGCTGAAATCTCTGCTGTTGATTGGGTTGTTTCTGCCTGTGTTTTAGTTGATGTGCTAGATTCAGTCTTTGGCGTAATAGTTGTTTTTGGCGCTTCTTGTATAGGTGAGCAGGATAAGATAAAAATTAATGCAACTGTAAACAACAAAAATGTTAAGTATCTTTTATTCATTATGCTTACCTATTCGCAAGAATGCCATTAATATTTAAAAATTTTTCGAAATACAAACTTATGCGAAAACTTTTTATATAACCAGCCTAATAAAATCGTTGATGGCAAGAATTAATAAGGTGATGTTAACTGATGTGCCAACATTGAAAAAAGAGGCAAAAATAGGAGAAGCAGCAAAATTGCTGGCCCAAAATCAAGTTGGCTGCGCGGTAATAACTGAAGATAACAAACCAATAGGCATTGTAACAGAGCTTGATTTTGTAAGAAATTTAGCCTCTAAAGGCAAGAGCTTAAAAGAAAATGTAAGCAAAATAATGACTTCTCCGGTTACGCTTATGACACCAGCCATGAAGCTTGACGAAGCGCTAAAGATTATTGACACAAAAAAATTCAGGAGATACCCTGTTGTTGAGAACGAAACATTAGTTGGATTAGTCACAAAAAAAGATGTTGTAAATGCCATAAGCGATAACTTGAGGCTCCATAGGAATATACAAAATGTTGTATTAATACTTTTTGTTTTATTCGAGTTTTTTGTTTTTGTGATTTACAGATACATCTATCAATATTTGCCTTTTGGTTTTTAAAACATCAGAATTCCACCATTCAGAAAGAATGGCGGTTTAATACTCAAAGCATGACTCAGTGGAATTCTGAGTGTGCTCAAAAATCACTGGATAACTTTGCGTAAGCAACATGTTCCAGTGATTGCAAAGGTGATTTTTGACATGATAAAAGCGAAGAACATCATGACAAGGGATGTTATTACAATATCCAAAGACTCAACCATAATGGAAGCTGTAAAACTGATGGTGTCCAAGTCGGTAAGCGGCTTGGTGGTTGTTGAAAGAAACAAGCCTATTGCAATAGTAAGCGAGAATGACATTATCAAGGGCATTGTCTCTAAAAAAACAAATGTTCAGGATGTAATGGATAATGAATTTATGATTGTTTCTCCATTGACAACCTTTTCCGAGATAAACAAGTCTTTAAAAGAGAAAAAAATCAAAAGGTTTCCTGTTGTGGAAAATGACAAGTTAATAGGCTTAATAACAGAAACAGACATAATAGAAGCTACAAGAGACTTCACAAGATTCCACCAGATAGTGCAAGAGGCGATACTGGCTATTTTTGGATTTGCAACAGCTTTCTTTTTATTTTATTTCAGCCCTGTTGGAGCATCGGTTTTTGGATGATAAATTTATTAGAAAGATATAAATACAGCCAAAAATTAAATATTTTCCAAGGGCCTGTGGTCTAGCGGTTATGACATCGCCTCGACACAACGGCAAAAAACCATTTTCGATGCGGCGAAGATCACCAGTTCGAATCTGGTCAGGCCCATTTAATATAACTATATAAATCCAAAAAACAGGTGATAAAAATCAAGTCAAGATTTTATCCTAAATTATTCTTTTCTGCACTATTTTTGGCAATTTTATTGCTGGTGTTTTACATAACAAGGCCATTTTTGCCAGCGCTTCTTACAGGAGCAGTAATGGCTTATTTGTCGTACCCATTGTACAAAAAAATAATTAGGCGCATCAAAAACAAGGATTTTGCGTCATTAATTGTTGTGGTATTCATTGTTTTGCTTTTTACAGTGCCGTTTGTAATTGTGCTTGGTATTGTTTCAAAGGAAGCTTATAGCACATATACGACATTAAGCGAACAAAGCTTAGGAACAAATTTTTTAAAAATAATCTGCAAGGATGAAAACTGGCTGTCTTGCAGAACCATAAGATCATTTGTCGGCTTTTTGCCTGAAAGCGATTTGGATTATTATTTGAAGATTACAATTGAAAAAATCACAGTCTTCATAATCAATAATGCTTCAAAATTTCTTGCTTCAATCCCTTTAATTTTTTTGAATTTCTTCGTCATGATGTTTGTCGTTTATTACATGCTTAAGGATGGAGAGTCCATAGCAAAAAGAATTAAGGGCATACTTCCTTTAAAAGAATCGCACAAGGAGCATGTAATGGAAAGATTTCATGATGTTGCTTATGCAGTCTTCTATGGCAATATTTCAATAGCAATTCTTCAGGGCATCTTGGGCGGCATAGGATTTTTAATACTGGGTGTTCCATCTCCAGTTTTATGGGGATTTGTTATGGTAATCTTTGCATTGATTCCATACTTTGGAACAGCTATAATATGGCTGCCTGCAGCTTTGAATTTCATATTTATAGGCTACCTTCAAAATGACAACTCATCCACTATTCGCGGCATAGTCCTTATTATTTACGGCATATTTGTTATAAGCAGCATAGACAATATTTTGAAGCCAAAAATGATTGGCGCAAAAGCAAAAGTGCATCCTATTCTAGTACTTCTAGGTGTTTTGGGAGGCTTGAGCTTGTTCGGATTCATAGGCTTGATTTTAGGACCCATTATGCTTGCCTTGCTTATGACATTTGTTGACATATATGAAGAGGAAAAAGCCGAACTTGAAAAATATTTTTGATTAAAATGAAGCTTAAAGTTAAGGATATAGACATTGCAAGCGGCGGCCCTCTGATTGCCGTCATGAATCATGAAGACGCGGCAATGCTCGACTTGCATGTTATGGACAGGATAAAAATAAAAAAAGGAGAGAAAATCGAGACTGTTGTTGTTGACATAGCGCAAAGCAAAAAAATAGTCCCAAAAGGCAGGCTTGGAGTTTTTGAAGAGGTTATCAGTTCTTTAAAGCTTAAGAATAATGACAATGTTGAAATTTCAATTGCCCGCAAGCCGTTGTCTCTTGAGTACATCAAGAAAAAACTAGACGGGCAAAAATTAGCCAAGGAAGAAATTGACCAGATAGTATGGGACATTGTCCACAACAAATTAAGCGCAGTTGAGCTTGCATATTTTGTTGCAGCATGCTACACAAATGTTATGACAACTGAAGAGACTATCCTGCTGACCAAAGCAATGGTCAAGCATGGAGATGTATTGAAATTAAATAAGCATCCTATTATTGACAAGCACTCCATTGGCGGGATTCCTGGAAACAGGACCACTCTTGTTATTGTGCCAATAATAGCAGCCGCTGGTTACTTTATACCAAAAACCAGCTCACGCTCAATAACAAGCCCTGCAGGCACAGCAGACACAATGGAAGTCTTAGCCAATGTGGCATTTCCATTAAAGAAAATGAAGCAAATCGTGCTTAAGACAAATGGATGCATAGTGTGGGGAGGCGCCTTGAATCTCGCGCCTGCTGATGACAAAATCATAGCCGTTGAAAGGCCGCTTGAGATAGATGCTGAAAGCCAATTGCTTGCTTCAATCATGGCAAAAAAGCATTCTGTTTCAAGCACGCACATTTTGATTGATGTTCCAATCGGCAAGGATGCAAAAGTAAAGAATAAGTTTGAAGCTTTGAAGCTAAAAAATGAGTTTGAGAAAATAGGCAGAAGGCTGAAGAAGCATATCAAAGTGCTGATTACCGATGGTCGACAGCCAATCGGCAATGGCATAGGGCCTGCTTTGGAAGCAAGAGATGTTTTGTGGGTGCTTAAGAGAGACCCTAGAAGACCTATTGATTTGGAAAAAAAATGCATGATGATGTGCGCTAATATATTTAGCATGGCTGGATTAAAAGATGGGTATAAGAAGGCTTTAGAGATTTTGAACTCTGGCAAAGCTTACTCTAAAATGGTTGAAATCATTAAAGCCCAAAATGGCAATGAAATTGCTGCAGAAGACATAAAAATCGGGAAATATTCTCATGATGTTTTATCATCAAAAAGCGGCAGGGTTATTGCAATAGACAACATGCTAATTTCAAGAATAGCAAGAATTGCAGGCGCTCCTAAAGACAAAGGGGCAGGGATTTACTTGTATAAGCATGTTGGCTACAAAGTAAAAAGAGGAGAGAGGTTATTCACCATTTATTCTGAAAGTAAGCATGAGTTTGAGTATGTGAAGGATGTGGCAAAGAGTTGTAAGGTTTTTGCGGTGAGATAAATTTTTTAATACTTGTTTAATCTTCACGTTGTAGATATGCCATATCCTCGGTTAATATAACATGAAGAGATAATTTTTGTTAAACTCAATAAAATTTCCATTTCTTTAATAATCGGGCAGGGCGTCTCTGATTTTTCTTGACTTCAAGTCAGTCTGAACTTATCAGTATATTTAAATAGAAGCTAGATTATAATAAAAAATAATGGGCATTTCGAATTTTCAAAATAAAAAATTCTTGCTTTTTGTTTTTATCACTATTTTGTTAGCAATTAATGTATCTGCAAAAGCTGATGATTGGAAGTACAAATACACCCCAATGGATAATTCTTACAATTACCGTACCTCATTCCTAGAAAAATATATTCCTCATCTTCTAGTATTTACTGTAGTACTTTTAGTTTTATGGTTAGTCATATCAATTTATTTTATAGTAAAAGGAAAACCAGATGATAAAGGTATTAATGCGAAGCGTAAGTTAGGAATATTATTACTAGTTGGTCCAATTGCTTTGATATTATTGTCAGTTCTAACTTTTTTTATTGCTGTTAATACTGATGCGGAAATGCTGTTGTTGATAATACCAATTTTTATTCTCGCCTACATAATTTGGTTAATTGTTTATTCTGTAAAGAATAGGATGAAAGTAGCGGCTATAGTTATTCCTGTTGCAGTGATTGTAATTATAGTTGTAGGCGGATTTATTGGTCTGAGTTTAATTAGAGGTCAATTTAGTAACATATCTGCACTCTCCTCAAAATCAATGATGGCTGAATCTGTAGCTGGTGATAGAATTGGTCTTGCTGTTGGTGGAGCAAAAGACATAAACAATTTCAGAAAAAATATTGAAAATAATTTTTTACCACTTCCAACAGACATTACTTATGGGGGCTTATTCTATGATTATTATTTTGACACAGGAGAACAAGAAATTTGCCAAAAATTATTCTGCCCATCATACAGTTATGCAATTTCCAAAGATCCTTTTTCGAAGGAAGATGAATACTACTTGTCTGTTGGATTAAACTCTGGCGTAAAAGAAACTGGCTTTAAGCGGAAAAAATTAAATTTAGTAATTGTTTTGGATATTTCCGGCTCAATGAGTTCTCAATTCAATAGATATTATTATGACCAGTTTGGAAGAACAACACCAATTGAAGGCACTGAAGATGATGCTGACTACCAAAAAAGTAAGATGGAAGTTGCAAGAGAAGCTGTTGTAGGTCTTCTTGACCATCTAAATCCCGATGATAGATTTGGCATGGTTCTTTTCGATAATGTTGCTTATTTAGGAAAACCATTAAGCCTTGTAAGTGGTACTGACGTGAATGCCATTAAAGGACACATTTTAGAGCTTCAGCCAAGAGGTGGGACATATTTTGAAGCAGGGTATAAAGATGGCACTAAACTATTTGATGAATACCCCAATACTGACCAGTCGGAATATGAAAATAGGATAATTTTTATTACTGATGCCATGCCAAACATAGGTCAGATTAGCGAAGAAGGCTTATTTGGTCTAACAAAGAAGAACGCTGATAACAAAATTTATACTACTTTTATTGGTGTTGGAGTTGATTTTAATACAGAACTCATTGAATATATAACAAAAATAAGGGGGGCGAATTATTATTCCGTCCATTCTGGAAAAGAATTCAAACAGAGAATGGATGATGAATTTGAATACATGGTTACTCCGTTGGTATTCAATTTAAATTTAAACCTAGATGCTGAAGGATACAAAATTGAAAAAGTATACGGCTCACCTGAAGCAAACGAAGCTACGGGAGAAATTATGAAAGTGAATACTCTTTTCCCATCAAAAAGAGAAGAACAAGAAACTAGAGGGGGGATTGTTATACTTAAATTAAAGAAAATATCACCAAATGCAATTTTAAAACTAAAAGTAAGTTATGAAGACAGACTTGGGAAAGTTGATACAAATGAAGTCGAAGTCAAATTAGAAACTAAAACTCCAGATTTCTATGAAAACACAGGCATAAGAAAAGGAATAATTTTATCAAGATATGCAGATCTTATGAAAAACTGGATTAATGATGAAAGAGAAAGCTATACAAAACAGCAGCCAATAAAACCAGCTGTCAACAAAATAAAAGGAATTGTGATACCGCCAGATTTTGAAGGGTCACAATTAGGAAGATGGGAAAGGCAATCAGTTCCATTAAGAGTTTCTCAGGAATATAAGGATTTAATAAAAGAATTCAAAATATATTTTGAAAGTGAAATGAATGTAATCAGAGATACTACCCTTTCTAAAGAAATTACTGTAATGAATAAATTAACAGAATGATTTTAACAGACGCTCTGCCCTAAAACTATAGTCTGCTAACGCAGAAATTCATTGAGAAATGGAAATTTTACTTTTCGGACGAAATTTTCCAGAACTACGTAGCTGGGGAAGAGTTTAACAGCGATCGCATATGTTACACGCAGTTTTTAGAATGCTAAAAGGATAACTTTTTAAATGAAATAATAATCCTTTTTACTGTTGCTAACACAAGTTAGCTGCTCTAACACCGCAAGGTGTGAAAATAAAATGTATAGGCGAGGCTTGAGCGCGTAGCTGGCGAGTGAGTCTCTCACGACTCACTGGCAACAAGCGAAAGCCGAGCACAAAATATTGTCGCAAAGCGACGGATTGAATCATTAAAAAGTCGAAGATATAAAAATTATAAAATAAAATGACAACAATGTATGATGTGGATCCGCAGGAATTAATTTTAAAAACAGCAGAAGATCTGAAGAAAATTCCTGAAATCAAAGCACCATTGTGGGCTGCTTTTGTAAAAACAGGAATGCACAAGGAAAGGCCTCCTGTTGATGAAGATTGGTGGTATTTTAGAAGCGCATCTGTTTTAAGGAATATTTACCGTTTCGGGCCAGTTGGAGTTTCTAAATTGAGGACAAAGTACGGCGGCAAAAAAAATCGAGGAGTAAAGAAAGAGCATTTCTACAAGGGCTCTGGCAGCATCTTGAGAAAATCACTGCAGCAATTGGAAAAAGCTGGTTTTGTCAAGTTTGCAGAAAAAGGAGTGCATAAGGGAAGAATCATAACCCCAAAAGGAAAATCATTTTTAGACAAGATAGCAACCCAGCTTTATGGTTTGAAGCCAAAACACGAAATCAAAGCAGAAGAGAAGAAAGAGATAGTTGAGGTAAAACAGGAACAAAAAGCTGCAAAGAAAACAGACGAAACCAAATCACAATAAAAATCCAAATGCCAACTTTAGATGATATCAGGAAAAGGAAGCTTGAGGAGCTTATGCATTTGCAGCAGGAAAAATCGCAGGAGCAGGCTCAGATACATCAGCAGATTGAGCAAATGGAAAATATTGTCAAACAATTTATGACAAAGGACGCTTTGGCAAGGTATGGAAATCTAAAGACAGCCCATCACGAAAAAGCACTGCAATTGCTTTTAATTTTATTCCAGGCAATACAAAAGGGCCAAATCCAAGACAAAATTAATGACTCAACATTAAAAAAGGTTTTAGAGCAGTTGACGCCAAAGAAAAAAGATATCAAGATAAAGAGAGTTTAAAATAAATTCAAGATATAATAAATAAGTCAATCCGTCGCTTCGCGACAAATGTTACACTCGGCAAAAATTTCGCTGCCAATAAATTTTTGCCTCGAAGAACATTGTAACAATATTTGGTGAGGCTTGAGCGCAATGGCAACAAGCGAAAGCCGAGCACTAACATTTGCCGAAGGCGGATTAAAAATTAAAGAAATTAAAATTTAAATTCAAAAAATGGCGCGATACAAGCATCCAAGCAGGAAAAAGAGACTAGCAAGCCTTAGAAAGCAGACCAGATGGGCGCCATTCTGGACAGTGCCAAAGATATACGGCAAGACAAGAAGAATTCATCCAGGCAGGCACACAAAGCTAAAAAGAAGCTGGAGAAGGACAAAGACAAAGGCGTAAAATGGTACCTGCTGTTTATGACAAGATAAATGGAAAACCTCAGTCATTAACAGTAATTTATAACGGAAGGCATCAACAATTTAAGGGAGAAGAATTTAACGTTACAATTTTTGGCGGCTTAGAACTGACTGCAATATTACTCGCTCCGAAACCAAATTCGAAGCTGAATGGATCAGTTCCAGATGAAATAAGACCAGAAATTGAAGCCGAATTAAGGATTTTAGGCTACACTAAAAAACCAATCTATCCGTCTTTACAAGATTAACATGGCCAAAAAAGAAGAAACATCAAAAATAATTTTGGAAAGAGTTTACAATATTCCGCTTAGAAGGGAAACTTTGAAAGTTCCTCCTTTCAAAAAAGCGAATAAAGCTGTAAAAACAGTCAGGCAATTCATCTCAAAGCACATGAAATCAGAGAATGTTGTGATTGGAAAATATCTTAATCTGAAGATTTGGGATCATGGAGCTAAAAATCCCCCTCATCATGTTAAGGTAAATGCAGCAAAAGACGACAAAGGCAAGGTTTTTGTTGAATTAGTTGATGCTCCAAAAGAAGCGCCAAAAGTTGAGGAAAAGAAAAAGGAAATAAAGAAAGAAACAAAAGCTGAAAAGCCTGAAGAGAAGCTTGAAAAAGAGATTGAAGAGATAAGAGAAGAGAAGGCAGAGGAAGCAAAAAAGATTGAGAAGGAAGAAATAAAGGAGCTGCAGAAAGAGCATCCAAAGCACGCTCCTAAAATGCCTGCAAAGCCAAAAATGCAGGAATCGCATCCTACAGCCCCTAGAAGTGTTTAGTTTATTGATGCTTATAATGGAAAAATAGTAAGTAACTTTCCTGATTAGAAACAGTTTTAAAAAATCAAAAAATACCTATCTCTTCTTCTTTTTCTTGGTTTTCTTGATGTCGTCTTCCAAGTCAAGCTCGTCAAGCAATTCCTTGTACCTGTTTCTGATTGTGACTTCTGTAACTCCAGCCACATCTGCAACTTCCCTTTGCGTTCTTTTTTCGCCATGTATCAAGGCGCTTACATACAAAGCAGCAGCTGCAATGCCAGTTGGGCCTCTTCCGCTTGTTAATTCTGACTTTTGAGCCTGCTCAAGAATTTCAATTGATTTGCTTTGGGTTTCTGCGCTTAGCTTCAATGCAGATGCAAATCTTGCAATGTAATCAGCCGGATTTGAAGGCAGTATTGTAATTCCAAGCTCTCTTGTTATAAACCTGTAAGTTCTTCCAACTTCCTTCTTTTCAATTCCAGAAGCTTCGCTTAATTCATCAAGTGTCCTTGGAACATCATGCCTTCTGCAAGCAGCATATAAAGCGCCTGCTACAACAGATTCCATGCTTCTTCCTCTGACAAGCCCTCTTTGAACAGCTAAAGTGTAAATTCTAGCGCTTTCCTCTTCAACTGATTTTGGCAACTTTAAGTATGAGCTAACCCTCTTTAGCTCTGCTAATGCTAATTTAAGGTTTCTTTCAATTGCTGTTGAAATCCTGTACTGCCATTTCCTTAACCTAAAGAACTTGTTTCTGTCTTTTCCGCCAAGCTTGAACAAATCAGCTTTTTGCCCAACTTCTGTGCCTAAACCTTGGTCGTATTGAGTATAAGTCATTGGAGCGCCGCTTCTTCTTCTTTTCTCGCCTTCCTCGCTGTCAAATTCTCTCCATTCCTGAGAAAAATCAACCATTTTTTCTTCTATAACTAATCCGCAGTCTCTGCAAATAATCTCGCCTCTATCTCTGTTCCAAGAAAGATTTATACCGCCGCATTCCGGGCATTTTTTGACTAGTTCTGGCATTTTAGCTCACCCATTAGTTTTGTTTCTAATTTATGATTATATGACAAAGCTTATTAACCCCCTTTACCCCCAATTAAAATAATGCTTAATGTCGATAACTTTGATAAGATTTATAAAGGAGTAGCAAGAGGTTATATATAAAGGTTTTGGTTTTAAAGGTTGAAAAATGCCCAAAAAACAACAAAAAAACACTGAAGATCCTATCCCAAAAGACTTATTTGACATTCTGGCTTGTCCTCTCTGTAAAGCAGACTTGGAGTACACTAAAGACAAAAAAGGGCTTTTATGCTCAAAATGCGGCGAGAAGTATCCAATTAAAGGAGGGATTCCCGAGCTGCTCCCTCGCAAGATGAAGTAAACAACATAGATTAACAATAAATTTATATTAGTCAACAAAACTTTTTCTGATGCCGCGATGGCACAATCTGGCACTGCGCTAGCCTTGAGCTGGAATTCGGGAGAATTCCCCGCAATGCGAAAGCTGGTTCCCGCAAGGGTTTCTCGGTTCAAATTGCAGAACGCGAGCGTGCGTTCGCATGCAAGTCCGAGTCGCGGCGTTTTTGATTTAACTGATAAATTTCATAAATCAAAAGATTTAAATATATGTTACCAAAAGGATTATCTTGATTTTTGCCAGGAAATCGCCTAGAGACGTGGCTAAAAAAGACATAGAAAACTATATAGTTTTTCTATATGATAGGAACAAGTCGTCTGCCACAAGGCACCTTGTATGCGCTGCGCTCAAATTCTATTATGAGGATGTGCTAAAGAGGAGATTTGGCCTGAAGTACCCGAAGAAATCAAGCAAACTGCCTATTGTTCTTGGCAAGGATGAGATATTGAGAATGATTAATTCAATAAAAAATCCAAAGCATAAATTGCTGCTTGAACTGATGTACGGCTCTGGGCTAAGGGTTGGAGAAGCAATCAAGGTAAAAATAGATGATTTTGATGTTAACAATAAAACCCTGCACATAAAAAATGGAAAAGGAGGCAAGGACAGGATTGTCAATTTGTCTGAAAGGTTTATTGCTGATTTTATACGCTTCATAAATGGCAAATCTTATGGTTATCTTTTTGAATCATCTCATAGAATTGGAAATTTCATAAGCAGCAGGACAGCAGAAAAAATTATAAAAATTGCATTAAGGAAAGCCAATATAACAAAAAATGCCCATCCACATACTTTAAGGACAAGCTTTGCAACACATCTGATAGAGAATGGCATTGATATTTCTTATGTGCAGAAGCTTTTGGGCCATTCAAGGATAAGCACAACGCAAACATATTTGAGGCTAAGCAGCGAGTCGCTGAGGAATATCAAAAGCCCACTAGATTGAACTTATAATACACCATTACATTTATAAATTTCTGCACACTATCATATAGTTAAATTTGAAGCATATTTATTTATTTTCAATATCGAAAATATATTATGCCAATGTATTGGCGAGGTATCGCGATATGGTAAAAAAGCGACGCCGAGCTGTAAAGTTTGTTGCGAAGCAACCGATTGAATAATAAAAAAATAAAAAATTTAAAATCAAAATGATAGAATACCTGGAAAAACCCTACAAGCCAGAGCAGATAAGGCATATCTTGAATCCTATTGTTGATAAATGGTTCTTTACAAGATTCAAGGAGTTTTCACTGCCGCAGTTGTTTGGAGTTATGGAAATTCATTCAAGAAATAACATTTTGGTCAGCGCCCCAACAGGCGCAACAAAGACATTGACAGCTTTCCTGTCAATCTTAAACGAATTGATTGACTCAAGCGAAAAGGGAATTTTGGAAAACAGAGTTTACTGCGTTTATGTAAGCCCTTTAAGAGCGTTGTCTGAAGACATAAAAATAAATTTAGTTGAGCCATTGAAAGAAATGGAAAAGATTGCTGGAAAAAAATTGAACATAAGAGTAGCTGTAAGAACAGGAGACACTTCAGCGTCAGAAAAGGCAAGGATGCTTAAGCAGCCGCCGCATATCTTAATCACCACTCCGGAAAGCCTGGCTATAATGCTGACTTCAATAAAATTTCGCGAGTTATTGAAAAATGTGGAATGGTTTATTGCAGATGAAATTCATGCATTGGCTGAAAATAAAAGAGGAACTTATTTGTCATTATCAGTTGAAAGGCTGAATAGAATCTCTCCTTCAATGACTAGAATCGGGTTAAGCGCTACAATCGCTCCTTTGGAGGAGATTGCAAAATTTCTAGTCGGCTATGAAAACAGCAAGCTCAGAAACTGCAAGATTGTTGATGTCCAGTTCATAAAAAATATGGATTTGAAGGTTTTGTCTCCAGTCTCTGATTTGGTTGACATGGAGCATGCCCTGATGCACAATTCAATGTACAATCTGATTGATGATTTGATTCAAAGCCATCGAACAACATTGATTTTCACAAACACAAGGTCTGCAACTGAAAGGGTTGTCCATCATTTGAAAGAAAAATTCCCAAAAAAATATGCAGAAAATATTGGCGCTCATCATGGCTCTCTGTCAAAAAATTTAAGGCATAATATTGAAAACAGATTAAGAAAAGGGGAATTGAAGGTTATTGTTTCAAGCACTTCTCTTGAATTAGGCATCGATATTGGCTACATTGATTTAGTCATATGCCTTGGCTCGCCAAAATCAGTTGCAAGGTTCCTGCAGCGGGCAGGCAGAAGCGGCCATAAGCTGCACGACACTGTAAAGGCAAGAATAATAGTTCTTGACAGGGATGATTTGGTTGAGTGCGCTGTTTTATTAAAATCCGCTATTGAGAAGAAGATTGACAAGATACACATTCCAAAAAACTGCCTTGATGTTTTAGCCCAGCAGCTGCATGGCATTTCTATTGAGCAGAAATGGAAAGCGAAGGAATTGTTTAATTTGATAAAGCAAAGCTATTGCTACCATGAGCTTGAATTGAAGGATTTCATTGAGGTTATTGATTATCTCGCTGGAAAATACACTCCATTGGAAGACAGGCATATTTATGCGAAGATATGGCATGATGAGGAGACTGGAGAGCTTGGAAGAAAAGGCAAGATGAGCAGGGTAATCTACATGACAAACATTGGCACGATTCCTGAAGAATCTTATATAACTGTTAAAGTTGGAGAGCAGCCAATAGGGCATATTGACGAGGCATTTCTCGAAAGATTAAGAAGAGGAGATGTCTTTGTTCTTGGAGGAGAAAAATACGAGTTTTTGTATGCAAAAGGCATGGTTGCTTATGTAAACGCTTCTGTTTACAGGCCTCCTACAATTCCATCATGGTTTTCTGAGATGCTGCCGTTGAGCTTTGACTTGGCTTTGGAGATTGGAAGATTTAGAAAGCTTATGAACGAGATGTTTTGCGCAAACAAATCAAAGAAGGATATTTTGGAGTTTATAAACAGTTACTTGTATGTTGACAAAAATGCTGCTGAATCTATTTATGAATATTTTTACGAGCAGTTTAGTTACGCCGAAATTCCATCGCATTCAAGAATTATAGTTGAGCATTACACTGAGGATAAAAACAAAAGAAAATATATCCTATTCCATACCCTTTATGGAAGAAGGGTTAATGACTGCTTAAGCAGAGCTGTTGCATTTGCAATTGGACGAACACAGCATCGAGATGTTGAAATAGGCATCAATGACAATGGGTTTTATGTTGCATCTGACAAAAGCGTTAATGTGATGCAGGCATTTAACTTGGTTAAATCAAAAGAGATGAGAAAGGTAATGGACATGGCAATTGAGCGCACAGAAGTTTTAAGGAGAAGGTTCAGGCATTGCGCCACTCGCGCTATGATGATTTTGAGAAGCTATATGGGACATCAAAAAAGGGTTGGAAGGCAGCAGGTGAGCTCAATGATTTTGCTCAACGCTGTTAAAAGAATTGACCCAAATTTCTGCATTTTGAAAGAAGCAAGAAGGGAAGTTTTGGAGGATTTGATGGACATAGGGAATGCTGCAAAAGTAATTGAAGGCATTGAGCAGAAAAAGATTTTAATCAAGGAAATAAGCACAAGCTTGCCTTCGCCATTTGCATTTAATCTGATATTGCAAGGATTTAGCGATATTATGAAAATTGAAGATAAAGTTGAATTTGTAAGGAGAATGCATGAGCAGATAATGGCAAAGATTAAGGTGGAGAAATGAATTTCGATAGATTTTTAAATGTATACACTATTAAATGCAATTATGACTAAAAAATTTACAGTAATTATTGAAAAAGGGGAAGACGGCTATATAATATCAGATGTGGTGGAACTACCGGGTTGCCATACGCAAGCTAAAACTCTTGACGAATTATTAAAAAGGACAAAAGAAGCAATTTCTTTATATTTAAAATCAACAAAAGATAAGGAAACTTATTCTAAATTCTTGGGAGTGCAACAGATAGAGGTGTAGAATGGCTAAATTGCCTCTACTGACAGCCAAGGAATTAGCCAAAGTTCTAAACAAATTGAATTTAAAAGACAAGAAGGGAGCCATATGTTTTTTGAGCATCCTGATGGCAGAACAACAGTGATTCCAAACCATCCCGGCGAAGAAATTGATAGAGGACTCCTGAACAAAATAGTTAAACGTGATTTACAAATAAGCAGGGAAATTTTTTTGAGAGCATGTAAAAAATGATACTCGGCATCACAGGCTCAATCGGCTCCGGCAAAACAACTGTTGCAAAATTGTTCAGCAGGCATTGGTACAATAGGATAGACGCTGATGAAATCGGGCATGAAATTATTAAAAAAAACTCATTTGCTTACAAAAAAATAATCAAAGAATTTGGAAATAAACTTCTAGATAAAAACAAGAACATTGACCGGGAAAAATTAGGCAACATTGTTTTTAATGATAATGCAAAATTAAAAAAATTAAACTCAATAACGCATCCAATCATTATTAATGAAATAAAAAATAGAATAAAAAAAATAAAACAAAAATGCAAAGACAAAACAAAAATTGTCATAGATGCTCCGTTATTGCTGGAAACCAAGACAAAAAACCTTATAGACAAGATTGTTGTTGTCAAATGCGATATAAAAAATATACTAAAACGATTAAACAAAAAATATCCAAAACAAAAAATAGAAAAGATTTTAAAGTCGCAGATGCCTCTTGGCGAGAAGCTTAAGCATGCGGATTTTGTGATTGACAATAACGGGGATTTGGAGCATTTGGAAAAGCAAGTTATGAATATTATCAAAAAAGTAGAAGATAAATAGGCGAGATGTCGCGATATGGCAGGAAAGCGACATCGAGCACTAATATTGCGGAGCATATTGTAAATTCAAATAAAAACAAATAAAAAATTCAAATAATCAAATGAAAACAGCTGTTTATCCTGGAACATTTGACCCTGTCACAAACGGGCATATGGACATTATTGAAAGGGCATTGAAATTATTTGACAGGCTTTATGTTGTTGTTGGCGACAATCCGCAAAAAGCGCCAACATTCACAGCAAAAGAAAGAATTGGCATGCTAAAAGAGGCTCTTAAAAAACACAATAATCGCATTGAGGTTGAGAATTTTGATGGCTTGCTCCTGAACTATGTAAAAAAGAAAAAATCAAATGTCATAATAAGGGGCTTGAGGGCAATTACTGATTTTGAGTTTGAGTTTTCTAGGGCATTGCTCAACAGGGAACTTTCAAAAGACATAGAAACAATCTTTATCATGACAAAGGATGACTATGCATTCTTAAGCTCAAGCATAATAAAGGAAATTGCAATGTTTCATGGCCCTGTAAAAGGCTTTGTGCCACAAATTGTTGAGAAAAAGTTGAAAGAAAAGTTCAGGAAATGATTTTTTATTCATAAAACTTGCTCAAATCCTCTTCATGCATTCTTCTTCTTGGCTGGCTTTCGCTTATCATCCTCTGCTTAACCAGTCTTGCTGTGTAGCCTGCTATGACATTCCTCATTTTTGTAGAAGATACATTGGTGTATTTCTCAACTAATTCCTTGTTCTTGTTGAATTCTGAAGTGAATTCCTGGCCATGCTCCTTGACAAGCTTATTTGCAATTCTTTTAACTAATAATGTTTTTATTCTTCCCATTGTTATCAAAAATCAATTTTAAATTGTGTTTGCTCATTCGCTTTTCGCATAGTTTCTCACTTGATTCATCGAAAATCTTCGATTTTCGGGTGTTCAAAAATGTAAAAGCATTTTTGACATTTGGAAATGCTCAAAAATTCCAGATTTTTGACATTACTCAAGCTTTGTCTGGTCAAATGGCTTTACTGGAGTGTCCTTGCTGGTTGAGCCTGGCATAGGCTTCTTTACTGTTATTGGTATTAATCCTTGCTTGAACTCAAGCTTTGCTATCTCAACTGCATTATAGCCTATATTTTTAAGCTCTTCATCGCTTAGCTTGATCAAAAATGGAGCGCCCATAGAAATCTGCAATGCCCTTGCTCCTATAATCCTGGCATGCTCGTATTTTGTGTATTCGTGCATTTTCACTTAATTGTCATCGCCGTCTTCGTCATATCCATTGCCATCATCGTCGTCGTCAAAAAAACTTTTCATTTAACTCACCCCATATAGTTTTAAAGCGGCTCGTCCTCGT
>Ga0209541_10001866_pt1 | contig 40996 bp, 57 predicted proteins | sample RifCSPlowO2_01_FD_184027 | JGI IMG/M metagenome (GOLD analysis project Ga0209541, IMG submission 184027) | Groundwater microbial communities from Rifle, Colorado - Rifle CSP2_plank lowO2_0.1 (SPAdes) (version 2) | ecosystem: Environmental > Aquatic > Deep subsurface > Groundwater | place...
AAGACAGTAAAATTATTGACAGAGTAAACTTGGAGAACGGTTTCAATTTTGTTTATATCTTGCCTTCAATGTCGGGGAGAAGCATGGCGGAATTAGGAAGGAACTGCAAGTTAGTGGCTATGTATGCCTTTATTCCTGAGCTCCAGCAATGGACTCCATTACCTTTAGACACACCAGCGCCGCCGCAAGCAATTGGCAGGTCCATATTAGTTGAGAATTCCGGAACGTGCAGCCTCACATCTGAACTTCCAGAACCTTCTACAACAGTAGAACCCACACCATCACCACCACAACTTCCAGCAAAAACAACTCCAGAACCAACAGGCTGCCCAGATACCGGTTTAGTTTGTTCAGTTGACTGTCTAGAAGAAGGGGAATTGGAGGATGGCACGCCTTGTGAGAATGGTGTTTTGAATGAGGAGACATGTGAGTGTGAGGCGGTAGCTCAACCACAAACAACCCAACCTACACCAACACAGACAACGACCCAAACACAATCTGCTACACCATCGCCTACCCCAACAAGTACACTAAAACAGTCGGGGGAAGTTTGTAGCCAGAACTCGGAATGCCAGTCACAGTATTGCACATTTGGCTCTCCGAGGGTTTGCAGTTAAAAGGGGAAATATGAAAAGTAAATATTTGCTGGCTATATTGGTTTTGATTTCAGTAATTTTAATCAGCGGCTGCGCTCAATCCGGGCCTTCAATAAAAGTAAAGTCACCGGCAAACGGGTCTGTATTGAACGTCACTGATGTGACAATAGAACTGGAGACACAAAATTTCAAGGATGGGAATGTTCTTGTAAACATAGATAAGGACAAAAAGGATTATGCAACAAGCAGCAAATACACAGCAAAAGGCCTACTCCCAGGCGAACATACTGCAGTGTTTACTTTGCAGAGGAGCGGGAAAAACATAACTGAAAATGGAAAGGTCCTCTCAGCCTCGATTACATTTACAATAAAAGCTCAGGAAGGTCTGTTTGGCAAGGCCACAAAGGAACAGGTTGACACAAAGGGCTTGCCAACTCCACCAGCATTGCCACCTTCTTTGAAGGCAAAATGATATTTATAAACACAAGAAGACAATTTATATTATTATGAAACCATATTTTGTTCTCGCACTTTCTGTTTTGGTTCTAGCCAGCTTGTCTATATTGGTTTCTTCCCAACAGTCAAATTTAACACAGACATATGGAGCGGGTAATCTAACCCAACCAAACACAGTAGGTCCGGATCTTGTGATAACAGATATCCAGGCATGGCAAGTCACTGCAACTGATTTGAGGATTATTTTTACTGTTGAGAACATTGGAAATGAGGATGCTATACCTGCTAGTGGTGTAGCTGGCGCTGGCCCAAGAACTGCTAGTGGAGACATACATGTTGGCTTTACATATGGAGCATTGGCTGATATAAGCAATACAATACCATCTCTGACCGCCGGCGATAAATATGGCTTCGAGGTTGTTGTTCCTTATGATGCGACAGCTATTGGTATTGTGGCTTCTGTGGATCCAGACGACTACGTACAGAACGAGCTGTATGAAAATAATAATGCTTTCAAGTATACAATTCCAGCCACATCATCAACACCAGCGCCACCATATGGCTTGCCGATCCCACCAGCCAATTTAGGCTCAGGTTGGACAGTTGATGCAAATGGGGATGGCTGGCTGGTTATGGATATTGGACAAGGCTACAACCTTATTGGAAGTTTACTGAACTTTATTGGTGGCCAACAGGCCCACCCAAGCTCTACTATAGATCTTACTCAGGATTTGGATGTTATTTGGATATTAGATCCTTTAAGACAGAATCCTTTGCAATATCCGGACCCATTTGTCAAGTGCTATCCTGGGGTCAGCAAATCGCAACAACCACAGGAATGCCAGGATTTCTCAGACAGATTGCAAAACGACCCTTCTTACCAGCCATACACGCTTTCAATTGGAGGGTTTGCAAGATCAACAATAAGCGGCCAGGTCGTGTTTTACATACCTAGCTACTCAGTACAGGACTTAAAGGACCCAACATTCTTGAATACTGTCTTTAGCCAACACAACCTTGCAGACGGCTGGACCGTCCTGTTTGTAGGACCTTGGTTTGAAGGGTTGACTTTGGATGATGTAAAGGGGAATTGTAATTTTGGAGATATTTATGGATGGGATGCAGCAACAAAAAATTGGATTGGACCAAGCACAGTGCCTTTGACACAACCCGCAGGTTCTGGTGATATTGGAAGAAGTATACTCGTTGAAGCAAACGGTGATTGCACGCTAAGTTATGGCACACCAATTGGCGGAAGGCCAACTTTGCCACCAAGGTCTTCTGGATATGCTACACCATACCCAACAGCAACTATCCAACCGACAACAGGACCAGACTTGGTAATAGACGCTGTTGACACATCACTAGCTGGGACAACATTCAATATAATTGTTGATATAACAAACATTGGTGTTGATGATAGCCCGATACCAGATATAGAGCTTCAATACGCAGGTCAGACAATATTTATAGATGGTTCTCAGGCACGAATAGTAAGTGGGGTAGGCTCACCTCCAGGGACTCCTGCTAATGTTATTGCTCCTGGCGCAACAAAGGTAATATTATGGGATCAGAGCATTTTTGATCCAACAGCGAGGACTGTGGATGCTGTGGTGGATCCAAAGGATATAATAAGCGAATCAGAGGAAAATAATAATATAGCATTAACACATACAATAACCGGCTTGCCTGGGGATCCGTGCACTAGCAGCTCGGACTGCTTAAAACAATACTGTACGAGTAACAGGGTTTGTAGTTGAGAGGTCAATGTATGAACAAAATAATATTGTTTGGTTTGTTGGTTGTCGCGGTAGTTTTGGTTAGCGGTTGCGCGCAACAAGCGGCGACTTTGACAATTACCTCGCCTACAGAAGGGCAGGAAGTTGTTGGGCCAGACGTCACAATCAAGTTTTCAACTAGTTTAAAAGTAGTTGCGCCTTCTGACAAGAATGTAGAAGGTGAAGGCCACTACCACATGTTTGTGGATGGTGGAACTTACATACCAGTGTCAGCAGCTGAATATACAATAAAAGGTTTGGCTGCAGGGAACCACACAGTAAAGGTTGAGTTGCACAAGAATGATCATACAGCAGTTGGTGTTGAGAAGACCGTCAAGTTTAAGGTAAAGGCGGCTGCAGTACCTCTTACAACAGGGACCAAAGGAAGCCTAGTTGAAGCCATTTCTGGTGAAGGCACAAAGACAGCACCAAAAACAGTTGAGCCACCACCTTCTTTCCCAACAGGGAAGTTTGTGGGAAAATAATACAAAAACAAAGGTTTAATATGTGGGATTTCTTTGGTGAAGATTTTGATTACTTCAGGCAAGTTTTCAATTCTTCAAAAGGCTTTGACGGGATATTTTTCTGGACCGAACATTATGATGGCGCTGACATGAAAGGTTATGGCTTTTTCGGCAAAAAATCAGAGGCATTAATTGATGGGAATTTTTAGAAGTAATACCTACATAATGAATTTATATTTCTTATTGCCAACTAATTTGATATGCATGCAGAAGTTGATTCGGACAAATTGGAAACTAGAGGGGAGGGACTGAAGCCAGAGACAAAAAGGACGGCGACAAGCATGTACGGCGGCAGGATAGTTGTAGTCTGCCCTTTGCCGTTTTTCAACTCCTTTTTTGCAGAAGTCCTGCCTGAATATTTCAGGTCAACAGAAATTGATATTTTTGACCGCATCGAACCTGAAAGCCAAGGCCTTGCAGACTCAAGGGAACAGGCAGCCGCACATAGACCTTTTCTGGTCCTAGACTTTCAAAGGGTTATGGCAACAGAAGATGTTGAGGAGGTTGACCATATAGGACTGTATGGGAAAAGACAGGCGCTGATAAGGGCGGCCTATAAAGACAATCCGAGGGCAGAATCTTTTGCAAAGGATGGATTGGTTCTAGATGATAAAACCGGATGGGCGACTATATTGAATGAACTTGGAGGGCCAGGAAATCCAGTTGAAGGTGGCTTTAGCCAGTCATGGATGAAGGCAGGAAGGGATTCTATAATTGTGGTTAAGAAAGATGTTGTAAAGCCTTTTGGTTTCTATGGCTCATGGGCCTCCAAGAATAATGTTCCGCATTACGGCGTGGTTGAGTGTGTTAGCACAGCTCTTTTTGAGGGCGACCATGAAACTATAATTGAAAAGTCGCCAGAACTTTATGAAACTGGCTTAAGGCATGATTTTTCCAGGCTTGCATCTGGAGCTAGAGCAACACATACTTACCACCCACAAAACTATGCATCTGGACTGAAATTTTTCCAAAAAACAATCGTCTAGGATTAAAATTTACTGTTTCGCACAAATATCTTTTCCCTTTCTGTCAAGGATTTCTTGCTTGATGTAGATGTCTTTGCCTTCGCGCAGTGCGGTTGCGATGGCGTCTGTTGGCCTTGAATCCAGGCTCAGTATTTTGTCGCCTTGCCTGACAATTAATCTGGCGTAGTAAATCTCGTCCTCTTCTTTTTCTATTTTAGACTGGAGCAACTCTATGTTGTAGTTCTCAAACAGCTCTGCAATCAGGTCATGGGTTTGTGGCCTGAAGTCCGTGACATTGCCTAAACCAATTAATATGGAGTAAATTTGCTGTTCAGTCGGTGTCATTATCACGCCTTTGCAGCCAGAGCTGACAACCAAAGAAGTCTCAACAACATCTATGTTGGCTTTCACAAACCCGTCGAGCGAAAGCGCTTGCAGGTTGGCTATAGCCGCTGTTGGCTGCTTGGAAGTCGGCTGGCTTGTTTGTACAAATTGGTTCAATACTATAGAAGTTGCGCTGAGTATTATTGCAATAACCGCGATAACCAGCACATAGGCATTATATCTGCCCGCTTTTTTGGAGACCATATAATATTACGCACTTTAAAGACTTATAAATATATGGAAAAATATTATGTTATAGAGGTACTATGACTAAAATTGTTCTTACCACTGACCAGACGTTGCTGAGCCATTTCCATGACATACCTTTAGGTAATTTTTTGAGCTGCATGCCGGCGGAGTCTGTGCCAGATGCGTTTTTTAATTTTCTCACACCATACCTGCCTGCAAAACAGGATGGCTCTTCAAAATTTGCGCCGTATGGATTGAGAAAGGTTGAAGCTTCTTTGCTTAGAAATTTTAAAAGGGAGGATGTTGTTGTTGCCCACCCGAAGTTTTTGAATAAGTTTATAGGGCCAGACACAGAGATTGTTGGAATTTATTCCATGGACCCATTGGGTTTAGGGCCAGTTAGCATGATGTACAGCTGCAATAAGACAGCCTATACAAAAAAGAGGTTTACAGAGCTTGTGCAACAACTGCCTAAAGGACCACAGTACAAATACAAGGTTGTCTGCGGCGGACCAGGCGTGTGGCAACTGGATTTCAACAGGCCTAAGATGGATGAGCTTGGCATAGATTATATTGTGATGGGCGAGTCAGATGTGCAGGCGCCTGCAATATTACAGGAAATAATACAGGGAACAGCTACAAACAGGGTAATAAAAAACACCAGGGCACCGAGGATAGAGGACATACCAGCAATAGTTGGCGCCAGTTCTGAGGGCATGGTTGAATGCATGAGGGGCTGCGGCCGTGGCTGCCAGTTTTGTGAAGTCACTTTAAGGCCAAACAGGTATATGCCTTTTGAGCTTTTGGAAAAGGAAATAAATGTGAACATACAAGCTGGTATGAGTAGGCTGATGATACACACAGATGACTTGTTCATGTATAAATTTGAGGACAGGTCAAGCTTGAGCCCAAATTGCGATGCGATTGTTGAGCTATTCCAATTCCTTACAAAGATAAGGGGGCTAAGTTACATCTATCCTTCACACGGAAGCATCTCACCAATAGTGGCAGAACCAGAGCTTATACCAAAACTTTCCCAAATACTTGGCGCTGGACCAGAAAAATGGATTGGAATACAGCAAGGTTTGGAAACAGGCTCGCCAAAAATAGTGAAAAAATATATGCCGCTAAAAGTCAAGCCACTGAACCCAGATGACTGGCAGGAAATTGTTTTGGAATCTTTGACTATACTAAACAAAAACTATTGGTCGCCTGCTTACACATTGATTACCGGCCTTCCAGATGAGACAACAGACGATGTCCTTCAGACAATAGACCTTGTAAACAAGATGGACGCTTTGCCAATAGGCAACTTCACTTTAGCACCGCTATCATTTGTCCCAATTGGTGTGCTCAGAGGACAAGGATATTACAACAGGGAAGAGATGATAGACGAAGCAAGGTTTAACCTGATTTATGCTTGTTGGAAGCACAATGTAAAGTGTATGAATAAATATCTGCTACTCGGGATGAGGAACACAGGCGCTGTTTTCAAGCCGCTAATCTACATGGCAACCAAGCTAGGGCAGAAAATTTTCATGAACCAATTCGAAGCTTATGGGAGAAAAAGGGGATTTGAGGTCTGGAAACCAGAAACAAACCTAAAAGTCGCTGTTTCTGTTTAGCTTTTTCTCTTTTACACGACTTCGCATCTATTTATAAACTCTAGCTCTCATATTATTGTAATCCGATTTAGATTTTTATGAGGCCGGCACTAAGATCAAGGTCATTGAGGCAACTCAAGAAAAGCACGCCAGGAGGCAGGCACACAACATTGTATGAAAGGAGGAGGCCAGAAACAGCCAAATGTGCCTCTTGCAAAGGAAAGCTTTCCGGCGTCCCGAGCTTAAGACCTGCAAAGTTATCCAAATTAGCAAAAACAAAACACAGCCCAAACAGGGCATATGGCGGCAACCTTTGCCATTCATGCCTAAAAGTCAAGATCAAGGAAAGGGTTTTAAATCTTGATTAGTATATTTGATTCACTATGACATTATTTGAAACTGGACGAGTGTGCATAAAAACTGCAGGAAGGGAGGCAGGCAAACTTTGCGTTGTTCTAAACAAGGCTGAAGGGGATTTAGTTTTAGTCACTGGTCCAAAATCTTTGAGCGGCGTGAGGAGAAGGAATTGCAGCGTTACACACCTAGAGCCTTTGCAGGCAAAGATAAGTTTGAAGGCAGGCGCAACTGATTCTGATGTTTTAGATCTACTGAAAAAAGAGGATGAATTATTGAAGAAGTTGAATTTGAAAGTCCCAACAGCCGAGGAAATCAAGAAGGCTGAAGAATTGAGAAAACAAAAGGACGCAGCCAGAAAAGAGGCTGAGAAAAAGAAAGTTGCTGAAAAGCCAAAAGAGGAGAAGGTTGCTGCTAAGAAAGAGGAAAAACCAGCCGAGGCCAAAAAAGAGGAGCCAAAACCCACAGAGAAGACTGAGGCGAAAAAAGAAGTTTCTGAAAAACCAAAGGAAGAGAAAAAACCTAAGAAAGAAGCAAAGAGCAAATGATTAAAAGCTTATTCTATAAAATTAAACATGGAAATTGTTTATAGGGCTTTGGATCTTTTTAGATTTGTCCAAGGTGAGATACAGGTTGGAATGGCTCTAGGCCACTTCGGACGATATCTTGTCACAGGAGATGAGATTTACTTGAGGTTGGCTGGACAAGAGTTAGAAGAAGCTGACAGAAATGGTGTGAGCACAGAATATGCGAGGGATTTTATAAGTAGATACCAATTATAAACAGCTTATTCTAAATTAATTCATGAAGAAAGTTTTGAATGTCCCCTTCAGAAAGCAAGTCCTGGCAAACAGCTGTTTTCCTGCTTGTGTGAGGATGGTGCTTAGGTATTATGGTGATGATATTGATGAAAAAATTCTCTCTAAAAGGTCTTCGCTACCAGGCCACAAAGGCTGCTGGGATGTGAAAATAGGCCCAATACTCATCAAAAAAGGGTACAATGTAACAACCTTTTGGGACGGCTCGATAGAAGAATGGGTACCAAAAAGCAAGTTGATCAGGGCACATGAAAAACAATATAGAAAGGCCATTGAACAGGGATTAAAACACAAAAATGGCGCCACTGTTTCTCTCATTAAAAAGTTTATAGACAATGGCACGCCAGTTTTAACTGAAATTAGTTCTGACAGATTCTATAGAGAAAATCTTGGATATACTCACATGATTGTTATTTTTGGTTATGATAAAAGCGGCCTTTATTTCCATGATCCAGACAAAAAACATGGCGACAAAAGCAGGAAAATCTCTTTTGTTAGGTTTAGAAATTGCTGGGAGAAGATTTCCAAAGATTCTGGAAGGTCGATGTTCGTGATAGAGAAGTAAAATCTCAAGGAAAATATTAAATATGAATGTTACTGTTAAAGGATCAAAAACTGAGGGCAAAGGCGTTTTTGCAGGACAGGATTTTAAACGGGGAGAAGTTGTGTTAGACTGGAGCGATTCTCCGATATTAACTCCGAAACAGGCGGAGAAAATACCAGAAGAAGATAAAAAGTATATTTATTATGATGGGAATAAGCAAGTTCTGGTTAAACCCCCTGCAAGATTCGTTAATCATTCATGCTATCCTAATACATTTATCCACAATTTTTCTGGAATAGCAAAAAAGGATATTAAAAAGGATGAAGAAATCACTGAAGACTATTCAAAAGAAAATAACCCTAGTCTTAGAATTAAATGTAATTGTGGAAGTAAAAATTGCAAAGGAATTATCAAAATAGATTAGTATATTTAACTCTTACCTTAAAGGCTCCTAGACATGTGCACGACTTCGACGCCGCCGACGTGTTCTATTGCATTAAGCTGATCCTCTAATTCGTCCATTTTACCGTCTTCTTCCGGAACTAGGAATGTAGCCTTTACAGCTTCGATACCAAAGCCAATAGGCTCTTTTTCAACCCTTTTTGGCCCAAAAGACTCGACAGCAGACTTTACAGCCTCGAAATGCTCCATGTCTTCTGGAATTATTTTGAAAACGACAATCACTGATCCGACCATATTTTACTCACTTAGCTTATTTTTGTAAACCTTTCTTTTAATATAAACTTTTTCTTTGGAAAGAAAAAGTTTAAGGACCTGAAAAGCCGCAACCTGCGCACTTGTACTTGTTTATCATCCTTTTACACTTGCCGCATCTCACAATTTTTTCCTTGCCGCAGCTAGGGCAGTCAAATTCAATCCAGCTTGTGTCCACCGCGACGCTTACACCGCAACTGTTACAGTTCATATTCTATCCTTTTCTTTCCCGAAAGAAAAGTATACAGTACCCCAAAGAAAGGGTTTACACCTTTTGATTCGGCGAATAAAAGATTATACCTTATTTAACATGCATATATTTAAATATAGTAATAGACTCAAAAAAACAAAACATATACGGGCCCGTAGTTTAAAGGCACGAAACAGGTAATGGAGAAATTGTATAGAGACCTGTTTCCACCCGAAAACTGGATAGAATGGAGGATTGCGGATCCTTTGATCGGAGTTCGAATGTCTAGCCTTTCTTTCGAAAGAAAGGCTACAGTACCCAAAGAAACAGTTTACACATACTGTTGTGTCAAAACACAAGACTGAAAATCTCCGCGGGCTCGTTAACGATTTAAAGCCTTTGACTAAATTAATGTATGAGAATATTGGATAGTATACAAAACAGTATTTACAGATTAGAACTATTTGCTAGACATGGAGATTATTCTGTTGGTCCTAAAAGGCCACAACCTGTACAAACAGCTCAGATATTAGAAGCGAAAAATCAGGCTGATTATAGGGAAAGTGTTCCAACCCCGCAGGATATTCAATTACAAAACAAGGCTGCTGGATTGGGTAAACATCTGGATGTGATTGCTTAACCTTTTAATGTTTATTACTATTTCTAGATATGTATTCCACTAAACTGAGGGTAAATATAGTCGGCGCAGGCCTTGCCGGGATAATAACTGGACTAAGACTGGCATATGAAGGGTTTAAACCGGTTGTTTTTGATAAACAGAAAGAGTTAAGGGATGCGACAAGTTCTGGCGCGGTTAGTTTTAATTCTTTGCACAAGCTATATTTGGAGACGGGGTTTGATTCAACACGATATAAGCTGAACGATGTTAAAGGTATGAGGGTCATTTACCCTGGAGGTGGGATTGTGACTTTACGCAAAAGCGCGTACACAATGGACAGGACCAGATGGCTGAGAGGTTTGGCAGATGAGTTTGTAAAGCTTGGCGGCGATCTGGAACTTGGTGTAAAAGTTAACCCTCAAGATTTGAAATCCGATGTGCTTGTGGGTGCAGATGGGCCAGCTTCTATTATCAGAAGATATATTGGCGGCGAAGTTCAAATCAATACGCCTTTTGAGTATGTTGTTGAGAGTGAACCGAAACAAGAGTGGCTGTATTTTTACCCAGATAAGGAATTTTCTTCTGGATATGCATGGATATTCCCTATGGATGGGGATCTTGTTCTTGGGCTAGATAAGGGTTTTGTGAGCTTAGACAAGTGGAAGGAGAAGGTTGGTGTGCAAGGTGAGCCTATCAGAAGAGCTGCTAGGGTGGAAGCTTACAATGGCACAAAATATCAGGAGGGTAATATTGTTTTGATTGGGGATGCGGCTGGACAGGCCAACCCATTTACTAGAGGCGGGATCACACCGATAATCCATGCGAGCAGGGTTTTGGTTGACTGTATAAAGGATGGTGAACTTGATCAATATAAGTCTATGGTAAGGGCGCATCCTGCCTTTTCACCTGTTTTTGCAGAGGCTAACAGGGTTTGGCAAGGGTTGACAAATCGGGATTTGGAGTTTATTGGAGAGGTTTGCGATGGCCTTCAACTTCCCGACAGTGCTGGATTGATGGAGGTGGCTATAAGGCTTCCAAAAGCTCTTAGAAGGCCCAGAATGTTGAGAAGGCTTGCTGTCTTGGACAGAGCATTTAGGCAGGCTTATGATTGGTCACTTTAGAATGGATATATGACAATAAGGGGCTCCGCCCCTTATGATCCCCGCTATTCATTGGTTCGGCTCGCTTCCTCTCCGAGTTCTTGTTTTTAAATTTGATGAACTCGGAGTATCCCCGCTCGCCTTTTGGTTAATTGGTGAATGTTAAAAGAGTTTTCTGGACATCGTCAACGACCTTGACGTTGTGGTGTTTCTGTTGGTTCCTGATGTATTTGTCAGCAACCTCTCGCGTCTTGCCGACAGACTCGTGATGCTCATATCCAGACCAAAAATGGCGGTCTGGATAAAGTTTTGTGAAGTTGGGTTTCTCTGCAAAGATCCGCTGCGCGGATCTGTTTTTGAGCATTATCTCCGCGTTTTGGTAAGAATATTTTTTGGGTATGTTGACCCTCCCATGCACGTGGGTTCCGCCAAAACCCATTGGTCCGAACTCGAAACCGAAGGCTTCAAGCTCCTTGAAGCCCCTTGTGCATGCGTCTATTGTTGACTGCTTCCTAAACACATTGTATCTGCAGTGTGACACGAACATGAATGTGTGCCAGCTGTTCCTTGTGTCACTCTTTGCTTTTTTCTGTGGGTTAGCTTTATAGCTTTGGCTAACGAAATCTCCTATCATACATATCTCCGGAGGTCGCTAGAGCGACCTCTATTTATTTTTTAATTTTGTTAGAAATAACCAGCCAATTCCCTGCGGGTCTTCCTTTATTCTATTGGTTCAACCAGACCGCGCAGTACTCTTGGCTGTTGGGTCCATTGGTTCGACAAATAGATAAGGTTATATTAGCAGGAAAACTTTTATTGCTAAGTGTTTTAATTATTGCATGAGATTTACAATATCATGGAGGGTTAGAGGAACCGGAACATATTGAACAGCAGGTTCCCTATATGCAAGAAAATTTTTTCAGTTTCCCAAAAGGGTACGAAGTTGGAAAGACAAAGTTTGTTATTATCACTGGCTCTGTGATGTCAGGCGTTGGCAAGGGAACTTTTTCTGCAAGTTTGGGGAATATACTGAAGCTATATCATGGTTTGAAAGTTTCCCCAGTAAAGTTTGACGGCTATTTCAATGTGGATGCGGGCACACTAAACCCTTACAGGCACGGGGAAGTTTTTGTTTTGGATGACGGGACAGAGACAGATTTGGATTTAGGAAGTTATGAGAGGATGCTAAACCAAAACCACACAAAGGACAATTACCTGACTGCAGGAAAACTTTTCAAATTGATAATCGATAAAGAGCGGGCCGGTGATTACCTTGGAAGGGATGTTCAGATTATCCCACATGTTACAGGGGAAATAAAATACTTTTTGAGAAACCTTGCAATGAAAGGGTCGAAGTTGGAAGAAAAACCGAAATTGACGGAGTCAATTTCCAACAGAGATTCAACTTCCAATCAGCCTTACGCGGACATTGTTTTGATGGAGGTTGGAGGGACGGTTGGTGACATAGAGACCTCATACTTTTTGGAAGCTATGAGGGAATTGGCTTATGAGGAGGGGAGATCCAATGTTTGTTTTGTAAATGTTTGTTATATTGTGCAGCCGCCATCGCTCGGGGAACATAAAAGCAAGGCCGCGCAAATTGGTATAAGAACGCTCATGCAGACGGGAATACAGCCTGACATTGTAATCTGCAGGAGCCACAATCCAGTTTCTGAAAACATAAAGGAGAAGATGTCTGTTTTTTCCAACGTGCCTGTGAACAGGGTTTTCAACATGTACGATTTTGGGACAATTTACACAATCCCTTTGTTTTTGCAGGACCTTGGTATAGATTCGGAGGTTTTGAAAATTATTGGATTGAAATCAAAAACAGCTAACAGGGACGATTTTGATAGATGGAAAGAACTTGCTGAAAAATTCAAGTCTGCCAAAAAGCAAATCACGATTGCGATAACAGGGAAATACACAAATGTCCATGACTCTTATTTTTCCATAATAAAGGCGATAGAACACACAGCGCCATATTATGGTGTGAAAGCAGAGCTGAGATGGGTCGAGACAACTGACATAAAAAACCAGGAGGATGCAAAAAATGTTTTGAAAGACATCGATGGTGTCATTGTGCCTGGCGGTTTTGGTGAGAGAGGTGTTGAGGGCAAGATTGAATGCGTGAGATATTGCAGGGAAAATAACGTCCCGTACTTCGGTTTGTGTTATGGGTTCCAGATGGCTGTGATTGAATATGCGCGCAATGTCTGCAACCTTGCCTGTGCACACACAACAGAGGTTGACCCAAAAACAGAGCATCCCGTTATTTGTATTTTGCCAGAACAAGAAGAGGTAAAGGGTCTTGGTGGGACTATGCGACTTGGCGGACATGATGTTGTTGTAAAAGAAAACACTGTTGCAAATAAGCTATACAATTCTAAAAAGGTGCGCGAAAGATTCAGACACAGATACAATGTGAATACAAAATATATTGACCAGTTGGAAAAATTTGGGTTAGTTTTCTCTGGACAAGCAAGCGAAAAAAGGATTATGCAAATACTGGAATTACCAAACCATAAGTTTTTTGTCGGGACACAATTCCATCCAGAATTAACTTCAAAACCACTGGAACCTAATCCTTTGTTTAGAGGGTTTGTTGAGGCTTGCTGCAGATAAAATGCAACAAAAAATATGAAGAACTCATGTTATCAAATTACAATTTGGGTTTATGCAGAGCCTGTTTTGATAAGTTTGAAAAAGAAGGTAAAATAGAAAGGGATAGCGGATGTGATGAAGTCAAACATAAGGTCACTTGTCCTGAATGCGGAAGAATATACGAAAAACTTGTTGTTGATGAAAAATGTAAGACAAGGAGATGCAATGTTTGGTTTTTTTGGGACGACTTGGATTGTATGTCTATTGCTAGATGGATAAAAAAGAAATAAGATGGAAAACATATTGACTTTCTGGGGTGGGATGTAACAATATATTTTTAGGTCTCTAGGTCTCAGCTGCTTAAACCAATTTAGTTATTGCAGCCCTTAATTCAGCTATTAATTTATCAAAAGGCGGCAAATTTTTAAGGTGGCTTCCCAGTTGCCTTTGATAGTAGGCTCTTGCCTGATCAATTTTATTTTGGTCTAGCAGCTGGTCTTTGCCGGAAAAGGAAAGTTTCTTCTGCTCAACCTTTTTAATGAAAATTTCTTTTGTTTTTTCATGTTGATTTTATTTTCTGATTGAGTTAAGAGGTACCATACATCATAATAGTCTCTCACTCGGGTTCTCTGTAAAAGGCTCCTGAGCTTTTCAGCAAGAATTTCTTCAATGGAATAAACAGGCACTGAGAATGTCTTTTCATAATATGGGTTGAAAACATTCTCTTCTTTGATTGCGTCAACAATGGCCTCATCAGATAATATATCCAGAGTGATGGTGTTTTTCACGCCTTTGAGGCCGGTGAACTGAACCTTTACATCGCTAAACCATTTTCTGCTGTAAAAATCCTTTATCCTAAAATCAGCATTATGTTGTTTTTTCAGATATTCAAAGGTGCTTCCCCACGCTTCTCTTATCTCCTTTTCTGTCAATTGTGTTTTCAGGGTAAAATCCAGGTCTTCTGAATATCGGTAATGCCTGAAATAGATTTTTCTGAGCGCAGTTCCACCTTTGAAGATAAAATTGTCGCACAGAAACCGGCTGGCAGACACAGCATCCAGCAATAGTGTGAGAAAATAGTCCTTTTCAACTATTGACCAGCTTATATTTTCAGCCTTTGAAATTGATGTAATCGTGTTTGAAGAAATCATAATTCTGCCTGCAGCTCCTCTTTTTGTATATTTTCAACCACTCTCCATCTCTTGTTTTTTATGCCTGTTCTGGGCCCTCCAGTATCTAATAGGCAATAACCGCCGGCCACTTTTTTCAGCAATTTTTCCGTAACCAGTGTTTTTATTTTTAACGCTTCCATTATATACCCCAATCTTTTAATGGTTGCCATATCTCCTATTTTGAGCGCATATTCATACAATCTTTCATAGTTTAGCTTTCCTTTAAAGGCTTTCGCAACCTCTGTCAGACCGCCGCTATATTCAGGAATAAATAAGCAGTCTATGATTGTTTTTTCCTTATCAGATATATTGAATTTCAAATCGCCTATCCATTCTTCAGCAATGCCAAAAAACCGTTTCTTGTCCAATGAAACAAAATAATAGTCCTGGGCATGAAAACTAAAAGGCTGTTTCTTTTTTATTGTCACAACATATGTTGTTGTGGCCACCTGCTCTGTTATCCCATAATAATTTAGCGCAGATAGAAAGCCCACATAGTAAGGGACTACTAATTTTCTGGCTATTAGAAATGGGTGTGTTCCATGCTCTCCTTTCCAGCCAGCTTCCAAAGGGACAATTATATATTTTCCACGCTCAATCCCTTCGACCCATTTATTTTTCATCAGATCATGGAGCAGTTTCCTCAATCGCGGACCCGTTATTCCAGCTGCTTTTTCAGCTTCTTTTATTGTGAAAACATACTCCTTTTCAGAGCTGAGGCTTGACAATAATTTTGTCCCAAGCCCACCCAATCCACCCCTAAATTTGGATTTTATATCTGATTTCATATAATTACCTTTTAAGTAATTGTTCCATATTAAATATGTAAGTAAGTAAAGTTACCTATAAGATAATTATAGTTAATTTGATATTTAAAGGTTTCTGTTGGGTTTGCTTAAAAACTGGCTGTTTATTGTGGAAGCAATTTCATAGGTCTTTTATGTGAGGCTTGCAGCAAATAAGAAAGCTTTTAAAGTATACACACCTAATACTAGCAATAATATCGGAATTGTCGTGCTCTGTAATGATGAACATTGAGTGCTTCTTCGCCGTGTTCTATTGAGAACGGTGGAGATCTTGGCCTTTGGTCACGAGACACATCTCGAAATAAAATATAATCTTATATATAGCCTTAGTAAACCTTTCTTTGGGTTATAAGGCTTTCTTTAGGAAAGAAAGGGTATATGGCTGAAGAACAGAAAAAAGAAGGGAAAAAGTGGGGCAAGGACAAACCAGCTGAAGGCGACGCAGCCAAAAGCGAGAAAAAGCAGGATCCAAGAGCGCAGCCTAAAAAGCTTATACAAATAGTTAGGGTTGCAGAGATGGATTTGGATGGGTCCAAGACAGTTGCTTCTGGAATCAAAAAAGTAAAGGGTGTCAGCCATATGCTTGCCAATGCCATTGCCCATGTTTATCCAGACGCACAGAAAAAACTTTCTGATCTCACTGACCAAGACATCGCTGGATTGGAAGAATACATAAAAAACCCAGAGAAACATGGTATCCCTCCATGGATGCTTAACAGAAGACTTGACCCAGAAACAGGAACAGGTCGCCACCTTATTGGTTCTGATTTAGTATTTACAAAAAACATGGACATCAATAAGTTGAAGAGAATGAAATCATACAAAGGTGTTAGACATGGCCTTGGTCTACCTGTTAGAGGCCAGAGAACAAGGTCTTCTGGAAGGACATCTGGTAAAAGCGTTGGTGTTGTCAAGAAGAAAGAGGCTCCAGCAAAGGCAGGCGGAGCACCAGGAAAGAAGTGATAATTATGAGTATGAGCACTACTGTATCTGATATAGGATGTGTGAAATTAGAGCGTGCAGAAGTTGGGGAAAAGGTAAGGTTGCGCGAAGGATATTTCAGAGTTGCTGGGGACAGTGCAGTATTTACAAGGGGGAAAGAATATGAAGTCTTAGGTTTTGATCACGGGGTTCAACTTAGAGATGATGACGGAATATTAAGGCACATAAACGATGTATATTTAGAAAATTGGAGGATAAAAAGTAAAACATGAGAAATATTCGTAGAAAATTTAGCAGGCCGAGAATGCTTTGGGACACGAAATTGATAGAGGAAGATAAGGCTATACTAAGTGAATATGGATTGAGAAGGAAGCATGAGATTTGGAAAACAAAGGAGGCTGTCAGAGATTTCAGGCGAAGGGCGCGAGAACTCAATGCTTCCAAGGATAGAAACAAGGAGAAGGTTTTGATTGAGAAAGTCAACAGGCTTGGTTTGATAAAAACAAACAGTTTGGATGATATACTTTCCATTGACATTAAAAATATTTTGGAGAGAAGGCTCCAGACAATTGTTTTCAAAAAGGGGTTGGCGAAAACAATGAAACAGTCCCGCCAGCTTATAACACACGGACACATTGCGATTGACGGCAGGAGGACAACCTTCCCATCTTACATTGTTCCAACATCTGAGGAGAACAAGGTAAACTTTTACGGCAATTTTTCTTTGAAGGAACCTGTGCAAGTTGAGGCTAAAAAAGATCAAAAGGCTGACGCTGAAAACAATCAACCCTCATCTGAAGTCGATACCCAGAAAACTGAGGAAGTTAAACAGGAAGAGATAGTAGCTGCTGAAGCTTAATTTATGGAAGAAGTTAAACAAGAAGCCCAAGAAAAGCGTGTAGAAAAGGCGCAGGAAAAGCCAGTGGAAAAACCCCAGGAGAGACCAGCGGTAGAGAAGCACCAAAAATGGGGAATAGCTCACATATTTTCTTCTGAAAACAATACAATAGTACACATCACAGATATCACAGGCTCTGAGACACTTGCACGATATTCTGGCGGCATGATGACAAACAGGGACAAGGATAAGGGGACAGCCTTCCCGAGCATGAAGGCTACTAGAAAGGCTGCAGAAGAGGCGGTTGCAAAAGGCCTGTTTGGGGTTAATATTAAACTTAGGGCAAAAGGCGGCCACTACAAAAGGATCCCGGGCGAAGGCGCACAGCCAGCAATCAAAACTTTGTTGAGGGCAGGATTAAGGATTGGCACAATTGAGAATTCAACACCAATACCACACGACACAACAAGAAGACCTGGCGGAAGAAGGGGACGCAGGGTCTAATCCACCTAACAAAATCAATAGCTATTTAAATCCGCTTTCCAATTTTTGTTATGAAGGTCCAGAATATACTTGCGGTTTTTGTTTTGTCTGTTTTTGTAGTCGGCTTGCTGGCTTTTGGCGCGCAGGCCCACAGCGCAGATTTGGAAAAGCACGCGAAAGAGAGGCTTGAGAAAGCAAAAGAGAAAATTAAGGACAGGGTTTCTGACGTCACAAAACTTGAGGGTTTGAAAGAGCACCAGCTTAAGATTTTAGAAGGTGTTGAAACTAGGATGAAGGGCAGGCTTGAAAAATTAGACAAGGACAAACTGCAAAAACTGGCCAAGATGCCTCCAGGACTTGCCAAGATGATTATCAACAGAACAGATTTAGAAAAGAGACTAGAAACTATCACACTAAAACATGTTGCTAAAACTGAGCTGAAAACCGCTTTCCACATGAGACAGGTTGCTGTTGACAAATTACAAGCTGCTGGAAAGAGATTGATGGACGCCGGCAAAAGATTTGAAAAAGCAAAAGATGGCTTCAAAGCTAAAAAAGCAGATTTCTTGAAGAGCAAGAACTTGACAGATGCAAAGGCCTACTTGACAAATGTTTTGGATGCTTTGATTGAACAGGTGAACAAGCTTAAGGAAAGGGTCCAGGCTTCTGAGGACTTGAGCGCTGAAAAGGTTACAGATGTTTTGGCTGATTTGGATTCTAGATTAACAAAATTAAATGAATGGAAAACAAAAGTTGAGGCTGCCACAACAAGCGCTGAGTTGAAAAGAATTTTAGTCGAGATAAGAGCTTCTTTGAAATCAGAAAACAGCATACTGAAGGCCATTAATGTCCATGGGTGGAGAGTTGCCTTGCAACACTTTGCTGGGATTTTGAAACAAGTTGATCATCTTGACACTAAATTAAATAGATTGCTAACCTTTGCAGAAAATAATAATGTCACGATTGAAAACAAGGAGACAAGAATTGCTGACTTCCAAAGCAAGCTTGCAGATGCAAAGAAACATTTTGAGCTCGCGGTTGGGGAGTTTAAAGAATTGAAGGAATTAAATGAAACCACATCTCCAGAAAATGCTAGAGTACAGCTTTTTGACAGAGCCAGGAAATCCTTCCATGACTCAATCACAAACCACATGAAAGAGGCGAAAGCCAAGCTTAAAGAGGCCAGAGTAGTTTTACAATCTCTAGTTAAGGAAATTGTTGCAGCATTGAAAGGAGCCACAACAGACGAAGGTGAACCTATTGAAATCACAGAAGAACAGGTTTTAGACCCAACAAAAGTCATAGACGGTGTTGATATCGAAGAGGGGGAAACAACAGTAGAAATTGCTGAAGAGGCGACATTGGAATTATGAAAACTAAAATAGCATTACTTGGGTTATTAGTTATCGCAGTGGTTTTGGTCAGCGGTTGCGCGCAGAAAACAGTGACACCAACAGCTTCAACAAGCCCAACACAATCAGTAACAGCAACGCCTTTACCTAGCACAACAGTTAGCGGCTTGGATTACGACTTAGACACAAACAATGATTTGGAATCAGATGCATCAAATTCAGACCTTGAGGGCCTAGATTCTGATTTGGGGGAAATTGAGAGCGGCTTGTAGCTATTTATATATATAGTTGCCTAATTTGTAAGATAGATTTCTATGTCAAAATGGAGCAAACCAAAAGCAGGAAGCAGAGGGTATTGGCCAAGAAAGAGGGCTAAAAGGATTTACCCCACTGTGAAGACTGATAGATTAAAATCAGACAAGGTAGGCCCTACAGCTTTTGCTGGATATAAGGCAGGGATGACAAGGGTAAGCTTTAACAGTGAAAGAAAGGGTTCTGCATTCTATGGCCAGGAAGTTGTGAAGGCGGCCACTGTTTTGGAGTGCCCACCGCTGGTTATTGCAGGCATCAAAACATACAGGAAAACACCTTATGGTTTGGAAGATAGCGGCTTGGTTCTTGCTGAAAAATTATCAAAGGATTTGGTCAGGAAAACAAGCGTACCAAAAAACGCGACAACAAAAGACAAGCTCGCTGCGATTGAAAAGGATGTGGAGAAGCTTGCTGATGTAAGGCTGCTTGTGCACACACAGCCAAAGGATACTGGTTTAGGCAAGAAAAGGCCAGAGTTATTTGAATTGGGATTATCAGGCGATGTGAAGGCAAAATGGGCTTATGCAAAAGATAAATTGGGGTCACAATTAAAACCAGAGGACATTTTCAAAGAGGGTGAAACAGTTGATGTCCAGGCTATCACAATAGGTAAAGGTTTCCAAGGCCCTGTTAAAAGGCATGGCATCAAGGTCAGAAGCAGGAAAAACAAAGGTAAGATGAGGCATGTCGGTTCTCTAGGCCCATATCATCCGGCAAGGGTTTTGCCAGGTGTGATCCCGCACCCAGGGCAGATGGGTTTCCACAGCAGGACTGATTACAATAAAAGGGTTTTGAAGATAGCATCAGATGGTTTGACACCGAAAGGTGGGTGGGTAAATTATGGTGATGTGAAAGGCCCATACTTGCTTTTAGAGGGCTCTGTGCCAGGGCCAAAAAAGAGGCTTATTGTATTGAGAAAGGCTGTCAGATTCCATGGCAAAGAACAGCAATTAAAAATCAATTCTGTTGCTCTGGACAGCCAGCAAGGGTAAGACATCAATTTAAACTAATTAGCACTATTTCTAATCATGGTCTGGCGAGATAGGAAAGAAGTTTACCGTGGAAATAAGTGGAAGTTTGTAATATTGGTTTTGCTGGTTGTGATGTTTATAGGGCTGATAGAGCTGTTTATATTGACGCTGGCATTCGACCCTGTGGTTCCGCTGATAATTTTGATATTGATAATTTTGCTCGTGCCTGTGACAGCGTTCATTGTAGACACTTTGTTCAGTGGGTATGTTTAACCCAAAATAGACCCCAATGTTAAGGATTTAAAGCTTTTCTTCAATTCTCCATATGGTCAATGATCAAGGTTTTTTTGAAAGGTCCCCATTGGAGGTTGAGTACAGGACACCAGGAATCCTTCTTGAAGTGATTTCTAATCGTTTAGGCACACAAATATCAATACCTAAAAGCGTTTACATCGTTGACAGTTATATCTACTTTGATAGAAAGACAGGGGATTTCAAGCGGGTGAGGAAGGTTGGGGTTTCAGAAGATGGGGATCAACCCACAGACTTTAGATACCAGGAACAATGGAAGTTGCACCCATTTGGCGAGCACCCTATAGAAATGAAGAGAAAGCTCGCAGAAGGTCAGTATTTAGACTGTTTAGGCAATGGACAGATCGCTGCTGTTGTCGAGGGTTTAAGGAGAGAAGTCTGGATAACTGAAGACGGGTATAGAACTGATAAAACAGAAGATGGCCTACACATATGTTTTGACTCCCCAAAAGACCTTGGTGATTGGACAGAGTTTGAAATAGAGATTTATGGCTTTAATCGGCTTTCAGATCAAGAGCGAGCCAATAGAAAAGAAGAGACCAAGAAAAGGATTCTTGACTTCACATCTAGTATTGGGTTGACAGAGCTTGCACTCAACCACCCAACATATGTCGAACAAATTTTAAGAAGAAGGCGATCCACTACTTTTTAATTGATATTTGCTAACACAAACAATTATACATTTTTCTTAAAGCGTCAATTTCTTTCAAATCCAAATCAGCAAAAATTATACCTTCTCTTTTCTTGATCTCATTCAAAATTTTCAATGGACTGCAAATAAAGCTTTCAGAAAATGTCTCATCTGTAAAGGCATCGCATGTGACGAAATAGGACAAATTCTCGAATGCCCTTGTAATAGGCAAGCTTCTAAATACTTCTCCACTAATTTTTGCATCATTCAACAAATACGCTGGGCAAAAGATAATCTGCGCTCCTGCTTTTGAAAGTTTTTTAATATCCTCTTGGAAGGCAAAATCCCAGCAGATAACTATTCCAATTTTGCCGAAGTCGGTCTCTATAACTTTATTCTCGTTTCCAGGAACTGTTTGCTTTAAATCTAAACCGGGAAATGGGTGGGTTTTCTTGTAAACATACTGCACTTCTCCTAACCTATTGACGAGAATTGCTGTGTTGAAAACTTTACCGTCTTGTTCCAAATGAACACCGAAAATACAGTAAATGGATTTCTCTTTGCACTTGTCCTGTATTACTTTTACTTTCTGGGAACCTGTGTCAAAAATAATATTTGTATCCCATAAACAGGATTCTGGAAAGCAAACAATGTCCGCGTTCTCTGCTGAGGCCCTCTCTATAAAATCAACGATTTTCTGGATATTTTTATCAACTTCGTCAAAAACTTCAATCTGTGCTACTGCGACCTTGGGCATGAAGCCTATTTAGTTGGTCGCCTTAAATATGCCACCGTTACCATATTTAAGTAGTTAATCCATGGAATAAACTATGGAAACCACGAAAATTCTCCAAGTAAAAAGATTTAGCGGGGACAAGGATTTTAATAGATGTAATAAGTGGGTTATAGAAAATTCAAAACTGATAGACGTAAGGGATGTTCAGCTTAGAACAGAAAATAGCGGAGCTGATTTTGTTCTTTGTTTTTACGGAATAAAAAAAGAAGATATAGAGAAACTGTGGTGATATGAGAGATAGAACTGCAACAAAATATGCAAAAAATGGGGAAGAGATTGAAGTCATTGATTTGGTAAATTTATGTCTGACAGATATGCGAGAGTTTAGAAAGCTGTTTGAGCAAGGACAAGGTGTTTTAAATGATTCTCTTCCAGGAGAAATAGAACCAGACGAAAAGGTTTTTGGATATATAGAAGAGGCTGCTCAAAAATTAGGCCTTCCAGGAAAAATAGGGCGTTATAACTATATGGTTTTAGCTGTGAACGACTCTGTGAAAGCAGTTACATGTTTCGGTCTCATGTCTGAGGGTACTGCTTTAATCAACCATTGGGAAACTGTAGCTGTTCAAAGAGATGCGAGAGGGCTAGGCCTTAGTCAAATAGTAACGGATGCTGTTGTAGAAAGAACAAATCAATATTCAGTCCGAGAACACCTGAATCCACTTGGCCTTATTGGAGATGTTAATCTGTTTGATAAACCAGAAGATGTTGATAAATACAAAGGCAGATTAAAATTCCATCACAATGTTATAGGCTTTGGAGCTGCAGTAATAATAGAAGATGATGACACAGTTAGGTTGGTTCCTCATTCAAGTCCAGCTATAAGAAGAACTGGTCAAGACGCACAAGAAAGGCCTTATATTCTAGCAATAGCACCATATGTAGATGGCCAATTGAGAAAAATTGCTGTTGATCAAGGATCTGTGATTGGACCAAATGGCAAAATTATAGGAGATAAAGGCAGACTTCATGTGATGGCCCCTGACGCAATACGTACTATTGTAAAGTTGGTTTGTGATAATTATAGGGAAGATTTAGAAACATACGACCCAAAACAAATTGATCATATTGAAGAATCTGCTGGAAGGATTTTAGAAAGGGCTAAAGCTGTACACCTTATTCCAATATATGATACGAGATTTTTACAGCACTAAACGTAAGGGTAGAACTAAACTTTAAAAAAATAGAATAGAGGGGCAAAAAATAAGCCCCAAATTAATTATGATTTATTTTCCCTTTACGGCTTTTACGTAATCCAAGCAGATTCCAGCGGCCACAGTTTTACCCATGTCCCTGATTGCTAGCTTTGCCAACTCTGGGAATTCAGATTGCTTTTCAATGACAACTGGCTGCAAAGGCTGAACCTTGATTATGGCTGCGTCGCCTGTTTTCAATAATTCTTTGTCAACTGTGACTTCAGCGCCTGTCTTTGGGTCAATTTTCTTGATTATTTCAATAATCTTTCCTGCAACATGTGTAGTGTGCAAATGGAACACAGGTGTATAACCTTTTGTCATGACAGTTGGATGCTGTAGAACGATTATCTGTGCTGTGAACTCTTTTACAACTGTTGGTGGGTTGTCTGGCCTTCCGATCATGTCACCTTTTTTCACAGATTTCTTTTCCACACCCTTCATGTTGACGCCAATGTTGTCGCCTGGTATTGCTTGTGTAAGCTGCTTGTGATGCATTTCCATTGATTTGACTTCGCCTGATATACCACAAGGCTCGATAATGACTTTGTCGCCAGGTTTCATCACACCAGTTTCAATCTTGCCCGTGACTACTGCGCCGACACCTGTGATGTTCAAAACGCTCTGTATAGACATCCTCAATGGCTTGTTTATTGGCCTTTCAACTGGCTTTACGTGTGCATCTAGAGTACCGTATAGTGTGTCGCCCTTGTACCATGGCATTTTATCTGTTTTCTTGAAAACGTTGTCGCCCATGTAAGCAGACACTGGAACAAATGGTATGTCTTCAATCTTGAAGCCGACAGACTTCAAAAGTGTTGCTACTGTCGTTTTAACTTCCTCGAACTTTTTCTCGTCGTAGTTTACTGCATCCATTTTGTTCAAAGCAATTATCATCTGCTTGATGCCTAGAACTTTGGACAAGTAAATGTGCTCCTTTGTTTGCTCTTGTATTCCGTCTTTTGCAGAAACAACAAGTACTGCAACATCGGCCTGTGAGGCTCCTGTAATCATGTTTTTGACAAAGTCCCTGTGCCCCGGTGCGTCAATGAGTGTGAAGTAGAATTTGTTTGTTTCGAACCCTTTGTACATCAAGTCAATTGTAACTCCCCTTTCCCTTTCCTCTTTCAGGCTGTCCATGACGAAGGCGAATTCGAAAGTTTCTTTTTTCAGCTCTTTTGCCAATTCCTTGAGCTTCCTCATGTCCTGTTCTGATATGTTACCAGAATCGTATAATAGTCTACCGACTAAGGTTGATTTTCCGTGGTCTACGTGACCGATTGTTATCAAATTCAAATGCGGCTTTTCTGCCATAGTTTTGGTTGGAAACTGACTGTGGTCAGTTTCGTTCCTTTCGACCTCCAATATATACTATAATAATAGTATTTTTAGATTAGATATAGTGGATTTAGTATTTAAATAGCTTTAGTAGGCGGTGTTTTCCCTATAGCTGCCTCTAGATGATTAAATAAATAAAAACAAGCAACTAATTATTTGTCGTTCCTATACGTTTATTTCCTGTGTTTTTGGAAACAATCTCTACAATATACAGGTCTGTCTCCAGAAGGTTTGAATGGGACTTGTGTTTGTTGGCCACAGTCAGAACAGACTGCGTCGTGCATTTCCCTTGGACCGCCGAAGCTCCTTCTTCCGCCGAAGCCTCCGCCGCCACCTCCACCTCTGAAGCCTCCTTCTCTAAAGGCCATTATTTCTTTCTCCTAAACTCTCTCAAGTTTATTGGCAAGTTAACAAAACTAGAAATCTAATTTTGCTCCTTGATGCCAAACTATTGGCGCTGTAATATATAAAGGCCTTTTGATTGAATCGTTTCGATAACAGGAGAGGATCTTGTAGATCTACACAGAGATGAACACACATCTCTTGAACTGGCATTCAAGATTTCCGGGGCGGGCCGTCGATAGTTTTATATATAAGTCTATATATATAATATCATATATGACTATGCTAAGCGAACCAATCCATATGCCAAGGCTAGATACTGTATTAATGGTAGAGGACACTATAAAGAAACTGAACTATTATCCAACAAAAAACCAACTTTGGAGAGCTTTGCCAAAATCAGTCATGTGGCAGACATTCAATGTGATTGTTGACTATCTTGAACAGAGCAACAAAATAATAATAGACAAAGAAGGGGAAATAGTCTGGGTGTTTGCAGACAACCCAAAACTAAAGGAGCTTCTAAGGAAAGCTGTTCCGCATAAATAGTGATCACATGACTGAAATTTACCAATCCCAGGAATTCTCAGTTGAATATGAGAATCTCAAAAGACGCAAAGCAGAAGGCCAAGGCGAAGCTGAACATTTGTTCAAAATAATAGGAAAAGGTATTGAAAAACTAAAGGAAAATCATGAAGCCGGACAAAAAATACCAAGGCAACTGTGGCCAAAATATTATATCCAGAAGTATGGAGTGAACAATTTATGGAGGCTTCAGTTGGACGATTTCTGGAGGATGATTTACACGCTTACCAAGGAGGATACAGTAGAGCTTGTTGCAGTCATTCTGGAAGTTATGGATCACAACGATTACAATAAAAGGTTTGGGTATAAGTAGAGTTATTTCGGGGGCGTTAGTAGAATTAACTTTTCTTAACTAGTTTGTAAGCGGCTTTCCCAGTATCAATATATCCATACAATTCACCATTATAAACTACTGTTGGTCTGAAGCTCGACCCCAGAAACCCATACTTCACAACTGGAATCCATTCACTTCCTGATAGTTTGTATAGACCAGAAAGAGTTGAACCATACAATTCGTCGTTGTAAACTACGTTTGGCGAAACGCCTTCTGTTCCTACTCTTACCCATTCATTTCCTTGGAGTTTGTAAGCTCCCTCACCACTCTTATATCCATATAGTTCATCTTTATGAATTAATATTGGCTTCACAGCCTCTGTTCCTACTTCCTCCCAATAATCTCCTACTAGTTTGTAGGTAGAATATGTAAATGGAGCATTATCTTTTCCACGATATGCATACAGCTCATTTTTGTAAACCAGGGTCGGGTAAATATTCTGGTCAAAATATGGACTATCATATAATACTTTATCTGGTTTTCTATATCCTGCTAGGACCCATTTGTCTCCTACCAGTTTTACAGGACCAACATGATATCCATACAGTTCATCTTTGTAGACTACGCTCGGTGTAGTAGTGTCTATATTGCCTCCCACTTTGACCCATTCATTTCCTACTAATTTATAAGTTGCAGAACGTCTACCATACAGTTCATCTTTGTAGACTAGTTCTGCCATCACTTTTTCTGTTCCTACTTTTACCCAATCATTTCCTTGGAGTTTGTAAGTTCCTATACCCCGATTATAATCCTCAATAAATCCATATAGCTCGTTTTTGTAGACTATTTTTGGTATTACCGGCTTTGTCCCCACCTGAACAAATTCCCACTGACCTTCACTGTTATCTGATTGTGTTGTTCCAGAATCTGTTTGTTGAGTAGTTGATTGTTGTGTATCAGGTTGACTGGTATCTTGTGGTTGTCCTGTTTTTGTAGGTGTATCAGCTGGCTGTGCAGAATCAGATGGGCTTTGGCCTGTTGGAGAAGCTTTTGTATCTGTTTGGCCGCTTTGCGTGCATCCAGAAATAAAAAGAACAGAAACGATAAGCAGGATTGGAATTAGTTTATTCATAATATAGTCTTGTGAAAAGTTATATTAGAGCCACTGAGATTATTTTTTGACGAGTTTGTACGTATAAGTTCCATCAAACCCGTATAAAGACCCATCGTAGGAAATTGATGGTTCTATTCTCTTATCACCAATTTTTACCCATTTACCTTCTATTAGTTTGTATGTGTAACCATCAGATCCCCTCCCATACAATACATCTTCATGGGAAACTAACGGAGAAGATACCTCTATATAATCGATTTTATCAAATACTTTCTCTCCAGCTGCTTCTTCTCCAGCTTGAACCCATTTATCTCCGTCTAGTTTGTATGTTCTAAGACTGCTTCCATACAATACTTCACGATGGGAAATTGTTGGTTTTACTCCCCCAACGGTTCCCCGCAGTGTTGATGGAATCTCCTCTTCATAATAACTTTCTCCAAATTGTACCCATTCATCACCATCTAACTTATACATAAGGTTCTCTTCAGAACCCCAGCCATATAGTACTCCATTATTAGAAACTTTTGGTTCAACTTCTTTTGTTCCCACTTTGACCCATTCGTCTCCAACTAGTTTGTAGGTGTAAGTACCATAAGTAGGATCACCATACAGCTCATTGTTGTGGGCTATTCTTGGTTCAACTTCTTTTGTTCCCACTTTGACCCATTTATCTCCAACTAGTTTGTAGGTGTACGTATCGGCACCATAGAGTTCATTGTTGAAGACTACATGCGGCTCCTTATAGTCTTGTGTTCCTACTTTGACCCACTCATCTCCAACTAGTTTGTGGGGATACTTATCACCATAACCATACAATTCGCCATTATAAACTACCTTTGGTTCAATCTTTTTACTTCCTACTTTGACCCATTCATCACCTCCAGAAACAGCTGCTCGTGGAGTTTCGGTTGGTTGCTGTACTGTGGTTTGCTTTGGACTCTCCGTAGGGGAACTAGCAGGAGTGCTTTGAGTGGGTGTTGGTTGCCCTCCTTGCGTGCATCCAGAAATAACTAACACACCTATAATAAGAAGAATTGGTAAAATTAATTTGCTCATTATTGTATTTGGGGGGGGGGGAGCTATTTATAGTTTCCGTCGAGCCACCAAAGTAAACTTAACATTAGACAAACATACAAACTCACAGCATACAGATTTTCTAAAACACCAGAGCTTCAGCTGGGCGGTTAAACAAATTAAAAATAAGAACAAATATTTCATTTCAATAGATAGAAGCTAAAACGCTGCTACTATTTCCTATGTTTTTGGAAACAATCTCTACAATATACAGGCCTGTCCCCTGAAGGTTTAAAAGGAACTTGGGTTTGTTGTCCGCAATCAGCACAAACTGCGTCGTGCATTTCTCTTGGTCCACCGAAGCCTCCTCCGCCTCCTCCTCTGAAACCGCCCTCTCTAAAGGCCATTATCTCTTTTCTCCTTTTCGGTTAGAAATAGCTTGACTACCTTTTGTCGACTCTGCTACTATTCCACTCCTACTATTTAAACAAGACCGCAAAACCAGGTAACCCAGCTTCGCTTCTTGCTGTGGAATATATGGAAAGCGAGTATATAAGCTTTAAAATCAGACCGGTTTTGATGTTTGGCATACAAACCTTTGGGTCATGCACCTAATTTTTGGCTATACGGTTTTATTCCACCCCTTTCACCGATTAATTGATTTTGGTCTTCTCTGGACGACTCTAGAGGGCGGACAGTGCTTTTATGTTTATCGGTTAATTATTAGTTGGTGAGATCATAAAGTGCTTTCGGCACTAAATATACTATGACAGAAGTTCCAAGTGGTGGAGACCATCAACGGAAACCCACGAGAAGTGAAGTCCTAAAAAGTCTGGGTAGGACGGTGGCTCGTCTAGATGCAAATTACCATGGTTTAATTAGCGAAAAATCATATGATGGTTTTCCTTTAGACAGGGAACAAAGTGATCGAGATGCCGTTAGATGGGTTGAAGGATTCTTAGAACGGGCTATAGAAGCTGGGAAGAGATATGAAGTAGACCGTAAACCTCAGACTATAGTTCGGGCACAGAGAAAAACAATTTTGCGAGAACCATATACAGAGCCACGGATTGAATTTAGTGAAGTTAACATATATATGCGCGCTAGCGATGGCGATAAATTATTTGAATTGAGAATATTTGAAACAGTTGAGGAGCGCGAGAGTGGTAACGCCTTCATATTTAACTTAGGAAGGTATGAAACAGACGAAGAATGTAGAAAGGCGTTTGAAAAGGCTGTCCAGGAACTAGATCAAGGATATAGGTTAAAATTAAAGAGATTCAAGGATAGTTGGGGATTCGAGAGTCAGTGGGTTCACGTTGGAAGACATTTATTAAGATTAGATGAATTAAAAGGAGACGGCACAGCGGAACTAGTACCTCCGAAGGAACAGTCCGCCCCCTCTTCATGACAATAAAAGACCAGACGTCTTCACTCAATGCTCATTCTGTTAAAGATCTGCTTAGCGGAAAATAAGACACTTTATAATGGCCAACATTAATTAAAAGTAGCTATTCCAATTTTCTGAGCAACTGTTTGTACTGTAGAACTAGGTCTAATATCTCGTGCTCCTCTTCATGCTGTTCCTCAATGCTCAATTTTTGTTTCATCTATTCCACCTGTTCGAAGCCAGCCGGCTATTTCCTTTGGCTGGTATACCCTTATATTTGTTATTATCCTTTCAGCTTTATTAAAGTTTTTGACCCTTACTTTGCCTCCATTTTTCTTCAAAAATCTGAGAGTTACTATGAAACCTGTCCTTTTGTTGCCACTTGCGAAACCATGGGTTGTTATTAAATCGTGCATTAGAGCACCTGCTTTATCATATAAGTCGCCTTGTGTTTGTTTAACCCTTTCTACAATTTCATCTATGTAGCTGGCTGGCCTTAGCAACTTATGTTGATCTGCTTTCCTGTTAGACATTATGTTAACGATTTCGTTGGTAAATAAAACAGATTCTCTTGTCGGGTAAACATATCCGCTTGGCATGATGATAGTTGTTTTTAGACAAATAAAAATGTCGCGCCAATCTCCCAACAATAAAAATCCTAACATTCTTCACTCAATGCTCATTCTGTTAAAGATATGCTTAGCTGGAAAATATGGCTTTATAAATACCTATACACCACAATATACAACTAAATACATCATAATATCATTCAGTTAACAGTAAGCTATATAAATACCTCAACACAATATATAATCATGAAAAGGGATCCTTTGGAAATAATGCAGGCGATATTACGGGCGTTGGAAGAGAAGCACGAAGCGATGTCGCTAAACCAGCTTGCTCATGAAACAGGCATACACAATGTCACTGTGAGAAGGTATGTGCAGATGATTGAGATGGTCAGACAGGAGCCAACAATAGAGGTCATTAAAACAAGTAGCTCTGTGATTGTTAGGATAGTAAAACAAGGCGGGACAGTGGTTAGAGAGGAGGTAAGTTATGGATGAAGAGAATTTGAATATTAAAACTGCAAACGAACCAGAAGGCGAGGTAAGGTACGGGATAATCATGGAAAAGTTGTGCACGAAGCTGAGGAGGATTGCGATGGTTGGGGCATATCCACACAAAGCTGAAGTGGCTGACTTATTAACATCTTCTTTGGGATTGCAGAAAACAGTAAAGGATGATGAAAGCCTAGGGAAAGATATCAAAGACAAGATTCTGACAAGGGTTGACACATTGAATTGGTTCATGGGCTCGCTAGTTGAGGAGATTGCAGAGGTTGAGAAACTCAACAAAACAACTGGGAACCAGACAACAGCGCCGCAAGAACAGGTGGAGGAGGAATTTGACTATTTCGGATGAATATAAATTTGTGAAAATACATTATTAGTTAAAAGAAAGCTTTAGTAACCCTTTTCTTTCTGGGTTATAAGGCTCTTTCTTTTGGAAAAGAAAGAGGGTATATGGCAGAGACCGAAGAAATCGTATCGCTGAGTGTTGGAGAACTGACAAATAGAGGGGAGTCAGGCAGAGGCATTGTCAGGATTGACACCAACAGCATGAAAAAGTTGGGTGTGAAAGAAGGCGATGTGGTCGAGCTTCAAGGGCAGAGAAAGACTGGTGCTATTGCTGTGAGGGCTTACCCTGCAGACATAGGGCTCAACATAATCAGGATGGACGGTATCAGCAGGAGGAATGCTGGGATCGGGGTTGGAGAAACTGTCAAAGTTAGCAAGGCAAAGATCAAGGACGCAGAGCGAGTAGTCTTGGCCCCTGCACAGAAGGGCATAGTTTTGCAGATGAATCCAGAGCTATTGAAAAAGAACATGTTCATGAGGCCGCTTACAAAGGGCGATATAGTGGCGCCGTTCCCTGTTGTAAAGCAGAGGGGAAACAGCCCATTTGGCGATTTTTTCGGGGTAAGTTTTGAGGAGATTTTTTTCACACCGATACCAGGGGAAACCAAGCTTGCAGTTGTTTCTTCCAAACCAGACGGCATTGTCCGTGTGACTGATTTCACGGAGATGGAATTAAGGCCTGAAGCAGTTCCGGATTTAGAGGAGCGCGCAATCACAGTGACTTATGAGGATATTGGTGGCCTTGGTGATGCGATTAGCAAGATTAGGGAGATGGTTGAATTGCCGTTGAGGCATCCAGAACTGTTTACAAGGTTGGGTATTGACCCACCAAAAGGTGTTTTATTGTACGGCCCCCCGGGAACAGGGAAAACTTTGCTGGCAAAGGCTGTGGCCAATGAGTGCGGCGCGAATTTCTTGGTGATTAATGGGCCTGAGGTTATGAGTAAATGGTACGGCCAGTCAGAGGCAAATTTAAGGAAAGTTTTTGAGGAGGCTGAGAAAAATGCGCCTTCAATTATTTTTATTGATGAGATCGATGCGATTGCCCCAAAGAGGGAAGAGGTGCGAGGGGAGGTTGAGAAAAGGGTTGTGTCGCAGATGCTGACGATGATGGATGGCTTGAAATCAAGGGGGAAGGTCATTGTGATTGCAGCGACAAACATGGAGAATTCTTTGGATCCAGCATTGAGAAGGCCTGGAAGGTTTGACAGGGAAATTGAGATTGGTGTCCCTGACACAAAAGGCAGGAAAGAAATTTTACAGATCCACTCAAAGAATATGCCGTTGGAAAAGGATGTCGAGTTGGATGGCCTTGCTTCTATCACTTACGGGTTTACTGGTGCCGACTTGCATGCGTTGTGCAAAGAAGCTGCCATGTCTGCTCTCAGAAGGATTTTGCCAGACTTGAACTGGAAGAAGAATGAGGAACTGCCTCAAGACTTGGTTGAGAACTTAAAGGTTACGAAAAAAGATTTCCAGAATGGATTGAAGCTGGTTTCGCCTTCTGCGATGAGGGAGGTCTTAATTGAAATTCCAAATGTGAAATGGTCAGATGTTGGCGGGCTTGAGGGTGTTAAAGAATCTTTGAAGGAGGCTGTTGAGTGGCCTATAAAGCAACCTGAAGCTTTCACAAGAATTGGCATAAAGCCGCCAAGTGGGATACTTTTGTATGGCCCCCCAGGTACAGGGAAAACTTTGCTGGCAAAGGCCGTGGCAACCGAGTCAGGTGTAAACTTTATTGCAGTAAAGGGGCCGGAAATTTTGACGATGTGGGTTGGCGAGTCGGAAAAAAAGATAAGGGAGATATTCAGGAAGGCAAAGCAGGTTTCGCCTGCAATAATATTCTTTGATGAGATCGATTCACTCACACCAAAAAGGGGTATGGATATTGGCTCAAGGGCGATGGAAAATATTGTCTCACAAATTCTGGTTGAGATGTCAGGGCTTGAGGAAATGCATAATGTTGTGGTGATTGCAGCGACAAACAGGCCAGATATGATTGACCCAGCTTTACTAAGGCCAGGGAGGTTTGACCGAGTTATTTTAGTTCCGGCACCAGATGAAAAGGCTAGGTTAGAAATTTTGAAATTATATACTAAAGGGATGCCGCTTTCAAATAAGACCTATTGTAAATCTTGTAAAAAAGAGGTTTCGCCGTTAATAGAAGAAAAAAGTAGTGGGGAAAAATCAAAAATTGAAAAATGGGTAGAAGGGCAGAAGAAGTTTGATAGAGATAGTGATGAGACAGAGAACCACAATGAAACAATAAAAAAGTGTCCAGAGTGTAAATCAACAAATTTGGATTTAAAAGATTATGTTGACATAAAAGATCTTGCCCAGAAATTGGATGGGTATACAGGCGCAGATATAGAGGCGTTGACTAGGGAAGCTGGATTGACTGCTTTAAGGGAGGATATGAACGCAAAGATTGTGACTGGAAAACATTTTGAGGAGGCTCTGGAAAAAATCAAGCCTTCAGTCGATCCAAAAATAATTGAATATTATAAAGGAGCTGAGGAAAGGTTTAGGAAGGCAAAGACAGAAAAAAGGGAAGAGATGGATTATGTTGGATAAAGATGAGAAATTCAATAAAGTTTGGAACGTGTCTGTAAATTGGGCATTGTTGATGACCGGTGGATTTCAGATGGCTTTCGTTGAGGGTGCCGCTGATCTAGCAGAGAAGTTTGCTGATTCTTTCGCTAAGTCCTTTGAGGTAGTGGGTTCCAAAGCAGAGCGTGTTTTCAAAGACATTAAAAAAGAAATGCCAGCTGAAATAGTAAAATTCCTAAAAGACACTAGAGACGATATAAAATTGCAGGGTGATCAGGGTGCCCGAAAGAAGCTCGAAAAGCTTTTGACCGAAGACAAGTGTAACGAGATCATAAACATAGCAGAAAGGGATAAGTTTGGCTTGCCTCCTATAACAGAAGAATTGAGCGACGAAGCTATATTTGGATACCTAGTCCTTGACTTCAAGAAAGACGAAAAATACAATAATATGATGATAGAATTGGGCAAAAAACTTGAGAAGCAGAGCGATAAGCGGAAACACAAATGAATAGTTAATTATCTTCATATTGACCCGAAAATCGGCTAACTTGCGCCTTCTTGCTGTTCTGCCATGGCTTTTTGCAGTTCTTCGCCAATTTCGTTCATTTTATTCACAATTGCAGCAGCCTCCTTTTGTAGGGTTTCTGAAGCTGTTTCAACCTCTTTTTTGTTGTCCTCTATTTTCTTTTTGGCGTCCTTGGTTTCTTTCTTTACCATGACACCAGCGCCAATATCAACAAGCATCTTGTCCTGGCTTGTCGCTTTTCCGTATGTGTATAGTCCAGATCCTAGCGGTATCAAAACTTCTGTGTCCTTCTTGATTTCACCAATATCAGCAAGCGCCTGGTTTGTTGTCTCCAATTCAACCATCCTCTGCTGAATCATAGTCAAATGGCCTTTGATCTCTTCAAGCCTCTGGTTTAGAAGTTGGTACAAAACAAATTTCTGCTGTAGTTCTTCTTGATTTCCTGCCATGTGCAATAGTTGGTATGTAGGGTATATAAAATTTGGTTGTATAATAAAGGCATGGCTAAGGGACTTCCAAGGGCTAATTGGCCGAGTGGGTTCGCATACTACAGGGTTGTCCAGATTTACTTAGGCCGCCAACCATATTTTCGTTTTCAGGATGAGAAAAATGAATTCCACTCACGGATTTTAGGTTCAACTTTAAAAAAGCTTGGAATAGCATACAAAACTGTTAGAGGCATGTTAAGCGAAGAAGACATACCTGCCCCAAAAGGCAAGGGGTATAGGGCGCCTGGTATGGGAAGGGCGATGGTAAACCCTGAAACTAAGCATGTTCTTTTCAATGGCGACAGCATGGATTATGGTTTGGAAATAGATAAGAAGCATCTGGATGACATTAGGCCACATTTTCCTGATTGGACTTTTGACCATGGTTTATAACATCTTCAAATGCCCTGTTATTTTATTCACTTGATTTTCTTCAACAGGGCCGACGCCGACACAAGTCACTGTTCCAGGCTCGATCTCTGTGTGCCCCGCATCCTTTATCAGGGAAGGTTTTAATTTTGCTGACTTTAGCTTGTCAAAGATAGCCATCAACTCCTTCAAGTCCTGGGCCCTTAACACAACTTTTTTTACACCTGTCAATTCCCACTCAGAAACAGCATCTTTGTCAGCCTTCAGGTAAGCGTCCAGGCTTGCGTGTGCCACTTGAGCCGCCAGCTTGCCTTTGCTCAGCTTCAAATCATTTCTTACAACTATGACTTGTTTATACATAACTATTTATTATCTTCTTCAACATTATAAATATGGAGTGCCGTGTTATAGTAGCTGCAATTATTGAGAAGGATGGAAAATTGCTTCTCGGTCAAAAACCAAACAATGTAGGTCCATACCCTAACACTTGGCACCTGCTTGGCGGTGGAATAAAGCTTGGCGAAGAATCAATAATTGATGCGCTGAAACGTGAGATAAGGGAAGAAGCCAACATAGAAATTACAGATATCCAACGGGTTTCTTTTGATGAAGATTATGAACCGAATAAACATGGTGAAAAAACACACTATATTTTTTTAGTTTTTAAGGCAAAACACAAATCAGGCGACCCGAAGGCATCGGATGACATAACTGAATTAAAGTGGATAGATAAATCCCAGTTGTCAAAAATAAAACTTGCAAGGCCTTCTATAAAACTATTCAAGGAGTTGGGTTATATATAATTTGATCTTATTAATTAATAATAGTGGGTTTCTACAGTCGGCTCCCAATATTTTCTATACTCCACATAGAGACTTCCTTTGCATATCCCCTGAAATACACACTCTGAATGGGATGGAAGATCTACAACCAGATTAAAAGTGCAGGGATTTTTATTGCAGGTTTTGTCTGTACATAGGGTTTTTTCCTTGCAACAACTTCTGCCAAGCGGCCAGAAAAAGTCATTCATTTCCAAAACAGTATAACCCGAAACTGCTGATATAATTTTTATTGCTTCTATAGACGCTTTTCTTATTTCATCGTCGGACTTTATTTTTTCTTTGTTTATTAACTTTTGTTTCAGTGTTTGGTCCAGCACTTCTACGCAACCAGTTCTTAACAAAACCCTTTGCATATGGTAATCCATCATTGGAACCAAATTTTCCGGATCTTTCAGTTTAATCAGGCCGGCGTCCAGGGAAAATTTTATAAAAACCATGATTTTCTTTCTCAGTGGATCTGAAAATGCTTCAAACTTGTCTAATATTTCATACAAACCTCTGCCATTATTAATAAGGAAGTTATTTGTTTCCCCCACCAAATTTCTAATTTTACCACTATAATTTTCTCTCAATTTTTTTCCAATGTCAATCATAAATTTGGCCCTTTCTTCTAACCTATCTAGGCTGCATACACCACTTTCTGAAAAAAGCCGCTTTAGTTTTCTGGCTAACCCCTCAACTTCTAAACCAGCAAGATATGTCGGATCCAACAGTTTGGATTCATTTTCGGCCAATCCTAAAAATACATGTTCGATAAAATCCCACCCCACTAAATTAAGCTTTTTATTTACAAGGGATTTTGTTTGGTGGCAAATCGCAGCCGAGTAGAGATAAACTCTGAGTTTAGTTTCCTCATTCGACTTAAAAGAAATAAAATCTCTCTGGTAGAAACTGGGCCGAAACTTTAATTTTTTAACTATTTCACCTATTTCCTTGCATTTTTCTAAATTAACTTGTATTTTTTCCATATTTACAATAAAACATATTTTATTTCAGGGTACTAAAATACCAGGATCACCAACACAGACAGCAAAATCATGTTGCCGAAGTCAGCAATCGATGTTGTTATTGGTATTAAGAAGTTGTTGGGGTCCTCTTTCTTTTTGTAAAAATATATTCCAGCGTAAACAGAGACTAAAAATATTATTGATACTATAAACACGACATCTACAATAGTTATGAAGAGAATTTTAGAGACCGATGCTATGTTTAGACCGTAGCCGGAAAATGTCGAAATAAGAATGGCTAAAGATGAACTGATCAAGGTGGTTACCAAAGCAAGAATTATTATTTGGACAGAAAGCTTTCTCGTATCTTTGTTTTTCCACAATTTTCCTGTTAGCTTTCCTTCGTGTAATATTGTCGAGAAATGGGAGGACACTATAATACCAAAGCCCCCGACTAGACTGTTTAATGTAGGAAGAAGGATGATTAATGGGATCAGGGAAGTGAAAACCGTTCTAATACTTTCTATCGCCAAACCGCCCATAGAGCTTATGATAGATGCTAAGATCAGGATCTTTATACTCTCCTTTATTATTGTTTTTGAAACATTTGTGTGGGGGCCATATTCTTTCACATAGAAAAGCGTCTTTTTGGAAATCTTGTGCTTTTTATGTATTTTGTGTATGAGCGGATGGTAATGTTTTCTCCTTATCTTTCTCAACTTCTGCAAATGTTTTCGTATATGTCTCATAATAAAATCACAAACCCTATTAATAGGGATATTATAGTTGTCAGGTCGCCTATAGACGTCACGAAGGGGCCCATTATATTGTTAGGGTCATGGCCCTTTTTGAAAAAGTAAAAGGTTGTGAACAAAGTTAGGGGTATTTCTATTGCGTTTGCAACTATTCCTGCAAACAAAGGCAGGAGAACTATATTTATTATAATCGCTTGAGATACAAAAAAAGTAAATAAGAAAGCGATAAACCCCAAAACTAGTGATAATATAATTGTTGATAAAAAAGAAGCTATTACATTGCCCCTAACAATTTTTGTCTTTATTTTGTTTGGGTTTACAACGCCTAGAAACAAACCAGAGCTTAGCCTTGAGGCAAAAGAACCGCTTATATTTCCCCTCATTTCAAGCAGACCGGGCAGTATGATAAGGATTCCGGGGAGAAGCAGTAGATTATTGGTATAGAGGGCCAAAATGGTTCCTGCTATTAATCCCCCTATAATCGAAACTATTTGAGAGGTAAGTATTTCCTTAAAGTTTTTATCAAAAACCTGCATATTATATGATTGGCTTGGCTATTATATATGGCAGCCTTGCCTTCTCTGAAAATATTGTTGGTGGTAATCTTCTGCTTTGTAAAATTTTGCGGCTTTTTTTATTTCAGTTACAATTTTGACTGACAATTTCTTCTGGGCTTCCTTTTTTGACTGTACGGTTTCTAACTCTTGTTTTTTGTTATGGTAAAAAATAACTGACCTGTATTGGCTACCGACATCTGGGCCTTGCCTGTTTGGTGTTGTGGGGTCATGGATCTTCCAGAAAACTTTTAGCAGTTGTTTGTAGGTGACTGTTTTTGGGTCAAAATTGACTTGGACAACTTCCACGTGGCCGGTTTTATCTGTACAAACATCCCGATAACTTGGATCCTTCAGGTTTCCGCCCATATAGCCTACTGCTGTTGATTTGATACCTTTAATATGACTAAAGGCGTGCTCCACATGCCAAAAACAGCCCGCACCAAATGTTGTTTTTTCCATAAATTAGTTATTTACAGTCTTCAGGACAATTACATTTGGATTCTAACACTGGATCGCATACACTATTTCCACATGGAGCACAAACTGTTATTTCCGCCCGTTGGGCCATAGAAGGGAAACAGGAACCATCACCATTATTATCAGCGTCTTCTTTGGATGTTATTCTTTTCAATCCCTGCTTTTCGCACTGGTCTAATTGTTTTTCTTCTGCACAGATGTTGCCTTTACAAAAATATTTGTAGTCTTCTGGGTGACAACTTGGGCAATCTTTGCCGGTTTTTTTGAAGCACTCATAATCATAACTACAGCTTTCTCCTACAGTCCTGATTTTTTCCCATTGGTTATTTTGATCGCAATAAAATGAGATGTCTTTAATTCCCTGTGCCTGCGAGCCTACAGTACAGTTTATTGAAGCACATTCTCCGAAATCGTGTTTTATAAAATCACAGACGCCAGATTTGCATTGATTATCTGCGCTGCAATCTTGGCCTTCAATTTTATCTCCTGTTGTCAGGGAATTTTTATTTGATGTTTGTGCGCAGCCGCTGATTACTACCACACCAACCAAAACTATTGCCACTAGCCAAAGTTTCATATAGATAATTAAACACGGGTTAATATATTGGTTTTGTAGCAAATGGGTTTAACAGCTATACGACGATTTCGATTAATTCCTGTTAAGTGAGGTGATGGCGAAGCCCGAAAGTGCAACGTCCCAAGCGACCGAAGGGAGCGCAGAGTTGACCGAGTCTGCCCATAGCAAGTTTTATATAGGCAAATTAATTATGTTTTAATTATGAGACCAAATTTTCATGTTTTCAACATAAATGGAATACGTTTATGGATGTGGTTTGGAGAAGATTTAGACCCAAATAAAGAATATAGATTTATTATTTCGTGCCATGGTCTGCCAAGTCACCCATATCAACATAATCCTGCAAAAATGGAGAATGTAACAGATGTAGGATTTGTTATGATTTTCCCAAATTACATAGGCACATGGGCAAGCGATGGAACAATGAGTTGGGAAAATTGTGTAAAGACTATTTTAAATACAGTTGATTTTGTAAAATCAGGCAAAGGAAAAAAGGTAACACAATATACAGATGCCGATCCCATTATTAAATGGAAAGTTAAAGATATTACATTATTGGGTGGAAGTTTTGGGGGTTCTGTTGCTTTGGTGGCTGGAGCAAAATCAAAAGATGTAGAAAATATTATTTCAATTGGAGCTCCTACAAACTGGAGGGATCATTCCAAAATTTCTGAAGAATCAGCAGAGCCTATCGAAGATTTATATAATGCAATAAAAGATGGCTGGAAAAATTTATGGAGAATTCCAAATGAAAAAGAATGGAATAGATTAGTTAAAGGAACTGCTGATTTGAACCCGGTTGATTATATTGAACAATTGAAATCAAAGAACACTCTATTAATTCATGGTGGTGCAGATAAAGTCGTATCAGTAAAAAGAGCTGAACAATTACATGAAAATATTAAGGATGGAAAAGGTAAGCATGAAATAATAATATTGAAAAATGAAGGGCATATAGGAAACGATACAATTGGAAGAGATGAAATTTTCTCTAGGGTGAAGCGGTTTCTATCATAAAGGCGGACTCGGTCAATTTCAATTAAGTTGTCTTAATTGACCTCACGAGAAGCTGTTTGATTGAATAAAAGCGACATCATGAGGCAAGGGATAGTGAGTATAAAACGAAGTTTTTAACGAACGGTTCCGAAGGAGAGCTGACGGCCGATTTATTAATATCCAAAACAAATAAGTTCATGGCATATAAGCTCAAAATAACAGAAACCGCGGAAAAAGATTTAGAAAAGTTTGATCCAGAACTTCAAAGGCGATTTTTCAAGAAAATAGAAAAGCTCAAAGACTATCCTGACATATATGGTAAACCACTCAAACATGACCTGGCTGGAAAGTGGGAACTCCGCTTTGAAAAGCGATGGAGAATTGTCTATATTATCAATCAAAAAGATAACCAAGTAGAAATAGAAGCAATATGGCACAAAGATGATTTCTAGTGTCTGAAACAGACTTCGTCTGTTTCCATTTATTCAAGACCCAACTCTTTCTTAACCTGATCCAAATCCTTTAACTTTCCTTCTAATCGGTCTTTTTCTCCCTGACGTATCTTCTCCATCGCTTTTGGATTGGAAAGAGTTTCCGCTGTGGCTAACAGACTCTCATACTCATCAGTAGATATGGTTACCCAAGCTGCTTTGTGTTCACCATGAACTTGTAATTGGCTCATAAGAATACTTAGTACTGAGTATATAAATGTTTTTTCGGCCGCCAGAAAGCTCTCCGAAGGAAATCCCGAAGAGTCGTCGTGTTTGGAAAGTTAACAGTAAAGTCCGCCTCATAGATTAATCTAAGTTTTGCATAAGTTTGGTTGTTTCTTGTTCTAATATTTCTTTATCATCCAAATCAACACCAAAGCGAGGTACATAAGTCATTCGAATACACAACTCAGTAACTGGTCTGTCTCCTCTAGACACTTTTAAATACCAATGTGGACGCCTCTCATCACCTGTCATAAACGCTTCCACTTTATAGCCTCGCTCCTCAAAATCTGCATATGATATCATAAGTATAATATTGTAGATAATTTTTATAAGCTTGAGGCGGACTTTTAACAGTTATCACGACGATTTCAATTAAGACTTCTTCTACGACCCCAATGAGGAGCTATACAATTGTTTAGAGGCGACATCATGGGGCGAGCTTTAACCAATTGGATAGAGAAGCGAAGAGTT